>OHBJ01003450.1_pt1 | contig 10422 bp, 12 predicted proteins | sample 1577241 | NCBI WGS metagenome assembly OHBJ01 (sample SAMEA3541594, study PRJEB24748) | human gut metagenome | biome: human gut; feature: human-associated habitat; material: faeces | place: China | collected 2012
AAATGCCAAGGAACGGCTCCTGTTATGCCTCGATTATTATCTTGATCCATACTATAAAAACACACTGCCGTACGGGAAAGAAATCACAGGACTGCTGGAGCACGTGATCATATCCAATAATCCCCTGTCCCTTAAGGAGGATGCCCTTAATCTCCTGACCAGCTACGGATATCCTCCCTTCCCCATATTGGAACAGAATCTGTCATGTATTGAGGACCAGCTGATGCCCGATGTCATGTATGCGCTTAACATGGGAAGGTCCGACGGGCTGTTGTATGCCCTGCTGGATAAGTGCTGCAGCATCTTCCGTGAACTTGCAGGATATGCCAGGGGCCAGGACGCTTCGTACTACGGGGAAATGCCCCAATCGGCCATCATCCAATATTGTCAAAACCAGACCACCGAAATCGCAGGCTACCTAAAGAACAGTCCATGCTGCACCTGGAGACTGGATCATCTGCCTGATGATTCCCCACGGACCGGCAAGGAGAGCGGTCCCCTGCCTGTTGTTGTGGTCGGAAATGATGTGAAGCACCGGATAAGCCCGGTATCCGGAATGTATTATCCTGAAGCCGGATTTTGGATCAGCTTCCATCTGGACAAAGCAGCTGCCCTGCGCGCTGTCATCGCTCTTGCTGCCGCAGGCGGCGAGAGACAGGATCATCATAAGCGCTAAAAGCAGCGCCGCAAATTTCTTGAATGCGTTCATCTTTGTTCCCCCCTACGTGTCTTATTCCCACAGGGGCTTGTCCCAAAGGTTCACCTTGGTGCCGATGCCCATTTCCGTCGCGTTCAGATAGAGCTGATAGGCGATCATGATGTCCAGCGCGCCGAGGCCCATGGACGCGGCGGCGACGAACTGATCGTCCGAGGTGCGCAGCTTCTTCGTGCCGAGCACCAGCTCGCTCAGGTCCATGATCTGGCTCTCATCGAGCTTGCCCTCCTTCGTGAGCTTGGACAGCGGGTTCGTGTGCTGCTTGAGCTGTGTCCAGTAGTCGGCGACGATGCCGTCGACCTTGAGGAAGACGTCCTCCATCACCTCGTTGGAGTGCATGGAGACGAGGCCGCAGCCGGGTGTGAGCCAGGAGGTGTCCATGAACGGCTTGGGCGCGGTCGTCTCGCCGACGATGAGCTGGGACTTGAGCGCCGCAGCCTTGCTGTCGCTCGTCGGGATGATCTCGACGCCCAAGCTGTCGCCGTACTCCTTCGCGATGCCCTCGGCCTTGGCGACATCAATGTCGCAGAGGTACATGGTCTTGATCTGGGGCAGCGCCTCGTGCACGGCGGAGATCATCGTGCGGCCGATAACGCCCGCGCCGACAAGGCACGCGGTGTCCGCATTGGAGGGGGCGGCATACTTGGCCATCAGGCCGCCGACGGCGGAGGTGCGCATCGCGGTGATGAGCGTGCCGTCCAGAATGCAGAACGGCAGCACCGTCTCGGGGTCACTCAGGATGGAAATGTCGATGCCGTAGGGGATGCCAGGGATCGTGGCGTTCTTCTTGGACTCCGCCGCCCACTTGATGCCGCCGATGTTGATGTCGCCGCCGATGTAGCAAGGCATGGCGTTGAAGAACGACTGCCAGTTTTCCTTGTCAGGGATGCTGGTGTTGGTCTTGGGTGGGTTCTTGATGAGGCCCTGACCGAGCATCGCGTAGGTCTTTTCCGTAACGGCCAAGATCTGTTTCATATCGAGAAGGCCGGCCTTGATGACATCTTCCTGCTTAAGGAACAGAATTTCGGGATTGATCGTGTGAAGCATTTTTGTTTCCTCCAATAATATCGTAAATTTTATTTTTTGTTTGTTAAATGACGTTGATGACTTTGGATAAGAACTCTTTGGTTCGCGCGTTCTGCGGGTGCTCGAAGATCTCCTCGGGCGTGCCCTGCTCGGCGATCTGTCCGCCGTCCATGAAGAGCACGCGCGTGCCGACCTTTCGGGCAAAGCCCATTTCGTGCGTGACGACGACCATCGTGATGCCGTCGCGGGCGAGGTCGGAGATGACCTGCAGCACCTCGCCGACCATCTCGGGGTCGAGCGCGGAGGTCGGCTCATCGAAGAGCAGCACATCGGGCTCCATTGCCAGCGCCCGCACGATGGCGATACGCTGCTTCTGCCCGCCGGAGAGCTGGGAGGGATAGGCGTTCGCCTTGTCCTCAAGCCCCACGCGCTTTAGAAGCTTGAGGGCCTTTTCCTCGCTCTCCTCTTCCGACTGCTTTTTGACCTTCGTGAGCGAGATCGTAATGTTTTCAAGCACCGTCAGGTTGTTGAAGAGGTTGAACTGCTGGAACACCATGCCGACCTTCTGTCGGTGCCTGTTCACATCAAAGCCCTTGGCCGTGATGTCCTCGCCCTCGAAGTAAATTTTGCCGGCGGTGGGCTGCTCCAGAAGGTTCAGGCATCGGATAAAGGTGGACTTACCGCCGCCCGAGGGACCGATGATGACGACCACGTCGCCCTTGCAGATGGTCTCGCTCAGCCCGTCGAAGACGGTCAGGCTGCCGAACTTTTTCTGCAAGTCCTTGATCTCGAACAATACGTTACCGTTCACTCTTTCTCAGCCTCCCTTCAAAGATGTTCAGGCCCTTGCCGAGGATGATATTCAGCGCCAGATAGATGATGGCGGAGATGTAGTAGCAAGGAAGCGGGTTATAGGTAGAGGTGACCACGATGCCGTTGTTGTACATCAGATCGCCGATGCCGAGGTACTGGATGATCGAGGTCTCCTTGACCATCGTGACAAATTCATTGCCGATGGCGGGGAGAATATGTTTGACCGCCTGCGGCATCACCACGTAGCGCATGGCCTGCGCATTCGTCATGCCGCACGAGCGCGCGCCTTCCATCTGGCCCTTGTCCACCGCCTGAATGCCCGCGCGGATGATCTCGGCGACGTAGGCGGAGGAGTTGATCGACAGCGCGATGATACATGGCAGCGCCCGCTCCAGATCGACACCGAAGAGGGTTCCGGTGGGATAGCTGATAAAGTCGAGCTGGTAGTAAACGATGTAGAGCTGCACGAGCATCGGCGTACCGCGGATGACGGTGATATAGATGCTGGCGAACCTTTCCAGCGGCTTAAACTTGGATAGCCGCATGAAAGCGATCAGGCAGCCGAGGATTGAGCCGCAGAACACGGTGAGCAGCGAGATGAGGATGGTCGTTCGCGTCCCTCGCAGGAAGTATTGATAATAATTCGTTGTAATTTCCCAAATGTTCATGTGCTGTGGTTTCCTCCTTCGTAGGACTGACTGTGATGCCGATTGTATATTTATGTTCGTAAAATGCCAATAACGAGAATAACAATTCATATCAAGATTGTGGCACTGAATAAAGAGGCGAAATAGAGCGGAAAACGATTTGGTAAAAATATGCACAAAAGTCAGCATAACTATGACGGTCAAACATCCGCTGCGGCACAATATGGCGTGTTTATAAGCAAGTAAAAAGATTTTGCTGCATGAAAACACGCAAAAAAGAAAGGTGCCGGGCTGAAACGTTCACTGTTTCAGTCCGACACCTTTTTCATAAAAGTGCAAAAGTGCGCAAATGACCCCTGCCATCCCCAAATGGCAGGAGCCGTCTGCGTGATCGTGTGGGGCGCGCACGCGCCCTGGTATCATAAAGCCGCGAGCGGCTCTATCATCATGCGTCGTTTTCGAGCATCCGGTAGCCCACGCCGATCTCGGTAAAGATATACTCGGGCGAGGCGGGATTCTTCTCGATCTTGCGGCGGATGTTCGCCATATTCACGCGCAAAATCTGATTGTCGGCCTTGGCCTTCGGCCCCCAGATCTGCTTGATGAGATAGTCATACGTCAGCACCTTGCCGGCGTACTTGCCGAGCAGCGCCACGATCTTGAACTCGTTGAGCGTCAGGTGCACATCCTGATCGCCGATGAGCACGTGGTGCTTGTCATAGTCGATGGTCAGGTCCTTGACGGTGAACTTGCCCGACTGCGCGATCTCGTTGTTGTCGAGCGGCGTGCGCGTGTGACGGATGGCCGTGCGGATGCGTGCGAGCAGCTCGCTCGTGCCGAACGGCTTTTCGATGTAGTCGTCCGCGCCGAGGTCGAGCGCCATGACCTTGTCATGCTCGTGCGTGCGCGCCGAAACGACGATGATCGGCAGGCTCGACCACGAACGAACCTCCTTGAGGATGTTTATCCCGTCCATGTCGGGAAGCCCCAGGTCGAGAATGATGAGATCGGGGCAGTGCGAGGTGATCATCGAGACCGCCTCGGCACCCGTCTGCGCCACCAGCACGTCGAAGTCGTTCGCGGTGAGAACCGTCGAAATAAAGTTGCTGATGTTCTGCTCGTCTTCCACCACGAGCACTTTATCCTTCAATTTCACTGTTGATGCCCTCCTCCAGCGGCAGATAGAAGCGGAAGCATGCTCCGCCCGAATCTAAGTTTTCTGCGGTCATCGTGCCGTCATGCGCCTTGACGATGGTGTAGCACACGGAAAGGCCGATGCCCATGTTTTTCTTCATATCAAAGTTGTTGTGCGACACGCCGGAAAGCCCGCCGTTAAAAATCGTCGAGAGCCTCTCCTTCGGGATGCCGACGCCGTTGTCGCTGACGGAAAAGCAGGCGTTCGTCCCCTCGCGTGAGAGGCAGACACGGATCTGCGTGACGTTTCCGCCGTGGATGGCGGCGTTTTCCAGCAGATTCATAATGACCTGACGGATGAGCGTCGCGTCCATCGGCACCATCAGCACCTCGTCCGGTACCTCGATCGAAACCTTGATCGCGGGGAAGCGCTTGGTGAACTTGCTGACCGAGACGCCGACGATCTCCTCGGCCGCCTCACAGTCCTTTTCGATCTTTGCCTGTCCGCCGCTCATGCGCGTAATGGACAGGAGATTTTCGACCATGCGGATGAGCCACTGCGCGTCCTCGTTCACGTCTTCCAAAAGGCGGCGCTTCTGCTCGGGAGAAAACGAATCCTCGTTTTCAAGGATCGCGGCGGTGTTGCCGACGATGCTCGTCAGCGGCGTGCGGATATCGTGCGACATCGCGCGCAGGAGATTGGCGCGCACGGCTTCCTTTTCTGTTTCGATGCGCAGCCGCTCCTGCTTTTTGATCTGCGTGTTCATCGCGCTGATCATCATGGACACCGTCAGCATCGCAAGGAAGGTGAACGGGTAGCCGGTGATCGTGAAGTTGAATTCCCAGTAGGGATATGTAAACACATAGTTGACGAGCAGCACACCGGAGACAGCGCTGAATATCCCCCAGAAATAGCCCTCCGTCCAGCGCGAGATGGTCGCGACCGCCAGCACGAAGATGAGGTTCACGTAGCCACTGCCGTCGTCGATCCTTCGCAGCAGCGTGCAGAGCACCGTCGCCATAGCCAGGATCGCCGCCGTCAGCAAAAGGTCGTAGATCCAACGCATTTTTTTGGGGATTTTTGCCATGTCGCCGCCTTCTCTCACTTGATCGTTGGCGCGGAGAAAGACTCCGCATGCTTTCCGTCCCCATTATAGCATACAGCCTGCTAAGTTTGTGCTAAATCGAATATTTTTTTCATGGTAGCAAAAAGGACGGCGCGATGCCGTCCCTTTCGCTGATAAAGGAAGAAGTGGAATTCAAAATTAAATCTTGCGGATGCTGACATTCGTCACATTCGCCATGTTGAAGCCGGGCTGCTGGGCGATCGCCGCCATGATGGCGACCTTGACCTCGTCGGTCAGACCGTCGGCAGGAACGGCGGGCGCTGCCGGCGCGGCAGCTGCTGCGGCGGGCTTCGGAGCCTCGGGCTTCGAGAGGATCTTGCCCATCAGCATCGTCAGGAAGATGATGCAGGTAAGGCCCACAAACGTGACGCCCATACCCATGATAACAACAAATGCGCTGGAAACTTGCATCGGCGGATACGCTCCTTTTATGTATTCTGGCGCTATTATAGCGCGCAGAATTTGCATATCAACCGTTCGGAAGCCCTCTTAGCATTGGCTTAACGCGAAGAGTTTTTCCCTTAACAGCGTTTTTATTGATGTTCAGTTTCCGCTAAAGATAAAACAGTCAGCACGCCGTCCTTTACGCGGAACTTAACGTCCCAGCCGCCAAAGCTCATACCGTACACGCGCACAGGGTCGTTCTGGTACTGCGGGCGCGGGTCCTGCGCAAGCACACCGAGCAGCGCCTCGCGCTGCCCCTCCGGCAGCTTTTGCAGGAGCTCCGGCGGGCTTTTGACTTCGATCGTCTCTTTCGGCGACGGGGCAAAGCCGCCCAGCGCCTCGGGGTGCGCGTCGGCGTAAGGAAGGTAGGGCTTGATGTCATAGATCGGCGTGCCGTCCATCAGGTCCGCGCCGGAGACGATCAGCACGTCGCCGAGGCCGTCCTCGTGCCGCACACCTTCGAGCTTCACGCAGGAAAGGCCGATGGCGTTCGGGCGGAACGGCGAGCGCGTTGCAAAAACGCCCACGCGCTCGTTGCCGCCAAGGCGCGGCGGGCGCACCGTCGGCGACCATGTGTCGCGCACGGCGGCAGAGAACTGCCAGATGAGCCACAGGTGTGAAAAGCCCTCAATGCCGCGCAGCGCGTCGGGATTGCGGTATTCCGGCTCAAAAATGATCGTGGATTCCAGCGCCGACGCAAGGCCGCTCTGACGCGGGACGCCGAATTTGGTGGGGAAGTCCGTATGAATGTGTGCGATCGGTTCCATGAGTGCTCCCTTTCCGGCCAGCCGTCCGCGCGGGACGGCTTTACAAATTCTGTGGATGTGCTACAATACAGATACAAAAATTTAGAAACGAGGTGTCGTCATGCATGATGAATTGACGGCGGTGGATATCAAAAAAATGCAGGAGGAGCTGGAATACCGCCGGATCGAGCTGCGTCCGAAGCTCATTGAGGACGTCAAGACCGCGCGGGAATTCGGCGATCTGAGCGAGAATTTCGAGTATAAGTCGGCCAAGCGCGAGAAAAACCGCAACGACAGCCGCATCCGCTATCTGGAGCGGATGATCAAAACGGCGACTGTGATCGACGCCAGCTCCAATGCCGACGAGATCGGCCTTTTCGATAAGGTGACGATCTATATCGAGGAGGACGACGAGGAGCAGGAGATCGAGCTGGTCACGACGCTGCGCCAGAACGCGCTCAAGGGCCTCATCAGCAAGGAATCGCCCGTCGGTAAGGCCGTCATGGGCCACAAGACGGGAGATCGTGTGCTCGTGGAGGTCAACCCGGACTACAGCTATTATATCCAGATCCGCAAGGTCGTCAAGGGAACGGACGATGAATCCCTGCCCATCAGCGCCTATTGAGCGATATTTCGGGCGTCATGCGAGCGGCTGGACACCGTAGACCACAAAGAACACATAGAGATGGACTGCCAGCAGCAGGGGAACGGTGATATAAAATTTCGGCTTCCGCGTCTTGTGGCGGAAGATCAGCATTCCGAGAAGGCTTCCGAGGCTGCCGCCCAGAAACGCGGCGCCGAGCAGCGTCGCCTCCGGGATGCGCCGTTGATGATGCTTGGCAAGCTGCTTGTCCAGACACATAATCATGAATGCGGCTGCATTTATTATAAGCAGGTAGATGTACATGACAGGAGATCCTTTCTGGAGGTGTTGTGATGAAGCGTGTACGATGCTTGCTGGCCGCAGCGGCGGCGCTGGCGCTCCTAAGCGGGTGTGCAGTGCAGACGGCGTGGGAGACCGTGGACGACGTGCTGCCGGATACCGTCTCTGTCTGGACGGAGGACGCTTACCGAATCAGCTTTGATGTGCCGGAGGACGCCGTTGTCTCGGCGTTTTCGGAGAATGGCGCGGCGACAGTCTATGAACAGGCGGATGGAGATTACGAGATCACGGCGCAGGTCCTGCTGTCCTCGGACGCGGACGGCGCGATCCGCCGGCTGTCCGGCTTCGACCCGGAGCAGCTGGAGGTTTTGAATACCCGGCGCTGCGGACTGCCGGAATCGCAGTTCGCGTGGTATGCGACAGGCGAGGAGGCGCACACGGGCGAAGCCGGACTTCCGGGCGTCTTCAAACACCTTCTTGTGCTCGCCCTTCTTCCCCCGGATGACCGGGGACAGGACGATAAAGCGCGTCCCCTCTCCCAGCGCTTCCACCCGGTCCACGATCTGGTCGATGGTCTGGCGGCGGATCTCCCTGCCGCACTTGGGGCAGTGGGGCACGCCCACCCGCGCCCACAGCAGGCGCAGATAGTCGTAGATCTCCGTCACCGTGCCCACGGTGGAGCGGGGGTTCTTGCTGGTGGTCTTCTGGTCGATGGAGATGGCCGGGGACAGTCCCTCGATATAGTCCACGTCCGGCTTGTCCATCTGTCCCAAAAACATACGGGCGTAGGAGCTGAGGCTCTCCACATACCGCCGCTGCCCCTCGGCATAGATGGTGTCGAAGGCCAAGGAGCTTTTTCCGCTGCCGGAAAGCCCCGTCAGCACCACCAGCTTGTCCCGGGGGATGGCAACGTCGATGTTCTTCAGGTTGTTCTCCCGTGCGCCCTTGATGAAAATTTCAGTCTGCATGGTATGCCTCGTTTCTGCAACATATTATTGCAGATAAGTGTAGTGAAAACAATTTTTAATGTCAATAGTCAACGGAATACGGATTCCCACGCCGGTGTGCGCACCGGCTCGGAATGACAGGGGGCGGATCACACGATCACATCCGCTGTCTTTGCCCGCAGGAGGGCGATAAGCGCGTTGGGGTCGCACTCCACCTGATGACCGATCTTTCCGGCGGAGACGCACACCGTGCCGTACAGCACCGCCGTCTCGTGGAACACCGTGGGGAACTGCTTCTTCATGCCCACCGGGGAGCAGCCGCCGTGGACGTAGCCCGTCAGGGGCAGCAGTTCCTTCTGGGGCAGCATGGCGACGGACTTCTCCCCAACGGCCTTGGCCGCCTTTTTCAGATCGAGGTTCTCCGCCACGGGGATGTCGAACACATAGTATGCCCCGGACGCGCCCTTTGTCACCAGCGTTTTGAACACCTGCTCCGGCGGCTGCCCCAGCGTCTGCGCCACCGACACGCCGTCGATGGGGCCCTCCGGGTCGTAGCTGTGGGCGGTGTAGGGTATCTTCTTCTGCTCCAGCGTCCGCATGACGTTGGTCTTTTCCTCTTTGCTCTTTGCTTTCCATTCAAATAGAAACGTCCGTCTCCGTCATTCCGTTTCACCGGCCAGCTGATGGTACGGATACCGAAAGGAGTCGATATCTCATCCGTAGTCTTCGTATCCCGTTTAATCATGCTTGCCAGTTTATACAGATAAGGATTATCTGTACTCCACAACACCGGATTCTCTACAGGAGAGTGCTGGCGAACCACCTTCATCTCTCCCGGTGCCAATGTCACTTTCCTGGCCAGACGGAACACTTGCTTTCCATCCGCATTGCTCAATTTATTGACCACTTCAATCGTTTCCGTAGTCTTACCATAGTTCTTAACCTCCGTATCGACAAATACATTAGCTGCTTTCTCATCATTCCAGATATGTACTCCGAAAGGTTCGATACGGATTTCATCTGTACCTTCCAACACCACAGGCCGGAAGATTCCTAAAGGTTGCGAGCCTTCACTGAATCCCCATTCCGAAGAACAGCCGCCACACACCCAAGGCATATCGGCAATCATTTCCGGGTGCTCAGCTTTTACCTCCAGATGATTGCTACCTTGCCTCAATGCATCGGTCACATCCAAGGTCAATGTCGTGCGTCCTACGGGATGCCGCCCAAAATCCTGACCGTTCAATTGAATTGTGGCATAAGTGCCTACTCCTTCGAAACGAAGAAAATAGCGCTTCCGGGATTGGTAATTATCCAAAGCAAAATCTTTCACATACATAGCAGTGCCATGTAGATTGCCATGAGTAAGCTGACGATAACCATAGTAATCATCCCAGTTGTGAGGCAGTTGACAATTGATTGCATTACCACGCTGCAATGAATTAGTATTCACCGGTTGTGAATGATCAATCAGCCATGTTTTCCAATCTTCATTCAGTTCGGTCAGTATACGACGATTCTTCGTCTCCATTTTTGGGAAACGGACGGCAGAACGTCCCATCGGTTTACTGGTAGCAACTGCAATCCCCCGCTGCTCTGCATTATTAACCGCACAATAGAAGTGATAAACAACTCCATCATGCTTTACCACATAACTTTTATGGGCAAACAGTTCATCATAGTTTTTAGAGGGAATAATAAGGTCTTCTCCAGTCCAGTCGGTCCAGTGCACCAAGTCATAGCTGGCAGCAAAAGTATTGAAAGCCTTATAGGTGCGTTTTGGATCAAAAGCCGAGAAGTAGAACATTACATAGAAGTCACCCATACGCTGAATATGTGCATCACCGGTAATGCCTCCCGCAATTTCATGTGCAAAAACCGGATTGCCCGCGGCGGTTTGGCAATACGACAACATAGCCGTTGGCTGCCATGATCTGGAT
>OHBJ01003451.1_pt1 | contig 10420 bp, 9 predicted proteins | sample 1577241 | NCBI WGS metagenome assembly OHBJ01 (sample SAMEA3541594, study PRJEB24748) | human gut metagenome | biome: human gut; feature: human-associated habitat; material: faeces | place: China | collected 2012
CTGCCCGCTGCAGTCTGGCTGTTTTTCTTTGTCGGGTGGTTTTGGGCTGTTTGACGCTTCTTTCTGAACGGGTGCTTGCTTTTGCGGCGCTGTCTCGGCTTCGTTTCTCCGCCATTCCGGGATGTAGTCAATGACACGGCAGGTGGTGAGGCCGGCGTAGTCCGGCAGCTCCTCCGGTGTCATTTTGTAGAGGAGCGCGGGCTTGTGTCCCTTGAACAGCGCCAGACACTTCCGGTTTTCCAAGCGTAAGACTTCATCGGGGTTCATCAGATCGCGCTGCGTGTTGCTTCGCGTCTGCGAGTACGGGCGCGTGGACGAATACACCGGCGAAAACAGCGGCATCATCGGCATCTGGTTATTGAGAACAGAAATTGTCACCTTGCCGCATTTTTCTGAAATGTACTTTGCCGACGTCAGATCGTTGCAGCCCATGTAGAGCGTCTGGTCGAACGTTGCCAGCTGATTCTCCCACTCCTTGCCCGGATATTTTTCCTGCCACTGAGAAAGGCTCTGCACGACGATCTGCGCGGACATATTGAAGCCGCGGATGCTATTGAGGCTGTCCGCTACGCCGTCCAGATAACCAATGTTGCAGTATTCGTCCAGACAGAAATTTGTCAGTACCGGCAGCCGACCACCCGCGCATTGCAGGCGTGCGAAGTTGGAAAGCTGCGGCAGCGCCAGCGAGAAGAACAGAGACGACAGGAATCGGTACGCGCTGTCCTGCGCGGAGATAATGACGAAATATGCACACGGCTGTTTTCCAGGGAGCAGAAGGTCTACATCATGGTTGCGCGTGATCTTATCCACCAGACGGCTCTGGAAGACTGCCAGCCGGTTGCCGAGGCCAATGACAATGTTGCCCCAGAGGTTTTCCTTTGCCTTGAGGAACAGCCCGTGCGGATACTTGGCCGGATGCTCCGGCGGGAGGGCTTCGAGCTTGCGGTTGATCTCCTCGATGCTCTCCGTCGCGATCATGCGGTACACATCGCCGAGCCCACGCTGCTCAATGGGCAGCAGATTCCCGTCGGCATCGCGCAGATTGACGACATAGTGAATGAGAGCCATGAGCAAATTCAGTTCCGCACGGCTCCAGAAGTCATTTGCTTCTTTCGGACCAGATGTGTTCTGCACGATCGTGTTGGCCACTGTCTGCACGAGCTGCGGCTGGGTGTCCAGACCGTACAGGCAGTTCCATCCGTCCGAGTGCTCCATGTCCAGAAAGTTTACCGCTTTCACATAAAAACCGTGTTGCCTAAAATACGGGGAAAGGCGTTCAAACAATTCTCCCTTGGCGTCCGTAATGAACGCGGACTCGCCACGCTTTGCGCAGCCCATGAGGAATGGGATGATGAAACCGCGAGATTTGCCGCTGCCCGGTGCGCCGATGCAGAGTAAGTTATTATTGTCTCCGGCGACCATTCGGTGCGCCGCGTAGAGCGCGTAAGCATCCGGATCATCCGGATGCTTTTTGACTTTTCCGAGGATCATGCCCTCCATTTTGCCCGCGGGCGAGAGTTTCAAAAACTCGCGCATTTCTTTTTCCGTCAGAAAACCGGACGTGCCGTGTGTGCCGTCCGGGAGAATGTCAAACCCGCGCGGGTCATGCGTGTATTTATAGCCGGAGAACCAGATGTAGCCCTTCTTCGTGATGAGGCAGATGATAAGGATAATCACCAGCGTCGTCACAATTCCGAAGCCGGTGAATACCGCGCCCCAGTTTTTGAAGGGGTTCAGCACCCAGATGCTTTGGATTTCTTCATCCGTTTGATGAAACGTCGATGCGATTCCAAGCCGCAGCGAATTGAGAAACATTCCGTAAAAATACCAGCCGACGATGACGGCTGGCACACGCATGGGCAGCTTGGCTTTGTTTCGGGCAAACCAGCTTTTGAATCTTGCATCCAGTTTGTCCTCCAGCTTTTCAAGGAGCTTTGAGAGGCGGAACATCCAGAACACTTCCTTCCGATGTGTAAAATGGCAGGTCAGGCAGCGCGTATGGCACGGTGCTTCCAATCAGCTCCCGCAGCGCCGCGTCCGTGATGGTAAAGACACGCGCCTTTCCGGTTTCGCGGTAACGGCGGTTCAAAACTGTTTCTGCCTGTTCCGGAAGCGCGGCCAGCGCGATTTGAGAAATACCGTCCGAACGGGCGGCCTCCACCGCCGCGTCGATGCGCCGCAAGTCCATATCCGCCGCCATGACGAACGGAACGCCCTGATACAGTGCGTCATACATTGTTCGATTTGCGGGCGGCGGAACGTAATGTGACTTCAGGATGATTCTCGCCAGAAGTTCGCGGTAATTGGGAACGCCCATGATACGGAGCTGCAAGCAGCCCGTGTCATTGCATGGCAGCAGAAACAGCGGCAGTTTCAGACAGTCGTAGACCTCGCGGTAGGTTTGCAGGCGCGTGTTCTGGTTCTCTTGCCCGGTGTCCAGTTCGGCAAGAATCTCCTCATAGCTGGATGCGGCAAAGACCATGGCGCGCTGCTTCGTGGGAATTGCCGCCGTATGGTTTTGGAACGCGGTCAGCTCATCCGTCAGTGCAACGCAGCCGATGCCGGGACTGACCCAGTGGATCGCGCACATGAGGTCGCCGGTATGGAGCAGCGCCGCCAAGCGGGTGCTGCCCCATGGGTTGGAGCCGCGGTTGCGGGCAATCATGGGTAGGAACATCGCCTGTTCACGCAGCACGGAAATATCTGTCGTAAAAATGGAAATGCCAGCCTGATACGCGGTGGTCATCAGCTTTGCTTGCCGGATGCGGCGGATGGTATCGGCAGTTTTGTAAGCCGGAGCAACTGCGGCGGGGAGCTTTGGAAAGGCGGCGTCAAGCAGCCGGTTCCCGGCGGCGGTCAGCGTGTAGGCTTGCGCGCGGGAATATAGCTTTATCAAACGGAGAATTTCAAGATTCTGAACCTCTGTCTTGGAAAACACACCGGCCAGATCTTTCGCCTGCACAAATCGGCACCAGCGAAGAAACCGAAGAATATCAAGGTCGCGGGTCGTAAAAATCATGGCAGCTCCCGTTTTCCTGCGAGGCACCGAAACTGCGCTTGCGCCGGTTCCGGCGCAACCACAATTTCGGTGCTTCTGCGTGACTTTTGCCTGCCTGACCGATGGGTAGCGGTAGATGCCGGTTTTTCGCCGCCTGCCGGATGCTTCAAATCGCAAAAAAGTATGACATTGCAAGCGGGTTGACCCATCGGTTTTGCCAGATCTTCAAACAAGCTGAAAAGCGGTCGATGGGCATGACGAAACAGATGGCTCCAAGGGGTTATACGCAATGCCTTTTTGATGGAGTTGGAAGAACTCCTCTGCGGATTCCGGCAGCACCAGGCTGATGTGACAGACGTTTTCTGCGCTGCGGCTGGACATCATGTGAACGGACAGGTGGTACTGGTCATCATCGTCGATGACCATGCCTTTCAGCGCATTGCTCACGGCTTTCCACCCCTTGTTGTCCTGATCGAATACATGGCGTCCGTCCACGTCGCTGTGTTCGTCGATCACCAGAAGCATCTGCTTGAAATGCAGGCGGAAGTTTGTGCGCTGCATATAAGCCGTCAGAAGCTGCCGCACCGTGTCCGTCAGCCAAGTCGCGGGCATATACCGGCAGTGCGGCAGGAGCGTATCGATCTGCATATGCACCCAGCCCGCGCCCGCGATCTCAATATGCCCGGACGGAAGCTGGAACTCCAGCCCTTCGCGTCGGCCGTATCCGCCGATCCCCGGCATCTGTGTTTCGCAGAGGGCGCGCAGGTGGAGCGTCGCGGCCTCAAAGAAATACGCGGTTTCCTCCAGCGTGAGCTGCAATTTTTCTGGGCTCATTTTGCCGCCATCAGAAAGCACGGACAGCGCGCTGGCTTTCTGTGAGGCTTTGGTAATGACGGATTGAATCTTTTTTGTTTCTGCTGCAAATCGTTCTTCGTTCATACTTCTTGTTCCTTTCTCTTTAACAAATCTGTTGGGGACGTTGTGATCGCGTCATATTCTTTCTGTGTCGCGTAGAACGCGATGGGTACATGGTTATAGCCGATGCAAAGAAGTCCTTCGCCGCGGCGGAATCTGGTGATCTGACGGACTTCTTCTTCGGATAGATTGAGTACGTTCTGAATCAGCCGGGCTTCCTGTTCCTCCATCTGCATAACGATCTTGATGCGGCTGGAATCCAGAATGCCTTTGCCATATTTGCCGTTGTCCAGCGAAAACAGATCCTGCATACCCTGTGTGGACGTGATGGCAATACCGCCGAGGCCGCGGATGGTCTTGACCATTTCCTGAATGTAGCCTGCCGCCAGCGGATTGGAGTTCGCGCCGACGAGCGACCACAGCTCATCGGAGATCAGCGCCGAGAGCTGCCCACCCGCACTTGAAATCAAGTCGTTTGCAATGTCCGTCGCCCAGAAGATACCGGGCAAAAGCAGATCGTCGGGCATACCGGATGTGTCAATGACGATGTATTTGTTATCGAGGTCGATCTCATTGCGGCTGCCCATCGCGGAGGCCGAGCCGGTCACATAGCGCGCCAGCACAACGGCAAGATGCCGCGTATCCGCGCTTTCCTGCAGCACGTCGTACCAGTCCGCCAGAATGGGCATTCTGCGAAAACTCCCGTCCTCGTTCAGAACGGAAGCATTGTCAAACGTGATGCCATAGCGCTGGTAGCACTCGACCAGCGACGTGTCCAGATAGTTCCGGTCCTCATCGCTGAGGTCGCGCTTTTGCAGGCTGTACCAGATAATAAGCCGTGAAATTTTATCCGCCAGCACGGAATCATCACGGGAGGCAAGCCCTTTGAGGCCCGCGTAGGTGTCGAGCGATTTTCTGCGGATGGCCATAATATTGGGGCAGTCCGGCGAGGACGGCGACATCCGCAGATATAGTCCACCAAGCTGTTCGCAGCGCGGTCGAAATTCGTGACCTTTCTTTGGGATGATGTAAATGACACGCTTGCCTTGCTGTCGTAAACGCCCGCCAACACATTGGAGCGTGAACGTCTTGCCCGCGCCGGACGAGCCGCCGATCCAGATGTTGCCGTTCGTATATTTATAGTCGTCATAGGGGTTCAGAAAGACCGGTGAACGGTTGTACATATTGAGGCCGAGGAAAATGCCATTGCGGTCGGACAGCTCATAGGACGCAAACGGGAACGCTGCCGCCACGCCGCTGGTGAGCGCATTGCGCCGGGATTTGCGTTCGATGTCCGGGTCGAGATACAAAATTGGCAGCATGGACAAGAATGCCTGTTCCTGCTTGTACTCGCAGCGGCGGGCGATCATGTCCACGGAGACACACAGCTTTTCAACTGCCGTAACGCGATGCTCCAGCGTCTCCGGATCGCCGGCTGTGACCTCAATGAGTGTGTGCATATAGTAAAAATCCTCGCCCTGCCGGTTCATCACGTCTTTTAAGTACATACCGGAGGCAATGGCGCTGTCCAGCTCCTCAAAGTCCTGCCGGGTGTCCGCAACGTCGCGCATTCGGCTGCGATTCATCATGGTCTGCTGCGAGATCTTCGCCAGAATTTTTTCTTTGGGCTGCTTGTCAAAATGGAACGAAATGCTGACGCCCTCGCCGGCCTCGACCAGCGGAGCCAACCAGCTTGCGCCGACGGTCGTGGAATAGCCATAGCCCGTGATGTAAAGATAGGCATGAAAAATGCCGTCCACTACAATGTAGTCCCGGCTTTTGGTGTCCACGCTCGTGGGCGAAAGAATGTCCAGAATTGTTGTTGAGCCAGCCTCCAGCTCGCTCAGATCCGGCGTTTCCTCACCGAACAGCAGCCGCTTGAGAAACGGCTGCTTCTTCGTCTGCTCCTCGATAGGCTGCTTCTCCTCCGGCGGCAGGCCGGGCGGCGGGGCAGGTTTGTTCTTGCGGTTCTTTTTCAATTTGATATCTCCGTTTCAATTAATATGTGTATCATTTATCTGTGTTTTACTTGAAAACATAGACAAATAATCGTATAATAAATCAATCAAAGGAATGAGGTGATTGCTAGAAATGCCCAAAAGCATTGACGGACTTATGCGTTATTTGCGCGATAAAAAGGGAATTGAAATCAGTGGGTCAGCACAAAAACGGAAACTAAGAAATATTGGATATTATCATGGATATAAGGGCTACCGCTTTGTGGGTACTTCTACTAATACTGTTCCTTATACAAATTTTGATCAAGTTCAAGCGTTCTATGACTTTGATATGCGGTTAAAAGCCATACTGTATCCTCAACTTATGTTTATTGAAACTGCGCTGAAAAACTATGTGTTGGAAGAACTGATCCGATTTGGAAACAGCGATAATTTCAATTACATTTACACAACGCTGTTGACTGACCATGTGCGTCTGCAAGTTGGATCGGGCTCTTATAAGGATGCACTAAAACGGCGGCTATCCTTGCGAGACCGTGTTTATTCTGCATTAACCAGAGAGTACGATAAAAACGCTATTATCCAGCATTTTTACCACAATGATTCAAGCGTTCCAATATGGGCGATTTTTGAGGTTTTAACGCTTGGAGAGTTCGGTACGTTTTTCTGGTGCTTAAACTATGACGTGCGCAAAGCAGTATCGAAATCACTAGGGCTATACCAAGCAACGGATACGGATGCTTTTTTAACAAAGAAAATTATCTTTGCCATCCGAGATCTTCGGAACGCTGTCGCTCATAATGACATAGTATTTGATACACGGTTCTCAAAATCCAGAATTAGTGGATCCGTTTCTAGTACACTTGAAATCGAAACAGGTATTCAAAATATTGGTTTTAGCAGCATAGTGGATTATGTAGTTCTCGTTGCCTATCTGCTGAAAAAGCTCGGAACATCAAAAACCGACATTAAGAAATTCGTTTCAGATATTCAGAATACAGTTGAAACTTTCCGTGCAAGTGTTCCAAGCAATCTTTTTGCAAAAGTTGTATATACGGATACACGTCGAAAGCTACTACAATTAAAGGAATTCATTTCTTGCTAAATTATTTCTTAAATTTCAAAAGAAATGTTGCATATTTGAGACTATTGTAGTATACTCTAATTAGGAATTGCGGTGTTACTCTGCGGAGGACACCTAGGGGGAGTGGATGCGTCCGCTCCTCCTTTTCCTTTTATTCCCCATACACCCCATCTACCTCCGTTGCCATTCTGAATACGTCTGTTGACCTCAAACCGGAGTATAATGAGGTCAACTATGACCATGATGACCCCGAAAAAGACATTCCTGACCCCATTCAAGCTCAAAGTGACCTCAAACGGCTCAATGGTGACCTTAATTGCGAAAGCGGTGACCTTAAAAATCAAGCTATGCAGGATGGTTCAGTTGGAGCGCAGAGAAACTTCGAGTTACGGTTGATTGACGTTATCCGGCAGAATCCCAGCTTGACGTATAAGGCATATGGCGAGAAACTCTCTGTTTCGCAGGCGACGATTAAACGGTTAGTTGCAAAACTGAAGGAAAATGGCAGCATACGTCGTGAAGGATCGCAGCGAAAAGGAATGTGGATCATAACGGATGATGAATAGCAACCGCCAGACATTAGCCCCAAAAGAGGAACGGACGCATCCGTTCCTCGTTTTATTCTCCATACACCCCATGCACCTCCGTGGTCATATCGAACACGCCCTCCGGGAGCTTGACGCGCAGGCTGGTGCCTTTGTTGATCAGTTCATACAGGAGCTTCAGCACGAAATCATCCGTGTAGCGCGGCTCTAAGACTTCAAGTTCGCAAATATCCAGATAGCGCCGAGCGGTGTCCGCTTCTTCGTTCAGGCGCTGGATAATGCCCTTGACCGTATTACGCTTGGCGCGCATCTTGGCTTCGTACTGGAACACGAGGAAAAACCTATGCCGGATGGATTCGCTGGCAATGCCGAGACCGATTTTCTCGATATTGTCCTCAATCTCTGCGCGGCAGTTTTCGCTTTCTTCGGTTTTCTGGAACTGCCGCATCTGCTCGACGTATTCGCTCGTATCCGGCGGGAGCGTGCGCACCTCGCAGCTCATGCTGTCCGGTGCAATCTTCAGGTATGCGGCGTAGGACGTAATAATATTTTGCTGATCGGACGGGGATTTCAGATAGAAGTTGACGGGCAGCACCTCAAGAATTTTGATGAACCGGTTGTCCTTCGTGATGACCACGCCGCCGATGATATTCTTGACCGGCAGCCACGCCTGGATGCTGTCACGATAGGTCGCGCCGCCGTGACTGGATGGCGCGGTTGTGCCGAAAATGGCGTCTTTCATGCTCATGTCGAATGTACCTCCCCGCGATAAAAGATCATGCGCCGGTGCTTGCGCCAGTTTATCCACGCCTTGAGCCATCTGGTGAGACTGTCGCCGCCGATGCCAATGAGCGCAAAACCGCCCACGGGAACGAGGATCGTCATCGTGACGATGATCTTCGGCATAAGCGTCAGCGGCAGCAGCGCCAGACAGAGAAAGAGGATAGGAATGCACAGCAGCACGGTTTCGACCGCATTGCGGATCTCAAACACGCCGAACAGCTTGCCCGCGTCCGTAAAATTTACGGGGATATGATAGGTTTCATAGCTCATATTCGTATTCTCCCACGCGCTCCATCAGACTGTTTTTGCAAGCAATATATTCTTGATGCAGCGTATCAAGTTTTTCTCCGCGCTGGGCGATGATTGCTTCAAAGCCGCTTTGGATTTTCTGTACAGTCTCCGCCGACGGTTTGTTTTCGCTCAGCTCCAGTTCGCTGATGCGCTGCGCGGATACGCCGCAGGCCCGGCCAAGCTCCACCATACTGACATGGTGCCGCAGGCGGAGAATGCGGAATTTTCTGACCTTCATAGGCCCCTCCTTTATTCGTCATATTGTATGTACGGGATCTTGCACCAGCCCTGCCAGCCACGGCCTTCGACCTTTGTGCGCACCACGCCGTACTGCGTGCCCATCGCTTCAATGGCATAGCCGTTCCCGACGTAGACGCCCCAGTGTCCCTGCTTCCAAAGACCAAGTCCAACGATATCGGGCATCGTGTCCATGCCGCCGTACTCGGTGCCGTTTTCCTTGGCAGAGGCGTACATCTGATCTGCGGTATAGTCCGGCATCCCGTTTGTGTTGTAGTCAATGGTCAGCGTATCAGGGTTCAGCCAGCCGTAGCCTTTGAGAAGGCCCACGCAGTCCGTTGTGCGCCGGCCAAGCCAGTGTTCGCGGATAAACGCTTCCGACGCACCAATATCCGGATACTGTTCCAGCTTGTATTGGAGCATAGATTCCGTCAGGACATTCCCGAACGTGCCCCACACATAGCCCCAGCCATGCTCCCACGCCTGTATCGCATACGGCACTTTGTAGGTTTCTTTCTGGCGGCTTAAGAATGACTTGATTTCCTCAATACTCTTGGCGTTGGCTGTGGCAATCATCTCCGACATCTCGATAATCCAATGCCCTTGCAGCTTGCGGTACACATTTTCATCGTCCAGCTTTTTCAAATCGTCTGAAAACCATTCGTCCCTGCCTGCCAGCAGCCGGAAAAAGGTAGATTTCCCGGCTCCCTGACCACCAACCAGACAGAGCATGACCTCAAACTTGCTCCCCGGTCTGAATACCCGCCGGATGGCTCCCATCAGGAACAGTTTCAAGGCTTCATAGGTGTATTCGTCCGTATCGGCTCCCAGAAAGTGATGCAGGGCGTAACGGATGCGCTCTGTGCCGTCCCATTGCAGGCTGTTCAGGTAATCCCTGACCGGATGGTAGCGGTTTTCATTGGCAACAATCTTGATGGCGCTCTGCACCTTTTTCTCGCTGGTAAGCCCGTAATTTTCTTCCAGATACAAAAGCAGGTAGTTCATGTCCATGTCGGTCAGCGTGGTACTGGTGCGCTCCCAGCCCAGCGGCTTCACAATGTCAATCTGCTCCGTCAAAAGGTTCAGGCGCAGCGCCCCGCGAAACAGAGGGTCACGCTGGAACACCGTCAGGCAGTTTCGGATGCTGTTCTTCACGCCGCCTTTCTGCGTCCCCTCTAATGTTTCCCGGATTTCTGCCGGTGTCTGCGCCGGTTCCATTGTGTCCATCGTCCTTTTGACCGCTTCCTGCGTTTCCGGCGGCAAGCTCTGAAATTCGCTGTTCAAGCCGCAGCACCTCCTTTCCCTGTGCGGCGATCAATGCCGCTTTTTCTTCTATTTCTCCGTATAACAAAATATCCAAAAGGTATTCTGTGTAGCTTATCCTCTGCAACGCTTCCACAAAAAGAGGATGCCAGATGGCATCCTGCGGCTGTGGGGCGTATGCTGTTTTCCAATGCTCCAGCAGGCGCAGATAATCGCATAGCACCCGGAAACAATACCGTTCCGTTTCCTGAAATCTCTGCTCCGCTGATTTTTGTCGGGGCTGTGACCTGTTGTGACGCTTCCTATCTGGCGGCGCATTGCCGGATTTCTCATAGGAAACGCCGAA
>OHBJ01003452.1_pt1 | contig 10417 bp, 9 predicted proteins | sample 1577241 | NCBI WGS metagenome assembly OHBJ01 (sample SAMEA3541594, study PRJEB24748) | human gut metagenome | biome: human gut; feature: human-associated habitat; material: faeces | place: China | collected 2012
GGCATCCGCCTCCGCCAGCTTTGGCGTGACTTCATTGACCACATCGTCAAACACGCACTTGCCTGTCTGGGCACATTTGCGGCAGGCAATACAACCGCGAATGTCCTTGTTGCCCACATGGAGCAGCTCCACTTCGATGCCCTCGGCCTCCAGGGTGTTTTTCAGCTCGGTCAGGGCGGTATATGTGCAGCCCCTTGGATGGGGACTACCGTTTACTAACAGTGCTTTCACCAAAATCACTCCTTATGCGAAAATTGTTTCCAGCCATGCGGCGTAATTCTTGACCCAACCACCATCGGAGCCGAAGCCGTGAGGCCAGCCGTTCAGCACGATGCGCCCGGTGGAAATGCCCATTCCAGAGATTACATCATATTGCTGCTGGAACTGGCGATAGAAGGGGTCCTCGGTGCCGTAGACATAGAAGGTCGGCGGCAAATCGCCCTCGGTCAACCAGCTTGCATCCATATTTCCCACGCTGAGGTGGCCATAGAAGGAATAGATCATGCCTGCGGCGGAGGCATAGGCGAGAACGGCATCCAGCTCGTCCGGCACATAGGTGCTGTCCAGCGCCGTGCCGGTCACATATTCGTCATAGTGCATCAGAAATTCACCGGCCTGAATGCCGCCCGCCGAAAAGCCCATGACGGCAATATCATCTGGATCAATACCATAGACCTCCGCATTTTTGCGGACAAAGCGGACGGCTCTCGCCACATCCAGCGCACCTTCCTCCTGCGTATAGGGAGACAGGCGGTAGTCTACGATGAAGGTCTGAAAGCCCAGCTCTCGCAGTGCTGCGGCGGTGGGCAGCGAATCGGTGTAGTTGCCCCGAAACTGATAAGCGCCGCCCGCCATCAGCACCACCGCGCCTTTTGGCTTCACGCCATCCCGGACGGGGATAGCGGTAACATAGGGGCGGAAGTTCCAGTCATCGAAATATCCGGTCATGTCCTGCGTAAATTTCGTCCTGGCGGGGACATTGCCTTCCTCCCAGAGATAGAGCACTTGAATGTTTGCAGGGTCTGCTGCCGTGTTCAGCACGGTGTTATTACCTGCCGGTTCCGGCATCTTTTGCAGCATGGCTGTGCGGGAATAATCGGAAATCTTGCCGCTGCCGAAGTTGTATGCATCAGGAAAATCGCCCGGCGTGGCTACAGTGTCCGTAGAAGATCCGTCGCGCAGATCATCGATGGGGGTGGTGAAAGCAGAACTGCTTTCGTTTGGTTTCGTTGTCATAGCATCTTCAATAGCCGCAACGCCGTTTTCCAGCTCACCGCCGGGAGTCCCGACGGACTCCCGGCCACAGGCGGTCAGCAACACGACCGTGAGAATTGCAAGCATTGCGGCGAAAACTCTGTTCCTACGCATTATAGACCCAGTCCATTGACCCAGGACTGCACATCATCACTGGAAACGCCGGAGGAGAACCGCTGGCCTTCCTGCCACTCGCCGGTACCGGCCATGTCGGCCAGCAAACTGCCGCTCTGACCCATGCCGGAGGAGGAAGAAGTGGCAAAGGGGATGACGGTCTTGCCGGTGAAATCATTGTTTTTTACAAAGGTGTCCACGGGCCACGCTGCGATACCCCACCAGATGGGATAACCGATGAACACGGTGTCATAGGAATCCCAATCGGGAACTTCAGTGGTGGTCAGGGGCACATCCCGCAGGGACTCGTCATCATGTTCACGGCTGACGCGGCTGTCGGGGTTCGTCCAATCCAGATCATCGCTGGTGTAGACTTCAGTGGGAACAATCTCAAAGAGGTCGGCACCGGCGGCCTCTGCAATATCCTTGGCCACCCGCTCGGTGTTACCGGAAGCGGAGTAGTAGACCATCAGTGTCTTGCCGGTCTCGGGCTGGGTCTCCGGCTCGGATTCTGCGGGAGCGGTCGAGGAGCTTTCGGACGGTTCGTTGGTGGGCTGTTCGGTCGGCGCAGAGGTTTCGGGCTGCGTGGTGGAAGATGCAGGCTTGTTGGCAGAGCCGCAGGCGGCAAGGCTAAGTACGAGCACGACGCTCAGCAGTAGTGCAGTCAGTCTTTTCATGATAAAATCATCCGTTCAATTCAATTTTAGTTTTATTTACATTCGCAGAGAATGTCATATATTTCATCGTGGGTCAACTTTTTGCAGCAGCCGGGGGTGAGAACGGTGGAATCCGCGATGACGCGAAAATCGGTGTCGGCGGGAATGCCCAGCTCTGCAAAGGTGGTGGGCAGTCCAATTTCCTTGATGAACGCAGCCAGTGCTTCCACACCGGCAGAAGCAGTTTCATCGTCACTGCCCTTGGATGCGATGCCCCAGACATTCTGCGCCCAGCGGGCGAAGCGGGCTGTACCGGACTTGCAGATGTGGCGGTACAAAACCGGGTGAATGACCGCCAGCCCCGCACCGTGGTTGCAGTTGGTGTACGCGCCCAACTGGTGCTCCAGCATATGGCACTGGAAGTCCGTGACTTTTCCGATCTTCAGAACGCCGTTCTCTGCCATCGCGGACGCCCACGCCAGCTCACTGCGGGCATCGTAATTCTCCGGGTCGGTCAGCAGAACGCGGATGTTGCGGATGACGCTGCGCATGACGGCTTCGCCCAAGTCATCGGAAAGATTGTTTTCATCCGGCTTGCCGAAGTAGGTTTCCATGGCGTGACTCAGGGTATCAAAGGCACCGGAGATAACCTGCTTCATGGGAACAGTCAGCGTGTAGCTGGGGTCGAGGAAGGCAAAATCCGCCTGTGCGCCCCAAAGGGCGCCCTTGATTTTCTTTTCCTCGTGGGTGATGACGGCACCGTTATTCATCTCGCTGCCGGTACCGAACACCGTAACGATGGTGCCGAGGGGGATAAACTCCGTTGGGAATGTGTGCTTGGTGTTCTCCAGTTCCCAAATGTCCTCGTCCAGCTTCGCCTGTGCGGAGATGACCTTGCAGCAGTCGGAAACGCTGCCGCCACCCACGGCGAGAATCAGATCGACGTGATTTTCACGCGCCAGCTTTGCGCCCTCCTGCGCCTTGGCATAGGTGGGGTTGGACATGATGCGGTCGAACTCCACGACGCGCTTGCCGGCGGCGTTCAGAATGCCCATGATCTCATCATACACGCCATTGCGCTTGATGGAGCCGCCGCCATACGCCAGCATGACGGTTTCCCCGTAGTTCACCAGCAGACTGCCGAGGTACTCTTTCACGCCGCCCTTGCCGAAATACACCTTGGTCTTGTTTTCAAAAATAAAGTTGTTCATAAAAACGCATCCTTTCTGAATGTTATTTCTTCATTTGCTGTTCCCAAAAGGCAACGGCATCATTGATCCAGCCTTCGGCGCTGGTTCCAGTCCCAAGTCCAAAGCCGTGACCCAGACCGGAATACACATGAAACTCCGTGTCGATTCCGGCCTGCTGCATGGCTTCGAGCCGCGCCTGCATGACCCGCCAGTTGGCGATGCCGTCCCTGTCACCGACACAGGCATAGGTGGGCGGATCACTTTCGGAATACTCGCTCAATCCTGTGTACTGCATGATGACCGCACCGGGACGGGGCAGATCACCGCCGCCAAAGGCTTCTGCACCGTAAGACCCAAGCCACGCCGCCATTCGCGCTCCTGCCGAGCCGCCCCATAGGGAGTAGCAATCGGTGTCCACTTCCAGTTCGTCCGCATGGGCAAAGATGAAGCGGATACCTCTTGCCAGATCCTCGCAGGCGGTCTGTGCGCCGGGGCGATAAATGAGAGCGAAGGCGTTGTAGCCCTTTTGGGAAAGCTCCAGCGCATGAGGGAAGCTGTCCTGCATGGCCCCCACATAGGCAAAGGCACCGCCTGCATTGCAGATGGCGAACTTCTCGCCGGGGATTCCCTTGAAGAAAAACAATCCTGTATCTTCTTTGGCAGGGTCAGCCGCCTTTTCCTCGTCGGTGTAGATGTCATAGAAGATGGTTTGGCCGTCCGCTGCCCGCTCTCGCAGGGTGTTCACGATCTCCAACGTTTCGTCCGGATCGATATGGCTGTAGTAGGTCAGTTGAAGTTTTTCCAGAGTGTCGCCGCTGTAATAATACTCGTCCGTTGGAAACAGCAGCCGCCCGAAGCCGTCAAAGGACGGAGCATTGATGACATCTTCGATTTTTGTATTGCGGGTAAAGGGTTCGGTTTTATTTTGCACGGCGGTTTTATTTTGCACGGATTCGTTCACTTCCTCGTCTACCGCGCCAGAGCTGCATCCGGTCAACAATAGCATGACGCATAGAACTATTGCCATGTATGAGACTGGTTTCATGGGTTCGACCACCTTTTGTTTTCTGCCATTATTATAAGAAAAGCGAGACTTCCGCGGAAGTCTCGCTTTGTTCATCAGCATATACCTTTGGGTTATAATCGGCCGTACAGTTCTTTTCTGACGGCCTTCGCCGCATCCAGAAACCGCCGTACCGTAGGCGTCGGCTCCGGGGAATGGAGGATGCCGTAGGGGATGTTGTGTTCCCATTCGACAGGAATGACCTTTAGAAGCGGATGGACATTCGCCCAGCCGGGAATCGCCAGCAGCACATCGTTGGTGTTCTCGCAGCGGTTGAACACGTCCATGCTGTAAAAATCAAAATCCACAATGTGAATTTGCGGGTGGTGCTGCCACAGATCGTCCCGAAGCTGATCGACATAGTGGCTCCAGCCGCGGTGCATCAGCAGCAGATTCTCCCCATAGAGGTCAGAAACTTGCAGCTTGTCTTTGTCCGCCAGCCGGTGGTGGATGGAGACTGCACAGCAGAAGCGCCCCCGCGTCAGCTCCAACCCGGCACAGCCCCGCAGGTTCAGCATGGTCTCATCAAAAATACCGCCTACAATATCAATGTTTTTGCCGAGATTGGCAAGAATTTCCCGCGCATTTTCCGGCGTGTTCTCAAAGGGTACGATCTGGAATTTAATATCGGGGTGCAATGCTTGCACTCTCGACCAGAGATCCATCAAAAGCTGTGCGGGCGTCATGGGGGACGAGCCGATGCGGATGATATTCTCATCCTCCTGCATGGCGTTTTTTGCCCGAGTCACGGAGTCCCGGCAATACTGGATGATATATTTTGCATCCTGGTACATAGAGCGCCCAGCTTTTGTGAGTTGCAGCCCCCGGTGGCTGCGGTCGAAGAGCTTCACGCCGAGGGATTCTTCTAAAAGATTGATTTGCTTGATGACAGCCGTGGGCGTGATGTAGCTTTCTTCGGCGGCTTTGTTGAAGCTGCCTGCATCCGCCACGCGCAGAAAGGTTTCAAGCTGTGGGTTATACATGAAGCACCTCCTTTATTTTATAGCATTCCAAAATGTTTCAATGCCTCCGTAATGGCTCTTTCCTTTTCCAGTGGGCATTGTGGCTGCCTGGCATCCTCGGATTTCGGTTTATTGTAGTTCTCGCGCTCAATAATGCCGTGTTTTTGCTTTACCTGAGCGATATAAAGACTGCTGACATTCAAGCCGCTGTGTTCCAAAACATAATCCTTGATTTGCCCATAGGTTGCCATTCCTCTTTTATCCTGCACCATTTCTTCCACATCCACATCAATGTTGATATGTGTCACAGGATTTCTCAGAACTAAGAGACAAACCGTCTCGATATGCTCACTGTGGGGGAACATATCCACCGGCGTGCTGCTCTCCACTTTGTATCCCTTCCGGGTCAGCAGCTCCAGATCCCGGGCCAGCGTGACCGGGTTGCAGCTCACGTAGACCACACGTTTCGGGGCCATGCGGGCCACGCTTTCGATAAACTGCGGCGTAGAGCCCTCCCGCGGCGGGTCCATAAAGATCACGTCTGCGCGTTCACCAGCCGCAGCGGCTTCGCCGATCCACCGGGTGGCATCTGCGGCAAAGAAGCGGGCGTTCTTCACGCCATTGTGCTTTGCATTACCTATGGCATCGTGCACCGCTTCGCGGTTCACCTCCACGCCCACTACCTGCTTTGCATGGTCGGCGGCGGTCAGGCCGATGGTTCCGATGCCGCAGTAGGCATCCAGCACCACTTCTTTGCCGGTGAGATGCGCCGCGTCCACCGCAAGGCCGTACAGCACTTCGGTCTGGGTATGATTGATCTGGTAAAAACTGCGCGGGCTGAGCGCATACGTCTTGCCGCAAAGCTCGTCCAGAATGAATCCTTTGCCGTACAGCACCTTTTCCATATCGCCCAGCACCACGCTGGTTTTGCGGTCGTTCACGTTCTGGACGATGGTGGTGATGGTCACACTCTGCTTTTCTGCCTCGGTCAGCAGGGCTTTGACAAAGTTCTTGGCACCCGGCAGCACCGGCTGAGCCGTCACCAGCACCACCATCACCTGCCCGGTCATAACACCGCGCCGCAGCAGGCAGTGACGCAGAAGGCCGGTGCCCTTATCCTCATTAAAAGGCTGGTAATGGCAGGTGCCCGCTGCCGCACGCACGGCCAGCATGGTCTTATCCAGCACTTCGTCCTGCAAAAGGCAGCTTTCCACCGGCAGCACCTTGTGGCTGTTTGCCGCGTAGATGCCGGAGGTAAGTTTTCCACCCCAGCCGGTGGTAAAGGTGGAGATCACCTTGTTCCGATAGTGGTACGGCGTTTCCATGCCCCGGATGTGCTCCACCGGGCCGAATCTGCCCAGCAGCTTTTTCACGGTCTCTTCTTTCTGTTTCAGCTGTGCGGCGTAGTCCATGCCCAGCATCGGGCAGCCGCCGCAGTTTTTGGCACGCAGTTTGCAATCCATCTTCCGCTCTCCTTTTTACCCATAAGGGTCATACAGATCATATTCTTCCGCTTCCAGATGCTTTTCCTCCAGCACCTTTATGGCCTGTTCCAGCTCGCTCTGGCCGCAGCCGCTTTCGCTGACCAGCGCGCGCACCGCCGCCGCAAGGTCGCCGCCAAAGAGGGTATCCAGCCGTTCCCGCATACTCCACACATTATAGGCGCGCTGGGTGATGGCCGGAGTGTAGGTGTTGCGGTTGCCATCCTTGCCGCTTTTTACCCAACCCTTTTCTTCCAGCCGGTAAAGAAAGTTGAGCACGGTCGCCGGTGCCCAGCCCTTTGCGCGCAGCTTTTCGTCGATATCCCGCCGGGTGACGGGCGCACGGCAGGCCCACACCGCCAGCATCACCTGCTCCTCTGCCGCCGAAAGCGGCTTTACACTGTCCGGGATGCCATACATCCTGCTGTTCTCCCTCCTTTTGGCATCTTTTTTGCTTTTACGTTTGTCTTTGTTTTATTATTATACCAATCTCTGCGCCAAAGCGCAAGAGCCGGAAACGCCGATGGAATCAGGCTTTTTCAGCTCTATTTTACATTTGTCTTTGTTTTTGTTTTTCTATCAAGGACATTTGTGTGCTTTGTGCCCGCACAGGGGCTTTTGCGCCGTATCTTTGTGCAAAGATGCTCTTGTTTTCATCCCTGCAAAACCGGTATACTACGGCTACAGCAATCAACAGAACGCACCGCAGAAAACCGCGGTGCTGTGCGATACAGGAAAGGGAGAGTTCATTATGGCACGAGTTTACAACTTCAGCGCAGGCCCCAGCATGCTGCCCGAGAAGGTGCTCAGGCAGGCACAGGCAGAGCTGCTCGAGTATGGCGACAGCGGTCAGAGCGTAATGGAGATGAGCCACCGCAGCAAGTGGTTCGATGCCATCATTAAGGACACCGAGGCCACCCTGCGCCGGGTAATGAACATTCCCGACAACTACAAGGTCGGTTTCTTTCAGGGCGGTGCCACCCAGCAGTTTGCCATGGTCCCGCTGAATTTCATGACCACCGGCAAGGCAGATTACCTTGTCACCGGCAATTTCTCGAACCTTGCCGCCAAGGAAGCCGCCAAGTTCGGCGAGGTGAACATCGTTGCTTCCAGCAAGGACAAGAACTTCACCTACATCCCGGACGTGAACGCCATCAACTATGATAAGGATGCCAGCTACATCCACATCTGCCAGAACAACACCATCTTCGGCACTCAGTTTGTAGAGGTACCGCAGGTGGAGGGTGTGCCTCTGGTAGCCGACATGAGCTCCATGATCCTCTCCAAGCCGGTGGATGTGACCAAGTACGGCTGCATCTACTTCGGCGTGCAGAAGAATGTAGCTCCCGCCGGCATGGCAATTGCCATCGTCCGCGACGACCTGCTGGGCCATGCCGCCGACAATGTGCCCACCATGATGAACTACACCACCCTGCTGGGCAAGGACAGCATGTACAACACGCCCCCCTGCTGGTGCATCTATATGACCGGTCTGGTGCTCAAGTATCTGGAAAACGACATCGGCGGTCTTGCCAACATGCAGAAGATCAACGAAGCCAAGGCCAAAGTGCTGTACGACTATCTGGACGGTCAGGGCTTCTTCACGAATCCTGTGGAGCACCGCTACCGCAGCACCATGAACGTCACCTTCACCAGCCCCAATGCAGATCTGGACAAGAAGTTCTGCGCCGAAGCTGCAGAAGCAGGCTTCGTGAACCTGAAGGGCCATCGTCTGGTGGGCGGCATGCGCGCTTCTATCTACAACGCCATGCCTGCCGAAGGCGTGGATAAGCTGGTGGACTTCATGGAGAAGTTCCGCAAGGAGAACGCGTAAAACCCTCTCAGCCTCACTTCGTTCGGCAGCTCCCCCGAGGGGGGAGCTTTTTATCAGAGGGACAACTTGATCGAACCCGCTTTCTAAGCTCGCCCTTCGGGAGAGCTGGCACGGCGCAAGCCGTGACTGAGAGGGTTCCTGTATAATAGAAGGGAAATCTGGACTATGTACACCATCAAAACTTTGAACGCCATCAGCCCGGTGGGTCTGGCAAAGCTGAACAACAAGCAGTTTGACGTGGCTGTGGACACCGATACCCCGGACGGCATCCTCGTTCGCAGCGCCGACATGCTGAATACCGCCTTCAACGACAATCTTCTGGCCATCGCCCGCGCCGGTGCCGGCGTGAACAACATCCCGCTGGACCGCTGCAGTGAGCAGGGCATCGTGGTGTTCAACACCCCCGGTGCCAACGCCAATGCTGTGGCCGAGCTGGTGATCGGCATGCTGATCGCCGGCAGCCGCAATGTGGCTGCTGCCGCCCAGTGGTGTCAGGGCCTTGTCGGCGACCCCGCCATGGCAAAGACCGTGGAAAAGGGCAAGAAGCAGTTCGTGGGCAACGAGATCAAGGGCAAGACGCTGGGTGTCATCGGTCTGGGTGCCATCGGCTCCCGCGTGGCCAACTGCGCCATTGAGCTGGGCATGGAGGTCTACGGCTACGACCCCTACATCTCTATTGATGCCGCCTGGAACCTTTCCAGCCAGGTACACCACTGCGTGAACCTGAACGACATGCTCCCTCTGTGCGACTACATCACCCTCCATGTTCCTTACCTGCCCACCACCAAGGATACCATCAACGCCCAGACCCTGGCCCTGTGCAAGGACGGCGTGAAGATCCTGAACTACGCCCGCGGTGAGCTGGTGAACACCGCAGCCCTGCTGGAGGCCATGGAGACGGGCAAGGTCTCCGGCTACATGACCGACTTCCCCACTGAGGCCATTCTGGGCAAGCCCGGCATCGTCTGCACCCCGCATCTGGGTGCTTCCACGCCGGAAGCCGAGGACAACTGTGCCGCAATGGCCGTGCAGGAAATCAGCGATTACCTCAAGAACGGCAACATCACCCACTCGGTGAACATGCCCGAGGTGCATCAGCCCCGTGCAGGCGGCAAGCGCATCTGTATCATCCACAAGAACGAGCCCGGCATGATCAGCCAGATCACCGCCCTGACCACCGAAGCGGGCCTGAACATTGAAAACATGGTGAACAAGAGCAAAAAGAACATGGCTTACACCATGCTGGACGCGACCGGTGCCGTGGACGGCAGGCTGGCTGAGAAGCTGGCCGCCATCCCTGCCGTTATCCGGGTGCGCATCCTGTAACACTGCCAACCCTTAGCTTTCCCCTCGCCCCATCTGTTCATGGGCGGGGGGATTTTTTGGTACAGCGTACTGTCGGGCCAGCGGGGTATTCCCCCGCAAGTGATACGGGGCATTCCATCCCCCGCCCAACTGCCTACGGCAGTCGGGTCCCACCCTCCGGACACTTGCTTGGGGAACACCCCGCCGTCCCTCCAGGCAGGTCTGCTGATATAAAAATCCCCCCTGCCGTCATACAGCAGAGGGGAGAAAGAAGATCAGAGTGTTTACAGCTTCTTGCCAGTCAGGAGCTCATAAGCTTCCTCGTACTTGGCAATGGTCTTGTCGATGACATCCTGAGGCAGATCGTAGTTGCTGTCGGGATTGGCCTTGAGCCAATTGCGGACGAACTGCTTATCGAAAGAGGGCTGACCGTGGCCGGCCTCATAGCCCTCCAGCGGCCAGAAGCGGCTGGAATCGGGGGTGAGCATCTCATCGCCCAGCACCACGTTGCCGTTCTCATCCAGACCAAACTCGAACTTGGTGTCGGCAATGATGATG
>OHBJ01003454.1_pt1 | contig 10416 bp, 17 predicted proteins | sample 1577241 | NCBI WGS metagenome assembly OHBJ01 (sample SAMEA3541594, study PRJEB24748) | human gut metagenome | biome: human gut; feature: human-associated habitat; material: faeces | place: China | collected 2012
AGATGGGGCAGATGCCCTCATACACATTCATGAGGTTGAACGTCGGACTCGTCACCGGCTTCCGTCACGCGAATCGTATAACTTCTGCGGTCCTCTTCGCTGGGTATCTTTTCCAGAAGTTTTTTTTCTATAAGTCCCCGGAGCAGTCTGCTTACCGCCGATTTTTTCAGTCCCATAGAAATGCTGAACTCCTGCGGCGTCAGCGGAACCTCCGACAGAACCGCTCTCGACAGCAGATCCAGTTCCTGCGCCGATGTCAGCCCCTCTTTTTTTGCACCGCGCACCGTCAGGCTGCAGAACAGACGAAGCTCCTGCATTTTATTCATCATATCGATCCAGTTGTATTCCTGCATTCTTCCTCACTTTACCTCTGAACTTCGATTCTGTACGGATTCAAAGCCCGTCCGTCCCCGGCGAGTTTCCGCCCCGCGTTCCCGGCAGAATTTCATTTCTCCGAACCGCGAAAATATACGATTCAAAAAAGACGTCCGGACAGATCTCTCCGGCTGCAGGCAGACCGAAAAATCGGCGCTGCCGGAAAAGCTGTGTCTCAATGATAGGAAGGGCTGTGAGTGAGCCTCCACCCAGCTTGTCTGACAGTCTCGCTGCTCTCTCCAGAAGCCTTGAATGGAGATAGAAAACATCTCCCGGATAAGCCTCTCGTCCGGGCGCTCTCTTTAAAAGGAGTGAAAGTGTACGGTATGCTGCTGCATGCTTACTCAGATCATCGTAAACTATGAGCACATCCTGTCCGTTTTCCATCCATTCCTCACCTATAGCGCAGCCTGAGTATGGTGCGATATACTGTAACGGTGCAAGCTCTGATGCTGTCGCAGCCACTACTGTCGTGTAGCTCATGGCTCCGAACTCCTCGAGCTCATTTACTATGGATGCAACCGTAGAAGCCTTCTGACCGATGGCTACATAGATACATTTCACACCCTGTCCCTTCTGGTTGATTATGGTATCTATCGCGATAGCCGTCTTTCCGGTCTGTCTGTCTCCGATAATAAGCTCTCTTTGTCCTCGTCCGATAGGAACCATTGAGTCAATAGCCTTTATACCGGTCTGAAGCGGTGTATCTACTGACTTTCTCGAGATAACTCCCGATGCTACTCTCTCTATCTGACGATATTTGTCCGACTGGATAGGTCCCTTTCCGTCGATTGGCTGTCCGAGCGCATTTACTACTCGGCCGAGCATCGCATCGCCTACCGGCACCTCTACCACTCGTCCTGTGGTCTTAACTGTATCTCCCTCGTTGATATTGCGCTGCTGTCCAAGTAAAACAGCACCGACATTGTCCTCCTCGAGGTTTAATACCATTCCATATACTTCCCCTGGAAATTCCAAAAGCTCTCCCTGCATCGCATTCTCAAGACCATGAATACGTGCGATTCCGTCTGCCACCTGAATGACTGTTCCTACATCAGCGACTTCGAGCTGGGAAGCGTATCTTTTAATCTGCTCCTTTATTACTGAGCTGATTTCTTCCGGCTTTAGATTCATGGAGCGCATTCACCTACTTTCAATTGTATTTTTGTCAAATCGCGGGTGAGTCTTTCTAATCTGCTGCTGACAGATGAATCCACCACTCTGTCCCCGATTCTGATTTTCATACCGCCTATGAGCGCGGTATCCACCTCAAAATGCATCTCAAATGTTACGTATTTTGTCGTGTCAAGAAGTCGTTTCTCCACAGCAAGCTTCTGCTCCTTTGACAGCTCAAATGCAGATGTGATGTATGCTGTTCCGATATTTTGGTACTCCTTGACTCTGTCAAGAAAGTAGTCGAAGACTAAGGTAAGCTCTTTGTAGTGATTCTTTTCTATAATCATCCTCATAAGCCCTACCAGCTCCGCTGAAACTCTTCCCCCAAATATTTCTTCGATGATTCTGACCTTTTCTTCTTTATCAATCTGCGGATGATCCATCAGCTTTGAGAGGTCATCATTTGCAGCAATGATTTCCTTTACTGCTGTTACCTCGTCAGACAGGCCGGATAGCCTGTTGTCCTCAAGGGCAGCCTCAAACAATGCATCACCGTATACCTTAGATACTAGCTTAGCCATGTTGATTCTCCCATTTCCTTAAGTGTCTCTTCAACGAGTGTATCCTGAATGTCTGTGGTGATCGAAGCTGCGACAGCCTTTTGTGCCATAAGCGATGCTATCTGTATCATCTCCTGCTTCATATCATCCATGGCATGCTTCTTCTCAAGCTCTGCCTCTTCTCTGGCTCTCTTTATGATGCGTGAAGCCTCTTCCTTTGCATCATCCACAATCTTGTTCTGGTTTTTAAGCGCCTTCTGTCTCGCCTCTGTGAGAATAGCTTCGGCCTCTTTATCAATATCCTTAAGCTTTCCCTCGTACTCTGCCTTTAGTGCTGCGGCACTTTCCTTGTCGGCAACAGCTGTGTTTATATCGCTTTCTATCCTGTCCTGCCTGTCCTTTAACAGCTTCCTTGCAGGGTTGAAAAGCAGATACGACATCAGCATGAAAAGGAAAAATACTGCAACTGCCAAAAGTACCGTATCAAAGAGCAACTGCGCATCCAGATTAAACAAAAATGTATATCCCTGTGCTAACAACTTTTACTCTCCTTTCCGTTGGCTGTATCGCCGCACGGTAATCCTCTGCGGCAAACCGTAATATACTATCCGAGCGGATGAACGAAAAGTAAAAGTAATGCAACAACGAGACCATAAAGACCTGTTGTCTCTGCAACCGCCTGTCCTAAAAGCATGGTTGACATAATCTGTCCTCTTGCTCCCGGGTTACGTCCTACGGCTGCTGCACCATGTCCTGCTGCGATACCCTGTCCAACACCAGGTCCGATTCCGGCGATAACTGCCAAACCTGCACCGATTGCTGAGCATGCTCTGATTAAATCCTGTCCATTGATATCCATAATTGAATCCTCCTAAAAATACATCTTATAGTTTTACTCATCCGTCTCACATGCCTGTGTAACGTATGTCATTGTCAGCATACAGAATACATATGTCTGAATTGCTCCTGAGAACAAATCAAAGTATACATGCAGTACTGACGGCCACGCTATGGCTATAAACCTTAGCAGACCATATACCAGCGCCATGATAACAGTTCCTGACAACACATTGGCGAACAAACGCAATGATAATGAGATAGGAATTGCAATCTCACTGATAATGTTGATTGGCGCCCATATAGGCAGCCACGGCGGCAGTGGTGAACACATACCGGTCCAGATATCCTTTGCGCTTTGATGCTTAGCCTTATTGAATCTGATCATGAAAAATGTAATAAGTGCAAGCGCCAGTGTGGTTCCGTAGTCGGCTGTCGGTGGTCTTAAACCAAACAAGCCTGAGATATTACTCATCAGTATAAATATAAAAATCGTGCTGATGTAGTTTACAAACCTCGGAGCCCACTTACCCATGGTTCCCTCGACCATCTTGTCGAGCATCTCTACGATGAGCTCGATGATATTCTGAAAGCCGTCCGGTACTTCCTTTGCTTTTTTAAGCTTCCTGTTTGCCACTATAGCGAATATGACCATAATGGCCATCACTATGAGGATACAGGCATGCGATGTGGTAATCCAGACCTCCTGACCGAATACCTTTATCGAAAAAATACCATGGATCATAAAGTCGATATTGTCTGCGTTACTTTCCAGTAAAATCGCCTGATTCACATTATCACCTCCTCCTTATTAAGTTTACCTGCTGTTTTGCTACTCTGTCTCCATTTCGCCGGCGGAAGATGCATCACTTCTCCCGGAAAATCTGTCTGTCACCTTCATAAATAAAGGCTGTAAATACGCTGAAATCTTGAGTCCCAGCATACCGACAAAGGCCATTATCAGATTTCCAAAATCAAATAGTCCCAATATAAATAACAGGACCGCAACAACAATATACCTTAAAAGTGATTTTGCTACGATCCTGCGATTGGCATCCTTTTGTCCATATATGGCGGTCGCGTCATATATGACTGTGGCGATATTGACAGCTATACCAACAGCTATCGCTATCCCATACCATAAGCCGATAGAATATGAAATTTTGTCTGTGACAAACCATACCCCAATAAGCTGCACAACAATCCCGTAAAAAACTATCCCAAATACAAGTCCCGGCAATGCGTCATTTATTCTTTTTAACATCCTTCTCTACCCTGCTAATACTGTCTGATATCTCTGTTTCCGTAGTACTCTGCCTGCCCGGTGTCTGTCTGACGGCTCTGCCATCATCCTCCGGCTTCAGGAATTTTTGAACCATGCGGTATATATTGTTTGCCCCCGCAAATGCTCCAAGGAAAAACAATGGAACAGTTACCCAGTCCGCTCCGGTCTTTTTCCCAATCCACACACCGGCCAGTGTGCAGAGAAATATCGGCACAATCATGTTGATTCCAAACTGGAAAACCATGATAAGTGCATTCATTACCTCTTTCTTATTATCTCTTTTCATATACAAATTATTATATCATTTTTATTGCTTTTGTCTACATTTTTATGTGTAAAATGCATAAAAAATAAATGTGTTTCATGTCAAATCACGTCAATTTGACACAACAATTGCAGTATTATCACTTTTTCGGCGATTACAGCACAAGCGTCACCTCACGGTCAGTGTGCTCATACCTGCGAATTGTAACCCCCGCTGCCTTAAGCATCCTCTTTGAAGCTGTCACGCTGGCCGTGCCCTCGTATTTGTCACAGTCGTAGACTACTTCCCTGATGCCGGACTGTATGATTGCCTTAGCACACTCATTGCACGGAAACAATGTGACATATATGGTCGCTCCCTCAAGGCTTCCGCCCCTGTAGTTTAAGATGGCATTGAGCTCGCTGTGTGTAGAATAGAAATACTTGTTATCCTCTCCCTCTCTGGCCCAGGTGAACTCATCATCTGAGCAGCCAAGAGGAAAGCCGTTATAGCCCATGGAGAGTATCTTGTGCTCCGGGTCCACTATGCACGCACCCACCTGGGTATTCGGATCCTTCGAGCGCATGCCTGAAAGCATCGCTATGCCCATAAAATACTCATCCCATGAGATATAATCCTTTCTCTTTTCCGAAGCTCCCATATATACACCTCCATTCAATATGGTCTATCACACTGTCTGTTACTTTACTGTTTTATATCACTGTTTACACCTCAGAGCAACCTGCAGCTATTATCATCATTATTATTACTTGGTTCCGAAAATTCTGTCTCCTGCATCTCCGAGTCCCGGCACAATATATTTGTGCTCATTGAGATGATCATCGAGCGCTCCTATATATACATCCACATCAGGATGTGCCTCTGTGAGTCTCTTTACTCCCTCAGGAGCTGCAATTATGCACATAAAGTGGATGTTTTTCACACCGCGCTTTTTGAGCATATCAAGCGCTGCAACTGCTGAACCACCTGTTGCGAGCATCGGATCTACCACAAATACCTCTCTGTTTGCGCAGTCTGCCGGAAGCTTGCAATAGTACTCGATAGGCTCTGCTGTCTCCGGGTCACGATACATGCCGATGTGTCCAACCTTTGCGGCAGGGATGAGCTCAAGCATGCCCTCCACCATACCAAGTCCGGCTCTTAAGATAGGAACAACTGCAAGCTTTTTGCCCTTTAATTCCTTTACAGTGGCCTTACAGATAGGAGTCTCAATCTCCACATCTGTAAGCTCCAGATCTCTTGTTGCCTCGTAGCACTCAAGCATCGCAACCTCGCTGACGAGTGTTCTGAAATCCTTTGAACCTGTGTCGGTTCTTCTCATAATTCCAATCTTGTGCTGAATCAGCGGATGATCCATAACTACTACCTTACCCATAATATTTGTTCTCCTTTGTCTTATATTGTGTTATATTTGTTTGTCTTTTATGTATTTGCATTTAAGCGCTTTACCAGCTTCTTAAGCGTAGCCCTGAGGCTTTCATAGCACAGTCCGTAGCTTTGAAGCGTGCCACCGTAAGGGTCAAGTATCTCAAGCTCATCGCCCACATACTGTGAAAGCACAAAGACCTGCTCCGGGTCGATATCGGCAAAGCTTTCTATAATGCGCTCGCGCTGTGATGACTCCATGGTAAATACCATAGTGGTCTCAGTGATATCAGATTCCTCAAGCTGCGTTGACACCATGCCCTCCGTGGAAACGCCATTGCTTATGAGCACTGCCTCTGCCTTCTGATTGACCGGCTCCGGAAACTGGACAACAAGTCCTCTCGCCTCAATCTCCATCGGTACCTTGAGTACAAAGTCGTTCATGATGCCCTTTGCCATCTGCTCCCTGCATGTGCCGGTCTGTGCGACAAAAATGATTTTGTCATACTTCACATGTGTGTCTATCACCTGATGGCCTGCCGCCTTTAGCATACGGTTCATGATGGCCTGTCCTATACGTGGTGTGGAGAAGCTCTCCGAGAAAATCACATCCACATCGAGCTCATCACAGTCCCTTAATATACGGTATAGCTCATGCGCTATCGAATCCTCATCCGCCCTGCTTCCCATCGACAGGACAACATCTGCATCGTAAAACTGCTTTGTCTCCTCTGTCGCAATGACTGCTATCTTTTTGCCATCATCCCTGTGCGAAGCCACAAGCTCATTTATCTTTGCAATCACATGCTTTCTGGTACCGTCCACGATGACCATGTCAGCCTTTGGCGCATAGTGCTTGTACTTCATGCCAGGTGCCTTTGGCTTTCTCGTGTCATCTGCCGCTATGATTCCCGGATCGATGACGACCTCCTTGCCTAATACCTTTGAAAGCATCTGTGGTGTGATATAGCCCGGGCGCAGCACCATAGGTGTATCCTCTGTCAGGTCAATGATAGTGGACTCTATTCCTATGCCAACCGGTCCTCCGTCTATAATCATGGCTATTTTGCCGCTTAGATCCTCAGCCACATGTGCAGCCTCTGTAGGGCTCGGTCTGCCGGATGTGTTGGCGCTTGGCGCCGCAATAAGACAGCCGCTTCTTCTTATGAGATCAAGCGCTATAGGATGATTAGGCATGCGCACAGCTACCGTGTCCATGCCGCCTGTTGTGGCATACGGCACTGCATCGCCCTTCTCCACTATCATGGTAAGAGGTCCCGGCCAGAAAGCATCCGAAAGCTTCCTTGCATCCTCCGGCACTGTCTTTGCGATGCGCTCCAAATCCGAAAAATCTGATATGTGTACGATAAGCGGATTGTCCGACGGACGCCCCTTTGCACTGTATATCTTCTTTGATGCCTCCGGATCTAAAGCATCACCGCCAAGCCCATACACTGTCTCTGTCGGAAACGCTACAAGCTCACCGGCTGCAATCAAATCACCTGCCTCCTGCATGAGCTTATGGTCTAAATTGTCCTGATCTATTTTTATAATTTTTGTTTCCATTTTATATCCTCACCGCACATACTACAGTAATATACCATGTGCAAACACCAGTTTTTCTAAATAATCATGTGTTTTTATTGTAACACTTCAGAGCCACCTCGAGAGCAGGAAAATCTGCTGCTTACATGTAAACATGACGTATCAGCTTTTGTTCCCGGAGGTTCTGAATTGTTTTCTATTTATTATACAATAGTAACAATAGCATTTCAAGTTTTACTCAATATTTGGTAATTTTTATATAAGATTGTGTAAAAGTAAGTACAATTTTATTTGGCATTGCATTATTCTGTGTTTTGTACTACAATGCAGATAAGCCAATAACGGCGAATAATGATCATTATTTTATAAGGAGGATTTCATTATGGCATACGTAATTTCTGATTCATGCGTTAGCTGTGGTACATGTGCTGGTGAGTGCCCAGTAGGAGCTATCTCTGCTGGTGATTCACAGTACGTAATCGATGCAGATTCTTGTCTCGATTGTGGTACATGTGCTGGTGTTTGCCCAACTGGAGCAATCAGCCAGGGCTAATTTTTAGCATACTGTAAGAAATAAAGACGACCTGTTATGGGTCGTCTTTTTTTGTGTTGTAATCGTCTTTGTATTGTAATCATTTTTATGCTGTAAGCGTTTTTGCAGTAATTATTTTTATAGTGTAAGCGTTGTCATGCATGCTCTATAGTCTCACCGGATTAAGCTCATGCGTATGCGTCTTGTCGCGCCCCTTCTTTCCCTTGGTGTCTGCAGCGCTTATTTTTGTATCTGCAGGCATGTCAGCGTTCCTTTTCCTTGAAAAAAGCCCCTTTCTACGCAGATTTCCGCGTATGGCAGCGTCCAGCTTTTTATATCTCTCCTCCTGCGCAATATCCTGTTCGCGCATCAGATAGTTCATTTCCTTTAATATCCGCTCCTGCACCTCAGTGGATATCTGCTGACTCAGCTCCTCATTGTTCAGTGCTATGGCTCTCCCCACGATATTGCTCATCAGCTCGCGAAACTCATCCATACGCTCATCTGCCGTGCGGCTTCGATATGTATGATTGTATCCCGGCAGTTCATCGTGATATGCCGGATTATACCCTGACATCTCCTGTTTCACCGTCTGATTTGTGATATTCGTGTAATTTACAGGCTGCACTGATTTTTCCATAGCCGCAGGATTCGTTGGATTTAACGGCTCACCTGGTGCATCCGAATGAAGCATATCACGGATTGCGCGAAGCTGATACCCCTTCTCCTTAAGCTCCTTTATCCTCAAAAACTGTTTTATATTGTCTCTCGTATAGTATCTGTGACCAAGTTCATTTCTAGGCACATCAAGTCCCAGCTCATCCTCCCAGTAACGCAACACATGAGTCTCCACATCCACGGCAGCTGCCGCATCGGAAATCATGTAACGTACTTTCTCCAAATTGAAGTCCTCCTGTCTGAAATTATATTTTATTCGCTATACGCTTTTGGCACATCGAAAAGAACCAGCACTGCGAAAAAAGTTATATCGCTGTACTGGTTCAATTATAGCCTTGATAGAACTCTCATTCAATTGGTTTCGGTCGCAACTTTCGACATATAACTCTCTGTCTTAAGCTATCCAAACAGCTCCTTGAGAGCCTGTGCATTCTGTGCATCCGCAGATTTCCTGTTCTCCTGCTGTATCTGCGTATAAACCTCCTTGCGGTAAATCGGCACCTCCTTCGGTGCACTTACACCGAGCTTAATCTGGTCGCCTCTGATTTCCAGAATAGTAATCTCGATGTCATTATTAATCACCAGAGATTCACCCTTTTTTCTTGTAAGAGCCAGCATACTATTCACCCGCCCTTTCTTTTTTCCCTTTTATGATGTCATAAATCGGGAAGTGCACCTTGTAGTCATCCTCAACTATAAGCTGTGCTGCCTTGTTGCTGTCGGTATTGACCACAATAGGAGCCTTTAAATTGCAGGCAATCTTTGTGATGTCGCTAGGCACATTTACAGTGACGATCACATACATATTCTCCTCATTCAGATCTCCAAGAGGTGCAAGAAGCTCCTCGTTGACCGTCCATCGGCATTTTCAGATAAGCCGCAATGCAGGTTCTTTCAAAATTGGCATTGTAGGCAGTTTTGATAATCTTCGGATTTGTAAGGGCTTCTGTAATTTTTTCCGGCAAGGCTTCACCGCTTGCCAAATCTACAATCTGAATATCCTCGTCATCAAAAGCATAGGCAAAAAGCAGGATTGTAAAATCAGGGGCCTCCGCATAGCGGTAAACCCCCGTTTTTAACAAATCCTCACTGCTGTATGTTTCAATGTCTATCGACAGTTCTTTCATTCAGCATCCCTCAATTCTTACTGGAGAAAATCGTCAGAATCCTCAATCAAGCCCGCGAAAGCGTCCTCCACCTTACTTCTGCCACCCAAAGGTTCTCCGTCTTTCGCCTTCATCAAATGTTCCAAACCGCAAGCAATTCCTTTATTGCCGTTTGTGTTGAATGCGTAAAAACTGATGGCCGCATGACCGTAGCAGCCGCTATATAAATCCGTACTGTCGATAATAGGCTGACCGTTTTTGTAAACCAGTCCCGGTTTCTGATTTGCATTTGCGTTTACAAAATAATGCCCTGCATACACTTCGTCATCGGGTCTTTCCGCATCACCGTCACGCAGGGGCAGCTTCATCACTGCGGGGATTTTTCCGCCAAACTTGCCGATGCCTGCCTGTTTTGCCGCCTCTACCGCTCTGTTGATGGCATTGATTGTTTTTGTATCCGTTTTGGGAATCAGCAAGGATACAGAATATTTAGGGTCGCTGCCGTTGATACTTTTCGGCTCAAATACATTCAAAAAAGAGAATCTTACTTCACCTGTTACTACCTTTGTTGCATTATTCATATTTTCCATAAATCTTTCATCCTTTCTCATTCTTCGATTATCGTTTCAAAATCTTTTACCGCCGCATCTGCGGAGTGCAGTGCAGGGCGTTTATCCGATTCCGGCACCAGAGTCGGCTTGCCTGTCGGCTTGATGACAAATTCCCCCAATAAAGCGTTGAAATCTTTTTTT
>OHBJ01003455.1_pt1 | contig 10410 bp, 12 predicted proteins | sample 1577241 | NCBI WGS metagenome assembly OHBJ01 (sample SAMEA3541594, study PRJEB24748) | human gut metagenome | biome: human gut; feature: human-associated habitat; material: faeces | place: China | collected 2012
AAGCAGGATATACCACCAATTATAAGAATTGAGCTGGAACCACCCCCACCTCGGGGTCGGCCTGGGAGAGAAAGTCCATGATGTCCTGGCCCTTCGGAACTGCATCGTCATCAGCTCCGCAAAGTTATCCGGGCATGCCACCTCAGTTCGTTCGCCGCTTCTTGCATCCTCAAGCTCCCAACACGGAACATCCGGTTCCCAGAGCTCTCCGCCATCTTGCAGGAACATCAGGTTCCGCATCAGTGTTTCAAACAGATTGCTGCCTTTTACATAGATCACCCCGATCCGGCCGAGCCACCCCGGCCCCATCGACGGCAGCGGCCGGTCTTTTGCCTTTTTCTTAGCCGCCGCATCGTCATAATTGTTTAAAGACACAAGCCATCGTGCAGCCTGCGGGTAGTCCATGCTTTCCTTTCCTGTTCCCGCACAGGCAGAAAATAGGCTGCTTTTATTCTCGCTTTCAAACACTTCTCCGTTCAGCTTTTTCGCTCCGAATGGACTGCCGATCTTCGCTTCCGGCACCTGCCAGAAGGGGCGCTCCGGGTGGAACAGCCAGAAACGGTCCTGCCATTTGTCCAGATAATCCCGGATCGGCTGTTCCGGGAAGTGCCCCAACTGCCACAGTTCGCTCCAGCGCAGCAGGGCGTCCTCGGTTTCTTCAAACGGTGCCGGTACGTTCAGTGTAACTTTCTTTTTTACTTCTGTTTTCATTGTCGCTTCTCCTTTACATTCCACCCATCTGCATTTCCACGGATGGGCTTAAATCGTCTTCTTCCACATCGAAAAAATCACGAACAATATCGTCTGCGGCTTTGCGGATTGTTGGGTCCTGTGTGACCGTCCGAAAGGAAAATCCGCTCGTTGCTCGATATGGCAGTTCCTCACGAACGCAGTCCAGGTATTCTTTTGCATCTGTAAACTGCCGTGCATCGCCATTGATGAAATGCACCCGACCGATCAGCGGCTGATAGGCATGGTTGATCTTCTGCTCGTTCAGATCATAGCAGCTTAGATATGCCTGATAATCTCCCGGCACGGGATTGCAGCGCAGGCAGTATTCGTAATGCTCCGTTTCTACAACGTAGCCATAATTCTGCGACCAGCCGCCCGGAATTTTGCCGCCGTTTTCATAGCAGAAGTGCCGCATGGAGGAAAGGTCTTTCAGAACCGTTTCCCGCAGCGTGTCAACGACCTGTTGGAGTTCTGCTCTGAACTCCGGCGAGTTCAATTCCTCACGTCCGCGCGGATGCCAGGTGTGCCAGAACGCTTTGCCTCTTTTTCCGAAATCCATACGGACGCAGCCAATTGCGCCCATCTGCGCGTTCTGCTCTGGCGTCTGCGCAAAGAAAGCACCCGCCTCCTCCGGCTGTGCTGGCCGGACACGGAATGCGGGCGGATCAGTAGATATCTTCGTCATCTTCGCCGTCCTCATCCTCCGGCACATACAGCGCCAGTTTTGCAGCATCCGCCAGATGTGCGCAGATGGCAAGAACACCGGTCACGCCAATGATCACGCCAAGCGTGATTACAATTGCTTTTTTCAAATTAAAACCTCCCAATTATAATGTCATCTCGTCTGAATACGTCTGCTCAAGCGACTGGCCAATTCTTCGCACTTGTCCGAACTCCGTCTGCACAAAACCGGCGCATTTCGCACTCTCCTGACCGTAGCGCGCAAAATCCATATATCCCTCCAGCTCATAAATGCACTCGTCATCTAGATCAAACTGCTTTTGAAGCAATTTGATGCCGTAATCGTGCAGGCTGCCGGAAATGCGCTCGTAGCAGTCCAGATTCTGCGCCAGGTGCAGCGCATCCTGCATCGTTTCTGGCTTTTCCGCAGAAAGCACAGAAGTATATTTCAGAAGTTCGCCGTTCTCCGCATCCATCCGCCCAAGCATTTTTGCCAATTCGTTATAGTCCTGGATGCCGGGATTCCCGGCTGTCGGGATCAGATCGCCGAGATATGGTGAGAAGTATTGCACATGGTCGATCTGCGCTGTGCCGAGTTGCTGAACCGCTTTCAGTTTCGCGTTGTTCACAGGCAGCGCCAATTCACGCTCTTTTCCATCTGTTGTGCGAAGGTAGAGTGTCAGGAGTTCTGGCTCAGCTTTCTGCTGCGGATCGATGTTCAGATCCTCGAGGAGCGCTCTCGGTAGGTTTTCTCTCTGAACGACATATCCTCGAGCGCATGGCGCGCCGCCATGCGCGTCGCAAAATTCAATTCCAACGGCTTCATAATTGATGTACCCAATCAGCTTTTCCGGGACAGGGAACGCGCCGCAGCCAACCAGATACTTTCCAATGGACTGTGCACTGCCGCATCCCGGCAGAATGACGTAATCATCCAGCCGCTCCGTCAACTGCGAAATGTCTTTCGTGCCGGAGATGCTGTTTGCGTCCAGCATCCCAGCGAATTTGTCACAGTCGACCTCCGACATATGCTCCAGCCGCTCGGCAAGCCGCTGGACACGCACTATCTCGCCATCCGCAAGAATATCAATTCCCCGCAGATAGCACCCCAGATTCAGAACCGGACTGGCTGCGCTTTCCACGAAAACCGGCACGGCTTCTCGTTTGAGCACAGCCAGTATCGTCGCGTTTTCATCCCGCGCCGCAGGTGTCGCTGCTGGGAAAGAAAGAAGCGCCTGTTTTCCGCGCTCGCCACAACGTAAAATCAGCGTTACCATGCCATTCCCTCCATTTTTGCTTCCTGCTGATAGCTTTCTGCCGGATCATCCCTCATCAGTTCATCCAGCGTCAATGCGCCTCTGTATGCAACATAGCCCCGATCTGTAAATACGCCGTCTTCCTGAAGCATTCTCTGGACGCCGTAATCTCCATAGGTGTAAAACTCGTCCAGATTTTCGTCATACTCAAAATGCCCGGACTTCTGGATCATGTACCGTCCGTATTCCTCCGGAGTGTGGACACCGGGCGCGAAATCGAACTGATCCAGATTTTCCGCCAGGTGGCGCAGATTCTCCGCGCACGTCGGCTTTGCCAGCTGGCAGACCGCGCCGAGCTTTTCGAAATCCTGTTCCGTGAAATTTGAACATATCTGACATAGCCGGTTCAGTTCAAAGAGCGATTCGCGTTCAAAATCCAATGCGCAGTTGACCTCATCCGGGAATCGGCTGTCTGAAACCAGCATCTGCATCTCGCCGCAGGATGCAATCCCGGCACGAAGCATCGCGCGTTCCAGCTTAACTCGGCTGACCGGAAGCTGTACTCACTCGTGTGCGTTTGCAGCTTCCGCGCCCTTTGCCCCGATCTCCAATTCCATGATGCAGGTTTCCGCAAGCCAGTTCTGCGGGAGCTGCTTTCGGTTGTAGACCGGTTGCAACTGCACACCATTGTCATACACGACGCCGAATTGCGTCACCGTTCCCGGCTGACCGGAGATCAGCGCCTGCGCAAGCTCCTTACCGTCCAGCGTTTCAAGTTCTTCCGTGTCTGCCGCGCCGTGGACGGTCAGATAGTGCTTTCGTCCGACCTTTCCCAGATCGCTGAAGTCCGAAATGACCGTCATTTCGTTTGCGCAGAAGGACAGGTCGATCATCTCATCTGCGGAGTACAGACCAAATCGCTCCGCCGCTGCCGAAAATTGCAGCAGCTCATATTGGTCAAAGCTCTCCAGCTTTTTGCCCAGCCAATCCAGCTCGTCCACGTTCTCAAGTGTGCCGCTCATTCGGCACAGGGCGGGGCAGGTTGGCGCGTGAATACTTTCAATACAGCAGTCCTGCTTGCTCTCGTCTCCAATTCGGAGATTTTTCAGCGCAAATATCACATTTTCATACCGCTCCTCCGGGATTGGAAACGTGATCGTCAGCGTTCCAAGTTCTGGCTGGCTGCGGTTTCTCAGCGTTGCTTCAAACAAGTTTTTCACCTCGATTCTCGATTTTTTGCATATCCGTAAACGTGCATTCACCGTTTCCGCGCCAGCAGATCAGCGCTAATCTCAGATATGGGCACTGACCTTCGTGCGGATACCAGCTGCACTGGATGACAGGCGGCGGGTCCGGGTGCGACCGCAGCGGCGGTGCGTGGAAGCGCGGTTTCCAGTATTCTTCTTGTCTGTGCTTCATAAAAACCTCCTGAACGCAAAAAAGCCGGGACCCGCTAAAAGTCCCGGCTATCTGCAAAATATTACATTGTCTGTTCCATCGTGGGCTGCTGCTCCTGCTCAGGCTCTGGAAGAAGCTGCCCGATCTGCTCCTGCACATTGTGGAGCTGCTTTTCCTCGGCATACGAGAGTGTCGCGTCGTCCTCCAGCGCAAACGCACACGCATTCCGGATCACGGCAAGCTGCTCGTCTGAAAAAAGGCGCTGCTCGTTTACCAAACCGGCGCGGGCAGCAAAGTCCTGCTTTGCAGCTTCGTAGTTTTCCATGAAGTAATGCCCGGCATGAACACCCTGTCGGTCGAAGTCCCATTCCCACGTCACAAATTTAGCGCCCGTTTTGCAGGAACGCCCGGCCAGCACTGCATCACCGAAATCCGCAAGCACCTTGTAGGTATCATCCAGACCGACAGCCTTCAGCGCAGGCGCGCGTTCAAAGATCCGCATATACTCCTTGACCTGTCCAGCCGCCTGTATTACCGTTCGAAGCTGCCGGTCTACTTCCGGTCCTGTGATATCTGCCGGTCTGAAACGGACGATACCGTCTCTGTCAACCGAGCAGAGCGGTTTTTCGTGCCATCTGACGTGGACCAGACCCTCTTCCAGCAGCCTTGCGTCCAGCTCCCTGTGCAGGAGCTTCTGTTCTACCTCTCGCAGATATCTTTCTTTCTGCGGTGCGTTTTCTTCGCTCATTTCTAACCTCCAATCTGTAGCGCCCTTTTTGAGCGCAAAAAAGGCGCTGGTCATTGGTTCGTGAAAACCAACAATCCAGCGCCCATAACTTTGTGAAAGATTTTTCTTCGATTTTTCCGAAATCTCGCCGCCGCAGCCCTCTGAAAAAGGGCGCTGACAGCAAAAATTCCTTGAATATGGAAAAGCAGAGGTTCAAAGCCCCTGCCATCCGCGATTTCATCTATGGAGTTACCAAAGAATTTTGAGAATAAAAAATTGCCGAACACGTTGAGATGACTGGCTTTTTTGCCATTTCATCTATAGTGTTCGGCAATCATGGTGCGAGAGATGAGACTTGAACTCACACGACTGTTGCCACACGCACCTCAAACGTGCCTGTCTACCTATTCCAGCACTCTCGCATTGCATCTTCAATGCTCAATTATTATAACCTTGAACGGGCAATTTGTCAACAAGAATTTTTGAACTTTTTATTCTGGATGACATTTTCTCTTGCGTATCGGGTAAGATTCTGCTATAATACAAAATGATCGTCTATGGGAAAGGCAGGAAGGCGCGATGCCCAAGTTTTTTGTTCCCGAGGCTGCGCCGGGCGCGAGGTTTCTGGTTCTGACCGGTGAAAACGCCGCGCATGCCAAGGTACTTCGATTGAAAGCCGGCGAGTGCGTTACGGTCTGCGACGCAAAAGGTACGGACTTTCAGTGTACGGTGAGCGACGTTGCCCCCGGGCAGATTTCGCTGGTCGTGCAGTGTGAGGAGCCGTCGCGTGCGGAACCGACGGTTTTTTGCAGCGTCTATATGGCGTTTGCAAAGGCTGAAAAGCTTGAGCACGTCGTCCAGAAGGCGACAGAGCTTGGCGCGGGCGAGATCGTCGCGTTCCCGTCGAGCAGATGTGTAGCCAAGCCCGATGATAAGGCGCTTTCGAAAAAGCTTGAGCGCTGGCAGAAAATTGCGGTCTCGGCCGCCGAGCAGTCCGGGCGCGGAAGGATCCCGCAGGTGCGGGCGCTTCGTTCGTTCCGGGAGGCGGTTCTGGAGGCGTCCGGGTGCGATCTGGCGCTTTTTCCGTATGAAAATGAAAAGACGCTTTCGCTTCGTGATTACCTGAATACGGGCGGCTATCGGAGCGTCAGCATCATGACAGGGCCGGAGGGTGGCTTTTCCGAAGAGGAGGTTGCGCTGGCCGCAGAGAACAATATGAAGATTTGCTCACTCGGGCCGCGGATCTTGCGCTGCGAGACAGCGCCGCTTTGCGCGCTCACCGCTGTTTTATACGCATCGGGCGCGCTGGACCGGAGTGCAGATGAAAAGGATGGAAGTCATGGGAAAGAATAAGAAGTCCACTGTCAATCAGAATACAAACGACCTGACGGTTTATAAGGTTGGCGCGGCGTTTGCGCTGCTGGTTCTGGCGCTGCTGGCGCTGGGGCGGATTCTGAACGTCTACGCAACGGGCAGCACGTTTGACGTTGTCTACCGCGCGAGCCAGACGGTCTGGACGCTCTGCGTGATTCTGTGCGCGGCGTCGGTCGCGGCCTATATCGTCCTGCGCAAAAAGAGCATCCGGAAGGTGTTCCCGTACGTTTTCGTGCTCTCGCTTCTGGCGGGGGTGACGGCGCTCGATCTGCGCTACTTCTGGACCGAGCACGCAACGGCGCTTTACATGCTCCATGCGGCGGTCTACTGTCTGTACATCATCTTCTGCCTGTACCGGAGTGAATTTTTCTGCTTCTCGCTGGCGGCTGTGTTCGCGGGCTTCAGCTTCTATTTTTATTCCAAGGGCCTCGGCATGAACGCGAGAACGGCGATCATCGCCATCGTCACGGCGCTGGTTCTGGCGGCGGTTGCGCTGCTTGCCAACCGCGCGGCAAAGAGCAAGGGCAGCGTGAAGCTGTTCGGCAAAACCGTCAAGGTCTTCCCGGCGAAGTTCAGCGCGACGGCGCTTTACGTTGCATGCACGGTGCTTGGGTGCTGCCTCGTCGCGTGTCTGGTTCTCGGCTCGGCGCTGTTTGCCTACTACTGCATGTTCGCGGCCATCGCCATCGAGCTCACCGGCGCGGTATATTACACGTTCCAGCTCAAATAATTCCGCTTGTTCTAATTTCACCTTCTTGTCCATACGCTGGACGGGAAGGTGATTTTTTTGCGGCCAAATCATTCCATGCTCTATAATGCGTTGCTGCTGACATTCGTCGAGCTGCTGCTGCGCGGGGTGACGATGCTCTTTCAGCGCGTGCTCGTCGCGAAAATCGGCGCGGCTGGGCTGGGGCTTTTGCAGCTTGTCTTAACCGTCGGTGGCTTTGCGATGACGCTGGGGCTGGCGGGGCTCCGTGTGACGGCGATGTATCTTTGTGCGGAGGAATACGGGAAGGGGAGTCTCAGCGGGATGCAGTGCGCCATCCGGTGCTGCCTGAAAACCGGGACGGTCATTTCGGCGCTTGCGGGGCTCGGCCTGTTTTTTCTGAGCGATTACGCGGCGAAGACCTGGATTGGAGATCTGCGTGCGGCGGGGGCGCTGCGGCTGCTGGCGATTTTTTTGCCGGTCAGCTGCCTGTGCGCGATTTTGTCCGGTTTTTTCACGGCCTGCGACCGGGTGCGCGAGCTGGCGAAGGTTGAAACCATCGAGCGGCTGGCGGGGCTTGCGCTTACGGCGGTGCTTCTGCGCCTTTACGCGGGGCAGGACGCGGGGAAGGTTTGCTGTGCGATGGTGCTTGGAAGCTCGATTGCCTGCCTTGGAAGCACGCTCTATCAGCTGCATCTTCTGCGCCGGACATTTTCCGGCTGCCGGGAAACCGGCGGTGGGCGCGATATGACGCGGCGCATGGTGCGGCTTTGTGTGCCGCTGGCGCTCAGCGCGTACCTCCGGTCTGGACTCGTGACGCTCGAGCAGTTTCTCATCCCGTGGGGGCTTGCGCGCGCGGGCGGCTCTCAGGCTGCTTCCATGGCGGCCTACGGGACGATTCATGCGATGGTTTTCCCGATTCTCATGTTCCCAGCAGCCATTTTATACACGGTGGCAGACCTCTTGGTGCCGGAGCTGGCGCGGTGCCGCGCGGCAAAAAACACCGAGCGCATGCACCACCTGACGGGCACGTGCCTTCGCATGGGGTGCCTGTTCGCGCTCTGTACAGCCTGCCTCATGGGCGCTCTCTCCGATGGCCTTGGACAAATTGTCTACAAAAGCGCAGACTGCGGTCGGTACCTTCTCGTGTTTGCACCGGCGGTTTTGATGCTCTACTTAGATGCGATGGTCGACGGCATGCTCAAGGGCTTCGGCGAGCAGACGGCCTGCGTGCGCTATAACACGCTCACGTCGTTTCTGGATGTCGCACTTTTATATCTTCTGCTGCCGCGCTTCGGTTTAGCCGCGTACGTGCTGACGTTTTATCTCACGCACGCGATCAATTTCTGGCTCAGTATCCGGCGGCTTCTGCGCGTGACGGGCTATCCGGCAGACGGGCGATTTCTCTTGCGGTCGGCCTTCTGCGCGCTGGCGGGGCTCGGCGCGTGCTGCTGCTTGCCGGACAGCGGGCTGCTTCCGGCGATGGTTCTGCGGGCGGGGCTGTTCGGCTCGGTGTTTTTGCTGTTTCTCGAACTCACGGACACCGTTCCGGCAGAAGACCACCGCTGGTTGCGGCGGAGCCTTCGGCTGTAGGGTTGACTTTTGAAGGGGGAACTTTTAAAATATACCTGCAAAAACGACTGAAAAAGGAGAGATCGTCATGATTTCGTTCCGCAATGATTATTCCGAGGGCGCGCATCCGTCCGTTCTGGAGGCCATCAGCAAACACAATTTTGAAACGACCTGCGGCTACAGCATGGACCCGTTTTGCCAGCAAGCGGCGGACACCGTCCGTGCTCTTACGGCCTGCCCGGACGCGGACGTGCACTTCATTGTCGGCGGCACGCTCGCCAATACCATTATCATTTCTGCTGCCCTTCGCCCGTGGGAGGGCGTGATCGCCGCGACGACGGGACATATCAACGTCCACGAGACCGGCGCAATTGAGTCCTCCGGGCACAAGGTCTGCTCGATCGAAGCGCCGGACGGCAAGCTCACACCTGCGCTCGTGCGCGAGGTCATGCGCATCCACTGTGACGGCAAGGACGAGCACATGGTGCTGCCGCGTATGGTCTATATTTCGGACGCAACCGAGCTCGGCACGATCTACACAAAAGCGGAGCTCGCCGCGCTCCACGACGTGTGCCGCGAATTCGGGCTCTATCTCTTCCTGGACGGCGCGAGAATGCCTGCGGCGCTGGTTGCCGAAGGAAACGACCTCGATATCACGGATTTCGGAAAATACTGCGACGCATTTTACATCGGCGGCACGAAAAACGGACTACTCTTCGGCGAGGCTGTCGTGATCACGAACAACGACCTCAAGCCGCATTTCCGTAACATGATCAAGCAGCGCGGCGGCATGTTCGCCAAGGGCTTTTTGTTCGGCGTGCAGTTCGGCGCGTACTTCAAAGACGGTCTCTGGCTGGAAATGGCGCGTCACGCGGTCTCGCAGGCGCAGAGAATCGCGAAGGCTGCCGAGGAAAAGGGCTACACGCTCTACGCCAAGTCGCCGACAAATCAGGTTTTCATCGTCCTGAGCCATGAAAAAATCGCAGAGCTTGAAAAGAAGTTCGCGTTTGAGGCGTTCGGCCACGTGGATGACGATCACGAGGCGATGCGCTTTGTCTGCTCGTGGGCAACAAAGGAAGAAAGCGTCGACGCGCTGATCGCGAGCCTGTGATGGAGCAGGTAACGCACCCGATTGCGCCGGTATTCGACGAGAATTCCCGGATTTTGATTCTCGGCTCGTTTCCGTCGGTCAAATCGCGCGAGGCGGCGTTCTTCTACGGCCATCCGCAGAACCGGTTCTGGAAGGTGGTAAGCGGCGTTCTGGGGTGCGATTGCCCGCAGACGATCGAGGAGAAGTGCACGATGCTGCTTGCCCATCATATTGCGCTCTGGGATGTGATCGCGTCGTGCCGCATTGAAGGCTCAAGCGACAGCTCGATCCGGGACGCGGTTCCGACCGACCTTTCAGTTCTTCTGGCGCACGCGCCCATTCGGGCTGTCTTCTGCAACGGCGTTTCGTCCGTGGCGGCGATGGCCGTGCTGGAGGTGGAGGGCGTATGCGGTTTGGCGAGCAATCTCGGCTATGACATTGCGGAGATGCTCGGCATGAAGAGCGCCGCCAAGGGCGTGCGCATCGTGAGCGACAAGGAAGGCCGCCTGTTTGTGGAATGCAACGTCGTGGCCAATTTCGGCTATTCCGTTTTTGAGCTGGCGAAGAACGTGCAGGACGCTGTGCGCTCCAGTCTGGAATCTGTTACGGGCCTGAACGTCGCAAAGGTCAACGTGAACGTCTGCGGCATTGCGCTTCCGCGCGAATCCAGAAAGTAAGCGTTTTTCAGAAAGAGAATGAGGAGAAAGCTATGACCAGAACAAACGCCAGAGAGATCGTGGCGCAGCTCGTCTACGAGATGGGCTTCCGCGACGACGATGCCGCGGCCGTCGTGCGGGAGCATCTTGACCCGGACTACTATGCGACGCTGAAGGACGAGTCCGACGCCTATCAGGACCGGCCGACGGGCAAGCAG
>OHBJ01003458.1_pt1 | contig 10406 bp, 9 predicted proteins | sample 1577241 | NCBI WGS metagenome assembly OHBJ01 (sample SAMEA3541594, study PRJEB24748) | human gut metagenome | biome: human gut; feature: human-associated habitat; material: faeces | place: China | collected 2012
GCAGGATGATCATCCTGCCCCGCTTCTTTTTATAAGGTTGTTAGCTATTCATGACATAACACATCCCCAAAATGCTTGAAATAATGAAAAAACATCCGGGAATAAATAAACGAACAAACAATCTTGTCAATTGCATTTTTTGCTCGACAAACATTGCATCATTATCCAAATTATACCAAACCGTAACTTTATCACCTATATGAAAATCTTTCGGGTAATATGAAAATTGTGTGATATCCTCCACAATAATATTGGGATTAATAGACCGACAGCATTTTTCACCCTCTCCTTCTAATGTAAATTCAACAGACGGGCGCATAAGAAGCTTGCCATCCTTCACATAAGTATCAACATCCACTACTATTCCATCTATCTTCTTAATGTATTTCGTTTCGACTCTCTTGATTAAAAGACAAAACATTCTCATCTTAATGATCAAACCAAGTCCATGGCCAGCCAGCAAAAGTGCTAGTATACAAACAATTGTTCCCATTTATTTTTTATGTCGGTTAGCTCTCTTTTTCCGAATATCCGCTTTCATCTTCGCGGCTCCGGAACCATGTTGTCCACGAATATAAGTCGCTTTCTTCGCTTTCGTCTTCACTTTCTCCTCTTCCTGGGGCTTATCTTTCTTACCTTTAAAGACGATTCCACCCATGATTGCATCTTCTATACTCATATATATTATATTGTTAGCATTCACATTTCTGATGCAAAGATAAGCCTTTTCTACGGAATTGTTTATCTTTGGCGGATAAAACAATACATAATCACCAAAATGGCAACAATAACCCTTTCCGCAGAAAAGGACCCGATGGGAGCTGCAATCTCCGATTATTTCAATCATCACAGAGCTGACCGCTTGCGAGTATTCTCTTCTCAATTCGAAGAAGATGAAATCCCCGTTAAGGAATTATTCCGAAGTATACAGTCCATGCCAGTTCTCGAACGCACTGCTCTGCAAATGGCTACGGGAAGAATATTAGATGTAGGAGCCGGAAGCGGCTGCCACGCATTGGCACTTCAAGAAATGGGAAAAGAAGTTTGCGCCATTGACATCTCTCCGCTTTCCAACGAAGTAATGAAACAACGCGGCGTAAAAGATTCCCGCCTGATCAATCTCTTTGACGAAACATTCACCGAAACATTCGATACGGTTCTGATGCTGATGAATGGTTCGGGCATCATAGGAACACTAAATAATATGCCTACCTTTTTCCAACGGATGAAACGTATCCTACGCCCTGGCGGATGTATTCTGATGGATTCAAGTGATCTGCGCTATCTTTTCGAAGAAGAAGACGGCAGCATGCTTATCGATCTGGCAGGCGATTATTATGGAGAAGTAGATTTCCAGATGCAATACAAGGATGTAAAAGGAGATACATTCGACTGGCTATATATCGATTTTCAGACTCTTAGCCTATACGCCTCCGAATGTGGATTCAAAGCGGAATTAATCAAAGAAGGAAAACATTATGACTATCTGGCAAAGCTGAGCCTTGCCTGACAGCGTATTATTTTAATCAGAAAAAGCCCTATTCAGGATAGTGACACTATCACATCAGAATAGTGTAACCATACTAACGATATAGTGTCACCATCCCAGTATGATAGTGACACTATATTTATTGTGCCCGCATCCGGTTCAGAGACCGGCAATAAGCACTTATTTCAGCATTTCATTGATCTGCTGAACCAGTGAAGCGAACTCTTCTTCATTATACAGACGAGTCAGTTTTACAATCTTTCCTTCCCGGTCTATCAGCACATTCCGTGTGATTCCGGCATCACGCAATGCATATTTTGCAAAAATATCAGCTCCCGGATCCAGTCCCAGCGGGTAAGTCACTCCGGTAGACTTTGCGAAGGCAAGCACTTTTTCAAGCGGTTCGTCACGGTCTATTCCAATCAGTGCAAAGTCTGCATTATCCTTATGCTTCAGCCAAATGTCTTTTTCTATAAAAGGCATTTCCTTACGGCATACTCCGCACCAACTTGCTGTAAACTGCAACATGACAACCTTCCCACGAAGAGATGACAAAGTCACTTGTTTGCCATCCGTCAATGTAATCGTAAAATCAGGGGCCATCTCCCCTATTCTGACAATATATCCTGTACTATCAGCCTGTGCCGACGTCGCTTCAGCAGTCACTTTCACTGCGTCGGAAGCACTTTCAGTAGCTTCTGCTCCTTTCTTCTGGCCTGAACAAGCCAGTAAACTAACGGCTAATAAAGCCACACCACATACATTCATAATTTTCTTTTTCATCTTCTTGCAATCATTAGTGAGACTGCAAATATAAAAAAAGTACACGATGTATTTGCATTTTTAAAATAAATTCGTACCTTTGCATCCGCAAAACAGAAAACGCCTCTTTAGCTCAGTTGGCCAGAGCACGTGATTTGTAATCTCGGGGTCGTTGGTTCGAATCCGACAAGAGGCTCTCCTCAAAATTCAAATGCCGCTATATGCGGCATTTTTTATATCCTTTTCATTCGATGTTCACGAAACACAACCATGCTTACCCCCTCAACAGGCTCAAAGCAAACACAACTGCCAAATCCTTTCTTTTCAACCGAAAGTCACAGCCGGAAAATAATCCGAATATGATTAACACTACCGAAGCTATCCCCCAACGATAAGAAAGTATTTCGAAAGCTGAAAAACCGATCAGCAATAAAGTGATGAAAAAAACGGAGCCAGCCCAAAAGTGGAAGAGGAAACCGACGCATATAGTATGCCTTTGATACGATTCATGAATATATTCGACTAAAATCCGATATTTATGACTGCAAAGATATAAATATAAATCCAAGAAGATATCAAACAAGAAGAATAATAGATTTGCAGATAAAAAACCTTCCATTTATTATTTGTTTTTAAATAAAAGAATGTATTTTTGAATCCAAATATATAGCTAATATTATTATATGGGCGCATTCACAGCCACGGCCACCGCCCATGTGCGGGACGACATCCGGGAACAGCTGGCCTTGCAGAAGCCCTACGAGGTGACCACCAGCTTTGACCGGCCCAACCTCTATTTTGAGACCCGGCGCGCCCTGCCCAGCCAGAAGCCGAAGGAGCTGCTGGATCTTGTGCTGAAAGAGGGTGACAACGCGGGCATCGTCTACTGCAGCACCACAAAGCAGGTGGATGAGACTGCCCGCCTGCTGCAGAGCCGCGGTATCCGGGCTGCGGCCTACCATGCCAAGCTGGACGCGGATACCCGGCGGAAGAATCAGGACGATTTCCTCTACGACCGGGTGCAGGTCATGGTAGCCACCAATGCCTTCGGCATGGGCATCGACAAGCCCAACGTGCGGTTCGTGATCCACTACAATATGCCCAAGGATCTGGAAAGTTATTATCAGGAAGCAGGCCGTGCAGGCCGCGATGGACAGCCCGCCCGGTGCACGCTGCTCTATTCCGGCACCGATGTGCGCACCATCCGCTTCTTTATTGAAAAGGAGATGGAGGCAGACAACGGCCTGCCCGCCGATGTAAAGGCCGAAGCAGCCCGCAAGGCCGAGGAGCGGCTCAAGTACATGACATTTTATTCCACCACGCAGGATTGTCTGCGGGGATTTCTGCTGCATTACTTCGGCGAAGCTGCACCAAAGAAATGCGGCAACTGCTCCTGCTGTCTGGCCGCAGAGCAGGAAGCGCAGCTGCAGGTGGAGTATTCCCGGCGGCGCGCGGCGGATAATGCCCGCCGCCTGACCGAGAAGCCGCGCCGCACAAAGGCGGTGGCAGGCGAGCTGAGCGAGTTTGACGAAAAGCTGCTGAATGCCCTCTATGCTCAGCGCAAGCGGCTGGCCGGAAAGCAGAATATCCCGGCCTTTATGGTGTTCAGCGATGCCACCCTGCGGGAAATGGTGGAGAAGAAGCCACTGAGCACCGATGAACTGCTGAATATCAGCGGTGTGGGCGAGAAGAAAGCCGCCCGCTACGGCAATGCCTTCCTGCGCATCATCGAGGATGCCGTGGGCAGCAGAGAGTAAAACAAAAAAGAAAGCGTCCAGTTTTCCACACGTTCCGTTCAGGAAGTGGAAAACCGGACGCTCTTTTCTGTTTATTTTTCCATGGTATGGGTGGCGAATACCTTTTCGTCCTCCCACCACACGGGCTGACCGGCGGCAAGGGTCTTTTTCACATCCAGAAGACGCTGGTTGCTGCTGCCGCGGAACCGCAGGGAGATATCGTGCTTTGCCTGCACGAACTCGCCGTCCACCAGCACATCCAGCAGGCTCAGCAGCTCGTCGGTGGCTTCACACCGGGCAAGGCTTGGCTCTTTGCCGGTCAGCTGTTCCCAAGTGTAGCCGGAATAGCACCATACCGTTTTGTTCGGGTACAAGGCCTTGAAGTTGCGCACGAAGGGCAGCAGCTCCCGCTGATTTTCCGGCTCCATGGGTTCGCCGCCCAGCAGCGATAGGCCCGCGATATAGTCCGGCTGGCAGGATGCAAACACCTCGTTGCGGGTGGGTTTGTCGAAGGGCTGGCCATAGTCAAAGTCCCACGCCACGGCGTTGAAGCACCCCGGGCAGTGGTGGCGGCAGCCGGACACGAACACGCTGGTGCGCACCCCCGGGCCGTTGGCAATGTCATAGTATTTGATGGTTGCGTAGTTCATAATATGATTCCTGTACTTTACAAAGAAATGGAAGCCTGTCGTTGCGGCCCTTCCGGTGAAAATACGTTTGGAGCGGCCCGCAGGCCGCTCCAAACGTGAAATAGAAAAAATTTTCCGCTGTTATGCCCAGAACGAAGTGGAGGGCATTTGAATCGTAATTACAGATGCAGCACGCGGTCCTTGATCTCCTGCGTGCGGCCCTGATTCCAGAACTGGGTGCCGATATAGCCACAGGTGCGGCGGGCAACGTTCAGCTTGTTCTGGTCGCGGTTGCCGCACTTGGGGCACTCCCACACCAACTTGCCGTCATCCTCCACGATCTTGATCTCGCCGTCATAGCCGCACACCTGACAGTAATCCGACTTGGTGTTCAGCTCCGCATACATGATGTTGTCGTAGATGAACTGCAGCACGCTCATGACGGCTTCCAGATTATCCTGCATATTGGGCACTTCCACATAGCTGATGGCGCCGCCCGGGGACAGGCGCTGGAAGTCGGCCTCGAATTTCAGCTTGGTAAAGGCGTCGATGGGCTCGGAGACATGGACGTGGTAGCTGTTGGTGATATAGTTCTTGTCCGTGATGCCCTTCACGATGCCAAAGCGCTTTTGCAGGCACTTGGCAAACTTGTAGGTGGTGGATTCCAGCGGGGTGCCGTACAGCGAGTAATCAATATTTTCAGCGTTTTTCCACTCGTTGCACTTATCGTTCATGTGCTGCATCACACTCAGGGCAAAGGGCTTTGCGGCGGGATCGGTATGGCTCTTGCCGGTCATATATTTGCAGCATTCATACAGGCCCGCATAGCCCAGGCTGATGGTGGAGTAGCCGCCGTACAGCAGCTTATCAATGGGCTCGCCCTTTTTCAGGCGGGCCAGAGCGCCGTACTGCCACAGAATGGGTGCCGCATCGGACATGGTACCCTTAAGGCGGTTATGGCGATACTGCAAGGCGCGGTGGCACAGTTCCAGGCGCTCATCAAAAATTTTCCAGAATTTATCCGGCTCACCGCCGGAGGACAGGGCCACATCCGGCAGGTTGATGGTAACAACACCCTGATTGAAGCGGCCATAGTACTTCGGCTTGCCCGGCACATAGTTCTTGGCGTTGGCCACGTTGTTCCAGCCAGTGCCGGAACGGTCGGGGGTCAAAAAGCTGCGGCAGCCCATGCAGGTAAATACATCGCCGTTGCCCTCGGTCTCACCCTTAGACAGCTTGTATTCCTTCATCTTCTTTTCGCTGATATAGTCCGGCACCATACGCTTTGCGGTGCATTTGGCGGCCAGCTTGGTCAGGTAGAAATAGGGGGTGCCTTCGCGGATATTATCGTCTTCCAGCACATAGATCAGCTTGGGGAAGGCGGGGGTGATCCAGACGCCCTTTTCATTCTTAACACCCTGGTAGCGCTGGCGGAGCATTTCTTCCACGATAATGGCAAGGTCAGATTTCAGGCGCTGGTTTTCGCCCGCTTCGTTCAGGTACATGAATACCGTGATGAACGGTGCCTGGCCGTTGGTGGTCATCAGGGTAACGACCTGGTACTGGATGGTCTGCACACCGCGCTTGATTTCCTCGCGCAGACGGGCTTCAACAATCTGGGAGAGCTTTTCTTCACCGGGATCAATGCCCAGTTCCTTCATCTCCGCTTCGGTATCGCGGCGGATCTTTTTGCGGCTGATATCCACAAACGGTGCCAGGTGGGTCAGGCTGATGCTCTGGCCGCCGTACTGGTTGGATGCCACCTGCGCAATGATCTGGGTGGCAATGTTGCAGGCCGTGGAGAAAGAATGCGGTTTTTCGATGAGTGTACCAGAAATAACCGTGCCGTTCTGCAGCATGTCGTCCAGGTTGACCAGGTCGCAGTTGTGCATATGTTGGGCGTAATAGTCAGCATCATGGAAATGAATGATGCCATCCTCATGTGCCTTTACAATCTCGGCAGGCAGCAGCATACGCATGGTCAGGTCCTTGCTGACCTCGCCGGCCATATAATCGCGCTGAACGCTGTTGACGGTCGGGTTTTTATTGGCGTTTTCCTGCTTGACTTCCTCATTGTTGCACTCGATGAGGGACAGAATGCGGTCGTCGGTGGTGTTATGGGTACGGCGCAGGCTCTGCACATAGCGGTAGGTGATATATTTGCGGGCCACCTCATACGCTTTGGTCTGCATGATGGCGTCTTCCACCAGATCCTGGATCTCCTCCACGTTCATGGCGTGGTTGCGGCTCTGGCATTCCTGCGCCACATCGTCGGCAATGGCCGTGATCTGTTCCTTGGTCAAGCGCTGGTTGGAGGCAACAACGTTGTTGGCTTTGGTCACCGCTGCAATAATTTTGGATATATCGAAAACGGCCTCGCTGCCGTTGCGCTTGATGATCTTCATGAACTGTTATCTCCTTACCTCAATAAAAGCTGCCGGGTTGATACCACATGCCAAAACCGCTCCATGATTTTGGCGAGCGTATTTATCTTACCGCATCGGCCCGGCAAAGTCAAGCCAATACACCACAATATATTGTATATAATTTGATAATAGCACCCATATATGCCATATAGCGCGATGGGACGTTCAAAAAGATTGCAAAACAAAACGCCGAAAAAAGCGCTGGCTTTTTGGGTAAAATAGGCACTTTTTTCAAAGCTGCGATGATATGTGATTTTATTGTTCCCTGACCGCTTGCTTTTGCCCGGCACGGCTGGTATACTGGTGCAAGGCACCTGCCTATTGTGATGATTTGCCGCAGCACTATACAAGATATAGTGTTGCATTTTATAAGGAGGCTCCCCGCGTGAACTACGCAACCATAAAATACTGTGATATTGCCAACGGCACGGGCGTGCGCACCAGTCTGTTTGTTTCCGGCTGCCGCCGCCACTGCCCGGAATGTTTTAACGCCGTTGCCTGGGATTTTGGTTATGGCCTGCCCTTTGATAAAGCCGTGCGCAATGAAATTTTGGGCAGCCTTGCCCCGGATTATATTGATGGGCTTTCCCTTTTGGGCGGCGAACCCTTTGAGCCGGAAAACCAGCGTGCGCTGGTGCCGTTCCTGCACGAAGTACGGGTGTTGTACCCCCACAAAACCATCTGGTGCTACACCGGCAATGTATACGAAACCGAACTTTTGCACCCCAGCCACGCCCGCTGCGAAGTGACGGACGAGATGCTGAGCCTGATCGATGTGCTGGTGGACGGCGAATTCATCCCCGCGCAGCACGATATTTCGCTGCGGTTCCGCGGCTCCGGCAACCAGCGCATCATTGACTTGAACGCCACCCGCGCCGCCGGGCACACCGTACTGTGGCAGGATGACCCGCTGTTTGCTGACCACAAGATGTAAGGCAGCGAGTTCGCGTTTTTGGATTTTGTGTAACTTTTAACAAATTTGACTTGTATTTCTGCCCCGCAGGGTGTTATACTGACACTAATTTAAGGTTGTGCCAATCGTTCCAGGCACAACCGCCCCAAACAGCTGCCGGGCCAGTTGCCCGCGCACGAAAGGAGAAATTACTATGGCAAAATTTCATCTGATTCCCATTGTGCTGGGCGCAGCCATCGGTGTTGGCGTTTATGTTGTCAGCAAGTATCTGGCTCAGGACGAAGAGAGCGAACATATTGTGGATGACTCCGCATTTGACGACAGCGAAGCTTCCGAAAGCACCGAAGATGCGGACGAAACCGAAGAAAATGCCGACGAGGAACCCCCCGCAGAAGAACCGGCGGCAGAGCCTGCCCCGGACGAGGAACAGCCCGCACCGATTGAGGAACCTGCCCCCGCTGAGCAGGCCCCTGTAGCGGAGCCTGCTGCCCCGGTGGAAGAACCCGCGCAGGAAGATGACGGCGTTACCATTCCCATCCAGAGCGGTGACGATGTGCCGAACGTGAACCCGGTACAGGACAAAACCGAATCCGTTAAGCTGACGGAGGACGGCAAGGTGGACCCTACCACCATCGCCAAAGCCGAAGATTTCGGCGACTGGGAAGAAGAAACCGGCTGCAGAGGCTGAAGGCGAGACGATATAAATGACAACGCCGCAGGGAGTGCGTGATGCTCCCTGCGGCGTTTGTTTTTTGTTTTGGGGGTAAATTGGTATTTGGAGGGAGAGCCTTTGCGTGCACGGCAGGGTTCTTCCCACGTTTTGGGGGTAGCAGCGTGGCAAGGCCCGGCGGGCGGGACGATGCTTCCGCATCGTCCCCTACTTATTATTTTACGGGTTATGGCCGCCGGCAGCTCTTACACCACCCATTGCAGCAAAATACCGCAGCAGGTGCCGCAGAACCAGAGCAGCCCTGTCATGAACAAGTTCTGTTTCCAGCTGGGGTTGACACGCCACAGCACAGCCAGGCCGATACCTGCGCCGGAGCACAGCCCCGCAAAAAAACTGCCAAAGGTAATAGCCCCGCCCATATACAGCTGAGCCAGCAGCACGCTGGCACCGCAGTTGGGTACAAGACCGATCAGCGCGGCCATCATGGGCTGGAAAATGCCCAGACTGCCCAGAAATGCCGCGGCGGAATCTGCCCCGACAAAGCCAAAGATCAGCCCAATGATAAAGCTGAACACCAAGATGAACACAAAAATTTCCAGCGTGTGACGCAGTGCCGCCAGGAAAATGCTACTGTGTTCCTCGTGTTCTTCGTGGCAGTCCACCTCATCGGCATGGCCCTCATAGCCGCCATACAGCCCTTTGGGCAGGGTGCGGCGCAGCGGAACATCCAACACAAAACCGGCTGCAATGCCAAACACGATTTTGAGCACCAGCAGCAGGCCCAGCTTGTTCCACAGGGTAGGCTCCGCCGCCAGCAGGGGGATGGCTTCATCCGATGTTGCCAGGAACACGGCCAGCAGCGTGCCGGGGGTAATGACCCGGCTGGCATAAAAGTTGGCCGCTACCGCCGAAAATCCGCACTGTGGTACGCAGCCCAGCAGTGCGCCGGGCACAAAGCCCCAGTGGCCGCCGCCAGCCAGCGCTTTTTCAATTCGCTCGCCATGGTTGCGTTCCAGCCATTCGATCAGCAGATATGCCAGATACAAAAACGGCAGCATTTTTACGCCGTCGATCAGTGCATCCAAAAAAGCATCAACAATAATTTCCATAATTCTCCTATCTGTTGTAAAGGTTGGGGTTGCAGGGCATAACATGGCCGCACGGTTCGGAGCAGCTGCCCGGAGCCATGCGGCCCTTTTTCATTTTTTACTGCCTTTGTTGGTTTCAAAGCCGCGCAGCAGCGCTACGGCTTCCCGCACACGGGCGGGGGAAATGCGGGTACGGAACCGCTCCATGCTGCGGGAAGAAAACGGCACATCATAGGTAAAGGAATCAAAGCCCAAAAAGTATTGCAGGTAGGGGCTTTCGCGCACGATCTCCACCGTTTCGCTGTCCGTTGTGCGGCACGCTGCACGAATCACCAGCACACCGAACGCCATGCGGGCCGGAATTGCCACCTTGCCGCCAGCAGCAAAATGGCCGCTGTACTCCTGTTCAATGGCATCCCAGTCAATGGCCTGGGCCAGGCGCACCCAGCGGTTCTCCTGTACCAGCTCGCCTTCATAGGGCGGCAGGTAGTCATCAATGCTCATCTGATGTTGAATTGTGCGGTACATGGTTGCACCATTCCTTTTTATGTCGTTCCCGTTTTTATTTTTCCCGCAAAAACGCTTGGGATATATCTGAAAAGCCGAAAACTCAATCCAATTCTTTGTTTTCAGATATCCCTTAGGCAACACCGCACAATTCCCGCCTTGCGGCTTAAGCACCGCTCCGGCAGC
>OHBJ01003465.1_pt1 | contig 10396 bp, 8 predicted proteins | sample 1577241 | NCBI WGS metagenome assembly OHBJ01 (sample SAMEA3541594, study PRJEB24748) | human gut metagenome | biome: human gut; feature: human-associated habitat; material: faeces | place: China | collected 2012
CGGAGGCCAACGATGCCTTCCGGATGCAGGGGGAGCGCATCGTCACCGCCACCAACCACAATGCGGGCCTGAACGGCGGCATCTCCAACGGAATGCCCGTGGTGTTCCGCACGGCGGTCAAGCCTACCCCCAGCATCTACAAAACGCAGGACACGGTGGATTATATCGCAAAGAAGGATGCGGAGCTGTCCATTCAGGGCCGCCACGACCCCTGCATCGTGCCCCGGGCCGCCATTGTGCAGACCTGCGCCGCCGCGCTGGCCGTGGGCGACCTGCTCACCGCAAAATACGGCATGGCCTGGATGGAGGACCCCACCGGCTACCGCAAGGAGGTGCTGTAAATGGAATACGGACTCATCGGCGGGCGGCTGGGCCACTCCTACTCCAAGGTCATCCACGAGATGCTCTGCGGCTACCGGTACGACCTGTGCCCCCTGCCCACGGAAGAGGAAGTCCGGGCCTTTATGACCCGGCGGCAGTTCAGGGCCATCAATGTCACCATCCCCTATAAGCTGGTGGTCATGGAGTACTGCTCCTACATCGACCCCCACGCCAAGGCCATCAACGCCGTGAACACCATCGTCAACAGGAACGGCCTGCTCTACGGCTACAACACCGATTACCCCGGCTTCTCCTACCTGTGCGATGCACACGGGGTGGAGTTCAAGGACAGGACCGTGCTCATTCTGGGCACCGGCGGTACCCACAACACCACCTGGGCCGTGGCCCATGACCGGGGTGCGAAACAGATCTATACCGTCAGCCGCCATCCCGACCCCGAAAAGGGAGAGCTGACTTATGCGCAGGCCCTGACCACCGGGGCGCAGATCATCATCAACACCACGCCGGTGGGCATGTACCCCAATGTGGGCGTGAGCGCCCTGGATATCACCTCCATGCCCGGGCTGGAAGCCGTGATCGATGTTATCTATAATCCCGATAAGACCGAGCTCATCCTCCGGGCCGAGGAGCTGGGCGTGCCCGTTGCCGTCGGCGGTCTGGAAATGCTGGTGGCGCAGGCAGTGTACGCGGCAGAATTTTTCCTCGACCGCAAGTTTGAGGATGCCGGTGCCGAGATCGCCCGTGTGACCAGCGAACTGCGGCGGGAGCAGCTGAACATTGCCCTCATCGGGATGCCCTCCTCGGGCAAATCCACCCTGGGCCGCGCTCTGGCGGAACGGCTGGGCAAGCGGTTCGTGGATCTGGACGAGGAGATCGTCAAAGCCGACGGCCGGAGCATCCCGGACATCTTTGCCGCTGAGGGGGAGGCAGGCTTCCGGAAGCTGGAGGCCGCACAGACCGCCCGCTTTGCCAGGGAGAACCGGCAGGTCATCTCCTGCGGCGGCGGCGTGGTCAAAGACCCGGCAAACCTCCGGGCGCTCCACGCCAACGGCATCGTACTCTTTATCGACCGGCCGCTGGAAGATCTGCTGGTGGGCGGCGGAAGGCCCCTTTCCACCAGCCCTGAGGCCCTGAAAACCATGGAAGCCCAGCGCCGCCCGCTCTATCTGGCGGCAGCGGATGCTGTGATCCCCAACAAGACCACCCCTGCGGATGCCGTGACGGCGGCAATGGAGGCGCTGGATGAAATTTTTAGTCATTAACGGTCCCAACCTCAACCTGACCCAGTTCACGGAGCCGGGCATGGAGGGGCAGATCGATTTTAATACACTGCTGGATTATATCGAGGCGGGCTGTTCCCAGATGGATGTTCAGGTGGACTTTTTTCAGTCCAACCACGAGGGTGACCTCATCGATGAGATCCAGTCGGCGGCAGGCCGGGCCGATGGCATCATCCTCAACCCGGGCGGCTACGCCTATTACAGCGTGGCCATTCTGGAAGCGCTGCAGGTGTGCGGCGTGCCCGCCGTGGAAGTGATGCTGGCCGACCCCAGCGGCAAGGAGCCCTTCCGCAGCGTGGATGTGGTCTCCTTTGGCTGTCAGGGCCGCTTTGCAGGCGAGGGGGTCAGCGGATATCTCCATGCCTGCGCCTACCTTGTGCAGCTGCTCCGGCTGGATGGCGGCGCGCAGACGCACCTGGTGCAGTAACAACCCTCTCAGTCTCGCATTCGCTCGCCAGCTCCCCCGAAGGGGGAGCCCTTGGCAAGTAGGGCAGGCTGTGCAGCAAAACTGAAAGCATAGAGACAAAACAGAAGGGAAAAGAAACAAGATGATCATTTCGACCAAAAAAGGCACCCCCAAGGAAGAGCTGGAAAAGATCGTAGACAAATTCGAGAAGCAGGGCCTGGATGTGACCCTGATCACCGGCAAGGATTACAATGTGTTCGGTCTGGTGGGCGATACCACCAAGATCGATGAGCGCGACGTGCTGGCCAACCCCTGGATCGACAACGTCACCCGCGTGTCCGCTCCCTATAAGCGGGCCAACCGCCTGTTCCACCCCGCCGATTCCATCATCGACTGCGGCGGCGTGAAGATCGGCAGGGGCGAGAAGATCGCCGTGATGGCAGGCCCCTGCAGCATCGAGGGCGAAGAGCAGGCACTGCGCATTGCCAACGGCGTAAAGGCGGGCGGTGCAAGCCTGTTCCGCGGTGGCGCTTATAAGCCCCGCACCTCTCCCTACTCCTTCCAGGGTCTGGAGACCGAGGGCATCCTCGATATGGTCAAGGCCCGGGAGGCCACCGGAATGCCCATCGTGTCCGAGCTGATGAGCGAGGACCGGATCCCGGAGTTTGAGGAATATGTGGACGTGGTACAGATCGGTGCCCGCAACATGCAGAATTTCCAGCTGCTCAAGGCCGTGGGCAAGATGCACAAGCCTGTTCTGCTCAAGCGCGGCCTGTGCAACACCATCGAGGAGTGGATCATGTCCGCAGAGTATATCATGGCCGGCGGCAACGAGCAGGTCATTCTCTGCGAGCGGGGCATCCGCACCTTTGAAAAGTACACCCGCAACACCCTCGACCTCTCTGCTGTGCCCATCATCCACGAAAAGACCCATCTGCCCATCATCGTGGACCCCAGCCACGCCACCGGCAAGGCCAATCTGGTTGAGCCGATGATGATCGCTGCTGTGGCCGCCGGTGCCGACGGTCTGGAGGTGGAAGTCCACTATGATCCCCGCCACGCATGGAGCGATGGCGCACAGTGCCTGACCCCGGATGCCTTTGCACAGGCCATGGCAAAGTGCCGTCAGGTCGCATGGGCCATTGGCCGGGATATGTAAGATGGATGTGGTGGTAAAACGCGCCCGCGCAGTGGCGGGCAGGATTGCCGCGCCGCCCAGCAAAAGCATGGCTCACCGGGCGGTGCTCTGCGCGGCGCTGGCAAAGGGGACCTCCCATCTCCATCATCTTGCTTTCAGCAAGGATATCTCCGCCACGCTGGGCGCGGCGGGCCGACTGTGCGCCCGTGTCACCACCGGTGAAAACGACGCGGTGGTGGAGGGGCTGGGCCGCTTTCTGCCGGTTGATGCCCCCGTGGACTGCTGTGAGAGCGGCAGCACCCTGCGCTTCCTCATCCCACTGGCCAGCCTGACCGGGCAGGAAGTGACTTTTACAGGCCGTGGGCGGCTGATGGAGCGGCCCCAGTCGGTCTACAAAACGCTGTATCAGCAGCAGGGCCTGCGTTTTGAGCAGGGTGCGGACCGCCTGACTGTGGAAGGTGCCCTGACCCCGGGCGAATACGAGCTGGCGGGCAACGTGTCCAGCCAGTTCATCAGCGGGCTGCTGTTTGCCCTGCCCCTGCTGGGCGGCACCAGCACCCTGCACCTCATCCCGCCTGTGGAGAGCCGGAGCTACATCGATATGACCCGCGCGGTGCAGCACGCCTTTGGCGTGGAGAGCCGCTGGCTGGATGAAAATACGCTGGAAATTCCCGGCGGGCAGCACTATCTTCCCGGTGATTACACCGTGGAGGGCGATTACAGCCAGGCGGCTTTTCCTGCCGTGCTGGGCGCTGTGACCGGCGGTGTGGCCATCACCGGCCTGTCTGAGGAGACCTTGCAGGGCGATGCGGCCATTCTGGAGATCCTCCGGCGGTGCGGTGCAAGATTCACCCGCACCGGGCAGGGCGTGGTGTTTGAAAAGGCCCCGCTCCACGGAACGGACATTGACCTTGCCGACTGCCCCGACCTGGGCCCTGTGCTGATGGTGCTGGGCCTGCTGTGTGAGGGCACCACGGTCATCCGCAACGCCGAGCGTCTCCGCATCAAGGAGAGTGACCGCATCGAGGCCATGGAGACCGAGCTGCGGGCCTGCGGCGGGCAGCTGGAGAGCGAGGGCGGTACCATTACCATCCATGGCTGTGCCGGCGCGCTCCATGCCCCGGAGCAGCCGCTTTCCGGCCACAACGACCACCGCGTGGTGATGAGCCTTGCGGTGCTGGCGCTGGCCGCCGGGCTGGCCCTGCCCATCAGCGGAGCCGAGGCCGTTGCCAAGAGCTGGCCGGATTTTCTGGAAGCCATCAAGCCTTTGGGCGCGGAGGTGGAACATGTTGGATAAATCAAAGCGTTATCTCATTGTGGGCCTGGGCCTGCTGGGCGGCAAGTACGCCTTGGAGCTGAGCAGGGCCGGGTTCCATGTGGACGGCATCAACCGCAGCGAGGGCCATCTGCAGTATGCCCTCGACCACGGCTATATCGCCAGCGGCAAGACCCACGATTTTGAGGATCTGGTGCGTCAGGCCGATCATATCATCTTCGGTTTGTACCCCACGGCCCTGATCGAGTGGTTCCGGACCTACGGCCACCTGCTGAAGGAGGGCTGCATCTTTACCGATGTGTCGGGCGTAAAGACCGGTCTGGTGGAGCCCATTCAGGCCATGTGCAGGCCGGGCGTGGAGTTCATTGCCAGCCACCCCATGGCGGGCCGTGAGACCTCCAGCGTGGAGCACGCCGCCGAGGTGAATTTTGCCCCGGCCAACTTCATTGTGACCCCCACGGAAAAGAACACCCCGGCGGCCGTTCAGTGGGCCAGGGAGCTGGCCGAGGTGCTGGGCTTCAAGCATATCTGCACCCTGACCGTGCAGGAGCATGACAGGATGATCGGCTATGTCAGCCAGCTCTGCCATGCCATCGCCGTCAGCCTGATGTGCGCCAACGACAATACCTCGCTGTGCGAGTACACCGGCGATTCTTTCCGGGACCTGACCCGCATTGCACGCATCAACGATAAGATGTGGGCGGAGCTGTTCCTCTGGAACAAAGAAAACCTTATCTCCGAGATCGACCAGTTCAGCGGGGCGCTGAACGAGATGCGCAACGCCCTTGTGGCCGATGACCGGGAAAAGCTGGAGGAGATGTTCCGCCTGTCCACCCAGCGCCGCGCGGCGTTTGATAAGAAAGCGCCGTAACCTTTTCAGCACACAGCACTGCTGTTTTTTTCCAGCTCCCCTGCTGGGGAGCTGGTGAGAGAAGCGAGACTGAGAGGTTTGGCACAACACGAAAAAATGAGGTGTACCGAATGCCCAAACAGGAAGGCCAGAAATCCAAGCTGCTGGCGCTATTGCGCATTTTTGAGCAGCAGACCGATGAAAACCACCTGCTGAACGTGCCGCAGCTGGTGGAGCTGCTGGAGGCGCAGGGCATCCGCTGTGAGCGCAAGAGCGTGTACAGCGATATTGAGGCACTGGGTGCGCTGGGCTATGACATCAAGCTGCGCCGGGGCCGGGGCGGCGGGTATTTCCTTGCCAGCCGCACCTTTGATCTGGCGGAGCTCAAGCTGCTGGTGGATGCCGTGCAGGCAAGCCGGGTGGTATCCGGCACCACGAGCAGGCGGCTGATCCACAAGCTGGAAAAGCTCTGCTCCAACTACGAGGGCAGTCAGCTGCAGCGTCAGGTCTATGTGGAGGGCCGCCCCAAGACCGACAGCAAGAGCCTGCTGTACAGCATCGATGCCCTGCACGAGGCCATCAACAATGGTAAAATGGTGGAGTTCCTCTACAGAAAAGCCGACAGCCGCGAGAAAGAGAAAAGGACCGTCAGCCCGTGGCAGCTGGCCTGGGAGAACGGGTGCTACTACCTCATTGCCTTTGCCGATGAAAAGGGCATCCGCCATTATCGGGTGGACAAGATGAGCGGGGTCCGGGTGCTGGATGCGCCCCGGCGGGGTCAGGAGCAGTTTGCGGATCTTGACCTGCCTGCCTATCTGCGCAAGCACTTTGGAATGTACGGCGGGCCGGAGCATCGCGTTACCCTGCGGTGCACCGCGGATCTGGAAGGTGCCATGCGGGAGCGCTTTGGCGCAACGCCCGTGTTTTTACCCGAGGAGAATGGCTGCTTCCATTTTGATGTCCCCATCTGCGTCAGTGACCAGTTCTATGGCTGGGTCTGCGGCTTTGGCGGCAAGATAGAAGTGGTTGCCCCGCCCGAAGTGCGGCAGGGAATGCGGGAGATGACCGCCCGGCTGGCAGAACAGCATCAATAACAAAAAAGGACTGCGAAAGCAGTCCTTTTTTGCGTGTTTACGGTTCCTTCAATTCCAGATCACTGGGCAGGATCAGATCCAGCGCGGCGGCAGGTTCGGCGACAAGGCGGCGGCTCTGGTGGAAGATGGCCTTTTCCAGTGTGTTGCGGGCAAGGCGGCCATTGCCGGCGGTGCGGGCATCGGATTCCTGCCAGCGGGCATAATAGCCCAGCAGGGGTTCGGTGCAGGCTTCGGCCAGGGTGTAGCCCTTGTTTTTGGCAAGGACCTGGGTGATCTGCAGCAGCTCCACGGCGGTGTAGTCCGGGAACTCGATCCGGTTGGGAAAACGGCTGGCAAGGCCGCTGTTGGCGGTGAGGAAGGTCTCCATCTCCCTGGTGTAACCTGCCAGAATGACCACCAGCTCATCCCGGTGATCCTCCATCCCCTTCACCAGCGTGTCGATGGCTTCCAGCCCGAAGCTGTCCTGCTCGCCGCGGTAGAGGCTGTATGCCTCGTCAATGAAGAGCACACCACCCAGGGCGCTCTCGATGACGCTGTTGGTCAGGGGGGCGGTGTGGCCGGTGTAGCGGCCCACCAGGTCGGCACGGGTCACCTCCACCAGCTGGCCGCCCTTGAGGGCACCGATGGCTTTCAGATACCGTGCCACCAGCCGGGCAATGGTGGTCTTGCCGGTGCCGGGGTTGCCCGTGAAGATCATGTGCATCGAAAGGCTGGCCGTTTTCAGCCCGGCAGCGGCGCGGCGCTGCTGCACCTGCAGGTTGTCGGCCAGACCGAACACATATTCCTTGACCGGGGCAAGGCCCACCAGCTCGTTGATCTCGGCGCGGATGGCATCCAGCGCGCCGGTGTAGGCGGCAGGCAGCAGGTCGAACAGGGGCTGGTCTGCGCCGTCGTTCAGGCGGAACAGCACCCCTTCCGGCCCGGCGGTCAGGGTCACGGTGCCGGTAAGGGTTTCATCGGTCTGCAGGCAGTATTCGCTCAGGGCGCGGAAGATACGGTCGGTGCATGCGGAAAGGCCTGCCGCACCCTTCTGTACGGTGCACTGGGCCGCGACATAGTCCCGCACGTCGGCCCCGGCGGAAAGGGTCAGCCCCAGCCGGGTGCGGATCTTCTGGGCCAGTGCGTTGAGCTGCTGTGCGGCAAGGGCGGCCAGATCCTCCCGGGTGTAGGAGGCCGTCTCGCAGACATCCCCCAGTGCCGACACCAGCGCCGCACCGAATTTGTCAGCCAGTGCCTCCCGGCCCTTGTGGGAGTAGAAGATGAGGTATTTGCCGCAGGGGTCGATGCGGCTGACGGCTCCCGGGGCCAGCGCCGTACCTGCATCCACAAGGATGCCCTCCTTGTTCACGAGATACCGGCTGGACAGGGGGGCGCTGCCCTTGACGGCCAGATCAGACAGGGTCTTCAGAAAGCCGGGATAACAGCTCTCGTAGTGCTCAAAGGCAAGGATCTCCCCGGGTGCGTGCAGGGCGGCGTAGAGGTCCTGCAGGAAGAGCTTCTCGGCTCCGGAATTGGGGTAAAGGGCCAGATCCAGCGTGGCGATCCTGTCGCTCTGCAAAAGGCCCCGGGCCGCCATGCAGCGGGCAGTTTCTTCCAGTGCAAAATGCCTGCCTGTGCCTGCCCCGCCTGTGAGCAGGATGACGTTGCGGGCGGCGGGGGCTTCGGTGCCCAGCACAAAGGGGCGGCGCATGGCCCGCACCACGCTGTCCACAAAAGCATCCTGCCCCAGCACCGTCTGCTTGACCTCGGCGGCAAGGCCTTCAAAGCTGCCCAGGTGCTCCGGCTTCACGTCGGTGGTGCCCCTGGCCAGCAGGCCTTCGTCCTCCATGTCCCGCAGCATCTGGCGGCTGCTTTCCAGCGCGGCGGCGGTGGCATCGCTCTGGGTTTTGAGCTGGGCGTTCTGCTGCTTCAACAGCTCGTCCAGCCGTTTCTGCTGTTCCAGAAGCGCCGCGTTCAGGTCAGGCAGGGCGGCGCTGCCGCCTGTTTTGGGTGCAGAAGTGCCGGGGGCGGCCTTGAATCTGCCCCCCGGGCCGAACACGCCGTTCATCAGACTTTCCCAATCATCGGTGTATGCCATAAAACTTCCCTCCGTGCAGTGCTTTTTCTTTCAGTATAGTGGAGTCTGGTACGTTTTGCAAGGAAAGGGTTGAAATAAAGGACAAAGTTCGTTACACTATTGTCAAATGAAAGGATGAATTGCTATGGAGCCAAGAACACCTGCTGAATGGAAGACGCTGTTTGAGAGCGAAGCCTTTGCCCGCCAGACGGAATACTACGGCCCGCTGGGGGTGGAGTATACCCCCGCCGGGACACACCTGCGCCTGTGGGCTCCCACGGCAAAACAGGCAGCAGTGAACCTGTACCGCCGGGGCACCGGCGGGGCCTGTGTGGGCACCCTGCCCCTGCAGCAGCAGGACAAGGGCGTGTGGAGCATCTATCTGCCCGGCGACCAGCACGGAAAATACTACGATTTCACCCTTACCACCCCGTTTGGCACCTGCAATGCAGCGGACCCCTACGCCCGCTCGGCAGGGGTGAACGGGGTGCGCAGCATGATCTTTGACCCGGCCCGGGTAGACCCGCAGGGCTGGGAGCGGGATGTGCGGCCGGTGATCCCACCGGCCCGCCGCAGCGTTTGGGAGGTCAACGTCCGGGATTTCTCGCAGGACCCGGCCAGCGGCGTGCACACGGCCTGGCGGGGCAAATTTCTGGCCTTTACCCAGCAGGGCACGACCCTGAGCAGCGACGGCATCCACCCCACCTGCCTGAATTACCTCAAGCGGCTGGGGGTGAGCTATGTCCAGCTCATGCCAATCTTCGATTTTGGCAGCGTGGATGAGAGCCGCCCCCTGACCCGGCAGTATAACTGGGGCTACGACCCAACCAACTTCAATGTGCCCGAGGGCAGCTACTCCACCGACCCCACCCGGGGTGAGGTGCGGGTGCGGGAGTGCAAGCAGATGATCGCGGCCCTCCATGCGGCGGGCATCGGCGTTGTAATGGACGTGGTGTATAACCACATGTACCGCTCCGATAATGTGCTGAACCGGGTGGTGCCCCTCTACTACTTCCGCCTCAATTGTTGAACTTTGAATTGGATAAATTATTGAATCTGTCTCAAATAAGTATTCAGCTAACAGAAAATGGTGCGATGATGCCGACTGCGTCTGTCAGTGGTTTTTACTTGGCACATCCGCAAAGTGAATATTTTATGGTTGGAAAGATTGATGAAGACCAGGTGAAAGATTACGCCGTGCGTCGTGGTTTATCGGAAGAGGTAGTTCGAAAGGTGCTCAATAAAAATATCCGGTAACGGGTTTTTATTAATCGATTCAGGAAAATAGAAATCCCCGGGAAAAAGGATGACCGACTTTTTCTCGGGGATTTGTATCAATAGTGAGTTAATCATTACATCGGAGCAGATGGATCTTTTCCTGGACGAGGAGCTTCTCCTTCATGATAATCAGGTAACGGACCGAGCTTATATTCAGTCGGACCATAGCGAAGAGTAGAAGCCATGATTTCATCCCATGTAATTCGATTACCTGTGTAAGCTGCCTCGCGACCGAGAATGGCAACTTGGGTAGAATAAGCCAAATCAAGAGCCTGATTGATTTTCTTGTTCAGTCGGATAGATTCTACCAGGTGAATATGTTCTTGGTTATATGGATTCTTGACCGGCTTGGCATCATAATCATATTTCCAGATAGTATTTCCTTGGAAATCCTCGAAGTGTATGGTGTTATTGTCGCTGAGTAAAGCTACACCTTTCGTACCGATGATACGTTCAGAAACATTTCCTTCGCAACCGTCTATTTGACGGGCAGTACAAAACATTCGTTTGTTACCGGCATAAGTATAATCGCAGGCAAAGTTATCGTAAATATCTCCTGTCAGACGGCGTACACGTCCTCCGAATCCAGTTGCTGATTGTGGACGTTCGCCCATAAACCAGGTAACGATATCTATATTATGTACGGCTTGATCCAAGATATGGTCACCACTGAGCC
>OHBJ01003466.1_pt1 | contig 10393 bp, 8 predicted proteins | sample 1577241 | NCBI WGS metagenome assembly OHBJ01 (sample SAMEA3541594, study PRJEB24748) | human gut metagenome | biome: human gut; feature: human-associated habitat; material: faeces | place: China | collected 2012
AACGGATTGTCTCGAAAAAAGACCGATTTTTCTTTTGAGCGTTAAAGTTGGGCTATATAAAAAAGGTTATCAAGACAAGGCACGCAACCGCCAGCTGAGAGCCTATCTGAAAAAGTATCGGGATGTCTGTGCGAATAAGGAGGAACTGCAGAAGGAGATGAAGAAGAACTTCGGAGTGGATGTGGTTTTCTTCGGTAAGAAAGACAAGCCCTATGGCTATATGTTGATAGACCATGCCAACAAGACTGTCATTCACGGTGCCAGAGTCCTTGCTGTAGAAGAACTGCTGGACTTCGCACCCCCCGAACAACGCTTTGACCGGATAGAAGCATTCATAGACCAGCTGCTGACCCTCAATCCCAAGACCACACAGGGAGAAATCTTTCAGAAACTCAAAAAACAACGTGCCTATATAAAGAAAGGTGTCATCTACTTTGATGGCAAGAGTAGACCACTGCCGCCCTTTATGGCCAAGGCCATAGACCGCAACAACCGTATCAGCTTTATAGAAAAGTTCAAGCCTACCAGCGCTGCAGAAGTGGCACTGCTCTGTAAGGTTTTCAAAGTGGACCGACCGGATTTGGTGGACATTTCTACGGAACGTCTTCCCAAGTATGCGGATTCTCTAAACCGCCTGCATGAAATCTTCAATGATACCGAAGTGAAATCTCCACGCAGCACCATGTATCAGGAAGGCTTCATCATCCGCCAAGTGGACGATACCTACTATGCCATCAACTTCAAGGAACATATCCTTATCAACCTGAATGAAGAAGGATTCAATGTGGAACGGGTGAAGAAGAAATCCAAGAAGCAGAAACGGAAAGGCACTCCGTTTAAGAAATCTTCCAAATTGAATCCGATCAAGAGTTTGCAGCAGAAGTCGCATCAGGGGCTTGGCAAACTCAACAAGAAAGGAATCGGTAGCCACAGTGCGAATCGGGAATGGGAAGTCGGCAAGAAAACAAACTACGATGAAGTGGATAACGGTCACTCCATGAAGATGTAAAATCCTTGATGTTTAGGATAATACCCAGATAAGCTATGTTGTGGGTGCACTTTCTTACCAGCAACATAGCTTATCTACATATTTAACCGCTCTTTCAATTTCGTATTCCGTTTTAAAACCTGCATGTTATTGATGGCATAATGAAGGGCATTGGGGGTGCCGATAAGAATACAGGTTTTCTTGGCACGGGTGATACCGGTATAGATGAGGTTGCGTTGCAGCATGATGTCGTGGTTCATCATGACGGGCATCACCACGATGGGATATTCTGAGCCTTGCGACTTGTGGATGGTAGTGGCATAAGCCAGCGTCAGTTCTTCCAACTCTGAGATTTCATAAGATACCAGTGTCCCTTCGAAATTCACACTCAGCGTATTCTCATCCGTATCTACCGATTCGATATAGCCCAAGTCACCGTTAAACACTTTCTTTTCGTAGTTGTTTCGTAGCTGCATAACGCGGTCACCCAGTTTGAAGGTGTTGACTCCACGAGTCAGTCCTACCTTTGAGGGATTCAAGGCTTTCTGCAGCGCTACATTCAGTGCAATGGCTCCGATACTCCCCTTCTGCATGGGAGTCAGTACCTGAATCTGATGGGCATCTACCTCATACGCATGAGGAAGCCGCTTCTGCACCAGTTCTACAATAGTTTCAGCCACTGCTTCGGGCTGTTCCTGTTTGATGAAGAAGAAGTCGGTATTCTTGCCGTTGCTCGTATCGGGATAATTGCCCTGATTGATGGCATGGGCACTCATCACAATCCGGCTGCTTTGCGCCTGACGGAAGATGCGGGTCAGGCGGATAACAGGTATTCTCCGGCTTTCAATGATGTCGCGCAGTACGTTTCCGGGTCCCACACTGGGTAGCTGATCCACATCACCCACCAGGATCAGACGCATGTTCGAGGGGATGGCTTTCATCAGATGCATCATCAGGTGGATGTCTATCATCGAGCATTCATCCACAATGAGTGCATCTCCTTCCAAAGGATTCTCCTCGTTTCGCTTGCAGCCTTCCTGCGGGTTATACTCCAACAGACGGTGGATGGTCTTGGCTTCCCGTCCGGTGGCTTCGCTCATCCGTTTGGCGGCACGTCCGGTAGGGGCAGCCAACAGAATCTTCAATCCCATGTGCTGGAATGCGGCAAGAATACCTTGGGTTGTAGTGGTTTTACCTGTACCCGGGCCACCGGTCAACACCATGACTTTGGAACGGATGGCCTGTTCGATGGCCTGTAACTGAATCTCGTCATACTCTATACCCGTTTCCTTGCTGAGTGATTTGACTTCAAGGGTTTCTGCGAAGAGGTCTTGTTCAGCAGGAAGCATCAGGTCAAGCAGGTCTCTGGCAACGCCGGCTTCTGCATAGTAATAATAAGGATGATAGATGGCATCTTCTTCAGCGATGATTTCTTCATCCGTTTCCATCTGTTTTAAGATTTGGATAATGAGGAATTCATCGGTAGCCAGTAGTTCATGGGCAGCTTTGATCAGTTGCTCCCTTTCTGCATAGACATGCCCTTCTGTAGAGAGTTGGTGCAGGGTATGTAGAATGCCGCTTCTGCAACGGTGCGGATCATCATCCAGATAACCCATGTTGTGGGCTATATCATCGGCCATCTTGAATCCGATGCCCCACACTTCATCTGCAAGCCGGTAAGGATTTTGCCGGACCTTACCGATGCTGTCCTTGCCATACTTCTTGTAGATTTTTGCTGCATAGGCCGTGCTTACTCCATAGCTCTGCAGGAACACCATCACATCCTTGATGTCTTTCTGTTTCTCCCAGCTTTCCTGAATCTGGGAAAGGCGTTTTTTGCCGATACCCGGCACTTTCAGCAGTTCTTCGATGTTGTTCTCAATGACTTCCAGTGTCTGGAGACCGAACTGCTTCACGATGAGTTTGGCATACTTGGGGCCGATACCTTTCACCAGACCACTGCTCAGGTAGCGTTCGATACCGTAGAGCGTGGAGGGCATGATTTCCGTCCAGGTGTCCGCTACAAACTCGTTGCCGTATTTCCGGTCTACTTTCCATTCGCCTTCACACAACAATACCGTACCTGCAGGTAAGTCCAACAGGTAGCCAATTAAGGTAACCGGATCTTTGTAACCGGAAACCTTTACCTTCAATACTGTGTATCCGTTGTCGGGGTTCTGGTAGGTAATTCGTTCTACTGCGCAGCGAAGTTTGATCATAGGTAAGTCATAAGTGTAAGCTAACTACAAATATAGCAAAATTATAGCACAAGATTCTCCTGAAACCTTCTTATTTGAACAATAAAAGGTAAAGGAATTGTCTAAGTTTGGATTTAAGAATTTTGTCGCTTTAGGAGATGAATAACATGATGTTTAATGATTTAAGCATATGGCTAAAGGCGAAAAGGGGATTTTTAGTTGTAACTTTTTTGGCTAATTTTTCTCAGATTCCCTTGTTCCTAAGTCTATTCAACCTCTGGTTTCAGCAACCGGAAGCACATTGATGTTGTGCATTTAGGTTTTCCCTGTTCCAGCATTTACTTTTGCTTGCGAATTTAATAAACGGAAAACAGCATGATACAGACACCCGCCATCGTGACCTTTGCGAACCAGAAAGGAGGCGTCGGAAAGACAACCCTCTGTGTGACCTTTGCCAACTATCTCGTGGCAAAAGGAGTCCGTGTCGTCATCATTGACTGCGATTTCCAGCACTCCATCCTGAAATGCCGCAAGGCAGACCTCAAGAAATACGGAGAGGAACTGGTGCCCTATGAAATCTGGGCCTACGAACCCGACAGCAAGGAAGCCATGACTTCCCTGATAGAGAAACTGCACAACGACCCCGAACTGGATGTGGTGCTGATGGATTCACCGGGCAGTCTGCATGCAGAAGGACTGGTTCCCATGTTCGTCAATTCAGACATCATCGTTGTGCCGTTTCACTATGATTTGGTGACCATCCCCTCTACAGCCAGCTTTCTCCTGTTTCTGGACCGCCTCCGTCAGGCCGTAGGCGAAGGGATGAATGCTCAACTCTTTATCATACCCAACCTCAATGACAACCGGGTCGGCAAGCGTTCGGAACTGATACTCTGGGACAATACCCGGGAAACCTTCTCCAACTACGGCTATGTGACAGGCAAGATACCCCGGCGGGCAGACATGGAACGGTTCAGTACCCTGGCTGCTCTGGATATGCAGCATCAGTATGTCAGTTCGGTGTATGACAAGATTTATTTCAGCATCTTCGGCAAGGTAACGCCCCTTCGCAAGACGGAACTCAAAGGAATACAGCTTACAGAGAATGTTTATCCCAAGAACGGAAAGAAGAAAACTGTAAACGAATCGGATGCTCCAGAGCCTTTGCTGACTTCTGATGAAGAAGCAACTCAGGAAGAAGAAACAAATGAAAATCAACTTAATCAGTAACCATCAATACCTATCGTGCAATGACAAAAGACATTCCCAAAATGGATGACCTTATCAAAGGCATCAACGATCCCGATATGCTCCTGACGGATGAACCTCAGGGCATCTCGGATGCAACAGACACTGACATGCAAGAGGAAAGTTTAAAGGAATCAGAATCTGCCCCTTTCCCTGATGCAGACGGCAGCAAATGCTGGCTGGTGTTCATGAACTATCTTGACAACTCCGATGAACGGAGCGACAAGGACGAACGGCTGGTCTGCAAACTCGACCGAGATTTGGCCGATTCACTTGACGACTGCGACATTCACAATCGTAGCCGTTCGGATCTGGTCAATGCCATCGTCCGGGCCTTCTTCGAGACCTATCTGCCCCAGCTCTCCGAGTTTCGCAGAAAGAAGAAATCACTGTTTATCACCTTCAACAAGGAAGACTATGAAGTGGAATAGATGGAATGAACAGATGGTTTCCCTGCTTGTTGAACTTTATCCGGTAGAGACTACCGCTCATACAGCAGCCGTGCTGGAAATGAGCGTATCTGCCGTCAAGTACAAGGCAAAGGAACTGGGACTGGGCAAACTGGCCAAGTCCAAATGGCTGGAACGTGCTGACCACATCCGCAGCCACTTCAACGAAGAATCCTTCACCGAAATCGGTGAGAAACTGGGAATCACCCGGGTATCAGTCAGTCGAATTGCTTCCAGAATGGGCTTGAAACGCACCAAGCATGAAGGCTACAGGGTTTCTTCGCACATCCGTCAGAAAATGGTACGCAGGGAACGCAGACGGCTGGTATTCGGACTGGATCCCATCACCCAAATCAATGTCATCTCCAATCGCGCCAAAGTTCGGTTGCGTTATCGTCTGAAAGTGAAAGGATATGTGGCAAGCGGTCATAAGAACCTGATGTACTATACAGACAAGACCTATCGCAAGCAGCGTCTGGAGAACCGGGGAATGAAACTGGGAATCCGTTTTCAGCCCTTTCCCCAAGAAGAACTTATTGTTGTACCCAACTTTCTATGACTACAGCTATGACCTACGGACAAGTAATCTTAATCCTCTTTGTGGTCTTGATAGGCTACTACGGCTTTCTGATATTCATGGACATCCAGCATCTGAAGGCAGCCGAGGCAGCAGCGCAGGAGAATCAATCCGAAGAGGAAATAGACATCACGGATGAAGCCCGTTCCTTCCAGCCCCAGCAGGTGATCCGGGACGATAAGAAGAAGGAAGAGGAAAAGAAGCAGGAAGAAGCAGGGAATGAAAATGATTCCAACACGGATAAACAGCAGACAACATCTGATGAGCAACCGAATAAGAATGCTTCTTCTGAAAGTGGTGAAGATGTTTCCAATCCGGAAGCATCAACAGCTACCGAACAATCAGATATTCCTGTTCCGGCAGAGAATCCTTCCTCTGAAACAGCATCACAGACTCAAACAATTGAGCCGGATAATAAAGAAGAAATATCTTCTTCCGAAGCTGCTGATGAAGATGAATTTGAAGAATCTTTTCCATCGGAAGCTGGAGCTTCTACCGGATCCAACTTCTCACCGAGCTACCGGGAACCCATCCTGACAGACGGCATCCTGGTGGATGACATCTTCAAAGCCATCGACCAGCTGGCAGAAACCGGTGAATGTGACCTGGGTACCATTATCTATCACTGCGAAAGCATGCGATATGCCGGGTAATACACCCGATACTACTTGGACGAAAGTCCACCGTTCCTTTAGCGACCTCTGATACTTGAATGACCTCTGTTCCTTTGGCGACCTCTGTTCCTTTGGCGATGAAATCCATTATCAAAGAAATATACAATGAAACAACTCAATCAACTCGTATGCGGAAACGAAAGCATCTTCCGCTCTATCCAGCGTTCTTCTGAAAAAGCAGTCAACCGCCTTATGGCCTGCAGTGTGGTACAGAAATGCCTCATGTTCATCTTTGCCCTTACGGTATCGGTCGGTGAAGCGATGGCAGGCAGCAAGGGAGCCGCAGGCTTTACCAAAGCCACCCAGGAAGTGAGTTCCTACCAGACTCCGGTGTCAAACTTGATGAAAGCGATTGCAGCCGTTATAGTTTTAGTAGGAGCTTTTAACGTTTATTTTAAGATGCAGAACGGCGACCAGGATGTCAAGAAAACTATCATGCTGACCATTGGCGGATGTATTGCATTTATCGCTCTTTCTGAGGCTCTTCCGCTCTTCTTTAAGTAATCCAATCTGTCAACATTCTATCCAGAATTATGACGATGAATCAGGAGGGTTATCCCGTTTTCAAAGGCTTGCAGAAACCGCTGGAGTTCATGGGCATACGCGGTCGTTTCCTGACTTTGGCAGCAGCGGCCATCGGTGTGTCATTCGTGGGTTTTATCGGTTTCTCCATCGCTTTGGGAAAGCTTGCCGGGTTCATCGCCATGCTGGTGATGGCAGTGGTCGGATTGGTCACCATTTACGTCAAGCAGCGTGGCGGTCTCCACAACAAACGGCGGGCAAAGGGTATCTATGTTTACAAGAATCTGAGACGCAACTCGTAAAACTATTTCAAAGATTATGGCACGTACCAAGAAAAGAATATTTGACGGCCTTTATGCACAGCTGGAGGAAACGGACGGCAATGTCGTCCTTTTTTCAGCCAAGGGGGAACCGTCGGTTATTTTCGAGATAACCAATCCCGTGCAGCAGCTTTGTACCGATGCGGAGCAGTACATGCTCTTTCAGGATGTGCTCTCCAATGTGGTACAGACGCTCGGCGAGGGTTATGCCCTGCAAAAACAGGACGTGCTCTGCAAGCAGTCCTACCACCATGAGGTGCCGGAGGATGCAGAGTTCCTGACCAAAAGCTACTTCCGTTACTTTGAGGGAAGAGAATTTACGGAGATACGTACCTACCTTATCCTCACGCAGGAGGCACAGCACAGCCAGTTCGTTCAGTACGACCCGAAGAGATGGCTGGACTTCCATTCCAAGGTTTCCAAAGTGAGCGACATTCTCAAGGAGAAGAATATCAAGCATCGGAAGTTGACCAAGGAAGAGGTGAACGAGTATTGCCACCGCTTCATGGCCTTCCAGTTCCGGCATGGTCCGTTCTCGATGACCAACTTCAAGGCATCAGACGAGTATCTGAAAATCGGCGACCGGGTAGTCCGTTCTTATCCGCTGGTGGATATAGACGAGATTAACCTGCCTTCGCTGGTGAAGCCCTATACTCAGATGAACATCAACGGCTACGGCATCGCTACGGACTTGTTCTCTTTTCTGACGAGTGTGCCCCATGCCGATTGTGTGGTGTTCAACCAGGTGGTACAGATACCAAACCAACGGAAACTGCTTCGCAAGTTGCAAGCCAAAGCCAAACGTCACGGCTCCATGCCCGACCCGAGCAACAAGATTGCCAAGGCGGACATCGAGGAAGTGCTGGACCGGCTGGCGGTTGACAGCACCCTCTTGGTAAACAGCAACTTCAACATACTGGTAAGCTGCCCGGCGGACAAGGTGACACCGGTAACATCCTACATAGAGACCAAGCTCTACGAGTGCGGCATCATGCCGTCAAAGACAGCCTACAACCAACTGGAATTGTTCACGGACAGCTTTCCCGGCAATGCCTACGCCTTCAATCCCGATTATGACCTTTTCCTTACGCTCTCCGATGCCGCCCTGTGCCTTTTCTTCAAGGAACACCTGAAAGGTTCGGAAGAGACACCCCTGACAACCTATTACACCGACCGCCAGGGATTGCCGGTATGTATTGACATCACGGGTAAGGAAGGTAAAGTCAAGATGACCGACAACGCCAATTTTTTCTGTATCGGGCCAAGCGGAAGCGGCAAGAGCTTTCATATGAATACGGTCGTGAGGCAGCTTTTGGAACAGGACACCGATGTGGTCATGGTTGATACCGGAGATTCCTATGAAGGCATCTGCGGCTATTATAAAGGCACTTACATTTCTTATTCCAAGGAGAAGCCCATTTCCATGAACCCCTTCAAGGTGACTGAAGAAGAGTATGCCCAGAACTTCGGGGAGAAGAAGAATTTCTTGAAATCGTTGGTATTCCTGATTTTCAAAGGGAACAGCATACCTTCCAAAATTGAGGATATGCTCATCAACCAGACCATCGTGGAATACTACGAAGCCTACTTCCATCCTTTCGAGAACTTCACCGACAAGGAACGGGAAGGTTTGCGACAAAAACTGTTGATAGCTGCCCGTATGGAGTGTGACCATGATAAGTATGACCACGATATGAAGGATATCGACCGGCTGATAAACGAGAAGGAAGTCCCGGAAAAGCCGGAGAGCCGTGCGTTGATGCTGCCCACGGAAGCCCGCCGTCATAAACTTCTGCGCCAGTCCCGTTCCTTGAACGCACTCGCTCATGATCCGGCTGCTTCTCCGTCCGAAAGAGAGCGTGCCTTGCGCATCATAGAGAAGTTCAAACAGGAACTATACGACAATTCCATGCTGGTCAAGATAGACCGGCAGATAGACCATCTGGAACGACAGAAGCAGCGGCTCAAAGTCAATGAACTTTCCTTCAACTCCTATTACGAGTTCGCCTTACAGCGTATTCCGCAAATCACGTCATTGGAGAAAATTGACTTCCCCATCCGTGACTTCGCCGCCATCCTGAAACAGTTCTACCGGGGCGGTGAACTGGAAATGACGCTCAACTCCGATTTGGATGCCAATCTGTTTGATGAACGGTTTATCGTCTTTGAAATCGACAAGATTAAGGATGACCCCGTGCTTTTCCCCATTGTGGTGCTGATTATCATGGATGTATTCCTGCAAAAGATGCGTATCAAGAAAGGTCGCAAGGCGCTCATTATTGAAGAAGCGTGGAAAGCGATTGCCTCGCCTACGATGGCAGAATATATCAAGTATCTCTATAAGACCGTCCGTAAGTTCCACGGCATTGCCGGAGTGGTTACTCAGGAATTGAACGATGTGATAGATTCCCCCATTGTAAAGGAAGCCATCATCAACAACTCCGATGTGAAGATATTGCTCGACCAGACCAAGTTCAAGGACAGGTATGAGGAAATTGCGGCAATCTTGGGCTTGACACAAGTGCAGCGGCAACAGATATTCACCATTAACGCCTTGAACAACCATGAAGGGCGCAGCTACTTCAAGGAGGTATGGATATGCCGGGGTACCCATTCGGATGTGTATGGTGTGGAGGAAGCCCCGGAATGTTACTGGGCATACACCACGGAACGCACCGAAAAGGAAGCCCTGAAGATTTACCTCAGGCAGTACGGCACGATGCAGGAGGCAATCACCCGCATTGAAGCCGACCGTAAACTGGACGGAGGTCTGAAATACCTCGAATTTGCAAGAAAAGTCAATCAACAACAAAAAGTCATGCCGTTATGGAAAAAGTGAAGTTCAAATTCTTGTTGGCGTTGTTTTCTATTCTAACAACCGCCACCCCATCATTTGCTATTTGGAAAGTTGTGATTGACCCTCATTGCCTGAAAGCTGTCACCACCAATCTCGCTACCCAAAAGGCGATTGAAGGGCAGCACAACCACCGCTTGGATTCCATCGCTTCCAAGAAGAAAAAGCTGGAATTATACACCGTAAGCATGGCGACCATCAAGGAACTCTACAAGGTGACATTGGAGAATGTAAAAGGCTTCGGGACGGAAAGCAAGTATTATACCGAGATAGGACGTTGTGCTTATGACATCATCTTGGATGTGCCCGAACTGGTCAAGACCGTCAACAAAGCCAAGTTTAGCAACAAACTGATGTGCCTGAATGAATTAGGAAACCTTGTGGTAGAGACCCAACAACTGGTAGGCGACTTCGTGAATATCGTGAACAATGCCAGGATAGACAATCCCCTCAAAGGACAAGGTACAGCCAAGAAACAAAGTGACGGGCATAATATGCTTAACCGTTACGAGCGGCTGAAAGGGCCGATTCCGTCCGACGAAGACAGCGGCGGCAAGGACGCC
>OHBJ01003467.1_pt1 | contig 10393 bp, 9 predicted proteins | sample 1577241 | NCBI WGS metagenome assembly OHBJ01 (sample SAMEA3541594, study PRJEB24748) | human gut metagenome | biome: human gut; feature: human-associated habitat; material: faeces | place: China | collected 2012
TGCACGTTCCGGATCGCTCTTGGCGCCATATCCTTCCTCGCCCAGATAGCTCCCCATAGCTCCGGCAGCATGACCGGCAATATTATAATCGAAACCTATTGTCAAAGGATTGGCCGCAGGTGTACCCATCGAACCAAAATGCGCTTTTCCAACCATCATAGTAGCATATCCATTCTCACGAAGTAGTTGAGGCAAACACTTCGCATAAAAAGAATGTTCCAATCCCGCTTCCGGACAAAGACCATTATAATTCCATGCTTCAAATTCCAAGACAGCATCTTTCCTATCGGTCGGCGTATCTTTCTTCAACGTCCAGTTTGTAACTTTATGCTGCGCAGCATTTGCACCAGTGAACAAACTTACACGTGACGGAGAACTGATTGAACAGGCATAAGCGTGAGTAAACATAACTCCCCTTTCAGCTAAACGCTCCATATTGGGAGTTTCATAAATACGGTTCAAGTCCGTGGTATCTTTCCAAAAAGGCAGAGAGGTATCCTGCCACCCCATATCATCCACCAAAAAGAGGATGATATTAGGCTGTTGTTGGGCTGTTAACGGTCCGGATAAAATCAAGACAGAAGCAGCAGTCCATAATTTACGCTTATCTACATTCATGGTATTTTCTTGTTTAATAGTTTTTTTCTGTTACAACTTGACAACTGCTTTAATTTACTTTTCAGTAGTTACGCCAATCTCATTCATTTCCACCTTTGCAGGAGTATCAGTCGGCGTAGTAGCTACCAACCTGATAAAACGCCGGCTACAGAAAGCAGCTTGATAGCTTTGATAGGAGCGGTAGAGATCAAGTGAGGACCACGGCAAAGGTCGGTAAACGCACCTTGTGTATAAGTGGTGATGTGTCCATCCTCCAGTTCGGAGATCAATTCACATTTATAAGTCTCACCTCTTTCACCGAATTTCTTCAACGCATCCTCTTTAGCAATGCTCTGACGCACCAATATTTCTTTCTTTGCAGCCAACTCGGCCATCTTGGCCTCAATAGCTGGCAAATCTGCCTCCTTAATGATTGCTTCACCCGGGTCTACATCATAGTAAAAACCGTTTTCAATGGCCGGACCGATACCAAACTGAATGCCTGGATAAAGTTCTTGCAATGCTTCGGCCAGCAAATGGGCACTAGTGTGCCAGAAAGCATGTTTGCCCTGTTCGTCTTCCCATTTATAAAGAACGAAGTTTGCATCTTCATTGATAGGGCGAGATAAATCAATCGTTTCACCGTTCACGCCACAAGCTAAAACATCTTGCGCCAGCCGTGAACTGATACTTTCTGCAATCTGCAGACCAGTAACTCCTTCGTTATATTCGCGAACAGAGCCGTCGGGGAATGTTATCTTTATCATAATCTTCTATTTATTTTCTTTCTTGAGGATGCAAAAATAACGAAATCTTTTTGACTTATCCTCTTTTTAGCAAAAAAATGTTATTCTTTTCGTTCCGTAAAGCGTTTGATTATATTGTAAGCAGAGAAAAGTCCCAACTCACCTGCTTTACTCAGGTCCTGTATACCTTGCCTGTTGTTACCCAAGAAAATATGTGTCAAGCCGCGATTGAAATAAGCATCCGCAAATTTAGGATCCAACTGGATGGCTCTGTCATAATCAACAATTGCCGCACGATAGTCTTTCAAGATAGAAAGCACATTACCTCTATTATAATAAGCATAGACAAAATCCGGAGCCAGCTCAATCACCTTGTCCAAATCGCGCTTTACCATTTCATAGTCCGCAGCTTTCACAGCACTCTTCTCTCCCGGATTGGTTTTCAAATCATACTCTTTTTCCATCTTCTGGTATTCCAGCTGCTTATAACGGATTAAAGCACGATTGAAATAAACCGGAAAGAAATTACCCTCAATAATAATAGCCTGATTCAAATCTTCAATGGCACTTGCAAAATCCTGCACCAGATAAAAGTCCAATGAACGTGCAAAACGTTTGTTCACATCATTCGGATCAGCCACAATAGCAGCAGTCTGTTCGTCAATGGACGCAAAATGTTTTGTAGCTTGTTCTTCCGTCAGAGGAGCTTCCTCATTAGTTATAATCAGACGACCGGGAAGTACTTTCTGATTATTCAATGTTTCAATGAACTTATAATAGTTGACCTGTCGTTTCACATCATCGTGCTTTTCATAATAGGTAAGCACGAACATAGGCTGGGGAACAATATTCACATTCTTATCCTGCACGCGTCCACGATAGTCACTCTTATATTTTTCTTCTCCCTCTTCGTTGTCGGCAACCACAATCTTACGATAGTTGTTCATGTTTTTGTCGGACTTCTTACGGGTTTTATTATTCTCTGTATTATCGGCAGTCTGCTTATTAGGATCTACTCCGTTCTGTTTATCCAGTTGTGCTTTCAACACTTTGAATTCATCTGCATCAGCACCTTTTACATCCCCTATTTTCCTACGTGCCTGCGCTCTGTACTGATAGCCCAGCAAAAAATTGGGATATTCATTTATCACCGTAGAATAATCTTTAATTGCCCCTTTATAATCTCCTGTCTGATCCAATAACAGACCACGGTTGAAAATAGCCATCATATTGTCGGGCTCCATTTCGATAACAAAATTAAAGTCTTGAATAGCCCGGTTGTCATCGCCTACTTGTGCACGTAATAAGCCCCGGTTATAATGGCCGATGAAATTATTGGGATCAATATCCAATGCAATATCATAGTCACTCATCGCTCCTCTCAGGTTATTCTGATGGTAACGGGCCAAAGCACGATTGATATAGACACCTGAATTCCGGGTGGACAGACGGATGGCATGATCAAAATCAGCTTCCGCATCTTTATATCTCTGTTGCTGCAGACGAAGGATAGCACGGCTGGCCCATGTATCTGCATCATAACGGTCTATTTCAATCGCCTTACCAAAGTCTTTTTCGGCAGCCAAAGTATCCTTCTGCTTCAAATCCACCTCACCACGCATCAAATAGGCCTTTGTATATCGGGGGGAAATAGCGATCAGCTTATCCAGATCATTCTTCGCCCCCTTATAATCTTCCTGCCTGATACGGCAAAGGGCCATATTATGCCATACCCCTATATTCTCAGGATCAAACTCCAATGCCTTGGTATAATCTTCTATAGCTCCCGCAAAATTATTCTGTTGGATCCGTGCCAATCCACGTACCTGATAAGCACTTACCACAAACGGATTCCGCTCAATAGCTTCTGAACAGTCACTCTCCGCCCCCTGAAAATCATCCAAATTTATCTTCGCCAGACCTCTATAGAAATAAGGATCAGACAAATAAGGCTTTGCATTAATCACCTGATTAAAATATTGAATCGAAAGGACATAATCCTCAAAATAAAGCGCATTACGCCCTATCGCCATCACCCTGTCCGTATTTATCTGTGCCGAAGCTAGTACAGGGAACATTATTAATAATGTATAGAGTATCCGTTTTATCATTTTGTATTTATAAAAATACGGTTTTCCCCACAAATGCGCCACCTGTGGCGCATAAATCAAAATCGCGGAGTTATCATTTTATAGTCTTGACCTTATAGGAACAACGCGCCTTGCCCTTCAACATGGCCCCCAGCTTTCCTTTAATCATCTGTTTGCGTAATGCAGACAAATGATCAATGAACATTTTTCCGTCCAAATGATCAAATTCATGCTGCATGACCCTTGCCAAATAGCCTTCCACCCACTCGTCATGTTCTTTCAGCTCCTCATCCAAATAAGTCACATGAATACGGTCCGGACGTTTCACCGTTTCATGAATACCTGGCAAACTCAAACAACCTTCTTCCATGCTGACTTCTTCTCCACCCACTTCTAAAATATGAGGATTTATATAAGCCCGACGGAAATCCTTAAATTCGGGCAATTCATCAGACATCACATCCAGATCAATAGTTACGACACGAATAGGCAAACCAATTTGCGGAGCAGCCAGACCCACACCATCTGCACGATTCATGGTTTCAAACATATTTGCTATCAACTCTTTCAAATTAGGGTAATCCGGGGTAATATCCTCTGCTTCTTTACGCAACACCGGTTGTCCATACACATAAATAGGTAATATCATTTTTCTTAATCTGTTTTTATTTATTAAATATATTTCTTCGACTCCAAATAGGACTGTAAGATTATCGTAGCACTGATTTCATCAACTAAAGCTTTATTCTGCCTATCTTTTTTCTTCAAACCTCCATCCAACATGGCTTGGTGGGCCAATACGGACGTAAATCGCTCGTCAACAAACTCTATCGGTATATCCGGTAATTTTTTCCTTAGTTGATTGACAAAAGGGACAATATTACGCATATTTTCCGACTCTTGATTATTCATTTGCTTGGGATGCCCTACAATGATGCGTTCCACAGGCTCTTTTTCCACATATTTCAGAATAAAGTCCAGTAGTTGGTGTGTAGGGACAGTCGTTAACCCGTTTGCAATAATTTGCAAAACATCCGTCACAGCCACACCTGTGCGCTTTTTACCGTAATCTATCGCTAATATTCTACTCATATAGTTTGCAAAAATACAAATTTATTCCATACCTATTTTATATATAAAGATTAAAATATGCTTTTTCAACTGTTTTTTCAAAAGAAACGATTCATTTCGTTTAATTTTATTTGCTATTTAAAAAATAGTACTTATTTTTGCACCGAATATGTGGCTTAACGTAAGGGTCGCATAATGTTAAATTGAAACAAGTATTTGTTATAAAATGAAAAATAAGAGCTCTTCAAAAGGAGTTTTATATAGATGTTTGTTGTATTGTATAGCTATATTGTTGCTTGTTATGATTCCATTAAAAAGTTTCAGTCAATCAACAGGAGAATTAACAACAGATAGTCTTGTAAAAATGGGATTTGAAAATGTAAGATGGACAGATACTCCTGAAGAAAGAGTTTATGTGGTTGAAAACAGTGCTTACAAAATTCAAGCGTTGGGTATTAGAAAGGCTGTAGATATCATACAGTCAATGGGATTACCCAAGGATAAATCTTGTAAGTTGATTGTTACCAACTATAATATACCTCAGGTCTCACTGACCTATCAGCCTCTTGCCGGTGACACAACAGTGGTAAGTGGTGAAGATTGGAAAGTCAGTTATGATATAGGTGACAGTTGGGACAAGGTGAAGAAAGAAAAGAAAAAGAACAGTTCGCTGTTTAAAGTAGATATATTGGTATATCCGCAGCTATACTTTAAGAACTATATCATTACACAGATATATCAGGCTTTATTAGAGTTTAGCCCGGCGGTAGAGGTGTCGCTTTGGCCAGGAATGAAATTTACTGGACAGATTATTCTGCCTGTGTATAATGACGGATATGGAGAACTTGCAGGAAAAGTTCGTCCTGGATATCTAACCTTGGCACAACAATTTCGTCTGCCTTATAATATACTGGGAACAGCAACAATAGGTTTCTTTGATTATGATACATATGGTGCAGATTTAAATCTGTTTTATCCATTCAAGGATGAGCGATTTTCTATAGAAGGAAGATTCGGTTATGTCGGATTTGGATATTGGAGAGGTTTTAAATTTCGCTATAATGATAAGTACACTACTTATTGGTCTGTAGGGGGAAACTTTTACTGGCCAAGGTTTAATACACAGTTTAAATTGAGAGCTGAACAATATTTATTAAAAGAAAAAGGGGTAAGATTTGAAATGATCAGACACTTCCGCTATGCCAGTATAGGTTTTTACGCTGTAAAAGCTGAACATGCCAATAGTAATGGAGGGTTTAAATTCATCGTTGCATTACCACCTTATAAATATAAAAGACATAAATATATACCAAGGGTTTCTACTTCATTGGGTACGGGTATAACATATAATGCAGGAAATGAAAAATATTATTATAAAATGCCATATAGTAATGCAAGTGAAAATATAATGCAACAAAATAGTTTTAATCCATATTTTATTAAATCAGAATTATTAAATTTTTAATTTTATTGAGATGAAAAAGAAAAGTTTTTTGAGCGGTATTGGTGCTAAATTGGCATTGGCCGCAGTAGCTTTAACAACTGTAGTGTTCACAAGCTGCGAAAAGGAAGAATTTAATGTAGAACCAATCGAACAAGCACCCGCTAGTGCCACAATCTTTGCTACTGTGTATGATCAGACAACAGGCGAAAATCTAGGTACAGCAACAACAACTATTGCAGCTGGCGAAAATGGAGCTATCGCTAAACAAAAAGTTACTGTTACTTGTCCTTTCTCAAGTGCCGAGTATTTGCCCGTAGCTTCTATCGATGTTGAAGTTCCAGAAGTAGCAAAAGGTCAGATGATTCTTATTCCTGTAACTTTCTACGCACAGAAAATAGCATCTGCAGCACAGAATGTAAGTACTTCTAAAGATGAAGATTCAATTGAACAAGTTAAATCTGAATCCAACAAGACTTCAAAAGAATATACAGGTACAGGCAAGCCGCAAGAAGTTGAATACGATGCATTGGTAGGTACTAAAATTCTTAACAAAACAGAACTCTATTCATACATTGAAACTCTTGTAAACTCAAGAGCTATGAGCAACGACAATGTTATTGCTGTATTGAAAGCATTAGTAGATACTTATGATAACATGGCAACTAAGACAATCAAGACAGAAGTAACAATGACAGAAGGAGTAACATTTGTATTCAAACCTGTAACACCTATGACTGAATACGTTATGTCTATCAGCGCTACTGTTGACAATGTAATCTATACTATTCCTAATGTAAAAGTAAAAGAAGCAGGTACTACTGATGCAGGTTTGGAAGTATTATCACACGGTCACGGTCACGGAGACAATGGCAATGCAGGTGGTGGTGCAGCTGGTAAATAATCAATCAGTTTAAACCAACACGTAGAATAATAATTCACCAAAAAATTATAGTAAAATGAAATATAAAGTATTAACTCTGTCGCTTCTGATGGCAGGTGCTTGTGCTACTACTCTTAAAGCACAAGACACCAACTATTATACTCCGAAATGGAGCGATAACATCTTCGTCAGTGTAGGTGGAGGTATCCACGCTATTGAAAACGATGGTTTCAATAAGCTGGCTCCTCACTTCAGCATCTCTTTGGGTAAGTTAATTACTCCCACATGGGGGATACGTGGTCAGGTAAATGGTATCACACAACACTTGTGTTTGGATAACAGTTACTACGAACACAACAAGAACTACGTAGGAGCTAACATTGACGCTATGGTAAACTTGTCAACTCTGTTTGCAGGTGCTAATCCTAGCCGTTTTTTTGAAGTATATGGTTTTGCTGGTCCTATGCTTTCCGTAGCTAAGTCACAGAACGTAACAATCAAGAATGATGGAACAATGGTTCCCGAAGGTGAAAGCAAAGCAAGAGCACGTATTGGTGCATCCGCCGGTGTAGGCTTGAAGTTCAACATTAACAAATATTGGGCTATCGATGTTGAAGCTCGCGGCGCCATCGCTCCTTCTATCTTTGGTAATATCAGTAGCCACCGTAAAGCTGAAGGAACAGGTATGTTGACAGCTGGTGTCAGCTACATCTTTGGTGGCAAGAAGTTTGCTAAAGTTGAAGACCGTGTAGTAGAAAAAGAAGTGATCAAGGAAGTGATCCGCGAAGTTCCGAAAGAAGTAGTTAAGGAAGTGATTAAAGAAGTTCCTAGCGCTGCAGAAGTTGCTATCTTCTTCAAGATCGGTAAAGCAAAGATCAGTCCGGAAGGTATGGTTAATGTACAGTTAATGGCTAAAGCAATCAAAGCTAATCCTAACGCTAAGTACAAAATTGCAGGTTTCGCTGATAAAGCTACAGGATCTGCTTCATTCAACCAGACTTTGTCTGAAAAACGTGCTCAGGCTGTTTACGATGCATTGGTTGCAGAAGGCGTAAAAGAAAGCCAGCTTGAAAAAGTTGCTATGGGTGGAACAGATAACATGTTTGGTAAGAACTATTTGAACCGCGTAGTTATCTTGGAAGTAAAATAATCATTGATACCTGATAAAACTCTGATAGATTAAAGAAGGGAGTATCGTAACAAACGATGCTCCCTCTTTTTCTTCAACTGCTTTTTTGATCACATAAGCAGCAACAGCAAATAAATCATATAACAAGAATCTACAGATCTTGGCTATACAATTCTGGAAACTTGAGGTAGTATTTACCGAATCTTGTAACAAGATATCGGGCTATACAAGCAAAAAACTGATACATAAAAACAACAGGACGTATTTAGAAAAGAACAAGAGCTTTTTTTACATCCTGTTGTTTTTAAAAAAGCTCAAGACGATTTTAAAATATTCTATCGTATAGTGACACAGACTAATATATAAGCAACATTATACAAACAAAAGCATTTACTATCCTCAATAGACCAGCTTCACATTGTCAACCCAAAGTGTATTTCCAGGAGAACCGATAAAAGCCCCCCCATGACTGGACGAAAATTGCAGTATCATGTGCGTAGGATTTTCATTGGCCTCCGCCCATCCTATTTCTTTAATCAAGACACTTTCTCCCTTACTATTTCTAGTATAATCCCTCTCTCTCAACCCCATTGTTTCATGATTATAAGACGGATGCTTGGTTATATCACCATACAGCACTTCATAAGTAGCACCATTTACCCAACCATCCGAATCCTTATCATATTTCATCACCATAGTTCCTACCCTCTTCGCCGTAATATTTCCTTCAGCGTCCTCCATACGTTTTTGCAAAAAGAAAACAGTTATCGCACAATCCTGCCCTGCCACCTGACCTTTCTTGCTGAAACCTGTCAACCGGATACGATCTTTCTCACCAGACATCTTTACCTTATAATCATAACGGACAGCTTTGGGACGTTGAGTAAAAGGAACTCCCCAGTTCATGTTCTTCTCAGCATTCTTAGTTCCTGTTATAGGCTCCAGCATATCACCTAAATAAATGGATCCGGCTGCCAATACAGTAATATTCACCATCCCCAATACTTTGACGCTCTCTATATGCGTTTCCAGGCGAGCACAATATCCATTGTCCCGTTTGTCTCTATAAACAGAATTATTTGTTTTAACAATGCCCACTACCTTAGCCATCACATTAGAGGTTCCCCAAGGAGACCCTCCCATATTTTTATAAGGTTTGTTACCATCTATTTCCTTTGTAGGACCTATCTCATAAAGAAGTTTGGTATTGCCGCCTATAACACCGGACTCATGAACCTTACGGATTATCCACTGATCCATATCTCCGTATTTTATAGGCACCACCTTTTCCTGGGCAAAGCCATACAGCGGTGCTATAGCCAAAAGAGCAATGACCGATAATCTGCCATAATATTTCATACCCTTAGTTTTTATTGTTGTTTAGAACTGACAAAGCTATAAAAAAAAGCGGCAACTTCACAGTTGCCACTTTTAATAAAGAAAAATAGACTATATTTTCTTCTTAATTTACCAAAAAGAAGTCATTAATATACTCTATATAGTAACCATGCCTTCTGGAAATCGTCACGGTTAGGATATTTTGCCTTAAACTCCTCCTTTGCCTGAGTAGCCTGCGCACGGTCATCATATGAAGATGCTATAACGCGATACATATTTCTTTCAGCATTATAAACCACTTTGGCATTATAACCTTGACCATCCAAATATTGTTTCAAACCTTCTGCATTCGCTTTCACACCAAAGCTACCACATACTACGCTATATGCTTTTAAGCCGTCACCTGAAACCAATTCTACTTTCTCTTCGCGAACCGGACCGGCAACAGGAGCAGTTGTCACAGTCTTTGCTATAGTGCTGGCAATCCTCATCTCTTTGCTGGGTACTATTGCAGGTTTCAGCTTACCTATTGCCCAATATCCTAATATTACTAAGCCGCGTATTTCTGTTACCACAAACTATGTAGGCGCCAGCGCCGACGTAGTAGAGGAGGCTGTTGCCCAAGCTATTGAGCAGAAGGTAAACGGCGTAGAAAATATGCTGGATATGAACTCCATCAGTACCAGTAATGGTCAATATGAGCTGAACGTTCAGTTCAACCTGGAGAAAAATGCTGATATCGCTTCTGTAGAGGTACAGAACCGTGTATCCCAGGCAACTAGCTCCATGCCTAGCGAGGTTAATGCCTATGGTATTACCACTGCTAAGAAATCTGCTGAAACTATTATGTACTTCGGCTTGACTTCTCCTAACAGAACCTATGACGGTATGTTTTTGAGAACCTATGCCGATGCTAACTTTATTGACGCCGTTAAGCGTGTTAAGGGTGTATCCACTGTTAGTGAATATGGTCCTGAGTACGCAATGCGCGTTTGGCTGAATCCTGAGAAAATGGCACAGCTGGGCGTTTCAGTTGACGACGTTTCTAATGCTATTAAAACTCAGAGCGTACAGGCTCCTGTAGGCTCCATTGGTGAC
>OHBJ01003474.1_pt1 | contig 10382 bp, 11 predicted proteins | sample 1577241 | NCBI WGS metagenome assembly OHBJ01 (sample SAMEA3541594, study PRJEB24748) | human gut metagenome | biome: human gut; feature: human-associated habitat; material: faeces | place: China | collected 2012
CCCTCGACGCCCCTCATGGGGTTGATAGGTATGATGCGATCCTCGTATGCTTGATTCAGGCAGGCCCGCAGTTTATTGAAGTAGCTGACCCGTGAATTGCGAGACAGCGGATGATCCTTGATGCGATCCCGCTCGTCGCAGCTCCACGCGCACGCATCTTTCTCTAAATAGTCCCGAAATCCCTGCACCCATTCCTGCGTGATCTGCGAGAACCTGATCCGCTCGTTCGGCTCGTATTTTTGGAGGTGTTTCAGGCATGATTTCCAATTCCCCCAATTTCCGGTACTCTCCGCTCCGAGCCGCCGGGCGCACATCGCACGGTAGTAGTCGAAGAAGAGGGTGTCGGAGGCGTATGCCGACTTGAAGCCATGCTCGCCGTTCTGCACCTCGACGATGCGCCGTGCCTTGATCGAGTTGGCGAGTTGCCTTCTACAACTGAAATACCAGCAACCTGATTAAGTGGAGTGGGCGAACCATAATATTCAACCATAACTCTATCAAGCATGCTTGGATTAGCACGTCCAGTTCTAATATTAACTAATTCATTAGAGAAAGCGTCAATTGATTTCTCCATCTTTTCTTTTGCTTCTTCAAGTACTAATTCTACCATTATTATTCTCCCTTTGAAATAATTGTGCCAGCCACTTCCTGTTTACATGCTAACGCAATATTTCCTTCTTTCTGCATATTAAATACACTTAAATCAATGTTGTTGTCTTTACATAAAGTAATAGCTGTCTGATCCATGATCTTTAAATCTTTATTAAGAACATCTAAGTAAGTTAACTTATCAAACTTAACAGCATTTGGATCTAACTTAGGATCAGCTGAATAAACACCATCAACACCATTCTTAGCCATCAAGATAACATCTGCATGAATTTCAGCAGCTCTTAATGCAGCAGTAGTGTCTGTAGTAAAGTATGGACTACCTGTTCCAGCTGAGAAAATAACAATACGACCTTTTTCAAGATGACGTACAGCTCTTCTTCTGATATATGGTTCAGCTACTTCTTTCATATCAATAGCAGTCATAACACGTGTTTCAAGACCAATTGATTCTAAAGCATTCTGTAAAGCAAGACCGTTCATAACAGTTGCAAGCATACCCATGTAATCTGCACTTGCTCTTTCCATACCCATATCGGCACCAGTCTTACCTCTCCAGATATTACCACCACCACAAACAATCGCAATTTCAACACCTAGATCTTTTGCATCTTTGATCTGCTGTGCAATGTCTTTAACTACAATAGGATTAATGCCAAAGCCCTGATCACCAGCCAAAGCTTCACCACTTATTTTTAATAAAACTCTTTTATAATTCATATGGATCTCCTTCTGTAAAATCTACAAATTAATTATAAATAGAATTAAGTTTTTAGTCAACAACGAACTGATGCCACAAAACTTACTCCTCAAACAAAAACTTCCTGATTAAATAATCAGGAAGCATTATACTATGAATTCGTACTTTTTGGTAAGATTAAGTTTAAAACAATAGCTGTAATAGTAGCAAGGACTACTGGAGACTTACCAAAGATAGTTGTCACCCAAGATGGGAAGGATGCAAGTGCTGCATTCGCCTGAGTAACACCCATACCAAGTGCAACAGCTAAACCAACAACTGTAGTATTTCTGAAATCCATTGGATGAGATGCAATTAATTTAATACCTGTCATCGCAATAGAAGCAAATACAGAAACAGTGGCACCTCCAAGAACACAGTAAGGAATTGTAGTTAAAAGTGATGAAAACTTAGGAATAAGACCTGCAACTAAAATAATGCTAGCTGCAATTCCAAATACCTTTTTAGATACAACTTTTGTTGAACCAACAATGCCAACATTCTGACTATAAGTTGCAGTTGGTAAACCACCAAAGAATGCACAGAAGATATTAGTTAAACCATAAGCAACAATACCACCATTTAATTCTTCATCAGTAGGCATACGATCCATACCACCTGTTGTAGTGGCAGAGAAATCACCAATTGCCTGAATAGAGTTTATTGCGAATAATACCGCAATTGCCACACATGCTGCTGGATTAAACTTCACACCAAAATGCATGAATTGTGGTAAAGCAAACCATGATGCATTTGCGACAGCTGAGAAATTGATCATACCAAAGCAGAGAGCAATAATATAACCAACAATAATACCAATTAAAATAGAAGCTAATTTAAAAATTCCTTTACCATAATGATTCAAGAAAGTAACAACAGCTAATGTAATAAAAGCAATAAGCCAGTTCTGCCAAGAGCCATAATTCTTAGAAGCTGCACCCCCAGCCATATAATTAATAGCTGTAGGATACAATGATAAACCGATTGAGAATACTACTGTACCAGTAATAAGTGGTGGAAAGAATTTTCTAATCTTCTTTACAAATAGACCTACAATAACAGCGACAATACCACCAGCAATCTGTGCGCCTAAAATAGTTGCAATATCAAATTCACCAGCAATTGCCTGCATAGTAGGTAAATAGGCAAAACTAATACCCATGATAACAGGTAATCCTGCCCCAATTGCAAGTTTTTTCCCTCTTAATAACGGAAAAACCTGAAATAATGTAGAGATAGCAGACATTGTAAGTGCAGCCTGAATCAGAATAACTGAATCACTCGCTGAAAGGCCTGCAACTCCTGAAATAATAATAGCAGGTGCAACACATCCGACAACCATGGCCACAACGTGCTGAAGTGCTAAAGGTAAAGCTTGTGATGTAGAAGGCTTTCCGTCTAATTTGAAAAGTTCTTCTGACATACTAGTTTGATCTTTACTCATATTTCCTCCTCATTTGTATACAAAAAATACAATTCAGATAATAACACGTAATTGATTATTGTGCAATGGATTTATTATTATAAGAAAATAGTAAAAAAAAGAAGTACTGTTCGTACTTCTTCTAAAAATCATAATTATTTTTTAGCAGCAGCCATCTGAGCAGCTACTTCAGCAGCGAAGTCTTCTTCTTTATGTTCCATACCTTCACCAACCATGAATCTAGCCATTTCTACAACTTTACCGTTACCTAAGAACTGTGCAACTGTTAAATCAGGGTTCTTAACGAATTCCTGGTCAACTAAACAGATAGCTTTTAATTCTTTGTTTAAACGTCCAGCAATCATCTTTTCTACGATGTTTTCTGGTTTTGGTTTGGCTGCCTTAGCATTTTCTTCTAAAGCCTGTTTCTTTAATACTTCAGTTTCCTTAGCGATATGTTCAGCAGGGATTGCAGATCTATCGATGAACTGAGGAGCACTTGCAGCTACGTGCATAGCAACATCTCTAGCCTTTTCTTCATCACAATCAGCGATTTTAACTAATGCAGTGATCTTACCACCCATATGAGAGTAAGCACCAAATACTTCGTTTTCAGCCTTAGTCATAACAGCAAATCTTCTTAAAGATAATTTTTCACCAATCTTACCTGATTTTTCAGCGATTACAGTAGCAAGATCTTTACCTTCTACTTCAATCTTTAAAGCTGCTTCAACATCAGCTGGGTTGTTAGCAACAATAGTCTTTGCAACATTTGCTACTAATTCCTGGAATTCAGCGTTCTTAGCAACGAAGTCAGTTTCAGAGTTAACTTCTACTAAAGCTGCTTTATCACCATCAATTACAAATGCAGATAAACCTTCAGCCGCAATTCTATCAGCCTTCTTAGCTGCCTTTGCGATACCTTTTTCTCTTAACCAGTCAAAAGCTTCTTCGATGTTACCGTTAGTAGCATCTAAAGCCTTTTTACAGTCCATCATACCTGCACCAGTTTTTTCACGTAATTCTTTTACTAATTTTGCACTAATTGCCATTTGTTTTTCCTCCGTAAATTTTATTAAAAAGGAGAAAGCATAATGCTTTCTCCTTTTGATTATGCTTCAGTCTTGTCAGTTCTTGGAGCTTTATTTCTTCTAGGACCGTTCTTATATCTTGGTCCTCTGTTGTTTTTATTTTCTTCAACGCTTGCAACAGCATCGTTCATTGTAACTTCTTTTTCTTCTTCGTCTTTAACGAATGCTACAGTAGTAGGTTCACCCTTAGCTTCGCAGATAGCATCAGCCATAGCAGCAACGATTAACTTAACAGCTCTGATTGCATCATCGTTTGCAGGGATTACGTAATCTACTTCATCAGGATCACAGTTAGTATCAACGATACCGAATACTGGGATACCTAAGATCTTAGCTTCAGCAACAGCATTGTGTTCAACCTTTGGATCAACTACGAATAAAGCATTTGGTAACTTCTTCATTTCTTTGATACCGCCAAGGTTTCTTTCTAACTTAGCCTTTTCCTTCATAAGAAGAACTGCTTCCTTCTTAGTGTACTGTTCTAAGCTTCCGTCTTCTTCCATCTTTTCAAGTTCGATAAGTCTCTTGATTCTCTTCTGGATAGTCTTGAAGTTTGTTAAAGTTCCACCTAACCATCTAGAGTTTACGAAATAAGAACCAGATCTTTCAGCTTCTGTCTGTACAGCTTCCTGAGCCTGTTTCTTAGTACCAACAAATAAAACCTTACCGCCCTTTTCAGCGATTTCTTTCATTGCCTGGTAAGCTTCATCTAATTTGTCTGAAGACTTCTTTAAGTCAATGATATAGATTCCATTTCTTGATGTAAAGATGTATGGAGCCATTTTTGGATTCCATCTCTTTGTCTGATGTCCGAAGTGAACACCAACTTCTAATAATTTTTTCATTGAAATTACTGACATGTGTAATTTCCTCCTTTTTGTTTTTTCCTCCACTATTTCTAACATAGCCCACCAATAAGGCACTCGAACTATGAATCCATAGTGTGTGTATTTCAAACACCATGACATAGTAACATAAAATTAAATAAAATACAATAAAAAAGAGAAGAAAATCTCTCCTTCTCTTCTCTTAAATATCTTTCATATCAAAATCATTTGGTTCAATATAAATATCAAATTGTTTATAGACTAGATACACGATTGGCGCAAATACTACATTCATCACTAACGTTGGAAGATATCTCATTGTAATAAATTGAATAACTCCAATATAAGTAAAACGTGAAATAAGCATCAGCCAGTAAACAACAAATTCCTTAAATGTAACAATAAGAATCGCATAAACAATGAATTCTAAGCAAGTCATGTTATCGTTTCTATAAATGTATGTTCTCACAAATGTAATAGCACAATAGATCAGAATATAGACCATTAAGGAATTAGAATAACAAACAGTATAATATAGACCACATGCTGCACTAAAGAAAAATCTTTCGGATTTGTCATGAACTGTGATAGTTAATAAAGAAAACATAAGTAATCCAATACATGGAACAAATGTAAGACCTGAACGATTGATATTAGTAGGAATAAAGAAATTGATGACACTATCAATCAAAAAACAGACAAACATAATCAGGAAATTCTTCAAAATCTGATTATTCTTCATATTAGTTTACCCTCTGTACAACTGCTACATAGTTCAATGAATCAAAATTAACTGAAGGTTTAACAGTAACATATTTACCTGATGCATCCGTACCTTCATTAAATCCTACAACCTTACCTACTAGTATTCCTTTAGGAGACTTTCCTTTTCCTCCTAAACCACTTGTAGTTACATTTAAACCTTTTTGAATCTTGTCCACTGTAGATAAGAGAGAAACCTTATAAGTGCCCGCCTTTACATTGTAGCTGTTGACCAAACCGTAATATGTATTTTCTCCATCTACAATCATAACAGGAAGCTGAACACTATTATTTTCTGAACAAAGTAATGTCACAGTAGAAGAAATAGTACCTACTTTAGTAACAGTTCCAATCATTCCTTTAGAAGTAATAACAGCCATACCTTTTTGAATCTGAGAATTACTTCCCATATTAATCTTCACCTGATTACTCCAAGATTCAGCATCTCTTTCAATAATAGTTGTATATTTAACTTTATAGTCAGTAGGTAAAGATTCAATGTTTGTAATTTTCTTCATTTCCGACAATTCATTTGATAATACTTCATTCATTGCAAGCTCACTCGCATAGTTATCAAGTGAACGCTTCAATTTCTTATTCTCACGATAAACAAGCTTAAGATCATGATATTCAGTAAATACATTTTTCACATAATTCACTGGTGCCTTGATAACATAATATTCAGCATTTGCGATTGTATCCTGAAATACGCTTGAAAATGGCAGTTCAGTAATACCTGATACAAGAGCATAGACAGATGTCACAATCAATACAACAGTGATTACGATCATTCTTCTTGTATGCTTGTTTTTCTTCTTTTTATACAATGACATCACCTCGGTGAATACATTATAATATCTCTTTTTGAAAAATGCAATCATAAGGAAAAACAGTTATCAGATTGAAGAATAGACCCTCTCTGCTTTAAAACTATAATATTGATTTCTTCCAATAATGATATGGTCCACTATATCTACATTCATCATTTTTCCAAGTTCTATAAGCTTTTGTGTCATATTAATATCTTCACCAGAAGGATGTGCATCACCTGAAGGGTGATTATGTACACAAATGATACTAACCCCATTAAAAGCAAGTGCTTCTCTAAATATTTCTCTTGCAGAAACAATGGACATATTGACACTTCCCACAAATAATGTCTTTTCCGCAATCAAACGATTATGATTATCTAAAATCATAATCAAGAAATGTTCCTGCGATAAATGGGACATCTTGTTTTCTAAATGATAGAAAACTTTAGCTGGGTTATCATATATCTCATTCATATCTGTATGCATATTAATTCTTTTAGAAAATTCTAAAGCAGCCATAATCCCTATCGCTTTGGCTTTATTGATTCCCTTAAAAGATAATAACTTTGCAAAAGTTATAGAATGAAATCCACTCATTCCCTGTATTTCTCTTAATATTGTAGAAGATAAATCTAAAACTGACTGCTCCTTGTTACCAGTTCTTAATAATAATGCAAGTAGTTCTTCATCCGTCAATGATTCTATACCATTTAAGAGTGCTTTTTCTCTTGGTTGAGAAGATTGTTCAAGTCCCTTAATCATAAATACCACCTCATATTTGCCTTTTAAGCATATGTATTTAACACCTTGAATTCAATTCCATGCATTTTACATCTTACTTTCATTCTTATTACAAACTCATAATATTTTTGTAAAAACTTTTGATTATTCTCAACAATCACGACACAAGTCGGATTACTTTTTATCACTACACTAATGCATTTATTCATATAATCATTATAGACATTATCCAATTTATTCTCTATTTTCTTTATCTTCTCTAAAACTGCTTTACTATTATTTGAATTTTGTTCCTTTCTTGATAATCGTCTCTTTTGTCTCAGTAATTGTTTCTCTAATTTCTCAATGTTTTCTAATACATCCACTCTTTGTATGCTTAATCCATTTATCGTAAATATACATTCAACTATATCTATCTCAATTCTTACTTCTCTATCAACTGTTTCCATTTTCCTTCACTTCCTTATAAATAAGGGTGCGAATCGCACCCTTCTCTTCTTATTTTCCCCATTCTAATGTGATAAGACGACCTAATCTGAGACGACCCTTAGCAGATCTAAGTAGTTTTAATCCAGCAACTCCTAGTAATGCATAAATAATATATGTCAATGCACTACCACCACAGATTTGTTCCTGGCTACTAACGGATAATTCGTACATATTTACTCCTTTCTAAAATTTTGTAAATGAGACAAATGAACTATTTCATCCTTATTACTCTTCCACCTCTTAGATGACTCAAAGATGCTCTCAACAATTTCATGCCAGCAATACCTAGAAGTGCATATATAATACGATACATAACACTTCCACCATTAATCTGCTGTTGTCTTTTCGTAGATAGCTCGTACATCTTTACTCCTTTCTGCCCCCTCTACTATATCTATACGTCTAAAGAAATGAAATTACTTAAAAAAAATCCCCAAAATGGGGATTTTTGATTAGTTCATCTTAGCAAGTTTTTCTTTTGCTGCAGCATATTTAGAACGATAATCTTCTAATTTAGCTTTTTCTGCTTCTACTTTTGCAGCTGGCGCTTTAGATGTGAAATTAGGGTTAGATAACATACCTTCACCACGCTTGATTTCACCTTCAAGCTTCTTGATTTCTTTTTCAACCTTTGCCTTTTCGGCTTCCATATCAATATACTGACCTAAATCAATATTAAGTGTATTACCACCCTTGATAACTTCAGTCGCATTATTCTTACTTGTTGGAACATTATATCCTACACAAGTTGCGTTAACTAGTTTGCTGACATAAGGTGCAATTTCCTTTAATAATGCTTCAAGATCATCCTGTTTAGTAGTGATTGTATAATCAACTTCAATACTATTCTTGATAACATAAGTATGTCTGATTTCTCTTACACCCTTGATAATATCAATTAAATAAGCAAACTGATCATTGATTGTATCATTATCATATTCTGGATTTACTTCTGGCCATTTAGAAATAACGATAGATTCTTCTTTATGTGGAATAGCCTGATAGATTTCTTCAGTAACGAATGGCATGATTGGATGTAATAATCTAACAATAGTATTTAATACATAAACAAGTGTGTTTAATGCAGATTTCTTAGCAACTTCATCATCACCTGTTAAATGAAGTTTAGATAATTCGATATACCAAGAACAGAAATCATCCCAGATGAAACGATATAATTCAGTTCCTACATTGATAAATTCAAACTTATCCATATTTTCATCAACACTTCTGATTACTTCATTTAATCTATTCAAGATCCACTTATCAGCTAAGTTAAGTGTTGCATAATCTAATTCTTCTAACTTTTGATCTTCATCAATGTTCATTAATACATAACGTGCACTGTTCCAGATCTTGTTAATGAAGTTCCAAGTAGATTTCAATTTAGCTGGTACATAACGCATATCAGCTCCTGGTGAAGAGTTATTTAATAAGAACCATCTTAATGAGTCAGCTCCATATTCATCAATAACATCCATTGGGTCAACACCATTACCTAATGATTTCGACATCTTACGACCCTGTTCATCTCTGATTAAACCATGAATTAAAACATTCTTGAATGGTCTTCTACCAGTAAATTCGATTGACTGGAACATCATACGGCTTACCCAGAAGAAGATAATATCATAACCAGTAACTAATGTATCAGTTGGGAAATATCTCTTAAACATTGGATCTTCTGTATTAGGCCAGCCCATAGTTGAGAATGGCCATAAAGCACTTGAGAACCATGTATCAAGAACATCTTCATCCTGAGTCCAGTTTTCTACGTCTTTTGGTGCTTCTCTGCCTACATATAATTCACCTGTTTCATTGTTATACCATGCAGGAATACGATGTCCCCACCATACCTGACGTGAAATACACCAGTCTTCAATGTTGTTCATCCAGTTAGAGAATGTCTTTTCAAATCTTTCTGGAACGAAATCTACTCTATCATCAGTTTTCTGATTCTTTAATGCATTTTCAGCTAATGGCTTCATCTTTACAAACCACTGCTTAGATAAATAAGGTTCCACAATTGCATGAGAACGTTCTGAGTGACCTACTGAATGGACAATAGTTTCAATATGATCTACAACACCTGCTTCTTCAAAATCCTTTAATAAAGCTTCACGGCATTCAAAACGATCCATTCCTTTATATTTACCAGCCAAATCATTCATAGTACCATCTTCATTCATACACTTAGGCATTGGTAGATTGTACTTCTTTGCTAGCTGGAAGTCATTTGGGTCATGTGCTGGTGTACATTTCATAACAGCAGTACCAAAATCAAGATCAATATAGCTATCAGCCATAATTGGTAATTCATCACCATTAGCAGGGTTGATTGCCTTCATACCAACATATTTCTTATATCTTTCATCATCAGGATGTACGAAAATTGCCTGGTCAGCAAACATTGTTTCTGGACGTGTAGTGGCAATGACTAAAATATCATCAGAACCAACAATATGATAATTGAAGTAGTACATATGACCTTCAATATCTTCATGATATACTTCGATATTTGATAATGCAGTTCTTTGTACTGGATCCCAGTTAATGATCTTTTCACCCTGGTAGATTAATCCCTTTTCATATAATCTAACAAAGACTTCCCTAACAGCATCTGATAAACCTTCATCAAAAGTAAATCTTTCCTTTGAATAATCAAGTGATAAACCTAATTTAGCCCACTGTGCACGAATGATATCTGCATATTCTTCTTTCCATTCCCAGATTTTATCAACAAGCTTTTCTCTACCTAAATCATAACGAGAAATACCCTGTTCTCTAAGTCTAGCTTCTACCTTAGCCTGAGTTGCAAGTCCAGCATGGTCCATACCTGGTAACCATAATGCATCATAACCCTGCATTCTCTTATAACGGATCAGAATA
>OHBJ01003476.1_pt1 | contig 10380 bp, 10 predicted proteins | sample 1577241 | NCBI WGS metagenome assembly OHBJ01 (sample SAMEA3541594, study PRJEB24748) | human gut metagenome | biome: human gut; feature: human-associated habitat; material: faeces | place: China | collected 2012
AAGACATATCAGAAGCCAGGAAGGTAGCGATGTTTGCCACATCTTCAGGAGTACCACCACGACGCAAAGGAATTTTCTTTGCCCATTCAGCTCTTACTTCGTCAGAAAGAGCAGCTGTCATGTCTGTCAGGATGAATCCCGGAGCGATAGCGTTGGCACGGATGCCGCGAGAGCCCAACTCTTGTGCGATAGACTTAGCCAATGCAATCATACCTGCTTTGGAAGCAGCATAGTTAGCCTGTCCTGCATTTCCGTGAACACCTACAACAGAGGCCATATTGATAATGCTACCAGCTTTTTGACGCATCATGATAGGTGTACAAGCATGGATGAAGTTAAATGCAGACTTCAGGTTCACGTTGATTACCATATCCCATTGCTGTTCGCTCATGCGCATCATCAAACCGTCACGAGTGATACCGGCATTGTTTACCAATATATCGATCCGTCCGAAGTCCTTGTGGATTTCTTCAACGACCTTTGCAGTATCTTCAAAGTTAGCCGCGTTAGAAGCGTAACCTTTGGCTTTCACGCCCATTGCTTCCAATTCTTTAGCTGTATTTTCTGCATTTTCGTCAATGACAAGGTCAGTAAATGCGATGTTTGCGCCTTCGGCAGCAAACTTAAGAGCGATAGCCTTACCAATACCGCGAGCAGCACCGGTTACAATGGCTGTTTTTCCGTCTAATAATCCCATACTAAAAGTTATTTAATTAAATTTCTGTTCTATGCAGTGCGCCAAACACAATGTTGGACACATATCTATTTCTCGTATCTTCATCCAGATGTGCACCTATATGACCACGGATGTAAGGAACTTCAATCCCTTTCACACAATAATGAATCAAGTCAGCCGTCATCTCCACATCGTCAATGTGAAAAACTCCCTTTGCCTGTCCTTCCAAAAGAACGGCCTTAAAGAGTTGTACCTCCTTCGCATCAAATTTCTTACGGACTTTCTCCACCCGCCAGATATCACGGAAGAAATAAGCACGTAAGGTTCCGTTTCGATAGACTACTTCTTTTACTGCATCCAACCGGGTATATATCATCTCCAACAGTTTTTCGTCCGGCGAGATATTCTTCTCAGCTACCCGCTTCATCATATCCGACAGGATATCTAATTCCGATTCTACAACAGCCAGATAGATTTCATCCTTACTTTTAAAATAGGTATAAAGCGTTCGTCTACCTTTTTTAGAAGCAAGAGCGATATCATTCATCGTAGTGTTCTCTACCCCCATCTTTGCGAAAAGCTGACGGGCAACATCTACTAACTTGGCTTTTGTTTTGGATACGGTCATAGGTTACAAATTGCACATTGCTGAATATTTTGAGCAAAAGTAATTCTTTTCTTTAGACCATACAAGAAAACAGAGAGAATATTAACATTTGTATATTAATAGGTGCTAAGAAAAAGTTTCATCATTATTTCGTTCATTCTCAACTAAATAAGAAAAAAATGATGATTTACTCGAAAAATATTCAGCAAATTATTTGTTTGTTTCAAAAAAAGCTGTACCTTTGCACCCGTTAAACATCGCGGAGTGGAGCAGTTGGTAGCTCGTTGGGCTCATAACCCAAAGGTCATTCGTTCGAGTCGGATCTCCGCAACTTACTAAAGAATCGCTTTTTAAGTGGTTCTTTTTTTATCTCTCTCCGGTAAGATTCTACTGATTACAGTTCCTTTATTCACAACCCCAATCTTATATTAACCACGTTATCAACAAAGTTATTAACAGGTTAATTAATTAGTAACAAACAAATTAACTATATAAGAGACTCATTTTTAAACAAGCAGGATGTGACTTGTTCACAACCTCAAAAAGCAAAATAAGAATCACCCGAATACAAAAAAGATACTACCTCAAAAATCAGTAGTATCTCCTTAATTCTTCTTCCGAAAGGAAGTACATCCATTCATTACAATCTATATTACCCTTGTCTTTTTTGCCGGTTCTGACGCCCTTCTTTCATCTGTTTCTCACGTTCAGCCTGTTTTTTCACATAGCTATCGTATTGTTCTTTAGTCATAATCTTCTTCAACTGGGCATCATAATCTTCACGGGACTTCTTCATTTCCGCCATCTTCTTTTCCCGCTCTTCCTTAGTCATCTTGGCAGCTTTATTATCTTTCGAACGTCCGCCCTGATTAGCAGCCATCTTTTGCACCCATGTAAGGTTGACATCCTGTAATTGTTGCTTTTGATCTTCATTCAAAGAGTATTCTTTCACCATACGCTCTGTCATACGTTCCGCACGGGTTTTCGGATCCATCTGTTGTCTTCCACCCTGGCGATTTCCTTGTGCCATTGCCACACCACTCATCAGTAGCAAAGCTACCATCCAAAATACGATTCTTTTCATTTCTTTTTTCTTTTATAGTTAATCTGATAATAAACCGATTGCATCATTGCAATATTATATTTGACCAGATTAAAACGGAAAGGTTAAATCACATCGAGGAGATTAACAATAAATAACTTTATGTTTATTCTTCCCGACCGAACGAGCGGTATTCAAGCGGAGTAAGCCCGGTACGTTTTTTGAAAAAGGAGAAAAAATATTCGGTAGACTGGAAGCCCAGAAAAAAAGAAATTTCTTTTACTGACTGGGAAGTTCCCACCAACATTTGCTTGGCTTTACGAAGTTTCAGTTCCTGAAAATATTTGGCGGGTGCATAGCCGGTATATTCCTTAAAAACCCTGCGGAACCATGAGTAACTGATATTCAGTCTCATCGCCAGTTCCTCCGGATCAATATTGCCGGATACATTTTCATTCATAAGTATCTTTGCCTGCTCGATCTTCTGATCGACATCACTCATCTCGAAGACCTTATTCTTGGAAATCGAAAGAATCATACCAATCATGTGAAGTACGATTCCGGAAAGGTATTGCTGGGCAGATATTTTATCCGCTTCTGCCACTTCCAAAGCGCGGGAAAACAAAGATACCAGTTCTTCATTAATACCGACTTCCAATATCTGTCTTTCCTGAGAAAGAAAGGCATCGCCCACAATCGTATCAATCGCCGGACCTTCAAAACCAATGTAATATTCCGTCCATCCGGTCTGCCGCAATGGATAATAAGTATGCCACTGTCCGGGAAACAACACCATCAGCCGACCTTTACAAACTTGTCTTTCAGGAGTAGAATCGGAAGAAAACAAACCGCGCCCTTTTGTAATATAGACCAATTGATATTCCCGCAATACTCTTCCTTTTTCGGCATTGAAATAGTAACCGGACGGATGCTCCTTCAGCGGATAAGGAGAATCGGGAGGGATAGACTGATAGCCAACCGTATTCACCCACAGACCGAATTTGCGGTCCATGTCATTAACTATCAAGTATTTAAATTCTAATCCCAAATTATTATCCTCAGTCATACAGGCGTGTTTTCATACAATTGAATTGAACAAAAGTAGGAATTATTTTCAAAAAACACACGCTAAACAGTAAAAAAACATCCAGAGCACCTGTCCAGATCCTCCGGATGCTTATAAAAAACAAACCTTATACAATTAAAATCAGAATGCTTTCCGATATAATACTTCAATCTCCGCTACTGACGTAGGACGCGGATTACCACCTGTGCAAACGTCATTGAATGCAGCCACCGCCAATGCCGGAATATCCTCTTCCTTCACATTGATTTCATGCAATTTCTGTGGGATACCGATACTCAGAGAAAGCGCTTTCACTGCCTCGATAGCCGCCTTCACACCTTCAGTTTCTGTCATACCGTCTGTATTGACGCCCATCGCCTTGGCAATATGGATATATTTCGGAGCAGCCGGAGACTCAGCATTGTACTCCATGACATAAGGTAACAACAGCGCATTGGCAACGCCGTGAGGAGTATCATAGAAAGCGCCCAACGGGTGAGCCATGGAATGTACGATTCCCAAACCTACATTGGAGAATCCCATGCCGGCAATATATTGAGCCTGCGACATTGCTTCGCGGGCAACTGTGTCTTTACCGTTATCTACCGCTGCTTTCAAGTTCTGAGCAATCATTTCAATCGCTTTCAGTTCGAACATATCGCTCATAGCCCATGCACCCGGAGTTATATAACTTTCGATGGCGTGAGTCAGCGCGTCCATACCTGTAGCGGCAGTCAGTCCTTTCGGCATGGAATACATCAGTTCCGGATCTACAATAGCTACAGCAGGGATATCGTTCGGGTCTACACATACCATTTTCTTGCGTGCATCTTCGTCGATAATCACATAATTGATAGTCACTTCAGCAGCAGTTCCGGCAGTAGTAGGCAATGCAAAGGTAGGAACAGCCTTATGTTTGGTATCAGCCACACCTTCCAGAGATTTCACATCGGCAAAATCCGGGTTATTCACAACAATACCAATCCCCTTTGCCGTGTCGATAGAAGAACCACCACCCAAAGCTACGATAAAGTCTGCACCGGAAGCCTTATAGGCAGCCACACCATTCTGCACATTAGCAATGGTAGGGTTAGCCTTTACATCACTATAAAGTTCATACGGAATATGATTGTCATCAAATACTTTAATGATTTCGGCTGCAACACCAAATTTGATAAGGTCTTTATCTGTTACGAAAAAGGCTTTCTTAAAGCCACGTCTGGCTGCTTCCACAGCAATTACACTCCGGCATCCTGCACCGAAATAAGAGGTCTCATTCAGAATAATGCGATTCATAGTTGTGTCATAATTTTAAAGTTACCGCAACATTCTCCATCGATAGAAAATGCTGCGGTCGCTAAAGTAGATAAATTCAGTGATTAATACAAGTATTATTTAGGAAGATTGAAAGCAACGGACATTTCTTTCATTTGTTCCTGACTCATACCATCCGGTTCGAAGCCCATATTCTTCGCAGCAATATAGATCAGCGCCGACTTATTCAGCACGTCAATCTGATCAAAAGCCTGCATAGCATCGCAGTCTACGGCAAAAACACCGTGTTTTTCCCACATGACTACATCATAGTCCTGCAATTCCTTGATAGTGGCTTCCGCCAACTCTACCGAACTAGGCAATTTATAAGGAATGATACCCAGACCTCTCGGACAGAACGCCTTCGTTTCAGGAATCATACTCCATAACAGATTGGTTGCCACATCTTTCTGAAGGAACTTCTCGCAATGAGTCATGGCAATCAGTTCGATCGGGTGAGTATGGACAGATGCTTTATAAGGAGAATTCTTGCTCAGCAAATCATTGTGTACGCTCAGGTGGGAAGGCAGTTCCGAAGTCGGCGCCACCGCTTCGTCGGCAATGATCACATAGCTGGCGCAATCATCTAAAATGCGAATCACCGAACCATTTTCCATCGGCCAGCGAGCCAGATCACGCATGCGTTTGTTGGTTCCTTTGCAATAAAAGTAACATCCTTTCAGATAAGGCAATGTAACGCCAATGGATTTTACTTCGCTAATCGGTTCCATCCGACGGATTTCATCGTCTACAAACTCTGTGATATTTACAGTGATATTACCACCGTTACGTTCAGCCCATCCTTTTTGCCACAAGTATCCGGCAACTTCAGCTACCTTGTTTACTTCTTTGGCAAGTGCCGGACGATTTTCTAAAATTGATTTCATATCTATTTATTATTAAAACAAGTTCGGGAATACCAGTGAGAAGATCAAGACTACCAAACCACAGATCAACACTGTGATTGTTTTGGCAGATACTCCTTTCCACTCTTTCAGGATGATTCCCCATACATTACTAAAGGTTACGTTCAGCGCCATCAGGATACACCATGAGAAAGCCAGCAACACGGGACTTTCCGTGAGGAAGCTCTTACCCATTTCCAATCCGAAGAACTGCATATACCACAGCACACCGGCCAACGCACAGAAGACGAGATTGTTACCCCATACCTTTCCTTTGGCATAGTCACCGACAGACTTATTAGCTATATTCTGCTGCAGGCAGTAAGCGGCATTTGTCATGAATCCGCCTAAAGTCACGAGGAAGATAACAGGAAGACCTGCATAAAGTCCATCCACACCACCTGCCAAAGCAGCTTCCTTGATAGGAGTTCCGGCATCCAGTCCCAAAGCAAAGCAGGCACTCATCACACCCGCAAGAAGTGCTACCAGCAAACCTTTTGTCAATGCAAAGTCTTTTACGGCAGCCCGTTTTTCTTCTTCGCTCATATTCTGTGCACGCAAGCCACCGGCATAACCAATGATAGCAATACCCGCCAGCGTAATACAAACTCCTAGAAGAAGAATCAGTCCGTTACCTTCGAACAGATTGGTTCCGGCGAAGATGGCAGGAAAAAGGGTTCCGAATCCGGCACAAGTACCTAATGCGATACTTTGTCCAAGCGCAACACCCAGATAACGCATGGAGAGTCCGAAAGTCAATCCGCCTATTCCCCATAATACACCATAAAAGATGCTCATTCCAGCACCTCCGGCTCCCCACAAGTCGAACAAACTGCCTCCTGCGGGTATCCCCAGCAGTGATCCCAGAAACGGGAACACTAACCAGGCAAACACACCTTGTACTAACCAGAAGCTTTCCCAGCTCCATTCCTTCACCTTTTTAATAGGTACATAGGAACTGGACTGGCAAAAGCTACCGATGGCTATAATCAACAAGCCTATTAGAATATCCATCACTTATCGTTTAGAAGTTACTTCCGCTTCGTACTTTTCGATTTCTGCAATGAAATCTTCGCCTACCGGAACGTTGTTCTTCAAGCAGAACATATCCCATACTGCATTCCATGGAAGCGCTTTCTCTTCTTCGAGCAGAGCCAGACGCTGGAATCCCTGTCCGTTAGCTTCGTATTCACGCAGCTTGGCAATCGGTTCGAGCAAAGCGCGTGTCATACATTTCTGAGCAGCACGGCTACCGATAACGTAAGCACCGATACGGTTGATAGAAGCATCGAAATAGTCGAGACCGTAGTGTACGCGTTCCAACGCACCGCAACGAACAATTTCACTGAACAGTTCCATTGTAGGATCATCCATAATGGTTACGTGGTCGGAATCCCAACGAACCGGACGGCTTACGTGCAGCATCAATTCGGGCACATAAAGCAAAAGAGAAGATACTTTGTCGGCAACACTTTCAGTCGGATGGAAGTGACCGGTATCCAAAGTTACCATCTTATTACGGGATGCGCCATAACCGATGTAGAAGTCATTGGAACCTACTGTATAGCTTTCCAGACCGATACCGAATACTTTTGATTCAATACAGTCTTTCATGTTTTTATATTCAGTAGCAAATATCTGATCCAGAGAATCTTTCAACAATGCACGATATTTCATGCGGTTTACAGTGATATCCTTGCTTCCGTCATGTACCCAAAGATTCATGATACACGGGTCACCCTGCGCCTTACCCATTTCTTCGGCAACGGCACGACAACGTTTGGTATGCTCAATCCAGAACTGACGGATGCCCTCATCCGGATTAGACAGTGACAAATCACCAGATTTCGGATGTGAGAAGGAAGTAGAGTTAAAATCGAGTTTCATGTTATGCTCTTTACCCCATTCAATCCAGCTCTTGAAATGTTCAGGCTCTACCTGATCGCGGTCTACCACTTTACCTTGAAAATCCCCGTAGATTTCGTGCAGGTTCAAACGGTGTGTACCCGGAATATAAGAAGCGGCTTTCAGAATGTCGGCACGCAGTTCATCAATATTGCGAGCTTTGCCCGGATAATTACCGGTTGCCTGAATACCTCCGCTCAGTGCACCTGCCTGCACTTCAAATCCCGTTACATCATCAGCCTGCCAGCAATGAAGTGACAAGTGGAAGTCCTGCATGGTTTTCAGTACCTTTTCAGTATCTACACCTACTGCTGCATAGCGTTCAACAGCAATCTCATACGCTTTCTGAATCATTTCTTCTTTTTTCATGATATTCTATTATTAAAAGTTAATATTATTCTGTCGATTATTTTTTGATTCTCCGGAATTTATCGAACGCAGTTTTTAAAATGGATATAAGCCGCATCCCAAGCTGCCATATCCTGTGGGTGATAAGTCTTCAACGGAATTGAACGGCTTATCAACTGACGCATACCGGCAACATCCGTCGCCTCTCCCACCGTCATTGCCTGAATCATGACATTACCGATAGCTGTTGCCTCAGACGGTCCTGCCACAACCGGGATGCCGATAGCATTAGCAGTAAACTGATTCAACAAGTCATTACGGCTACCTCCACCAATCACATGCAGAGTTTCGATAGGACGAGGAGAAAGCGCACGCAAGTTTTCCAACACCTGACGGTAACGCAAAGCCAGACTCTCAAAGATACAACGTACTATTTGTCCACGTTGCTCAGGAACCGGCTGCCCAGTAGTCCGGCAATATTCACGAATGGCCTGTTCCATATCCGCAGGATTTGCAAAACAGTCGTCATCCGGATTGATTAAACTACGGAATGGTTCACACGAATCCGCTTCGGTTATTAATTCCGGATAGCTTGTATCTCCCCAATTCAGACGGCAACGTTCCAGCAACCACATTCCACAAATATTCTTCAAAAGGCGAATTGTGCCTTCTACGCCACCTTCATTCGTAAAGTTCAAAGCCTCTGTTTCAGCAGTGATTACCGGTGCATCTGTTTCCACCCCCATCAGCGACCAAGTACCGCTACTCAAATATGCGAAATTACGATCAAGTGCGGGAACAGCTGCTACAGCAGATCCGGTATCATGTCCGGCCACCGCAATCACAGGAATTGCCCCCAATCCTGTTATCTTTTGCACTTCTTCAGTCAATGTTCCTATCTTCTCACCTGGGAAGACAAAACGACCGAAATTCTCTTCTTGCAGTCCGACTGCTTTCAGCAACTCCGGTTCCAGACGTTGCGTATGTGCATTCACTAATTGGGCAGTGGAAGCAATGGTATATTCGGTTACCATCTTCCCGGTCAGCATATAGCTCAACGCATCCGGCATAAACAGAACTTTGTCTGCTGCCTCCAATGCACTGTCATGATTGCGACGCAAAGTATCTAATTGGAAAAGTGAATTAAAATTCATTACCTGAATACCAGTTTTACCATATACCTCGCTACGAGAGATACGAGAGAAAAAGGCTTCCGGTGCTCCTACCGTATGCGGATCACGATATGCATAAGGCTGGCGAAGCAGGTTTCCATCTTTTCCAAGGAGGACGAAATCTACTCCCCATGTATCTATACCGATAGAGGCAATAGATTCGCCACGGTGAGCTACCAATTTCAATCCGTCGATAATGTGACGGTATAATGCATAAATATCCCAATAGAAATGTCCACCCACCTCGATCAAGTGGTTAGGAAAACGATTAATCTCCTCCAGATTTAATCCGCCTTCAATAAAAGAGCCTAAGATTGTACGGCCGCTTGTTGCGCCCAGGTCGACTGCAAAAAAGTTCTGTTTCATGGTATTTTGTCTATATATTTAAGGTATCCATTTACCTACATTGCAAAGATAGGCGGTTCCTTCCTCCTTTTCCTTACGCATTTTGATAGAAAGGATGTGCATTTTGACACAAATCTGCATAGCCAAACCTTACATCAGTATAAATTTTACTTTTTATGCAAAAAAAGCATGATTTATGCATGTTTTCTCCGAATCTCAGCAGATTGCTGAAATTGCTCTTATTGAAAATCTGCAGCGCGAAGACCTTCATTTTTTAGAAGAAGCTGAGGGATATGAGCAGCTGATGAATGAATTTCATCTAACTCAGGAGGCTATGGCTGCCAGAGTAGGCAAGAAGCAATCTACCATAGCTAATAAGCTTCGTCTTCTTCGCTTAAGTTCTCCAGTACGCAAGGTACTTGTTGAGGCAGGTCTTTCTGAGCGTCATGCTCGTGCTCTGCTGAAGCTGGACGATGAAGCTAAGCGCCTTGAGGTTTTAGCTGTAGTAGTTGAAAAAAATTACAGCGTGCGTCAAACTGAAGAATATATTGCTAAGCTGTTAGATGCTGATGAGAAGCAGAAGGATAAGAAACGTCGTCTTGTTATTGTTAATGATGTACGCATTTATCTGAATAGCATTAAGCAGGTTGTTAGCACAATTAAGGACTCTGGTATTCCTGTTAATATGGAACAAACTGTAGAAGGCGATGAGGTTGTCATAAGCTTGCGTATTAAAAATCAAAAGAAGCCTAAACAGGGCTTAGGCAAGCCTTTGTTCTAAAATTTAATAAGCATAAGCCAATCCCCGATGTTTCACGTGAAACATCGGGGATTTTAGTTAATGGAAGGTAAAATGTTTCACGTGAAACATGGATGTTGATGAAAAATCAACACAAAGCAGGTAATTTGTGGTAGAATAATTAATGACGCTTTTAATATTGGTAGAAATATTAAATTTAAGATACTGTTATAAAGAGAGGTGCAGCAGATGGTAAAGGTA
>OHBJ01003479.1_pt1 | contig 10378 bp, 11 predicted proteins | sample 1577241 | NCBI WGS metagenome assembly OHBJ01 (sample SAMEA3541594, study PRJEB24748) | human gut metagenome | biome: human gut; feature: human-associated habitat; material: faeces | place: China | collected 2012
CTATTTTTTTGAAATTATTTGCGCAACTTATTATACGTTATCTACAAACGTGGTATAATTATGGAAAACAATGATTTTTAAGTCTAACAAATAATAAAAAATGATGGTTTAAGGAATAGAGGTAGGATATGCAGCTACATATGGAAAACGATACTGTTATTGATGAACAGCAACGAAAGATTAGCTTTAAAATCAAAGTTCTGCGTCAGGTGCGCAGAATACAGCAGACCGAGCTTGCGCAAGCAGTGGGAATTTCTCAAACACATTTGAGTAATATAGAAAATGGCAAGAGTGCTGTAACCTTGGAAAATCTCTTAAGAATTCGTGCAGCTCTAGGATGCACCATGGGTGATTTTTTTACAGAGATAGACGAAACGCCTGAGAAAAAATCATATTCAGTTCAGGATGTACTGAATGTTTTGGAAATCATGAACAAAAAAGAATAAATGCTTTGCTGATTATGGGGAATAGGCTGCCTTAGGCGATATCTGTGTGGGAGGTATTGCTCTTTGTGTTGGTTAGGAAAATTTTTAAGGATAAGGTGTAGGGATGAGTAATAATTTGGGAAGTTTTGTAAAGACCGTTTTTGATTTTACATTGACCGCCGTAGGAACTATATGTATTAGTCCATTGCTGGTTTATGTAGCATATAGAATAAAGAAGGAAGATCCGGGACCTGTGATATTTTCCTATGATTGCATAGGTAAAGATGGCAAGAAATTCAGATGCTATAAGTTTAGGTCTATGGTAGTAAATTCTAAAGAAGTTTTAAAAAAATATTTATCTGAAAATCCTGCTGCGAGGAAAGAATGGGATACATACTACAAACTTAAGGATGATCCTAGAATTACTCCAATAGGAAAGAAATTAAGACGGAGTAGTTTGGACGAGCTCCCACAGCTGTTTAATGTTTTAAAGGGAGATATGAGCTTAGTTGGTCCACGCCAAATTGTAGAAGATGAAGTACGTTTATTTGGCGATGATATCAAATATTACTACAGTGTAAAGCCTGGTATTACTGGTTATTGGCAAGTAAGTGGCAGAAGTGATGTAGACTATAAAACTAGAGTTGAGATGATTGTCTGGTACGTTAAAAATAGAACTTTTTGGATGGATATAGAAATATTATGGAAAACGATAAGTATCGTTTTAAAGAAAAAAGGAGCGTATTGATTCATGAAGGCTTTTTTACTTGCGGCTGGATATGGTACGAGACTCAGACCTATCACAAATACAATCCCTAAGTGCATGGTGCCAATTTGTAATAGACCGCTTTTGTCTTGGTGGATAGATTTATTTCAAAAACACGGAATTGATGAAATTATAATCAATACTCATTATTTACCAGAAAAAGTAAGAGAATTTATCAAATTGAATAATGAACAAAATAAAGCAGTAAAAATTACCGAATTTTATGAGAAAGAATTGTTGGGAAGCGGGGGAACTGTGCTTGCTAATAGGTCATTTGTTGAAAATGAGGAAATGTTTTTTATTTGTTATGCGGATAATTTAACTAGAGCAAATTTAACATATCTTTCAAATATGCATCGTGTAAGCAACGGAGTGTTGACTATGGGTTTATTCCATACAAATAAACCGGAACAGTGTGGGATTGCGGAAATCAATGATAATAATCTCATAACTGATTTTGTAGAAAAACCAGCATTCCCAAAAAGCAATTTAGCAAATGCTGGCATATATGTTGCTTCAAAAAAAATATTTGACTATTTTCCAGAAAAAGAAGTATTAGATTTCGGCAAAGATGTATTGCCGTTGCTTGTAAATAAAATGTATGGATACGAAATTAAAGAATATTTATTGGATATTGGCAATTTAGATAATTATGAAAAAGCACAGAAGGAGTGGCTGAGATGATAATTACCAAAACACCTTTGCGTATTAGTTTTACTGGCGGAGGAACAGATTTAAAGGCATTTTATGAAAATGGATATGGAGCAGTTGTGAGCGCTGGTATCAACAAATATGTGTATATAACTATAAATAAACGCTTTGATGACAGCATTAGAATCAGCTATTCCAAAACAGAAATAGTTGATGATTATAAGGATATAAAACATGATATTGTTAAGGCTTGCTTAGATATGGTCGGTCTCCGCAAGGGAATAGAAATAACTTCTATTTCTGATATTCCTTCTGGTACAGGTTTAGGCTCTAGCAGTAGTTTTACTGTTGGACTGTTAAACGCACTTTATACATATGTTGGTGACAGACTTTCAGCACAGGAACTGGCAGAAAAAGCTTGTCAAATAGAGATTGATATTCTTCATCATCCTATTGGCAAACAGGATCAATATGCTGCTGCATATGGAGGGCTTAATTACTTCTCCTTTGAAAGAAATGGTGAAGTACTAAGAGAGAAAATTAATTTGTCAGATGATGAAAGATTAAAAATGAATAGAAAGCTAATGCTTTTTTATACTGGAATACGAAGAAGTGCTGATGATATCTTAAAAAAACAAAGTGATAATACCGCTGCAAAGCTTGATGTATTGACTTATATGCGTAATCAGGCAAATGAAATGAGAGATTCATTTAAACAGGAAGGGTTCAATGAACACTTTGCTCATATGCTTAATGATGCTTGGCAAAAAAAGAAAAGTGTAACTGATTCTATAAGCAATAATGAAATTGATTCTTATTACCAAAAAGCGTTAGATGCTGGTGCCGTTGGAGGAAAGCTTCTTGGTGCTGGTGGTGGTGGATTCATATTAGTATATTGTGATGAATCTAACCAAGAAAAGGTAAGAGGAGCTATTGGCTTACGAGAAATGGATTTTAAGATTTCTCGCTATGGTAGCAGGGTGGTGTACTTTGCTTAATAAGGTTGTTTTTTTGGATCGTGATGGAGTAATCAATGTAAAGGCAAAAGAACATGACTATATAAAATGTTGGGAGGAATTTAAATTTCTACCCAAAGTAATTGATGCAATTAAACTTCTAAATAAAAACGGTTTTATTGTAATTGTGGTCTCTAACCAAAGAGGAGTTGCTAGAGGCATAATGACAGTTGGTTCTTTAAATGAAATACATATTAATATGCTACAAGAATTGCAGGAAAATGATGCTCGTATAGACAGTGTTTATTTCTGCCCTCATGATATTGGAGAATGTAATTGCAGAAAACCAGATATTGGCCTTTTTATTAGAGCAGAGAAAGATTACCCTAATCTTGATAAGAACTCAGCTTACATGATTGGTGATAGTAAGACCGATATAGAAGCTGGTATTAGATACGGAATAAGAACTATTAAAATTGGTAAGAGTTGTAACTTAGAGAATTATCTTGCGAATGATCTTTTTGAGGCAGCAAGCATTATCGTTAGGAGTGAAGTTTGATGAAAGTTTTAATTACTGGTGGCGCTGGATACATTGGAAGTCATTGTAATAGATATTTTAATGAAAAAGGTATAGAGACTGTTGTATTAGATGATTTAAGTGATGGTCATAAGGAGGCTGTCATAGTTGGACGATTTGTAAACGGAGATTTCGGTGATAAAGAATTTATCGAAAAGTTTCTTGCCCAGGAACAGTTTGATGCAGTAATCCATTTTGCGGCATTTGCTTCTGTTCCGGATTCTGTGGCTAGGCCGCAAAGATATTATGATAATAATGTTACTAAGATGTTAACTTTGTTGAATGCAGTAATAGCATCTGGCATAAAATATTTTGTGTTTTCTTCTTCAGCAGCTACTTTTGGTGAACCTAAATATGTTCCAATTGATGAAAAACACCCACAAGAGCCAATAAATCCTTATGGAATGACAAAATTAATTGGTGAAAAAATTCTGTTGGATTACGAAAAGGCATATGGATTACATTCCTGTTCTTTCCGTTATTTTAATGCGGCTGGTTGTTCTCATGATGGATTAATTGGTGAGGATCATAATCCTGAGTGTCATTTAATTCCTTTGATTATAAGAGCTGCGATTAATAACCAGAAATTAAAGGTTTTTGGTGATGATTATGCTACTAGGGATGGTAGCTGTGTGCGCGACTTTGTACACGTAGAAGATTTAGCAGAAGCTCATTATTTAGGACTTAAATATATTATGGAGCATAATGTAACTGAGCAATTCAATTTAGGTAGTAGTGATGGTTTTACTGTTTTAGAAATAATCAGGTCATTTGAACAATTGACTGGTATAAAAGTTCCATATGATATTGTAGAACGAAGAGCGGGGGATCCAGCTGTTTTAGTTGCATCTAATGACAAAGCAAAAAGATTACTTGGATGGGAGCTAAAAAATAGTTCTATTGAGAATATTTTGAAAACAGCTTATGCATGGGAAGTAAATAAGAGGTATTAAAATATGGATTTTACTAAGAATATACAGGAATATCTTAACAAAGAAAAAGCTGTGATTGATTCATTAAATATTGAAGAACTTAATGCTTCCATGACCGCTATCTACAATGCATGGCTGGGTGGCAATACCATCTATACATTAGGCAATGGTGGAAGTGCGGCTACAGCGAGCCATTTTGTATGTGACTTTAACAAAGGCATTTCTATGAATGTTGATAGACAATTCAATTTGCAATGTTTGAATGATAATACTCCTATTATGACGGCTATAGCTAATGATATTGGCTATGATGATGTTTTTTATTTGCAATTAAAGGATAGAGTGAGGCCAGGAGATTTACTTATAGCTATTTCTGGCAGTGGAAATTCTAGAAATGTATTGAAAGCCTGTGAATATGCTCAAGAACAAGGAGCAAAAATAATAGGATTAACTGGATACAATGGTGGCTGTTTAAAAGAGATTGCTGATTACTCTATGCATGTACCTGTAGATGATATGCAGATTACAGAAGATTTGCATATGATTTTTGACCATATGATGATGAGGGTATTTTGTGAAAGAGGAAAAATGGATTTGTTTTAAATTTTAGCTAGATGTGATAAGTCTTTAGGGGGTAAATAATGAAGTTAATTATTCTTGCAGGAGGTAGCGGAACAAGATTATTTCCATTATCTAGATCCTGTTATCCTAAACAATTTTTGAAGATAGCTGGAAACAAATCTCTACTACAGCAAACAGTAGAAAGATTTTCTGGAATAATATCTTTTAACAATATTCTTGTAGTTACAAATAAAGATTATGTGTTTCATGTTCAATCTGATTTAGAAGAAATAGGTGCTAGTGATGCACATATTATAACAGAACCAATCGCTAAAAATACTGCTCCAGCTATTGCATTGGCAATGTCATATTGCAAAGAAAAAATGCAATGTGAAGCTAATGAATGTTTATTTGTATCTCCAGCAGACCATATTATTCATCCTATTGATGAATTTCGAAGAATAGTTTTAGAAGCCAAAAATCTCTGCGAGAGCACGGAGAGTATTGTTACTATAGGCGTAAATCCAACAAAACCTGAAACTGGATATGGATATATACAGGCTTCTTCTGAGAAATCTGGTTGTGGATATAGGGTGAAATCATTTAAAGAAAAACCTGATATGGAAACTGCAGAAAAATACATATCACTTGGAAACTATTATTGGAATGCGGGAATGTTTGCATTTTCAATGAAAACCATGTATAAAGCTATTAATGAATTTGCTTTTGATATTAGTAAGATTAGTGATAAAGGGTATGGTTATATATTAGATCATTTTTCTGAGATGCCTAATATTTCTATTGACTATGCTGTTGCAGAGAAAAGCAGAAATATTGTAGTTGTTCCTATGGGTGATGTTGTTTGGAATGATGTTGGAAGCTTTGATGCAATTGACGAAGTTCTGCCTTCTAATAATGGGAATGTTATCTGTGGTGATGTGCTTACCACAGATTCCAGAGATAACATGATTTTAGGTGACAAAAGGCTAATTAGCACAATTGGTGTTAACAATTTAATAGTTGTTGATACACCGGATGCCTTACTAATAAGTCAAAAAGGAAGAAGTCAGGACGTTAAGAATATAGTAGAAAAGTTGAAACTAGATAAACGTAAGGAAATTTCTGAAAATGTGACTATGTATCGTCCTTGGGGAAGTTATACTATTTTAGCAGAAGGAAATGGCTTTAAAGTAAAAAAAATTACTGTAAAACCTGGTGCAAAATTAAGCTTACAAATGCACTATCACCGTAGTGAACATTGGACTGTAATTAGTGGCACAGGAAAATTAACTTTGGATGATAAGGTTGTAGTCTTTAAAGAAAATGAAAGTACATATATTCCTATAGCTGTAAAGCATAGACTTGAAAATCCTGGTTCTATTCCATTATCTATTATTGAAGTGCAGAATGGAAGATACTTGGGTGAAGATGATATAGTAAGATTTGATGATGAATATGGAAGGGAAGTACTTTAAATTTATGAAAATTGCAGTAGTAGCAGAATTTTTCTTCCCATCTATTGGTGGTCACGAACAGAGATTACTTGAAGTTTTAGAAATTCTATCTAAACAAGGTCATGAAGTAGATGTGTATACTATAAGGTATTCTTCTAATTTAGCTATTGAAGAAACTTATAAAGGGATAAAGATTAAAAGAATATATGATGATTTTAATTATAAAGGTGGTGGAGGTCTAAAATCGCGTAGTATAAAGACTATCATTATGTATTCCTATTATGTAAATCATATTTTATGTAAAATGACATATGATAAAATATTCTATACTCAATTTCCGATTTTTCATATTATACTTTCGAAAATTAATTTAAACAAAAAAAGAAGAATATTAGATTTCGTTGAATATAGGAATTCTATATTTTGGAAATTCATATTTTCATTAGAAGGAAGATGTGCAGACAAAATAATATGTATAAGCAATTCTGTAAAGAAAAACTGCGAAAATATAATGGATAAATCAAAGCTTGAAGTTATTCCTAGTTCTATAAAATTAGAAAAGTTTAATCCTAATATCAATAAAGAGTATTTTATTTTTATCGGTAGAATGGAAATTCATAAACATCCAGAAGATGCAATAATTGCAGTAATAGAATACAACAAACGATATGGAACTAATTATAGTATACATTTAGTAGGTGATGGTTCATTATTAGGTATGTTAAAAGAGAAGTATAAACATAGTCCTATGATAATTTTTCATGGTTTTCTATCTGAAGTAGAAAAGATTAAAATTATGGAAAAAGGATTACTTCATATATTCCCTTCTGAAAGAGAAGGGTTGCCAGTTAGTGTTATAGAGAGCATGGCAACAGGTATTCCTACTTTGACAACGGATTATCCAAATAACGGTACAAAAGATTTTGTTTCTGATTATGGAGTAGGAGTTGTAACTTCACCGAAAATTGACGACATTATTACTGGTATACATGAAATTTTAGAGAATATCAGTGAATATAGGTTGCGTTGCAAACATAGTTCTAATGAATTTAGTTCTGAAAATGCAGCTAATAAATTTTTAACTATATAGAAAGATGTGCAAATGAAAGATGTAGTTATGATTTTAGGCGGTTATGGATTTTTGGGTACACATATCGCAAGAAGATTTCAACAATCTGGGTATAAAGTCATATCATATGGTAGAGGTAATACAAATTCTACTGATTTATATGATTATAAATATTACGGTGATATTACATTAGATGGTTTAAAAAAAATTCATGAAATACCGAATATTATAATAAATTGTGCAGGAACAAGCAGTGTGTCTCTTGCCGAAGGTAATTGCTTGAGTGCATACAAACAAACTGTTGAAAGCAATCATGTTGTTTTAGAGTATGTTCGTGGAATTAAAGGGAGAGATGTAAAGTATATATATATTTCAAGTGCGGCTGTTTATGGGGATACTGGGAAATATAAGGTAACGGAAGATGCACAGTTAAAACCACAATCAATTTATGGAATACATAAATTGATTTCAGAACAATTGTGTGAATATTATTCTTACAAATATAGTTTAAATATTAATATAGTTAGACCGTTTTCTATAAATGGTGTAGGCTTAAAAAAACAGCTCTTGTGGGATGCATGTAATAAGATTGGAAACCATGTTAATGAGTTTTGGGGTACTGGTGAAGAAACGCGTGATTGGGTAGATGTCAGAGATGTTGCCGAGCTTATTTTCAAACTGACATTTTATAATAAAGAACGTTTTAGTATTTTTAACGCGTGCTCTGGAATAGAAATTTCTAATCGAGAATTTTTAGAATTTTGTTTTTCTAAGTTTTTTATAAGCAAGGAAAAAGTTACATTTAATGGTATTATGGATGATAATAATCCTAAACATTTGGTTGGAGACAATAATAAAGCTAAAACATTGCTTTTATGGATGCCGAGATACTCTTGGAAAGAGATAATAGCTAATTATATAACGTGGTATAAAGATAGAACAGAAATTAATTAAGGAGGACAGCAATGAAAAAAGCATTAATTACAGGTATAACAGGTCAAGATGGAGCTTACTTGGCAGAGTTTTTGTTAAAAAAAGGATATGAGGTTCATGGTATAAAACGTAGAGCATCTATGTTTAATACCGATAGAATTGATCACTTATACCATGACGTTCATACAAAAGGAAATAGACTGTTTTTGCATTTTGGTGATTTGACTGATTCATCGAATATTATCCGTATTATACAAGAAGTACAACCAGATGAGATATACAATTTAGCTGCTCAAAGTCATGTACAGGTTTCATTTGAGATGCCGGAATATACTGCCGATGTTGATGCCCTTGGTACTCTTAGAATTTTGGAAGCTATACATCTATTAAAAATGGAAAAGAAAGTTAGATTTTATCAAGCCTCTACAAGTGAATTATATGGTCTAGTACAAGAAATACCTCAAAAAGAAACAACACCATTCTATCCTAGAAGTCCATATGCTTGTGCAAAATTATATGCATATTGGATTACTGTAAACTATAGAGAAGCCTATGGAATTTACGCATGTAATGGTATTTTATTTAATCACGAATCTCCAAATAGAGGTGAAAATTTTGTAACAAGAAAAATAACTAGGGCTGTAAGCAGAATAAAATTAGGGTTACAAGAAAAACTATATTTAGGTAATCTAAGCGCTAAACGCGATTGGGGCTTCGCTAAAGATTATGTTGAAATGATGTGGCTTATGCTACAACAGGAACAACCAGATGATTATGTTATAGCTACTGGTGAGACTAGAACTGTAAGAGAATTTACTACAATAGCATTTAAAGAGGTAGGTATCGATATAGAATGGAAGGGAGAAGGCATTGAAGAAAAAGGCATCGATAGGGAGAGCGGAAAAATTTTAGTAGAAGTAGATCCTCGTTATTTTAGACCAACCGAAGTAGAGTTTTTGTTAGGTGATCCGTCTAAAGCTAAAGAAAAATTAGGATGGGTTCCTAGAACACCGTTTAATAGTTTAGTAAAAAGTATGATTGATAGCGATATGGAAGTAGCGAAGAGAGATTTATTGTGCAAAACCAACGGTTATGATATTAAAGAATTTAATGAGTAAGATATATTCTATATAAGGGTGGAAATGAATGAAACATACAATTAACTGGTTATCTTCTATGAGAGGGGTTGCAGTTTTTTTAGTATTTGTGAGTCATTTGAATTTACTGCATATGCCATATAGTATCCATTTTGCATTGGGGCGAATCGGTGTTGTAATGTTTTTTCTTATGTCAGGTTATTTAGCATTGTCAGCACGCAAGAAACGTTCATCTATACAGTATATGGTTAATCGTTTTATGCGTATATATCCAATATATATTTTGATGTTGCTAGTTACATTTACAGTTAATAATCTGAAAGAGATAAGTATTCATGATTTATTGATTAATTTTACTGCTTTTCAATCATTATTTGGAGTACGTGACATTATAGGTGCATCATGGATGTTGCCTATAATGGTCGCTTTTTTTATCATAGTTTCATTAATTGATGGTGACAATTATTTTTCAGTAAAGTTTAGAGGAAGAAGCAGTAATATATTAAAAATAATATTTATCTGCATTGGTTTACTGTCAGTAATGTTTGGACTTTTAAGGTTTTTTACAGGTATTCCGTTTCCAACAGCATTTTTTTTGCTAATGATGGTTTCCTTTTTGGGTATATTATATCGTGGCTCAGATTATAATTTGATAAGTAGTAAAGAGTTACTATGGCATCTTCTTTTGTTTGAGATAATTCTATTTATCTCATGTTTATTATCATATAAAAATCTATGGCTTACATATATTATTTCTTATAATTTAGGAATACTGTTAAGTATTATACTATGTAAAGAAAATATCTATTATTCTTTTTTTGATTATTTGGGACAAGTTGGAATGACATTTTTCTTGGGTGCTAAGATACCAATGATTATATTATATAGATATTTTGATATTAACTTTGATTTAAATTATATAAGTAGAATTATAGGGTGTCTGGTTGAGTTTGTATG
>OHBJ01003481.1_pt1 | contig 10376 bp, 10 predicted proteins | sample 1577241 | NCBI WGS metagenome assembly OHBJ01 (sample SAMEA3541594, study PRJEB24748) | human gut metagenome | biome: human gut; feature: human-associated habitat; material: faeces | place: China | collected 2012
GATGTTCCCGCAGCAGCTCCACCAGCCGTACCATCCGTCCGTTCTCCCGTGCGAGCCGTTCCGCCGCAATCCATGTCACCGGACGCTCCGCATCCGTTTGCGGCAATACCTTGCGTACCTTTTCCATCCACTCCCGCCATCCCTCCCGGACGGCTTCATTCATTAGAATTAGTGTAAGATTCTGTTTCATTTTGTTTCAACACGATATTAAATAATACAAATCTTACACGAAATTACAAATTGTTTGCAATAGATGTCCTGCCGACACCCCGTATCGGTCACGATATTTCCTTGAATTACAGATTCGGATTTTGCTCCATAGGTCCGGATATTCAATCGTGAAAAACAGAAAGGCTGTGCCGGTTCCACCCGCAGAACGGCATGACAGTACCCTATTATCACTAAAAGCGATATTGAAATTAGTATCCCATTTGAAAGCTCCCACGAGGTTATGTGAGTTAATACTAATTTCATGACCCCAGAATTTTATTTTACCCACATTTCCTGTAATTGTAGAAAAACCCGATTCTCTTGGGACAGACAAGGAATAAAGCAAATTATCCGTAATTTTTTTGTAATAGTCATAAGTAAGAGTAATACGATTATTCAGGAAAGAAAAATCTATACCTAAATCTAATTGTTTTGTTTTTTCCCATCCTAAATTTGAGTTTCCCAAATTAGTTACCTGACTTCCGTTCACAACCGTACTCCCAAATACTCCCCCTTTTGTAATATTGATTGTGTTATATTGGGTATAATTCCCTATATTATTATTACCTATTACTCCATAACTACCACGTAATTTCAACAATGAAACCCATGAAAGCTTCTTCATAAAGGCTTCATCACTAACTAACCATCCCGCAGATATAGCAGGGAAATTACCCCAGCGGTTATTCATTCCAAAACGTGAAGAACCATCCCTACGTATACTAAATCCCAACAAATAACGTCCTTTAAAATCATAATTAAATCTACCCAAATAAGACATCATACTCCATTCTTGAACATCCATTGTTGGATTATTCTTTATTAAAGCAGCATTTATTGTCTGAATACGGTCATCAGCAAAATTATACCCAGACACAACTCCATATTGAGCATGATACTTTTGAACAGTAAATCCAAGTAAGGCATCAATATGATGGTCACCAAAATTTTTTGAATAGTTAGCTGTCGTTTCCGAAAGATAAGAATAATAATCATTATCTTCTTCCCTCAAATTAGCATTAAGAGCGCTTGGTTCTGAATTAAAAGCCCTTCCAGCAGTAGAAGGCTGAAAATAATGTCTGTCTTCATACCCTAAATCTGTACTAATGCTAGTTTTTAAAATTAAATTCTTAACAGGTTCATATTCAAAATAAGCATTAGCCAATATACGCAATGTTTTATATGCATTCTCTGTATCCTGAATAGAGCGTACCCAGTTAGGAGTAGGATTCATAGTAACCCCCTCCGTTGTTACAGATACAGGCATATTTCCGTCCTCATCTTGATATGGAAGAATGGGAGGAGTTAAATTTGCATTAGCCAATAAGCCGCCACCTCCAAAAAATGCTCCATCACTTAATGGGCGATTCTCAAAAGTATAAGTAGGTGCGATATTAAAGGCTACCTTCATCTTGGGATTTATTTTATACAATGTATTAGAACGCAAAGAAATACGTCTATAATCTGAGTTTAAGACCACTCCATCCTGATTAAAATATCCTAAGACAGTTGAATTCTGAAGTTTTTCAGAACCAGACTGAATAGAAACATTATAATCTTGTATTAAGGCATTCCTCAACATTGTATCATACCAATTATATCCTTCTCCGTATTGAGATGGATTTTGAAAAGCTTCTGGAACAGGCTGTCCTAAATCTTCATAATGTTCTTTTCGGAATTGTGCCCATTCTGTTCCATTCATCATATCTGGCCTACCTTTTTCAGGAACAACCTGAACTCCCCAATATCCATTAAAACTTACGTTTGTTTTACCTGTTTTTGCTCCCTTTGTCGTAATCAATACAACTCCAAATGCAGCCCGCGAACCATATAAGGCTGTTGCAGCAGCATCTTTCAATACGGTCATTGACTCTATCTCATTAGGGTTCAAATTATTAATATCACCCACAATCGGAAAACCATCTACCACATACAATGGGCTTGAATCTGTGGATAAAGATGCAGCACCACGAATTCTAATATTCATTCCCTGTCCTGGAGCACCAGTCCCTTGATTAATCTGAACTCCAGTAATCTGACCTTGAAGTTTTTGCGCAAATTGTGCTGCCGGAATATCGCCAAGCTCATCAAATTTCACCGTTTCCATTGAACCCGTTACATTTCGTTTTGTTTGCGTTCCATAAGCCAAAATAACAACTTCATCTAGATTCTGAGTATCCTCTTTCAATACCACAGAAAGAGGTTTTACTGAAGATGCAATCTCTACCGAACGATAACCTATATAAGAAATATCCAGTAAAGCTCCTTTACCTGTTTCCAAAACAAAATTTCCATCTAAATCTGTGATTGTACCGTTTGATGTCCCTTTCTCTTTAACAGTTGCACCTATAATCGGCTCTCCATTCGCATCAACAACCCGTCCTTTTACCTTAGAAGTGACAGCTGTAGCTGTACTTGTCCCTTTCTTTAAAATAATCTTCTTATTCTGAATCTGATAAGTTATTCCGTCTTGCCCTGCTAAAATTTGCTTAATCGCATCTTCTATTTTCCCATTTTGAACAGATATAAACACATTTTTTTGGGTATCCAAGTCCTCAGATGAAAATACAAATGAATACCCTGACGACTTCTTCAACTGTTCCATCGCCTCCTTTACCGTTACATTACCGGTTTTCAGTGTAATATTCTGAGAAAAGACCGATAAGTTCAGGCAAAGCGCAGCCGAGGCTACTAACATAGCCTTATTGAAATATCTCATAATTCTGTTGATTTTTAATTAAATAACTAAAAGTAAGAATTGTAAGAATCGAAGAATACCTATCTTTGCGGCATCTTTGATTCAAGTTTTTGCCCTATGCAGAAGACTTGTAAACTTACAAGGAGGATGTGCCCGCATCTTCCTTGTTTTTTATGTCTTCACTTTATAAACTTTATCAGCCGGAAGATTCTATGTTCATGGTGTTTCTCTTTTTAAGGTTTGACAAATTAGTTAATAAAGAATGTATTTCTCATTTTCGTATCGATACTTCATACGATTGGTCGAAGCAATGGTTTCCAGTACTTCTTCTATAGTATTACCCATCACCTTGAAGCTGCCGTAGAAACGACGATTCTTCAGGCTGTCGGCTATCTCAATTCGTACGTCGTAGCTACGCATCAGTTTCTTGGCAATGTCTTCCAATAATTCCTCGTCGAAGAACAGCTCATCATTTGTCCATAACATGGAATTCTCTGTACGAGCTCTCAATTTCACCATTTCGCCCGTACGCTTGTTCAGCACCATTTTCTCATTAGGAGAAAGATATAAGTCTGACATGGATTTCAAACTATTATGCAAGGCAACCTTTCCCTCCAATAGACTCACCGTCACTTCTTCATCATCCGAGTAGTTCTTGAAATTGAACTTGGTACCCAATACACGCAAGTCTACTTCATGCGTATGTATTTCAAAAGGAAGGTCTTGATTATGAACTACCTCAAAATAACCTTCTCCTTCCAGACTAAGCTGACGGTTGTCCACGCCAAATCCCTGCGAATAGGTGATTTTGGAACCGGCATTCAGCCACACTAACGTACCGTCCGGCAAATACAACTTGGTACGTGCTCCCAGCGGAGCCTCTACCACCATATCCGAGAACGTCTGACGAAGTGTTTCCTGTCCTTTCCAGTAACCGGCCAGCGGAAGCAGCACAATCAATATCACGGCTGCCACCCGGTAGAAGGTCTTCCATGAGAAACGGTACATTTTCGGCTCTTTCTTTCCGATTCGTTTCTGGAAACGGGCAAAAGCTTCTTCCTTATCGAACACCTTATCTTTTACAGCCACTCCCGATGAAAACCAGACTTCTATCTGATTACGGACATACATACGGTTCTCGTCCGACTGCTGACTCCAGCTTTTCAATTCCTGAAAAGCATCTGCCGTCAAACTACCGGAAAGGTATTCCGCAATCAACTGATCAATCCGTTCATTTTTCATTTCTTCGTGCTGCATAATTTGCTGTGTTTATAAGTAAGACAAAAAAGAGAAAAAAGAGGGTAGTCAAAAAAGAAGATTTTTTTCAATTTCCCAGAAAAATATACCACACGAGCAGCTTCAGATAGCCTGACATGCGTTTCTGAAGAAAAGCCAATGCATTCTTTATGTGATACTTAACTGTATTGACAGAGATATTCAACTCGCGGGCTATTTCTTCGTATTTTTTTTGTTCGAAACGACTTTTTTTGAAAACCACACGACATTCTTCCGGCAGGGCCTCAATACTACGTTCGAGTTCTTCCTCCAGTTCCTGCTCCAACAGATAACCTAACGGATGGTCTTTCTCTATAAATAAGGTATCCAGAAATTCCGCATTCTCGGGAAGGGAAAAAGAAGAAAACTGCAATTCTTCACGATGCGCAAGCGAATTCAGTTCATTCAAGCAACGGTTGCGAACCGATTTCATCAAATAGGCTCTCAAAGAATAGGTGATTTCCACCTCACTTCGATGTTCCCACAAATAAAAGATGGCATCATCTACCACCTCCTCCGACAAAGACGTGTCATGAAGAAACAAATCAGCGAAACGGCAGAGAGGGACATAGTGCCGGTCGTAGATGCGTCTGAAAGCAGATTCATTTCCACATCGCAGTTCTTCTATCAGTTGTTTTTCCGTCATAGATTGATTCATACTCAGCAAATTTAGAGATTTTCTGCTTATATTCACGGTTTTCCTTCATTATTTAATGTAAGGATATACCCAAGTAAAAGAAAAGCAGGCCTAATAATCTGCAAACCCAGCAGAATTAACTCAAAATTCAGTAATATATTCCTCAAAACGCTTTGAAAAATTCTCTGTTTCACAGTGCGGGATTTGTATCCCACAGTGTGAAATATGTATCCCACACTGTGGTTTTTATATTTCACACTGTGAAACAGAGAATTTGCCTTTGCAATCCAAAAAATATGAACTGACAAACGGATATTTCCTTCCTAATCCGGAAAAGAATAAAAATTTATCGTTTTTCGATAAAATATTTCTGTTTTTCTTTTGCAGTTCAAAAATAATACCTACATTTGCATATCGAAAAACGATAAATATTTATCGAATACAAGCGCAAACAAACACTATTATTTACACACAAACACGTACAATTATGAAAAAGACATTCACAAAAAAGACACTGGTAGCAGGAATCGCTGCTGCATTGATGACATTGACAGCCACAAATGTAAACGCAAAAGAAACCTTCATTTACGGACAGAACCAGCAAAGCCTGATTGTTTCTACCTTGAATGAAGACGGCAAAACACTTACTCCCAAGTGGAAGTACGAATACCAGTACGACACGTTGGGAACCATGACCGAAAAAAAGCTTACCGATGGGATGCAGAACAAATGACCTGGACACCAGCCTATCTGCTGACCTGGAGAACTGAGGGGCCAACCCTTCAGAAGCTTTCTGAAAACAAATAAACTAACCATTTAAAAACGCACACATTATGGGACGCACTATCAAATTATTACTGTATTTCTTCGCTTACCAATTAGCTTTCATGGGAGTAGCCATCTGTGGATATATGTTGTATCAAGGCAGTTATGAGGTTCCACAGACACCCGACAGCCTGTATACAAACCTTATCATGCTGGCACAAATCCTCTCCACCGCGGCAGTAGGTATCCATCTGTTAGCAGGAAAATATGTGGGACTGGACCAAAAGACTTGGGGGTATCACAACTCACCTAAACTGTTAGCAACCTCAGTGGTATTTATTGTAGCGATGGGCTTATGGAGCAACTACTTCAATGAGCTGGCCGACTTACCTAACAACATGCAGGAGGCATTCGAAATGATAATGCGTAACCCACTGGGCATCATTTCCGTGGTTATCATGGCTCCCATTGTAGAGGAACTGCTGTTCCGTGGAGCCATTCAGGGACATTTACTTCGCAAATGGAAACATCCGGCAGGAGCCATCGTACTTTCGTCATTGATTTTCGGAGTAGTGCATGGCAACTGGGTACAGGCTCCATTCGCCTTCGTAACCGGATTGGCACTGGGATGGATGTATTATCGCACAGGCAGTCTGTTGCCCGGCATCCTGATGCACTTTGTCAATAACAGCGCAGCCGTAGCTTCTTTCTTATTAGCAGACGATCCGAATGCTACCATGGTTTCTACTTACGGACAAACGGGAGCTGCGCTTATGGCGGCTGGAGGAATGGCTCTTACCATCATCTGTGTGCTGTTCATTCAAAAGAAACTGGTTCCGCAGCCGGCAGTATGGCATCAGCCTGCTCAGGCAGAAACAATCGAAATAGAGAATAAAAAATGATTTGACCATTTAAAATCTTCATCTGCATTATGAAAAAGAGACTGAATATATTCTGTGTATGCATGATTGCTGCTTTCCTGTTGTCCGTTTCCGGGAATGTATACTTAATTATAGAAATGTTTATAAACGGAGTAGAAGTAGGCATGAAGGCTGCACAAGGAGAAATCACTGAGATACCTCAATATAAAATGGTACACGTCTTGCCTACTGACATGATGGAAACGACCGGAACAGTCACCAACTTGAAAGACGGCAGACAACTGGCTGTCAAACCGATTACAGCTCTTGTGGAATGCCCCTATTCCCATTCCAGCCATGGCTTTGAAGTGCTGCAAGGACTCATCGGCTTTATTGTCATTATCGGATTTGTCTATGCAACTGTCTATTTCGCCAAACTGATGATACACATCAACCGAAACATCGTGTTCGACTGGATTAACGTAAAACACCTGCGCCGCGTCGGATGGAGTCTGACAGGAATGTGTGTGCTTTCTTTTATTAGTGTCTGGATTTCAAATCATCAGCTTGCACAATACATTGAACTGGCAGGAAGCAAATTGAATATATTAGTTACCTTCTCTGATTCCACACTGATTTTAGGCTTTGTCGCCCTCTTAGCTTCAGAAGTGTTTGCCATCGGCTTACGGTTGAAAGAAGAGAATGAATTGACCATTTAACTTTGAATGCAAAGATGAAAACTACTAATACTAAATGGAAAGCTGCAACCGGTATCATTCTGACCATGATACTTACCTTGATGCTGCTGACCATCATTTACTGGCTGTTCATCGAGCAACAGATAGAAACACGTTCCCACCGCGTGTTAGTCATGATGGGAATGATTTACGGTGGGATGTACCTACACCATGTATTGATAAAACGCTATACCTGCTGGTGGAAGGTATTGACTGAAAAAAAAAAGAAAACTAAACTGAATAATTTATGCCGATTATCGTAAATCTAGATGTGATGATGGCGAAACGAAAGATTTCGCTGGGAGAGCTTGCTGAAAGGATTGACCTAACGCCGGCAAATCTCTCTATTTTGAAAACAGGAAAAGCCAAGGCCATACGTTTCTCCACCCTGGAAGCAATCTGCAAAGAACTGGACTGCCAGCCGGGAGATATATTGGAATACAGAGTGGAAGAATGAGTCTAATATGTAGCAAGAATGCAGCTATCCGGAATGAAAAATCTCAGATAGCTGCATTTAAATTACCATTCAAATAATTTGCTTCTTGATAATAAGCAGGCTCCTATAACTCCAGCTTTAGCTTGTAGCTTAGACAATACAACAGCCGAATCTTTGCTTACTAAATTTAAAGAATACTTACGTATAGCTGTCTTTATAGGTTGTAAAATATAATCCTCCGTCAAAGCCAAGGTTCCTCCAATTACAACTAGTTCTGGATTAAATAAATTTATCAACCCGGCGAGATAGCGACCTAACTTACGGCCTATCTCCTCAACCAGTTCAATACACAGAATATCTTCCTTGTTGGTCGCATCTACGATTTCTTCTAATGTGACAGACGTTTCTCCTGTAAGAATCCTTTTTGAAAGAATAGAACTTTGACCACTTTTCACTTTTTCACAAAGAATCCGATGTAAGGCTGAGCCTGAAACTTCTGTTTCCAGACAGCCTTTTTTTCCGCAACGACAAATTATCTCGTTATCAAACACACTAAAATGACCAAATTCACCTGAAAAGCCGGAACGACCTGTATAGATTTTCCCATCAATAATAAAAGCAGAACCTAATCCCCAGCTAATATTGATAAAAACAATATCTTTTTCTCCTTTCACAGCACCCTTCAACAATTCTCCGTAAGCCATTGCACGAGTATCGTTATCAATGCTTACAGGAATACCTATCTTTTCACCCAGAATCTCCGCCAAAGGACGTTCTTCAAAATTGAACATGCTGAAACTATACCCTTCTTCAGGATTTACCCGCCCTGAAATATTTACCCCAACCTGAAGGATTCTTTCTTTGACAGTTTCATGCTTATCGATAAAATTACGGATATGTAGAGTCAACTCTTCCAAACTTTCCAGCGTATTATAAAGCCGGCACTCAACTCCCATCTGAACATCTACCATATCACCCGTGAAATTCATCAGACCGATGTTCAAACAAGAAGCTTTGATATCGACTCCTACCATATAGGCAGAATCAGGATTCAAGCCATAGAGATTGGGAGGTCTACCTTCACTGGTCTCTTGTTTTCCATAATTCATAATATACCCTTCTTCTACCAGCTCCATTACAAATTTAGTCACTGTAGGGATACTCAAATCTATATCCTTTGCCAGATCGGGAATAGTAGATGAATGGTTATGCATCAGATAAGTAATGATACGCTTCTGGGTAAGCATATTTTTTGTTCCACTTCCTAATCCTTCAATTAATCTTTGTACCATAGTCACAGCATTTAGGGTTAAACCTATAGTAATCTATATTATATTCTGTTTTAGTTCCTACAACTTCATTAATAAATTATTATATTTAAGGCTTTTAAATTTAGAAATCCCTTATTAACTTTTACCTAATAATAGGACTGCTAAAATAATAAAATTAATAATACCATACAATAAAACAAAGTATTAATTATATCGGGAAGCTCTCAAAAAATCTTTCATTAAATAGCCATTATTTTAAATATTATGCTTATTTTAGCATACATGAGTTTCTACAACCTTAACCTGATAAAAACATCGTTATGAAAAAATTATTTTTGATTTTAGGCATACTAATTGCCCAATGCACAATAAATATGGCACAAGTTCCTACGCTGCTTCCTGATTACCCTATTACAAAAGGCGTATCTGCACCTTTCGCCGGCTTTATAAGAAACTGGCTAATTGTGGGGGGAGGTTGCAATTTCCCGACAATTCCTGCAGCCGAAGGAGCCGGTGGGATGTACTACGGCGTCAATGCCGTATCCAAAAATCTGCTGATCTGTGACCGCCGCAAGCTGGTGTCTCCCCACGGGTTCTATCTGGGTGTATCCGGTTCCGGCAAATCCGTGGCTATGAAGTCCACCATTCTGAACATTGCTCTGAATACCAATGACGATATTATCATCATCGATGCAGAGCGGGAATACGGCGAGCTGACCAGAGCTTTGGGCGGCGAGGTTATCATTCTGTCCCCTAACAGCCCCCACCGTCTGAACCCGCTGGACATCAGCTACGGAGATAAGGACGAAAACCCCATTGCCACCAAATCGTCCTTCATTACCACCATTCTGGAGCAGCAGATGGGGCCGAACAGGCTGCACGGCGGTCACAAATCCATCATTGACCGCTGCACTGCGGCCATGTACCATTCCTCTCTGCGAAACCGTTCCGGGCCTGCACCGCTGCTGACAGACTGGCGAAATGTTGCACTTCAGCAGCCCGACCCAGAAGCGCGGGAGTTGGCGCTGGTGGCAGAGCTTATCACCGAGGGCAGCCTGAATATTTTCGCCCAGCCAACCAACGTTGATCTTCGGAACCGCATTATCACTTTTGACGCCTACGAAATGGGTGAATCCCTCCGGGATTCCTCCCATGCAGTCATGCTGGAAATCACCAACAATCGGGTCGCTGAAAACAGAGCCAACGGCAAGTTCACATGGGTCTTTATTGACGAAGTGTACCTGTACTTTAAGTACCAGTATTCGGCGGAAAACCTGTACCGTGCATGGAAAAGATACCGGAAGTATGGAGCCACGATGACTGCGGCAACGCAAAACGTGGAAGAGTGTCTGCGATCCGAAACCGCTCGTCTGATGTTTGCCAACTCCGAATTTCTGCTGCTGTTCAATCAGGCTGCAACGGATCGTCAGGAGCTGGCGAAACTGCTGCACCTTTCCCAAACGCAAATGGACTACATCACCAACTCC
>OHBJ01003484.1_pt1 | contig 10368 bp, 7 predicted proteins | sample 1577241 | NCBI WGS metagenome assembly OHBJ01 (sample SAMEA3541594, study PRJEB24748) | human gut metagenome | biome: human gut; feature: human-associated habitat; material: faeces | place: China | collected 2012
AGCTTGCGGTCGTCGGAGAAGTTGAAGTCGATTGTGTAACTTTCCTTTATCTCCATCCTTCGTCATTGCGTTTCCGGCATAGAACTGGATACCCGGCTCGTTTGTGTACACTTCAAGGCCGATACCGCTCTTTGCAGAAACAGCCTTTGCAGCCAACACATTGATGTCGCAATTATTATTCAACACCCAGTTATGATCATAGCCTTTGCCTCTTACCAACTGATCGAACGGATCATCGATATGTGCGCCTACGGCAACAGCCGTACGCAAATCCATCGGAGTTCCTTCTACCGGATCAAGCGTGCCGGTCGGGATCAATGTTTCATCAACCGGAACATAAGTATCTGCAGCAATCATAATAGAATGATCCAAGATCTGAGAACCCGGAACACCGGAAAGGTTGAAATAGCTATGGTTCGTCAGGTTCACGACAGTCGGTTTGTCCGTTGTAGCTTCGTATTTGATATCGACGGCATTGTCATTCGTCAATGTGTATGTGACTTTCAGGTTCAGATTTCCGGGGAAACCGGCTTCACCATCTTTGGAGAGATACGTCAATTCCACACTTTGGTCATTTACCTGTTTGGCATCCCAAACAACCGTATGGTAACCTTCCGGACCACCATGCAGGCAATGTCCGTTGTTATTCTGCGGAAGCTGGTACTCAACACCATCCAGCGTAAACTTGCCATTTGCAATACGGTTTCCATAACGACCGATCAACCCGCCGTAGTTATTGTTTGGATTGTCCACATACTGTTGGATATTATCGTATCCCAGGACGACATCCGTCATTTTGCCATTCTTGTCAGGAACCATAACCGATACCAGGCGCCCGCCCCAGTTTGTCACACAGGCCTCTGCACCATTCTGGTTCTTCAACACATATAATGCAGTCGGTTTTCCCTGTACTTCTGATACGAAATTAGATTTCATCAGTCCAGAAAGAGTGGCTTCCTCTTTTTTCTCAGTGCATGACAACAAAACACACATTGCCATGACAGCCATACATAGTCTCTTCATTTTCGATACTAATAAATTAATGTTTGTTAGATAGGCAACAAATATACGCTATTATTATCAAAAACAAACGATGCTGTAGAATAATGTTGCTTAATACAAATCACTTTCGTACATTTGTCTGTCATAATAGAGAAAAATGAAACAGTATTTAGAATTACTCGATCGTGTCCTCCGTGAAGGAGTCAAGAAAGAAGATCGGACAGGAACCGGTACATACAGTGTATTCGGACATCAGATGCGCTTCAACCTTGAAGACGGTTTTCCTCTGCTCACAACAAAGAAACTGCATTTGAAATCCATTATATACGAATTACTTTGGTTTCTTCAGGGCGATACAAATGCAAAATACCTGCAGGAACATGGAGTGAGGATCTGGAACGAGTGGGCAGATCCGGATGGAAACTTAGGACATATCTACGGCTTCCAATGGCGCTCATGGCCGGACTATAAAGGCGGCAATATCGATCAGATCAGTGAAGCGGTAGAGACAATCAAGCATAATCCGGATTCACGCCGTATCATCGTCAGCGCCTGGAATGTAGCAGACCTGGACAATATGAATCTGCCTCCCTGCCACGCTTTTTTCCAGTTTTATGTGGCAAACGGCCGCCTGAGCCTGCAAATGTACCAGCGCAGTGCCGATATTTTCTTAGGCGTACCTTTTAATATTGCCTCGTATGCCCTGTTATTACAGATGATGGCCCAAGTAACAGGACTGAAAGCAGGAGATTTTGTCCATACGCTTGGTGACGCACATATCTATACGAACCATCTTGAACAGGTAAAGTTGCAACTGACACGCGATCCACGGCCTCTTCCCCGGATGGAAATCAACCCGGATGTAAAAGATATATTCGGTTTCCAGTACGAGGATTTCAACCTAACGGGATACGACCCTCATCCTCATATCAAGGGAGAAGTGGCCGTATAAGAGATTTATGATTTCAGATTTATGATTCATGAACTGCATATAGTCAGACCTCATAAACCATAAACTTGAAATCATAAATCATAAATTATAAATCATAAATCATAAATGGCAATGAGTACTATTTCAATTGTAGCAGCGATTTCCGACAACAATGCGATCGGGAAGAATCTGGGTCTGCTCTGGCACATGCCGGCAGACATGAAGCGTTTTAAAGACCTGACAACAGGACACGCCGTAATAATGGGGCGTAAAACTTTCGAATCTTTGCCAAAAGGCGGATTGCCCAACCGTAAAAATGTCGTGCTGACGACGATGCCTGAAGCAGGTTTCATCAATTGCTTTGCCTGCGAATCCATGCATGACGCACTGGATATCTGCGAAAAGGAAGAAAACATCTTCATCATCGGAGGTTCTCTGGTTTACAGACAAGGATTAGGGATTGCCGACAAGATGTATCTGACCCGTATTCACGGGGAGTTTCCGGATGCAGACGCATTTTTCCCGGTTGTCAACTGGGATCTGTGGGAAGAGGTGGAACGACAGGAATTTCCCGCCGACGAGAAAAATCCGTATCCTTACACATTCCTGACCTACGTCCGTAAAAAATAAAATTACTCCTAATTAACGGTAATTTTACAACTTTTTGCTCTTTCTTTGTATCTATATAAGAAACGGGTTCGGATTTATAATTTATGATTTATCAGTCATACTTCATAAATCCGAAATCATAAATCTGAAAGATATGAAGATAAGAGCAATTATTGTTTTAGCCCTGATCGCATGCGGAATAGTATCCACGATCTTCTACGTGAAAGCAAATCAGGTATCCACCAACGAAAAGGCTATCATAGAAGCCATCCAAACGAAAAACACTCCGGCATTGATCCAGGCGCTTATCACCCGGATGAAAAATCAACTGGAAAAAGACGTCAATACATTCCCCGAACTGATCAAAGAGGTGGAAACTTATGCCGGTACATGTCCCGACTCCGCATCTGTAGCCATACTCCACTCCATGATCGCGGAGATGTATAACAACTATTATATGCAAAACCGTTGGAACGTCAACCAGCGGACCGAACTGGCAGGCTATGTTCCCGATGATATCCGGGAATGGACCTCCAATCTGTTCAGAGAAAAGATCAAACAGGAACTGACACTATCTCTCCAACCGACTCGGTTGCTGCAACAAACACCGGTCAGCCAGTATAACCTGATTCTGAAAAAAGGGAAAGACACGCCTCAACTTCGCCCTACTCTGTATGATTTCCTGGCTTTCCGAGCGATCGACATACAGTCGTCGGATAAATGGTATGAAGATGTGATCGACTTCCGCCGTACACAACCGGAGAAAAAAGCCTTATTACTGGACGAACTGGACTACTGGCAATATAAATACGACAGCCAGTCTACAAACACCAACGACTACAGAAACACGTTGGACAGTTTGTATAATGTATACGGCAAAGAGCCGTTTGCCGCCGAAATACGCATTGCCGAGATGAATCTTCTCCAACGGGAACGTTATCAAGGCAACAAGGCTCACCAAGACTCCGTCCAGGCGCTCATTTATTCGCTCTGCAAAGAAAGTATCGCGCAATATCCCAAATACGACCGCATAAACGTTTTCAAGAACCAGTTAAACGAAATGGAAACGCCGGTCCTGAATATCCAATCCGACAACAATGTGTATCCGGGCAAGGACCTTACATTGCAAATCAAGTATGTCAACACACCCCGGTTAGTTGTGCGCATCTACAAAAGCCTTCGCCAGCCGGAAGATGCCTGGCGGAATTACGGCAAGAACAGTAAAAGCATGCGGGGAGAACTGGTAAAAGAGGTCACATTCAAGATGAATCTCGCCAACTCATACACCGAAGCCGATTCCACGCTGGCCATTCCGATGGACAGGTTGGGATTATACGAATATGTGATCACGGTTCCCGGCAAGCAGCTGACAGTCTCCAACCGTTTTAGCGTCAGCCGTCTGGCAGCCCTCACCCGTAGCCAGACAAACAACCCGGAAGTACTTGTCACCGACCTCGAAAGCGGCAAACCGATCGAAGGGGCAACCGTCATCTATTACAAAACCAACATGATGAACGGAACCATCCAACGCCAGGGAGAAGTCAAAACTGACCAGTTGGGAATCGCCATTCTCCCGGCCAAAAAGAAGATCGAGCACATACGTCCGGTACTTCGTGAAGACTCCTCTTCCATCATCACAAATATATATCCTTACGGCACTTCCCGCTCCAGACAGGAAAAGGAGACAGTCGGTTTGTCACTCTTTACGGACCGGGGCATCTACCGGCCGGGGCAAAACGTATTCTTCAAAGGGATCGCTTATGTGAAAGATACGGACAACCCGCATGTCGTGGCTGGACGCTCCTATACCGTCACCCTGCGGGATGCCAACTATAAAGAAGTAGCCAGCAAAGAATTCAAGACCGACCGGTTCGGTTCCTTCAACGGAGAGTTCACCATCCCGGCACAGACTTTGAGCGGGAACTTCACGCTTGTCACAGAAAGGTCTCGTACGAATATCCGGGTAGAAGAATACAAACGCCCGACTTTCAAAGTCAGTTTCCTGCCGCTCAAGGAAGAGGTGTCTTTCGGCCATCCGGTGAAACTGACAGGTGAAGCACAAACTTTCTCCGGTATAAACTTGCAGGAAGGCGAAATAAACTGGACGATCACCCGTCGCCCGTTCTGGACACGTTTTTATATGCCGGACCCGTTCGATTTTACATACAAGCAGGTGGCTAACGGAACGACAAAAATTGACAATAAAGGAAACTTCACGATCTCCTTCATACCCGAACGGCCGGAAACTTCAGATATGCGCCCTGCCTTCCAGAGCTACGAAGTAACGGCAACCCTGACCGACAGCAAAGGAGAGACACAAGAGGCAAGCTATACCTTCTCCGTCGGCGATACAGGTATCCTGTTGGATATCCAAATGCCCGGAGAGGAAATGGAAAACGATTCCGCCAAAGCTGTGGTAACAGCCTATACCGTGAACAGGCAGAAAACATCTGCGGAAGGAAGTTACACGATTTATTCTCTGTCGGACGAAAAACCAGAAAAGGATATGTTCGGTGCAGACCGGTACAAAATCAATAAACTGGTGACTGTTGGAACTTTCATAACGGGAGACGAAATATCACCTGTCGTATTCCGCGAACTTCCCGCCGGACGCTATCGCCTGGAAGTAAAATCGACCGACTCCAACGGAAAAGAAGTTTCCGCCAATCAAGATTTCATCTTGTACAACCGCCGGGATAAACGGCCGCCCGTATTTATGCATACCTGGCTGGTTAATGAGCACACGACCTGTGCGCCGGGAGAAGAGGCCGCATTTATTTTCGGAACATCCGACAAAGACACACATATATTATATGAAATTTATACAGCAGACAATAAATGCACGGAACGCAAACTGATCCGGTTGAGCGATGAAAACCGGACATTCCGCATCCCGTTCAAAGAAACGGATGGGGAAGGTTTCACCGTGTCTTTCACATTTGTCAAAGACGGCAAGATGTATGTGAAACAAATTCCGGTTCAACGCCGGCAACCGGATCGGAGATTGAATATCCAGGCAAAGACATTCCGTGACCACCTGCTGCCGGGAAGCAAGGAAAATTGGAAATTCCGTATTACGGATGCTGATTCCTTGACCGTCTCCGCTGAAGTTTTGGCTGGCATGTACGATGCTTCATTGGACAAGTTATTGCCTTTCAGCTGGTCTTTCTCTCCTAAAAGATATGTTTATCTGTATGCTCCTCGTTTTTCTGAAGGGACAGCATTCACAAACAGCAGCAGGTACGAAACAGGAGATCGGAAAAGATTGAACGTCCCACAGTTCCAATACGACCGACTCGACTGGCAGGACGTACTGAGAATCGGTTGGCAATATGAACAAAGCGAACGACGCTATGCAACCGGAGCCGTCATGAAATCAGGGACAGCACCGGCAATAACCGAAGTTCTCAACATCACCGAAGACAGTATGCCACTAGAAGAACCGGCAGTAAAAGCGTACCAGGGTGTCGCTAATATCATAGCAGAAGAAGAAGTGGAAGAAAATGGAACACCGTTCTTCCCGAACAAACCGGTCGAACTTCGTGAAAACTTTGCCGAAACCGCATTCTTCTATCCGGCCTTAGTGACCGACGAAGCAGGCGATGTAGCGTTCAGCTTCACGATGCCCGAAAGCAACACGACTTGGAAACTGCAACTGCTGGCCCAGACGGAAGACCTGAAATACGGCTACCTGTCCCGCGAAATCATCACCAGCAAACCGTTGATGGTAACCCCTAACCTTCCGCGCTTCCTGCGCCAGGGCGATGAAGTGACCATCACGGCGCAAATCAGCAACCAGTCGTCTGCCACTATGGACGGACGCGCCAGCCTGGAACTGTTCGATCCGGGCAACGGCCAGCCGGTGATCTGCCTCACCAAATCGCAGAAACCGTTCACACTGCCGGCCGACAGCACCACGACCGTAAGCTGGTCGTTCAAGGTTCCGGCAGCAGCGGGCGGCGTCATCGGTTGCCGTATCGTGGCCGATTCGGATAAAGGGAGTGACGGCGAACAACATTTGATTCCGGTTCTTTCGAATGAGATATTGGTAACGGAAAGTACCCCGTTCTACCTGTTCGACAAAAGCGAAGAAGTGATCCGCCTGAAAGACAGCAAAGGTATCCGGCCGTTCCGCACGACACTGGAGCTGACCGCCAACCCGATCTGGTACGCCGTACAGGCATTGCCGACCCTATCCCAACCGGAAAACGACAACGTCATTTCCTGGTTCGCCTCCTATTACAGCAATACGTTAGCAAACTACATCGCCACCGTCCACCCGCGTATCCAGCAGGTCATCAGCCAGTGGAAAGCACAGGGCGGAAATGCCTCTACGCTCTATTCCAACCTGGAAAAGAATGCAGAACTGAAAAACATCCTTCTACAGGAAACACCCTGGGTATTGGAAGCAGACAATGAAACGGAACAAAAACAGCGTTTGTCCCTCCTTTTCGATATGAACCGGGCAGCAGGACAGCGGGAAACCGCCCTCCGACATCTTCTCGACCTGCAAACGCCGGATGGAGGTTGGGGTTGGTTCAAAGGCATGTATCCGAGCCAGGAGATCACACTCTATATTCTGAAAGGGATGAGCCAACTGACGGAGTTGAATGCAGTCGAATATAACCAGCAGGAAAAAGAGATGCAGATGAAAGCACTCAAATTCGTTGACAAACAAATCCAGTCCGATTATGAGGCATTACAAAAGATCAAGAACTGGCAGAAAAACGAAATTTCTCCATTGGAAATCGAATATCTGTTTGTCCGCAGCAATTACCGAGACATTCCGGAGTTGGGTTCGGCCCGTGAAGCAATCCGCTACTATACGAACCTGGCGGAAAAGCAGTGGGACAAACAATCCATCCACGGCAAAGGAGAAATAGGGTGGCTCATGTGGAGGAATGGAAATAAAGAGATTGCCGGAAAGATTATCACTTGGCTGCGTAAAACAGCTTCGACCTCTCCGGACAAAGGTATGTATTGGGCGAACAACCGGAGCAGAGCAAACGCCTTTGCCTCTCCGATCGACACCCATTGCCTGCTGATGGCTTTCTTCAATGAAGTTTCGCCCGACAAACAAGAAACAGATCGTATGAAACAATGGTTACTCAACCAGAAACAGACGCAGAACTGGAAATCCGTACCGGCAACGGTCAACGCTATTTATACTTTGCTTCTGACAGGCAGCAACTGGTTGGACACTGCCAACACTTGCACCGCCCAATGGGGCAAGCAAACCTATAGCACGACAAGCGGCGAATTGGCCACCGGCTATCTGAAAGTAACCATATCGGATGAAAAAGCGACCTCATCCGAAGGAACCTCCATCTCTATCCGGAAAGAAGGCTCGGCGCCTGCATGGGGAGCTGTCTACGAGCAATACTTCCAGAACATCAACGAGGTAAAAAAACAGAAAGGCGTCCTGAACGTAGAAAAGCTGCTATTCGTAGAAACCAATAACGGGACTGAGCGGCAACTTCGTCCGGTCACCCCGGATGAACCGCTCAGTGTCGGCGACAAAGTGGTCGTCCGCCTTGTGGTCCGTACCGATCGCGAAATGGATTACGTCTTCCTGAAAGACCTCCGAGCCGGATGTTTTGAACCGGCAGACCAACTTTCCGGTTCTATCTATAGGGACGGGGTCTGGTATTACCAGTCGCCGACGGATGTTTCGGAGAATTTCTTCTTCGAACGCCTGCCCCAGGGGACTTTTGTATTAGAATATGCCGTATACGTGTCACGTACCGGTGAATATGCAGGAGGAATCAGTACGATCCAATGCCTGTACGCACCGGAATTCGTATCGCATACGGAAGGAAACATCATCAAGGTAGATTGAGTGAGACTCCCAGCGATGGCAAGTGCACACAAATCCGGTATCCCCGACTCGCGATGGAAGCAGAATTTTATTTTTTAAAGAAACTAATTCAGTAGTAAACATTATCTTTGCATTTTAAACAATAGCTAAATAAAAAGAGAAGATGAAACAGATTATTTTTATTTTTATGGCAATCCTGCTGGCAACAGGAATAGCTTCAGCTCAAAACAAAGCTGTAATCTCGGCAGATGAAACCTCTTTCGATTTCGGAACGATCAAGGAAGCGAACGGCAATGTGTCGCACACTTTTAAAATAAAGAATACAGGCGAAGCACCGTTGGTCTTGACACGTGTCATCGCCTCTTGTGGCTGTACGACACCGGAATGGACAAAGGAACCGATAGCTCCGGGTAAAACAGGTGATATCAAAATCACTTATAATCCGAAAGACCGCCCGGTCCTTTTGTCAAGACTATTTCCGTATACAGTAATGGTAAAACCGGTAGTTTTATCCTGACGATCCGGGGAGAAGTAGAATAATAACAGGAAAACTGAACGATAAAGAATGTTGAACAGAAACAAACTAGTCTTTATTCTTGCCGGTATACTGTTTGCAATAAGCAGTATATCGGCACAAAATAACGCCCGAATCAGTGCAGATGAGCTGATCTATAACTTCGGTACGATTGGAGAATCCGATGGATTGGCAAGTCACATATTTACGATCAAAAACACAGGTAACGGTCCGCTTGTCATCACGAGGATCACAGCATCCTGCGGCTGTACGCAGCCCGAATGGACCAAAGAGCCCATCGCTCCGGGAAAGACCGGAGAAGTAAAAGTAACCTACAACCCGAAAGGACGTCCCGGCCCTTTTTACAAAACTATAGCGATCTACAGTAACGGGAAAAAAGGCAGTTTCTCCTTAGGTATCAAAGGAAACGTAACCCCTAAAGAAGCTCAACCCATACTGATTTATCCGTATAGCATCGGCGACCTGAAACTGCAAACAAAAAATATTCTTTACAGCACGATCCGCCCCGAAGAAACATTGGGAGAAAAGATCAACCTGATCAATGAAGGAAAAACATCCCTGAACATCCATTTAGGAAAGACGCCTCATTATCTGAACGTCGTAGCCAATCCTACAAAACTGGCTCCGGGTGAAACAGGCGAAATATCCATCCTCATGAATGCGAAAGAGGCAAAACGGAAAGGCCGCATGACAGCCGAAATTCCGGTAACGGTCGAAAGTATCGGTCAGAAGAAAGGAACAGAAGGCAAACTACATGTTGCAGCCAATATCATAGACGACTTCAGCAAACTGACTGCCTCGGAGAAGGCGAAAGCTCCGGTAGCCCAGCTATCGGGTACCTTGCTCGACTTCGGCAAACTACCTGACAAAAGCAGTTTCATCCCACTGGTCGGCGGTCGGGTGAGCGGCACGATCGAAATTACCAACTCAGGAAAATCACCGCTTGTCATCTATAGTGTGACCTGCGAAGACGAACGCGTAGCTGTTTCCGGTGGCAAAAGAGAAATAAAGCCGGGCACGACAGCCACTTTCAAAGTGACAGTACGCCCGAAAGAGATAAAAACAAAACTGGAAGCCCTCATCAATTTCGTATGCAACGACCCGAACGGGCCTATTCGCTTGATCAAGGTCACCGCATATAAATAATGAATTATTAATATGGAACATCCAGAAAACGATGATCAGTACAAGGGATTGAAAGTGAATAAGGGCATTGCGGATGTCCCTACCGTAAATCCTTATATAAAAAAGCGTGCCCAACGCAAGGTATATACGCCTTCCGAATTCGTGGAAGGTATCTTAAAAGGGAATATCACGATACTCAGTCAAGCAGTTACCTTGGTGGAAAGCTCCAAGCATGAGCACCAACAGGTGGCGCAGGAGATTATCGAGAAATGTTTGCCTTTCGCTGGAAAATCGGTCCGTATCGGTATTACGGGTGTTCCCGGAGCGGGAACACAGAAGTAGATACTC
>OHBJ01003486.1_pt1 | contig 10365 bp, 6 predicted proteins | sample 1577241 | NCBI WGS metagenome assembly OHBJ01 (sample SAMEA3541594, study PRJEB24748) | human gut metagenome | biome: human gut; feature: human-associated habitat; material: faeces | place: China | collected 2012
CGGTCATTTCTAGTGTGGAATTCAGATCAATCCCTTGTTCTTTTAATCTTTTCAATCCGTCAACCAATTCCGGTAATGTCTTAACCGGTCCACCAAGAGCTTGTGCTAATTTACCACTGCCATCAGCCAAATTCAGTAATATATTCCGGGTGGCTGTAGCCGACATGGAAGCATCAAATCCTGCGTCTGCCAGTTTGCCCAATAAGGCCAATGTGTCTTCTATTGTGAAGTTGAAGGCCTTGGCAACAGGTCCGACGATGGGCATTGCTGTCTGAAGGTAGGAAAAGGAAAGGGCGCTCTTGGTTGTTGCGACAGCCATTGCGGATACGTACCGTTCCGTTTCTTCCGTATCAGCCCCGAACATACGTAGAGCCGCACCAGCCAAAGCAGCAGCTTCCGGCAATTCAGCACCAGTAGCCTGGGCAAATTTCAGCACTCCCTCGGTCATATCAAGTATCTCTGTCTTGGAAAAGCCTAATTTGGATAATTCTATTTGCAGGTTGGTCGCTTCTGAGGCGGTGTATTTTGTCGCTTCTCCCAAACGCCTAGCATCTGCTGCCAAGTCTTTTATCTCTCCTTTGGTCGTACCCAATATGGCAGCGAGCTTACTGTTTGCCGCTTCAAAATCAATAGCTGTATTAACTCCTTGTCTGATATCTCCTGTCAGCTTTTGAATTCCTGCAATAACCGCTTGAGCACCTAGCATTCCTTTGATCATACTGCCGACACCGATTGTTACTTGGCTTATTCCGCTGTTGAAGCTTGTTTTCAACAGATTGCCCGTACTTTTAGCAATGATTCCCATGTTCTTCATGGCGGAATTACCTCGTTGAATCTCCATCCATGCACGTTTTATGGATTCGGTATAATCACCAACAGTCATTTTCTGCTGGGTGTACCGGTCAGAATTACGCTTCACATAATCAGTATTAACCCCGATGGTGGAGTTTAGACGTCCGATAGTCTGGATATATTCCTCATCCGTGTCCCGTACAAGTTTCACAGCCTTGCGCAACAGCCTGTTCATGTCGTTAGCTTCCTGAATGCTATGGATTTCCTTGTAAGTGGCGGCAATGGCATCAGTTATAATCTTTTGACGCTCCTGTTCTGTTACGTTGGCAGATTTTTTAGCCATATTAGAGGCTCTTTTAGCCTTTTCAACTGTAGCCTCTGCTTTGGCCAGTTTCTCCAATGATTCGGCATTTTTTTTGCTGGCATCGGTAAGCTTCTTCATCTGTGTGGCTGATAAGTTGCCACTCTTGATTTGTTCATCGAGGCTTTTGGCAACTCTCTCAGCCAATTCAGATTGTTTTTTTAATGCTGCATTCAAATTATTGGTCGCACCGTCAGCTTTTTTAGCTTGGGTTATAATGACAGCATTTAGCTTGTCCAAGTCACCGACAACTTCGACATTCATTTTTAATCCTTTAGCCAGTTCCTTGGCTGCGTCGCCGTAAATAGACTTTACTTTCTCTATTTCCTGACCAAGCTGTTTTACCTGTTCTATTTCTTTCTCATCAACAAGATCGGTTATCTTTAATTCTGCCATAATTACAAATAATGTCTGTACTCTACAATCGTGCCTTTTATCTCTGTGCCCAGTCGGTCAAATGAGTAACTGCCGTCAGCTTTCAAGTAGATGACATAAATACATTCGTCCAGCATGGCCGCTTTACGGGCGAGTTCACTTACACGTTCAAGTTCACTCATTTCTTTTTTTATCTTACAACCGCATGACATGATAATATTATTTATATCCACATTCTTTGAAAAAATTCTCAATCCATGGTCTGAGGTGCATTATGATGAAGTATTCCTTTGCGGAAGAGCCTAAAGCGAATATATTGTCACCATATTTCTTTTGGATATCGGGACCGTCTATAAATCCTTCCGTAAATACGCTCATACTCCTGTTCAATCTTTCCAACCTGATCGCGCACCGGTATGAGATCCGACTTGTAACCCTTGTCGTTATTGGCCACGGCGACCTTCAATGCCTTGGTGTTGCCGTAGGGGTCCCAGCTGGCCGCGATGTTGAACCAGGCGTACAGCGCCGGCACCACCACCAGGCCCATCGAGACGATCACGGCGATCACGTTGCGGGTGGCATGGCACATGTCCCGCTTGAAGATGCCCCAGATCATTTTCACTGTTCGTTCCCCTCCTCACGCAGACTCCTGCCAGCATTTCCGTCCGTGTTTCCAGCCGCATACTCAGCCGCATGTTCAGTCGCATGTCCGGCCAAACCACCATGCGCAACCTCATACAGCCTCGTACGTACGGCATGCATCGGCTTGTAATGCATGCCCGGCCGGAACAGCAGGTTCTCGTGCAGGATCGCGCTGCGGAACTCTTCCGCACTCATCGCTTCCTCGCCCAGATAATTCGCATACCGTTCGCGCAGATACTCCACCACGATGAGATACGTGTCGATGGCGATGATCGAAATGATCCAACCGAGCAGCATGGCGAGCTTCATGCGCGTGATGAATAGCAATAGCAGGAACACGAACGGCAGTACCGCCAGCGCGAGGAATCCCCAACGCACCAGGCGCGGGTACAGGCGGAAGAAATGAATCGCCCGTCTGCGGGCGAGTTCGGGGAACTCCTCGGCGATCTGCTGCGCGGTCTCGGTGAGCCGCAACGGTTCCACCGTGCCTTCGTTATGTTCGGTGATCATCAGATCAGTGTCCGCCAGACGGTTGTCGAACAGGCGGTTGAGGTTCAACGCCAGCTTGCGGACCACCAAGCCGATGAACAGCGCCACAGGCAGATACCAGAACAGCGAGAGCATGTCGATCCAATAATGGTTGGCATACATGCCGCCGATCGGCCCGCGCATCGCGTTGATGCCGTAGGTGAACGGTAGGAACGGTTTCAGACGGCGGAAGAATTCCGGCATCATCTCGATGGGGTAGAGGCCTGCCGCGCCCGGAATCTGGATGATCACCAGAATCACGGCGACGGCCTTGCCGATATGCCGGAACGCCACGGCGAGCGCGTAAATGATGTTCACGTAGACGAACGAGGCGAAAATGCCGGCGAGGATGAACAGGAACGGATGCTCGCATTGGATGCCCAGCGCGAGATCGCCGATCGTGGCGATGATCGCCTGCAGGAATCCGACCGTGACGAACAGCAGCCAACGGCCCATATAGCCTTGGCGTGGCGTGTACATGCGGATCTTCTCATCGCGGTCCACTTCAAGCTTGTAGATCGCGACGAGCACGAATCCACCGACCCACAGCGCAAGATTCGTGTAGAACGGCGTGACCGCGGAACCATAGTTTTTGACCGGGTAGAGGACCTGTTCGTCCAAATGCACCGGCTCGCCCACGAACGAGCCGACCTCGCTCGCGTCAAGTCCGAGCGCTTGGGAAAGCTGCTGGAACATCGCCGAACTGCTCAACGCGGCCACATCGGTGCGCGTGGTGTTGAGCTGTTTGGCGAGATTGGCGAGCTGTGTCTGCGTGCCAGCAATGGTGGTGTTCGTTTGGGTCACGGTGCGCGACAACTGGTCGAGCAGCCCGTTGCCCTGTTCCAGCGTGCTTTGCAGCGTGGTAAGCGTGCCGGACAGCGACCCATTGGCCAGGCTGAGTGTATCGAGCCCGGTGTTGAGATTCGGCATGACCGTGCCGGTGATGGTCGTGCGTGCGCTCGCCATCGACGCCGTGCCGTTCTTCGCCAGCGTGGTGACATCGTCGTTGAACCCGTTCGCGGTGTTCTTCCCCGCGTTGATCGCAGCCGTGGTGTCCTGATCGAAGGCGTCGATGCGCTGCTGCTGGAACGTCAGCTGTTTGCGGGCTTCGGCGAGCTGCGCGGAAAGATCCTTATACGTTTGGCTGTTCGGATCCAGCTGGCTGGCCTGCAACGCCTTCTCCACGTCGTCGAGCACATTGCCGGTGGTGGTGTTGACGTGATGCATGGTGCTGGACACTTGGTCGAGCGCGTCCTGCGTGGTGTTCAGTCCGCTGAGCACGGTGCCGGTGGCATTGCTCACGTTGACCTGCAGGCCGGACAGTTGCGTGCTGCCGTTGTCGAGCGCTCCGACCAGCGTGTTCGAGAATCGTTCGGTTTGTGTGCGCGTCTCGCTCAGCAAGTCGGACGCCTTGCCGACGGTGTCAAGCGAGTTGGTGATTTCCGAGGCGAGCGCGATGTTGGACTGTTTGGCCGAATCGATGGTGGTGAGGGCCTTGTCGAGCGTGGAACGGGTGTCGCGCAGCTGCTGTTGGACGGTTTCGAGCTGGTTGATGGTGTCGGTCAGATCGTTGACGACGTCGCTTTGCGCGCTTTTCACGCTGCCGGTGGTTTCTCCCGCTGCCTCCTTCACTTCCTTTGCCACGGCGTCGGCCACGCTGGAAACGAAAGTGGTGTTGATCTGCTCGTCGATCGTGGTCGCGCCCGTATCGGTGATTTTCGGCGCGATCGCGTTCAGCTTTTCGTTGATGTAGTACGTGATCGACGGTCGGTCGCCTTTACCGGTGACGGTGCCGATTAGTCTGGAGCTGAAGTCTTCCGGCAGTACGATCGCCGCATAGTATTTGCCGGATTCCACGCCTTCGATGGCTTGCTGCTTGGGAACGAAACGCCAGCCGAGCTGATGGTTCTTCTTAAGCTGGTTGACGGTCTGCTGGCCAGCGTCGAGATGGCCGACCAGCGTGGAGGTTGTGCCCTTGTCCTCGTTCGCCACAGCGACTTGGATGTTGCCCGTGTTCGCGTACGGGTCCCAGTTGGCGAGGATATTGCACCATGCGTACAGTGATGGGATGATGGCCACACCCAGCGTGACGACGAGCGCCACGGGGTTCTTCAGAATGCGTTTCACGTCTCGAAGGAAGATGGCGAAAACCTGGTGCATCAAGCCTCCTCGCGGGTATTGGTCGCAACATCTACGTGCGGCGGCATGCCCGTGCGGGAACACCCGGTTGGGCTCTTCGTCGCGCGATCCGGTGGACATTCTATGACTTCCGATGGAACGATCGCAATGGTTTCGCCATGTTTATTGGTCGGTCCCGCAAGTGTCGGGATATGAGACGAAAACGCTCGGCATATGGCTCTAGTGGGGCGGGCGACCTGGATATGGAGCGGACGGTCGGGAAAACGGAAAGGAAAGATGGCGAATGTTGTCACATGACAAGTGGGATAGGGTTGGGCGATAATGGAGGCATGACTATTGCAACGCCGGAACGTTATGCGCAAATGCTGGACGCCGCACGCCGCGGCGGTTACGCCTATCCCGCGATCAATGTGACCAGCACGCAGACCCTGAACGCCGCACTCCAGGGTTTCGCCGAGGCGGAATCCGATGGCATCATCCAAGTCTCCGTAGGCGGCGCCGCCTACTTCTCCGGGCAACGCGTCAACGACCGCGTCACCGGCTCGCTTGCCTTCGCAGCCTTCGCGCACGAAGTCGCGGCGAAATACCCCAACATCACCATCGCCCTGCACACCGACCACTGCGCCAAACAGTATTTGGACGAATGGGTGCGCCTCTTGCTCGACCATGAAGTCGAACAGGTGAAGCACGGTCAGGAACCGACCTTCCAGTCACACATGTGGGACGGTTCCACAGTGCCGCTGGATGAAAACCTCGACATCGCAGAAGAACTGCTCGACAAATCCCAAGCCGCGCACACCGTGCTGGAAATCGAAATCGGCGCGGTCGGTGGCGAAGAAGACGGGCACAGCGCCGAAATCAATGACAAACTGTATTCCACGCCCGCGCAAGGCATCACCGTCGCGCAACGACTCGGCCTCGGCGAGCGCGGACGCTACATGGCCGCCTTCACCTTCGGCAACGTGCACGGCGCATACAAACCGGGCGTGGTGAAACTGCGCCCCGAACTGCTCGACGAAATCCAGACCACGGTCGCGCTCGCGATCAAGGCCGGCGAAATGCCCGACCCCGCGCACTCGCTGGATGTCGCTCCCGGTAAGCCGTTCGCCCTGGTGTTCCACGGCGGTTCCGGCTCCGCGCCGGAGGAGATCGCGCAGGCCGTGAGCTACGGCGTGGTGAAGATGAACATCGACACCGATACGCAGTACGCATTCAGCCGTGCGGTGGCCGGTCACATGTTCTCCAACTATGATTCGGTGCTCAAAATCGACGGTGAGGTGGGCAACAAGAAGCTGTACGATCCGCGATCCTGGGGTCGTGAAGCTGAATCCGCGATGGCCGCGCGTGTGGTCGAAGCATGCAAGCAGCTCGGCAGTGCCGGGCGCGCGCTGAACTAGCCAACGGTCTTTCGAACTGTTTTCGGGCGTTTTCTGGTCTGTTTTTCGGACCGGTTGCAATCCGATTACGGTCGGTCCGGAGCCGTGAGCATCCCTCAGACCCGGTAGAGGGTGAAGAGTAACCTTTGTAAGGCTTTAGGCGCAAGGCTTAAGGCAGAATCGCGTACGCACGGAGGTGCAACAACATGCCTGGAATTGTTTTGATCGGTGCCCAGTGGGGAGACGAGGGCAAAGGCAAGGCAACGGATCTGATCGGCACGAAGGTCGACTACGTCGCCCGTTTCAACGGCGGCAATAACGCTGGCCATACTGTGGTCGTCGGCGACGAATCGTACGCACTGCACCTGCTGCCGTCCGGCATCATCAGCCCCAACACCACCCCCGTCATCGGCAACGGCGTCGTCGTCGATCCGGAAGTGCTGTTCCAGGAGATCGACGGCCTTGAAAGCCGTGGCGTGGACTGCTCCCGACTGCTGGTGAGCGAAAGCGCGCACATCATCGCCCCGTACCACCGCGTGCTCGACAAGGTGACCGAACGCTTCCTCGGCAAGCACAAGATCGGCACCACCGGCCGTGGCATCGGCCCGGCATACGCCGACAAGATCAACCGCGTGGGCATCCGCGTGCACGACCTGTTCAACGCGGAGCATCTGCATGACAAGGTCGAGGCCAGCCTGCATCAGAAGAACCAGATGCTCGTCAAGCTGTACAACCGTCGCCCGATCGACGTGGACGAGACCACCGACGAGCTGCTCAAGCTCGGCGAACGCCTGAAGCCGTACGTTGCCAACACCTCCCTGGTGCTCAACAAGGCGCTCGACGAGGGCAAGACCGTGCTGTTCGAAGGCGGCCAGGCCACCATGCTCGACGTGGACCACGGCACCTACCCGTTCGTGACTTCCTCCAACCCGACCGCCGGCGGCGCCTGCACCGGCACCGGCGTTGGCCCGACCAAGATCACCCGCGTGATCGGCGTCTCCAAGGCGTATGTGACCCGCGTGGGCGAAGGCCCGTTCCCGACCGAACTGTTCGGCGAGGACGGCGAATGGCTGCGCGCCCAAGGCCACGAGTACGGCGTGACCACCGGCCGTCCGCGTCGCTGCGGTTGGTTCGACGCGGTCGTCAACCGTTACGCGGCCCAGGTCAACGGCCTGACCGACATCGTGCTCACCAAGCTCGACGTGCTCACCGGCCTCAAGGAAATCCCGCTGTGCGTGGCGTACGACGTCAACGGCGAGCGTCGCGACGATATGCCGACCGACCAGGCCGAATTCGCCGCCGCGAAGCCGATTTACGAGTCCATGCCGGGCTGGGACGAGGACATTTCCCAGGTCCACGACTTCAACGATCTGCCGAAGACCTGCCAGGATTACGTCAAGCGTCTTGAGGAACTGTCCGGCTGCCGCATTTCCGTGATCGGCACCGGCCCGCAGCGCGACCACATCATCCAGATCAACTCGCTGATCGACTGAAGCTGATTCGGCTGATTCGTCGATATGAACGTCGGCAACGAACGTCAATGACAAGTGCCGGTGGGCCTGTGCCTGCCGGCACTTTGCGTATGGTGCGTGCGATGGCGTTCGCGTATGACGCACACCGCATACACACCGACGGGGTGCGCGGCGGAGGAACGGAAAAGGGGAGTGCGATGACTGCAATGCCGCCTAACGACAGGTTCGACAGGTTTGACAGGTTCAGCAAACTGGTCCCGCGATTCGACCACCTGAAATGGAAGATGGCCGCTGCCGGCATTCTCGTCGGCCTGATTTCCGGCTTCCTCGTCGTCCTCTACCGTCTCGGCATCGAATACGGCACCGACACCGCGCGCTGGATCTACGCGCGCATCCGCGAAACCCCGTGGCTGGTCGCACCGTGGGCGGTCGCCGCAATCGCAGCCGCGCTCGCCATCGCATGGATGGTCAAAAAAGAGCCGATGGCCGGCGGCAGCGGCATTCCGCAAACCAACGGCGTGGTGATCTGCGGCCTGAAAATGCGATGGCAGACGATTCTGCCGGTTCGCTTCATCGGAGGCCTGCTCGGATCGCTCTTCGGCCTCTCGCTCGGCCGCGAAGGACCGTCCATCCAAATCGGCGCATCGGGCGCGCAGTTCCTATCGCACCGGCTGCGCGGCAAGAAACGTGAGGACATGCAGGAGCATTATCTGGTCACCGCCGGTGCCGCGGCCGGCCTGTCCGCCGCGTTCAGCGCACCGCTGTCCGGCATGATGTTCGCTTTGGAAGGGGTGCATCGCAGTTTTTCGCCCGCGATTCTGATGGGCGCCACCGCCGCGTCCCTGACCGCCGATTTCGTATCGAAATACTGTTTCGGCCTGCGTCCGGTGCTTGACTTCGGCACCATCGGCCAACTGCCGCTCGGCGAATACGGGTGGCTGATTCCGCTGGGATTGGTGGCCGGTTTGGTTGGTTCGCTGATGAACCGTTCGCTGCTCGGCTTCCAAACGCTGTACGGCAAGCTTCCCGCATGGAGCCGCCCTTTGATCGCGATCGCACTCGCGCTGCCAATCGGCATTTGGCTGCCTGACGTGCTCGGCGGCGGCTCGAACCTGATCGCCATGGCCGAGCATGCGCGCGTCGGCTTGGGCATGCTGTGCGTGCTGTTCGTGGCGAAAGTGCTGTTCACCTCCACCAGCTTCGGTTCAGGCGCTCCCGGCGGCATTTTCATGCCGATTCTCGCGGTTGGCTCACTCGCCGGCGGTATCTGCGGCGAGACGTTGCGCCAGTTCGGCAACCTGCCGTCCGATTCCGTGGCGATTTTCGCGGTATGCGTGATGACGGGCACGCTGGCCGCGTCCGTGAAAACACCGATCACGTCGATTCTGCTGGCCGTGGAAATGTCCGGCACGTTGACGCACATGCTGCCGGTCGCCGCCGTCGCGTTCATCGCGCTGCTCGTCTCCGACCTGCTGCGTACGAAACCGATCTACGGCGAGCTGCTGGAACGGTACATGCGCGCGCAAGGAGGCGCGACGGCAATCGCCAATCGCATCGACAACGGCATCATGGAACTGCCTGTGGAAATGGGCGCGACCGCGGACGGCAAGCTGATGCGTGACGTGCGCTGGCCGTACGGCTGTCTGGTGATCGGCCTGCGTCGCGGAGAACGGCAGATCGTGCCGCATGGCGATACGCGGCTGCGCGCCGGCGACTATCTGGTCGTGCTGTTCAGCGGCGAGGACGAAAGCGACGCACGGCATGCGATGCGGCGGCTGTGCGACGTGTCCGTCTGACGCGGCCTTACTGTCTTCCATAACCATTCGTAGACGTCTAGGGCCACCCGAAGTTATCCACAGTTATCCACCGAATCGGACATGTTCGATGTTTGGTTGCAATGCACGTGTAGACTCGTACAAGGTTAGGAAGACGGCACCTGCGGCCAGCTCGTTGCCGTATGGCTGGGGTGGAACGACGCTGTCCGCGGAAAGCCAAGTACAAGGGGAACGTGATGGAATCGCAAGAACAACGGGCGGCAGACTCGCCAAACGCGGGTGATGAGCCGAATCCCGCCACACAGTCGATCGACGTCGCCGAAGTGGCGCGCGCGGATGTGCGCCCGTCCGGTGCCGCCGCATCCAAGCATCCGCCGCAGATTCCGCTCGCGCCGATGAAACGCATGCAGGCGCGATTCAACCCTCTTGCCGATGGTCTGATGTATCTCGTGGTGTTCGTCGGCGGCTTCGTCGGCGTCGGTTTCCGTCGCGCCACGGACCTGCTGCTGCCGTCGGTGAACGGTTCGCCGTTCGTGGTGGGCACGTTCGTGTCGAATATGCTCGCCTGCTTCCTGTTTGCGATGCTGACCGAATACATGGCGACCGCGTCGTGGCTGCGCCGCAGGGTACGGCAGGTCGTCAGCCGTGGCGTCGGGCTTGGTTTGCTTGGCGGACTGTCGACGATGTCCGGCGTGATGTTGGAAACCATGGAAGGCATGCGCGAGCAGCGTTTCGGCAGCGCGCTCGGCTATCTTGCGGGAAGTTTCGCCGGCGGTCTGATCGCGGCCGCGGTTGGCGTGGCGCTGATGCAGGCGTTGCTGGCGCGCGGCACACGCAAGCGGGTCCGTAACGCGATCGCCGATGCCTCCACGTACAGGAAATTAGGTTCAACATTCGATGTTATA
>OHBJ01003487.1_pt1 | contig 10364 bp, 10 predicted proteins | sample 1577241 | NCBI WGS metagenome assembly OHBJ01 (sample SAMEA3541594, study PRJEB24748) | human gut metagenome | biome: human gut; feature: human-associated habitat; material: faeces | place: China | collected 2012
GATTTTCCTTGACAAGAGCGCGCGCCGCTGATACACTTTCCTTGTCTATTACGGGTGCGCACCTACCGGCAGTCAGGCGGAAGTCTGGCTGCCGTTTTGCATCCGGCATTTGAATAGGAGGGAATATTTATGGCTTACTTCTGGCCGCTCATTCTCGTTGTGGCGTCGAACAGCGTGTATCACATCTGCGCCAAATCGCTGCCCGAGAGCGTTGATCCGCTCGCGTCGCTCACGGTCACGTATCTGATCGGCTCAATCTTTTCGGGCATCCTGTATTTTGTGATGAACCGCGGCGGGGCGAACCTTCTGCACGAATACAGCCAGATGAACTGGGCGCCGTACCTGCTCGGTCTTGCGGTCGTCGGTTTGGAAGCCGGCAGCATGCACGCCTACAAGGCGGGCTGGCCGGTCAGCGCGTTTCAGGTGTCGTCTGCGGCGGCCATCGCGACGATTTTGGTGTTCATTGGGTATCTTGTCTACCACGAGGCCATCACGGTCAACAAGCTCGTGGGCCTTGCGCTGTGCCTTGTCGGGCTGTTTTTCCTCAACAAATGAGTTGTGCCGCGGCTTTTGCCGTGGTATGATGGGGAAAACTTGTTTTAAAGAAGGAATTTTGATCTATGAAAGCTGCACGCGACTATCCGATCCTGACCGTCACCGCCAAGGGCACGCGCTGGCTCGAGAGCGGCCACCCCTGGGTGTACGACTCCGACGTCGCCCGCGAGCCGGACGAGAGCGAGTGTGAAAACGGTGCGCTCGTCGACGTGGTGTCGGAAAAGGGCAAATATCTCGGCACGGGCTTTTTGAGCAGACTCAGTAAGCTCCGCGTGCGCATCGTCTCGCGCAACGCGAACGACCGCTTTGATGAAAATTTCTGGCGGCGGCGTGTACGCTACGCCTGGGATTACCGCAAGGCGGTCATGGACGGGCAGACCGGCTGCTGCCGCCTGATCTTCGGCGAGGCGGACGCCTTCCCCGGCCTGACGGTCGACCGGTTTGAAAATCTTCTCGTCACGCAGACGCTCTCGCTCGGCATGGAAAAGATCAAGGACATGCTCTTCCCCCTCATTGTCGAGGTGCTGGAGCAGGACGGCGAGACGATCGACGGCCTTTTTGAGCGCAACGATGTCGTGCTTCGCGAAAAGGAGGGCTTGACGCAGAACAAGGGTTGGTTTCCCCTCCCCGGCAAAAAAATGCCCGAGAGCCCCATCACTGAAATTTGCGAGAACGGCGTTTTCTACCGTGTGGATGTCGAAAACGGGCAGAAGACGGGCTTTTTCCTCGACCAGAAGTTCAATCGCCTCGCCGTCGCGCACCTCGCGCGCGGCAAGCGCGTGCTCGACTGCTTCACGCACACGGGCTCGTTCGCACTCAACGCCGCCAAAGGCGGCGCAGAGCACGTGACGGCGGTGGACGTGTCCGAGAGCGCCATCGAAATGGCGCGCGCGAACGCGGCGCGCAACGGCCTTGAGGACAAAATGGACTTTCTCGCCGCCGACGTCTTCGACCTGCTCCCGCAGCTCGAGGCCGCGCACGAAAAGCCCTATGACTTCATCATCCTCGATCCCCCGGCGTTCACAAAGTCTCGCCGCACGGCGAACAACGCCGAAAAGGGGTACAAGGAGATCAACCTGCGCGCGATGCGCCTGCTGCCGCGCGGCGGCTACCTTGCGACCGCGTCGTGCAGCCACTTCATGCCCGCCGAACGCTTTGAGCGGATGCTGCGCTCCGCCGCCGCGGACGCGGGCGTCGAGCTGCGGCAGATCGAAGCGCGCACGCAGAGCTGTGACCACCCCATCCTCTGGAACGTGCCGGAGACGGATTACCTCAAGTTCTACTTATTCCAAGTGGTATAAATTGATATAAAAAATCCCCGCTGTTTTTACAGCGGGGATTTTTTTGGTTGTTTATTTGTTTTCGTCAGTGTTTTCCGCGGAAGTATCCGGCGTTTCGGGCTCAGTCGAGGGCTTGTCCTCAGTCTGAGCATCTTCGCCCTTGTCCTCCGGCGGCATTTCGATCTTTTCGCTCGTCATCGAAATGTGCTTGGCGGGCGCTTCGATCACGCTCGGCTGCGAGGGGCGGAAGCCGTCCTCGCTCTTGCGCGTGGAAGCGTAGGCCTCTTCGACGGTCGAGGGATCGCGGCCTTCGAGGATAGCGACCATTTCACCGCCCGTGATGGTCTCCTTTTCAAGGAGGTAGGCAACGACCTTGTCCATATCCTCGCGGTTGTCGCGGATGACCTGTACGGCGTCCTTATAGCACTCGTCGAGGATACGCTTGACCTCGCGGTCCATGATGGCGGCGGTATCCTGCGCGCAGTCGAGGCCGTAGCCGCCGTCAAGGTACTGATTGCGCACCGATCCGAGCGCGACCATGCCGACCGCGTCGCTCATACCGTACATGGCGACCATGTTGCGCGCGATGCTCGTCGCCTCCTGAATATCCTGCGAGGCGCCGTTGGTCATCGTGTTCATCACGACCTCTTCGGCCGCGCGGCCGCCCATCGAGACGGCGATCTTTGCCATCAGCTCATCGCGCGTGCGCAGGTTCGTCTTGTCCTCTTCAGGCATCAGGAGCGTGTAGCCAAGGCTTCCCTCGGTGTGCGGGACGATCGTGATCTTCTGCACGGGCTCGGCGTTTTTCTGCTTGTAGGCGACCATCGCGTGGCCGACCTCGTGATAGGCGACGAGCTTCTTTTCAAACTCGGTGAGGACGCTGCCTTTCTTCTCGCTGCCCGCGATGACGAACTCGAACGCCGCGAGCATGTCCTCCTGCGTAACGAGCTTGCGTCCCTTGCGCACGGCGCGGAGCGCCGCCTCGTTGGCGAGGTTTGCAAGGTCCGCGCCCACGCAGCCCGCGGTCGCGAGCGCGACCTTCTTGAGATCCACGTCCTCGGCGAGCTTGATGCCGCGCGTGTGGACCTGCAGCGTTGCTAAGCGGCCGGCGAGGTTCGGGCGGTCGACGGTGATGCGGCGGTCGAAGCGGCCGGGGCGCAGCAGCGCCTTGTCGAGCACCTCCGGGCGGTTCGTCGCAGCAAGCACGATGACGCCCTTGCTCGGGTCAAAGCCGTCCATTTCGGCGAGCAGCTGGTTGAGCGTCTGCTCGCGCTCGTCGTTGCCGCCGCCGTAGCGCCCGCCGTCGCGGGATTTGCCGATGGTGTCGATCTCGTCGATGAAGATGATGCAGGGGGCGACCTTCGACGCCTCGGCGAAGAGGTCGCGCACGCGGCTCGCGCCGACGCCGACGAACATCTCGACAAAGTCAGAGCCGGAGATCGAGAAGAACGGCACCTTCGCCTCGCCCGCAACGGCCTTGGCCAGCAGCGTTTTACCCGTACCGGGAGAGCCGACGAGCAGCGCGCCCTTGGGGATCTTTGCGCCGATGGCGGTGTATTTTTCGGGGTTGTGCAGAAAGTCGATGATCTCGACGAGCGATTCCTTCGCTTCGTCCTGACCGGCGACGTCCGCAAACGTCACGCCGGTGGACTTTTCCATGTAGACCTTGGCGTTGGCCTTGCCGACATTGCCGATGCCGCCGATCCCGCCCATGCCGCCGGACTTTTTCGCGATGAAGTTCATCAGCAGCATGAACGCGCCGACCATCAGCACCGTGGGCAGAATATAGCTCACCATGAACGTGAGGATCGGCGAAACGGGCGGCTGATAGGGCTTGGTGTAGGTCACGCCGTGCTCATCGCACAGGGTGATCAGCTTTTCCGTCGCGTCGGGAATGATGGTGGTGAAGAGCGTATAGTTCTGATCATAGCGCTTGCCGTCGTCATCCGTGTAGGTAAAGCCGTCGACCGGCGTGATGGTGAAGACCGTGTTGCCGAATTCGATGGACTTGACCTTCCCCTCCTCCACGAGTTCGACAAGCTCGCTGTATGCGATCTCGCACGAAGACTCGGCGGTGCGGGCCTGATCGAGCATGACGGAGAGGTAGTTTACACCGATCGTCAGCAGCAGCGCCCATAGGACGATCGACCACATGCCCCCGCCGCGCCGGCGGTTCTTGTCGCCGCGATTGCGGTTGTTTCTGTTGTTTGGCTCCATGTTGTTCCTCCTGTCGGGAGACAGAAAAATGCGAAGATGCGCACTTTTTGAATTAGTGATTTCAACTATACCATATATAAGAAAATCGCACAAGTTTTCTACGGTGAATTTTCGATGAACTTTTGCTTTGCGCCCTCTTTATCTTGCCCTTGTTCTGTGTTATAGTTGCAATGGAGTATTCTATAAAAATTTGTCACAAGGAGAAATTTCTTTTATGGATAAGGAACGCAAGGAAAAGACCGCGCGCGTGCAGGACGCGGAGGCCGACGGCATCATCGAGGGCCGCAACGCCGTGATCGAAGCGCTGCGCGCGGGCACGACCATCGACAAAATTTTCATCCAGAAGGGCGAGACCGATAAGACGCTCGGCCACATCGCCTCGACCGCCCGCGCCGCGGGCGTGGTCGTCGTGGATGCGGACAAGCGCAAGCTCGACTTCATGTCCCGCACGCACGCCCATCAGGGCGTCATCGCGCTCACGAGCGTGCGCGAATATGTCAGTGTTGAGGATATTTTGAACATCGCGCGCGAAAAAGGCGAAAACCCCTTGATCGTCGTCTGCGACGAGATCTCCGACCCGCATAACCTTGGTGCGATCATCCGCACGGCGGAGTGCGCGGGCGCGCATGGCGTCGTCATTCCCAAGCGCCGCAGCGCGGGCCTCACGAGCATTGTCGCCAAGACGAGCGCGGGTGCGGTGAGCTATGTGCCCGTCGCGCGCGTGCCGAACATCCCCGCGCTTTTGGAGCAGCTGCAAAAAGAAGGCGTCTGGGTCTTCGGCACGGCGGCCGAGGGCACGAGCGACCTCTACTCCGCGGACCTCAAGGGTCCCGCGGCCATCGTCATCGGCAGCGAGGGCGACGGCATGACGAGACTGGTGCGCGAAAAGTGCGACTTCCTCGTCAGCATCCCGATGAAGGGTAAAATTTCGTCGCTCAACGCCTCCGCGGCGGCGGCCATCCTCCTCTACGAGGCGGTGCGCCAGCGCCTGGGGCAGTGACGGTAAAGAAGGAACGATATGGACCCCAAAGACCTTGAATTTGAAGAAACGCTCGCCGACTCCGAGCTGCTGCTGAAAAACACGGCCCGCAGCATGGACGAGGATGCGGAATTCACGCTCGAGAGCATTCTGGCCGAGTACGGCAGCGGCACGCCCGCCGCGCCCGAACCGGAAGGAAAAGAACCCGAGCCGCCGGCGGAAAAGAAACCGCCGGCAAAGGTCGTCCCCCTGCCGAAAAAGGCGGAGGCGGCGAAAAAAACGGTGGATGAAACGGCGGATGAGACCGCCCGCATCCCCGTCATCCCCTTCCCCGGTGCGAAAAAGGCCGAAGAGCCGATAGAAGCCGAGCCGGAAGAGAAAACGGACGCGGAAACCGAAGAAGAACCGCCGCAGGACGACGAGCCCAAGTCCATGAGCTTGCAGGACATCCTGGCCCAGACCGTGCAGGAGGCGCTCTCCGAGCGCGAGGACACGATCATCGAGGAGGAGCCGCCGCGCCGCGGTTTGTTCTCCCGCCGCAAGATGCGCGACACCGAGCAGCTCTACGACGACGCGGAGGAGGAAGAGGACGAGGAAGAAGCGTTCGAAGAGCCCGAACCCGAGCTCCCCGAGCCGCCGCTGACCGAAACGCTCTCCGACTACCGCGTCCAGCTTTCGGGCGCGACGAAGGCGCGCCGTGGGGCGGGTATTTTCACGCTTTTGCTGTGCGTCATGGCGGTGCTGGAGCATTTTTCCATCCTGCCGGAGGCGTACACCGCTGATCCGATGATCCGCGCGCTGCCGCTGCTGGCGGTCGAGGCCATCGTCTGCGCCATCGGCTGGCGCATTTTTGCGGGCGCGCTGCGCTCGCTCAAACAGGGAAAAGTCACGTCGGGCTTTTTGACGATGCTTCTATGCCTTGTCACGCTGCTCGATACGGCACTCTATGCTTTTCTTCCCGCGCGCGCGGCGCTGTCGCTGCCGCTGCCGGTGCTGGGGGCGATGTCGGTCTACTGCGCGCTGCTGGGCGAAAGTCTGCGTCTGCACGGCATGTATGACACGTTCCGCATCGCGGCCATCGGCAATGCGCCGTATATCGTCACCGTGACGGCAGGGGGCGCGGCCAAGCGCGTGGGCCTGCCGGGCGGATTTTCGAATTCCGCGCGCGCGAACGACCCCTATTCGCGCTGGCAGAGCGCGCTGCTACCGGTCTTCCTCGCGGCGGCGGTCGTGTTCGGCGTGCTCTCGACGCTCGAGACGAAGCAGAACGCGCTGCTTGCGTGGAACCTCTCGGTGATGCTCGCGAGTGCGAACCTGCTCGCGTTTCCGATGGTGTGCGCGCTGCCGCTCAAGCGCATCGCCGCGCGGCTTGCCAAAAGCGGCAGCGCCGTGGCGGGCTTTTCCGGCGCGGACGCCATCCGCCGGAGCAACTGCGTCATCCTGACCGACGGCGACCTGTTCCCGCCCGGAACGGTCACGCTCGGCGGGCTCAAGGTTTTCGGCGAGGAGAGCGGCAAGGTCATCTCCTACGCCGCGACGATGGCCCACGCGTCCGAAAGCGGCCTGAGCCGCCTTTTTGACAATCTTCTCGCCAGCGACGGCGGCTTCCGCGAGCAGGTCGAGGACGTCGACTTTTACGAAGAGGGCGGCATCGGCGGCCGCATCCACGGCGAAACGGTGCTCTTCGGCACGGCGGGCTTTATGAGAAAGCGCGGCGTGAACCTGCCGCGCAACTTAGGCCTCAAGACCGGCGTGTTCCTCTCGGTCGACGGCACGCTCATCGCGGTGTTCGCCGTGAAGTACATGCCCGCGGAAAATGTCGACTGGGCGCTCCACGCCCTGCACCACAGCCGCATCACCCCCGTGCTCGCCGTGCGCGACGGCAACATCACCCCCGCGCTCTTAAAGCGCAAGTTCGGCACCGACGCGCGCGCGGTCTACCCCAAGCTCTCGACGCGCCTGGCGCTCTCCGAGCGCGGCGGCGGGCGGCCGTATGCGCTGCTCATGCGCGAGGGCCTCATGCCGTATGCCGAGGTCGTGCTCGGCAGCAAGCGGCTCTGCGCGTCCGCCAAGCGGTGCACGGTGCTTGCATTTTTAGCCGCCACAGCGTCAACGCTCCTTGCATTTTATTTAACTTTTGTCGGCGCATACAGCGTGCTCACGCCGTTTTCTCTGCTCATTTACGTACTTTTGTGGTCGCTCAGCGCGCTGGTCGACGCCCTGCTCAGCGACCGTTATTGACACTTCGAACGAAGAAAACGAAAATTTGCGGAAAAATATGGTTGTAATGGAGAGAAAAACATGATATCATTTCTGCATTGAGTATTATCCCATCTTATGGCGCGAGCCAATCTGGGATTTACGATTTTCGGAAGGAGACTGACCCATTATGAGTGCAAAAGACATCCGCAATATCGTGCTGCTTGGCCACAGCGGCAGCGGCAAGACCACCCTCGCTGAGAGCATGCTGTATCTCACCGGCGGCACGGACCGTCTGGGCAGAATTGCCGACGGCAACACCGTTTGTGACTACGATCCCGAAGAGATCCGCCGCCAGATCTCCATTTCTCTGGCCGTGGCTCCCGTGGAATACGACAGCTGCAAGATCAACGTGCTCGACGTGCCCGGCGGCTTCGACTTCGCCGGTGAGGTCGCGGAGGCCGTTCAGGCTGCCGACGCTGCCGTCATCGTCTGCTCGGCCAAGGCCGGCATGAGCGTCGGCGCGGAAAAGGCGTGGAAATATTGCGAGAAGAACTCTCTCCCCCGTCTGCTCTACATCTCCAAGACCGACGAGGAGAACTCCGACTACAACGCCGCGTTCAACACGCTGCGCGAGCGCTTCGGCAAGAACATCGCCCCCGTCGTCGCCCCCATCTGGGACGAGAGCAAGAAGGTCATCGGCATCATCGACGTGCTGCATAAGCGCGCATTCGAGTTCGGCCCAGGATAACGGCAAATGCCATCAGGCTGTTCCATTCAATCCCATATTCCCCGATTGCCTTATACATATTAACCGTCAGGGGATACAGACGGTCCGTCTTAATGAAGGTCAGGGCTCCCATCAGGTCCCCCCATCCCCAGAGAAAGGTAAATGCAGCAGAAACCACGATGCCGGGGTAGGTGATGGGTACCATTACCCGCCAGAACACCTGGAACCGCCCGCACCCGTCAATAATGGCAGCATCCTCCAGCTCTTTGGGGATATCCAGGAAATATGGCCGGAGTGTAATGATACAAAAAGGAATGCTGTGCAGGCAGGTGAAAATAACAGGAGCTGCCAGGGTATCTAAAATCGCAATTTTCTTAAATGTCATGAACAGCGGTGAGAGGAACAGTACGGTGGGCAGCATCTGTGTTATCAGGATTGCCAATAGTACTGCCCGGTTGATGCTCAATTTAAACCGGGCCAGTCCATATGCGGACAGGGTGGCCAGCAGGGTGGATATGACCGTGGTGGCTGCCGCTATGATGAAACTGTTCCTGAAGCTGACCCAGATGGGCACGCTTCCCCTGACAAACAGCTGTGATATATACCCCTCCAGTTCAATCTTCTCAGGAAAAAAGGTGGGGACCTCAGCAAATATTTCTTTTGAGGATTTAAGGGAGGTAATCACCATCCAGTAGATGGGAAATAAGAACAGTATGAGAACAGCAACAGCAATCAGGTTAAACAGTATCTGTTCCCTTTTTTTCCGTTTATCCATCTCACATCACCTCCTCTTTCTCCATTAATTTAAGATTGAATATGGCAACTACCAGCAAAAGCACCAGCATGATATTAGCCACCGCAGCCCCCTGTCCAAATTCAAAATTGGAGAACGTCAGTTTATATGAGGCGGTTGCCAGTATCTGCGTGGAATCCAAGGGACCTCCGTTTGTCATTATATATATCAGGTCAAATGCCTTAAACGTATAGATGAACCCAAGTGTCACCACACTGAGGATGGTTGGTTTAAGCAGCGGGAGCGTAATGTGGCGGAACCGCTGAATACGGCTGGCCCCGTCAATGGCGGCCGCCTCAAACAGCTCCTCAGGCAGCGTGGTCAGCCCCGTGGCCAGTAACAGCATGTTAAAGGGAACGCCTCTCCAGATATTCGTAATGATAAGGGCGGTCATGGCCCCCCGCTCCGTGGTCAGCCAGGAAACCGGAGCCTTGACAAGATGCAGCTGGGTCAGGAAATAATTCAGTATGCCGGAACCATCCCCTGCAAAAATCCATTTCCATACAGAGGCAAATACAATAACAGGGACCAGCCAGCACACCATCAGCAGTCCCCTGGATATCTTGCTGAGCCTGAATGCCTTGGAAAACAGGAGGGCCAGGGCAAACCCTATGATGAACTGGAACAGGATGGACATTACCGTAAAATAAACCGTATTCCATATGGCTTTCCTGACCATGGGCATGGCCAGGACCTCCCTGTAATTACCCAGCCCGATAAAGGGCTGCTCCCCCCGGAAGGTTTCCAGCGTCACTTCATGGAAACTCATACTCAGGTTGTATATCAACGGATATATTACAATCAGCGCCAGAAACACTGCCGCAGGAAGGATAAAACAATATCCGGCTATGATTTCCCGCTTTGTATACCGGTTGTGCATGGGACTTTTCTTCTTAATTTTCATCAACAATCACCGCTTTCCAACTCATTTCACCTGATTTTGGGCATAAAAAGTGCTGCAAAGCACAATTGCCATGTGTTTGCAGCGCTTTGTCCTATATCCTGTCTGGTTATAATCCTGCTATGGATGCTCCTGCATCCCTGGCCGCCTGTTCCGGATCCTTGGCTCCAAGAATAACCGACTGCCACATTTCAATCAGGATATCACTGATTTTATTATAATTCTCTACCGGCATCGCCACTGCATACTCCTGCATTTCCACAAATGTGCTTATGGGCTCCTGGCCGAAATACTCAGATCCTGCAGCCACGTCTTTTCTGGATGGAATATAGTTTTCTGCCTCACTGTACCTGACCATGACTTCAGGCCTGTTCATATATTTTACAAATTCCCAGCTTAAATCCTCATTTTTAATGGTATTGGGTTTGTACCCGTAAACGAGTTGGCCGTTATTTGTTCCAAGTATGTAATTATCGAGCGCCATCAGTGAGAGATGATCGTAATTGCCTATCTGGAAGTTACCGGTAACACCGTAGCTGGCCCTTATCTTCAGATCGTCTATGAAAGAGAGCGCCTTGGCATTCTGAAAGAAATCCTCACCGCTGATTCTCCATGCAGCAGAAGCTGACGGGAAATATCCCCAACGATTATTCTTTCCGAAACGTTACGAACAGACCGGGCAACGTGTCGTTATCCTTGTAGACGAATAT
>OHBJ01003488.1_pt1 | contig 10356 bp, 8 predicted proteins | sample 1577241 | NCBI WGS metagenome assembly OHBJ01 (sample SAMEA3541594, study PRJEB24748) | human gut metagenome | biome: human gut; feature: human-associated habitat; material: faeces | place: China | collected 2012
GTATCCCGATTATCTGTGCCTTAATCCGAAGCAGGATATCCTTGGTCACAAGAATCACCTGCCGGGCCTGATGTATGTCATCAGCCAGATTATCCGCCCCCAGCTGCCCCGCAAGCCCCCTGCATACCTTCAGTATCCGGTTATCCATCTTGTCATCCGGCAGATCCGGCGGGAGCGTCACATCCACAAAGTTCTTCTCCACCCGCAGGCTCCCGCCGCTTTCCAGTCCTACCCCGGCCAGCAGATTCCCGTTCCGGCGAAGTTCCTCCAGAATCCTTATGGCCTTGCGCGCATTGGCGCCTCTTTCCCCATCGGCTTTTTTCAGGTTATCCAGTTCCTCCAGCACTGCCACAGGCAGTACAATCTGGTTATCCTCAAAGCAGTTGACCGCATAGGGGGCCTGTATCAGCACATTGGTGTCTATTACATAGGTTTTAATCATTGACAGGACTCCTTCCCGTTATTTATAAGGCACATAGGCCTGCATCCGCAGGATATGACGTCTTATGGACCAATTGTAACGGATATCAGGAATCCATGTCACCACTGCCCTGTAAAAGGACTGTAAAATATCTGCGCATCACGGCGCAGCATTTGAACTTCCTGCGGCGCAGCATTTAAAATTCCCCTCTTGACATCCATCCTTACTTCCCCTATAATCGGAATTGCCGCAGTGCTGTGTGCATGCGGTGATTCCAACAGCAGAAAGGTGGCTAACTGAAATATGATTATTAAATGATTGAACAGCAGCAAATGACAGCATGGATATGATCCTGTGCTTCCATGGCAAGACAGGCCGTGGTAAGACAGGCATTTATTCTTATGCATTTTCATCATTTCGTTCAGTCATTGGGAATCATTGTTTCAGTGGGCCATATTTTATACAGGACCGTAATCCGGACACCCTATACACATTTAACCTGGTACATTTACTTTTTGCAGCGTTTCCATACTGCGGTACCGGTATGTCGCGGCGTTGTCCCGGGTTTCAGCCACGGTATTGCCCAGAATCTGGATTCCTTCTGAACGAAGTGCGTTTAGGAGGGATTTTTTTTGTTATTAAATGCACAGGACATTAAGAAGGAGTACGGCATCCAGACCGTACTGGATATTGAAAAACTGGAAATTGAGGACGGGGAAAGGATTGGCCTTATCGGCCGCAACGGCGCAGGCAAATCCACCCTGTTCGGGGTATTGACAGGCAGGATTGCCTGCGATGAAGGGATTATCAGGCGAAACTGTGAAATCGCGGAAATCCTGCAGTCAGGGGATCCGGACGGTGAGCCGGACGGACGCTTCATCAGCCAGATGAAGCTTCGGGAAAGCGCGGTTAAGAGCGGGGGCGAGCGGACGCGCCTTGCCATTGCATCTGCATTTTCCAGACATGCTCCCCTGCTCTTTGCAGATGAACCCACCACGAACCTGGACGTGGACGGTGTGGAAATGCTGGAAAAGATGATGGCCGGTTACCGGGGTGCCATTCTTATGATATCCCATGACCGTACACTGCTGGACCGGGTATGCAACAAGATCTGGGAACTGGAGGACGGAAAAATACGGGTATTTGACGGCAATTATTCAGACTGGAGCCAGCAGAAAAACAGGGAACGGAATTTCCAGCAGTTTGAGTATGAACAGTACCAGAAAGAAAAACGGCACCTGGAAAAAGCCGCGGATGCCCTACAGCGGAAAGGCCAGACAATGGCAAAGCCGCCAAAGCGCATGGGCAGCAGCGAATGGATGCTCTACAAAGGCATTGCTTCCGTACAGCAGGGTCACGTCCAAAGCAACAAGGCAGCCGTCATCAGCAGGCTGGAACATCTGGAGAAAAAGGAAAAACCGGCCGAGCTTCCCCATGTATCCATGAAGCTGCCGGATGCAGGACGCATCCGCGCCAGATATGCGGCCACGGTCAGGGAACTGACTGTTAACTACGGTGACAACTATGTCCTGGATCATGCCACCCTCTACGTGGAATCCGGGAAGCGGACCTTCCTTACAGGAACCAACGGGGCAGGCAAGTCCACCCTGATCAAGGCCCTCCTTGAACATGCCCCGGGCACATTCATCACCTCAGAAGCCAGGGTCAGCTACTTTTCCCAGGACCAGGACACCCTGGACCCACGAAAGACCGTACTGGAAAATGTAACCGCGGACGCGGTCTATCCCCAGCATATATGCAGGGCCGTGTTATCCAACCTTTACATGAGCAGGGATGACATGTTTAAAGCCGTCAGCGTGCTTTCGGGCGGGGAGCGGGTGAAGACAGCCCTGGCCAAGGTACTGGTGTCGGGCTGTAATTTCATGATCCTGGATGAACCCACCAACCATATGGACGTATATACCATGGAGGGACTGGAGCGTCTGCTGGAAAGCTATGACGGCACGCTTCTGGCTGTCAGCCATGACAGGACCCTGGTGGAACACCTGGCCGATGCGGTATTCCGGGTGGGGGATGGGACAGTGGCGCCTGTCCACAGATAGGACCGCCCTCATCCGGCCCGCCGGGTGACCGGGCATGGATTCAGTATGTCATCATTGTCTGCGGCGTACTCCTGGCGTCATGGGAGCTGTGGTTTAAAAAATCAGCTTGTACAAAAGATCATGACATGTTATGATAATCTGAGATTTTTGAAAAAGAAGGTCACAATCATGATTAACCATAATTCAAGTGTTCCAATGTACCTCCAGATATCAAGGCAGCTGTCAGAGGCCATTCAGCAGGGCGAATACAATCCCGGAGACAAGCTGCCTTCCGAGAGTACCTTGTGCCAGCAGTATGATGTAAGCCGTATCACGGTACGCCAGGCCCTGAACCTGCTGATACAGCAGGACATGGCATTTTCCGTCCACGGGAAAGGCACCTTTGTAAAGCCGCCTGCCATTAACCACGAACTGAACAAAATCATCAGCTTTAGCCGGGTACTGCAGCAGAAAGGGCTGAAGGGCCACACGTGCATCCAGTCATTTTCCCCTGAGTTCCAGGATGAAGCAGCCCAAAGCCGTCTGGGCGGGACTGTATCCAACCTGAACCTGATTGGATACGCCACCCACACGCCGGTTGTATATTACCGTTCCTTCTTTCCCCCGGACATAGGACAGCGTATGTGGCAGGCCGCCAAGGATGCAGAACAATCCGGCAACGCATTTTCAACCTATGACCTGTATGCCAGGATTGGCGTGGATATGTTCCGGGTGGAACAGAGCATCGGCGCTGTTAATGCTGATTCCGGGCTGGCACAAGTGCTGGAGCTGCCCAAGGATAAGGCGCTGATTGTATTGGAATCCGTTTATTATGCCGCGGACGGCTCTGCCATGGAGTATAAACTGGGATATTACCGGTCCGATATATATTCCTTCCATCTGCAGCGGCAGCTATAGGACGGGGTCATAATTGAAAATTACATATCCTGTATGAAACAATCAGCCGTATCCAAAATCGTGGATACGGCCCTTTTTCTATGAATATAGCATAATCATATACAACTACCTGCAATAATGCCCCTTTTTAATTTCCCCATAACCTTGCGCAACCCTTCAAGCCCTGTTTTCGATATTACAAGTTGGATATAAAACACCAGACTTGTCATATCATTTGTGCATATATCACAATTTTATACTTGAAAAATTGGCACTCCCAAGTATTTAAATACAAATATCCATCTTGACATCACCATTTTTGTGTGTTATTCTTGGTATATCTTGTAATAACAAGTTATATCAACAACACATCTTAAAGGAGGATTACCATGGGAAAGGACACTCTGAGAATTATTTCCCCAAATGGACATTTGGGCTTTGCCCCCACAAAGGAAGGAAGTTTTTACATCGGTGCAGAAACAAAACCAGACTATTACTGCTGTGATTCCGGCAGTGACGATATCGGCCCGGTGCCTCTGGGTATGGACAAATGCGCCAGCCATCCGGACTGGCAGTATCATGACCTGGAATTAATGCTGCTGGCTTCACGCGAACAGGGTGTGCCCATGATCATCGGCTCCGCAGGCGATACCGGAACCAACAGCCGTGTGGATATGTATGTTGAGATGATCCGCGACATGGCGAAGAAGCATAATTTAAAGAAGTTCAAACTGGCTTATTTTTATTCTGAAGTGGATAAGGAATATCTCCGCAGGAAGATGCTGGCCGGTGAGACAATCGAAGGCCTGAACAGCCGTACCGACCTGACCATGGAGGAGCTGGACGCCACCACCAGGATTGTGGCCGTATCCGGGGTGCATCCATTCATCAAAGCCCTGGAGATGGGGGCGGATGTCATCATCGGCGGACGTACCAGTGATGCCTGCGTCTTTGCATCAGCTGCTATCTATGAAGGCTTCCCGGAGAACATCGCATATTACACAGGCAAGGTCCTGGAGTGCGCATCCTTCTGCTGCGAGCCTTACGGCGCCAAGGAATCCGTTATCGGAACCATCACAAAGGATGATGTGAAGGTTACCGCCATGGCACCGTTCCAGCGCTGTACCGTTGCTTCCGTGGCAGGACATGCGATGTATGAGCGGACCAACCCGTATTATGAATATGTGGCCGGAGGCTGCCTGGATATGAGCGAATGCGCATATGAACAGTTTGACGAAAAGACCTGCCGTATCACCAATCCGAAGTTCATACCAATTGAAGGAAGGGTTAAGGTAAAACTGGAAGGTTCCGGCTACATAGGAAAGCGCTACATGGGACTTGCAGGCGTGCGCGACCCATATACAATCAAGAACATTGACAAGGTAATCGACTGGGCCAAATCCCAGGTTGCAGAGCGCCATCCCGATGATAAATATGAGCTCAGCTACCGGATTTTCGGTAAGAACGGCGTCATGGGCGACATGGAACCAATTAAGGAAACCAAGTCCCATGAACTGTTAATCGTAGTGGAAGGCGTTGCGGATGACGATGCCCTGGCACAGGAAGTCACCCTGATCGGCATGCGCCAGATTTTCTACGCAAGGCTGCCTGAGGTTAAGGGAACCGCGGGAACTGCTGCATTTATCCTGGATGAAGTTACCAAGATTTCCGATGCCTATACCTGGACCATGGACCATACCGTGGAAGTGGATGACCCGTTGGAGCTGTTCCCTGTTTCCATGATTGAAATCGGTGAATAAAAGGAGGACGAAACTATGAAGACAATGAAACTTGTTGATTTGGCAAAAACAATCCGCAGCAAGAATGCCGGTACGGACCGAATCACCTTTGATATTATTTTCCGTGACCCGGAAAACTATGAACTGGTTAAAAAAAGCGGTGTGCTCAACCGTGCATTCGTGGCGGAACTGTTCGGTATACCGGACAGCCGTATTGCTGATTTCGTGGAATTTGACCCGGGTTACGCAATCAAATTCACCATCAACCGTCTGCGTCCCTCCGGTTCCTTTGGGGAGGGTGACATATTTGGCTGCCAACAGTATCCGCCTCTGCTGGACGTAGAAATCCCCGTGGAGTAAAGGCTGCATAAATTCTGAGTAGTTGCCGGCTGTACCAGGTTCTGTATTGTATAAATAACTGGTGACAACCGGCAATTTTTAAAATAAGAGAGGAGGAAAGCAATGCCAATCGAGCTTGTCTACCTGGCCGCGCTGCTAATCACCATCTGCATCTTCTTTATCGTCCTGAAACGTCCGATTTATGAAGGGATGCTGGCCGGCTTCATTGTCATGCTGGCCATGACCAACCAGTGGAGCCATGCATGGGAATTTGTATACAAGACATCCACCAACACCCTGTTTTACGCCATTGTAGCCTTCATGGTCGTGGCACAGATATTTACAGGGACCAAAGTAATCGATGCCTGTGTGGAAGTAGTCCTGTCCATCTTTGGACGCATTAAAGGCGGCACCGGTTATGTGGCGCTTCTTGTGTCCAGTTTCATGGGCGCCCTGTCCGGCAGCGCTGCGGGCAATGTGGCTGCCACCGGGGTCTTCACCATCCCTTCCATGAAACAAAGCGGCTTTCCCGACTACCTGGCCTCCAATATCTGTATGGCGTCCAGCACCATGGGAAACATGATTCCGCCTTCCGGCATCATCGTGGCTTCCTTTGGCATCCTGACAACCCTGTACGGGGATGAGAAGTACGCAATGTCCCAGTTCTGGCTGCTTATGTGGGGCATGCCCAGCGCCAAGCTGTTCACCAATCTGGACCAGCTGGAAGTAGGCGACACCTTCACCATCACGGTGCTGGACCGGGTGCTCACCTATGAGGTGGACCAGATCTCCATCGTGCTGCCCACCGAGACCGACAATCTGAAGGTGACCGAAGGCAGGGACTACGTCACCCTGATGACCTGCACCCCCTACGGCATCAACTCCCACCGCCTTCTGGTGCGCGGACGGCGCATCGAAACGCCGGACAAGCTCAAGCACATCCGTGTAACAGCCGATGCCATCAAGATCGAACCGATCATCACAGCTCCCATCATGGCACTGCCCCTGCTGCTGGTGCTGCTGCTCTGGCTGCTGTTCTCCAACCGCAAACGCAAATCTACAAGAGGTGAAAAACATGAAACGCACTGATCTCAAAAAGCACGCTGCGGCCCTGCTTTTGGTGCTGTGCCTTCTGGTAACAAGTGCGCTGCCTGCCCTTGCCACCAGCGCAAACATCAAGCTGGTGGACAGCAGCGGCAATCCCACTACCGGCACCATCCGCGTTACGCTGTACGACAGCGCCAACGATAAGGCGCTGAGCGGCGGCAAGCTCACTTTGTACCGTGTGGCCGAGGTAAAGCGCCAAAACGGCAACCTGAGCTACGAATACTGCGGCGATTTCTACGGCTGCGGTATTGCGCTGGGTGATTTGACCGACAGCACCCTTGCGGCTCAGCTGCAGGAGTATCTGCCCCAAAGCGCCGAGGGCACCACAAAGACCATTGATGCGGACGGCAACGTGACCTTCCGTGGTCTGGAGCTGGGCCTGTATCTGATCGTGCAGACCGAGGCTTCCAAGGGCTATGAGCCGATCAATCCGTTCCTTGTCTCTCTGCCCATGGCGGAGGATGGCAAGTGGAATTATACGGTGGATGCCAGCCCCAAGGTGGGTGCTTACACCCCCACCAAGCCGGACACGCCGCCTACGCCCCCTACCCCGCCTACGCCGCCGGATACGCCCGATCATCCTGATACGCCTACCCCGCCGGACAACCCGGATAACCCGGTCTTTCCCGGTAATCCGGTCTCTCCCGGTAATCCGGACAATCCCGTGGCTCCGGGCCACCCGGATCATCCGGTAGCACCCGGTAATCCAGACAGCCCCGTTCTGCCGGGCCACCCGGATAACCCGGCAATGAGCGGTCTGCCGCAGACCGGTCAGCTGAACTGGCCCGTGCCGGTGCTGGCTGTCAGCGGTGTGGTGCTGTTTGCATTCGGCTGGGCGCTGGATCGCAAATACCGCACAGTATAATTTTATTCTGATACAACAAAGAGGACCCGATGCATCTGCATCGGGTCCTCTTTTTCGGTTTCTTTTATGCAGTCAGGGTTTACTGCTGCTGTGCCTGCTGCTCGGCGCGCTTGGCTTCCAGCGCCAGAATGGCATCGCGGCGGCTCAGGTTGATGCGGCCCTGCTGGTCGATGTCGGTCACCTTGACCACGATGGCATCGCCCACGGCCACCACATCCTCCACGCGCTCCACACGCTTGGTGTCCAGCTTGGAGATGTGCACCAGACCTTCCTTGCCCGGTGCGATCTCAACGAAGGCACCAAAGTTCATCAGGCGGGTCACTTTGCCCTTGTAGATGGCACCGATCTCGGGGTCCTCCACAATGGTCTTGATGGTAAAGATGGCGCGCTTTGCGTCCTCCTGATCCACGGCGGAGACGAACACATGGCCGTCCTCCTGCACATCGATCTTGCAGTTGCAGGTAGCGCAGATGTCCTGAATGACCTTGCCGCCCTTACCGATCACGTCCTTGATCTTATCGGTGGGGATCATCATGCTGAACATCTTGGGTGCGTAGCGGCTCAGCTCGTGGCGGGGCTCTGCGATTACCGGCTTGATGATCTCGTCCAGAATATACAGGCGGCCCTTGCGGCACTTCTCGAAGGCCTCAGCAATGATGTCGTAGGTCAGGCCATCGATCTTGATGTCCATCTGGATGGCAGTGATGCCCTTGCGGGTGCCGCCCACCTTGAAGTCCATATCGCCGTGGAAGTCCTCCACGCCCTGAATGTCCAGCATGGTCATCCAGCGGTCGCCCTCGGTGATCAGGCCGCAGGAGATGCCAGCAACAGGTGCCTTGATGGGCACACCGGCATCCATCAGAGCCAGCGTGGAACCGCAGATGGAAGCCTGAGAGGTGGAGCCGTTGGAGCTCAGGACCTCAGAGACACAGCGGATGGTGTAGGGGAACTCCTCCAGAGAAGGCAGCACGGGAACCAGAGCGCGCTCTGCCAGTGCGCCGTGGCCGATCTCGCGGCGGCCGGGGCTGCGGGAGGGCTTGGCCTCGCCGACGGAGTAGCCGGGGAAGTTATAGTGGTGCATATAGCGCTTTTCGGTCTCTTCCCAGATGGTGTCGAGCTTCTGGGCGGCGGAAAGCGTGTCAAGCGTACAAACGGAGAGCACCTGCGTCTGGCCGCGGGTGAACAGGCCCGAGCCGTGGACGCGGGGCAGGACGCCGACTTCGGCAGCGAGAGGACGGATCTCGTTCTTCTGGCGGCCGTCGACGCGGTGGCCTTCGAGCAGCCACGCCTTGACGATCTTCTTCTGGAACTTATAGGTGATCTCGTCGAGGAACTGATCCATATCGGGATACTCCTCGAGGAACTTCTCGTGCCAGTGCTCGATCATCTCGTTCCAGCGGGCCTCGCGGACGTTCTTGTCGTCGGTATCCATCGCGGCCTTGGCCTCGTCCATGAAGTTTTCGACGATCTTGTCGAACAGCTCCTGATTGAAGCTCGCGTGCGGGTAGTCGAACTTGGGCTTGCCGATCTCGGCGACCATGCGGTTGATGAGCTCGACCTGCTTCTGGTTCTCGTTGTGGGCAAGCTCGATGGCCTTGTACATGGTGTCGTTGTCGACTTCGTTCGCGCCGGCCTCGATCATGACGACCTTCTTGCCGGTCGAGACGACCGTGACGTCGAGATCGCTGACCTTGCGCTGCTCGGAGTTGGGGTTGAGCACGAGTTCGCCGTTCACAAGGCCGACCTTGAGCGCGCCGACAGGGCCGTTCCAGGGGATATCGGAGATGGCGAGCGCGGCGGAGGTGCCGATCAGAGCCGCGATCTCGGGAGAGCAGTCATGGTCGACGCTCATGACCGTCGCCATGATGGAGACGTCGTTGCGGAAGTCGGAGGGGAAGAGCGGGCGGATGGGGCGGTCGATGACGCGGCTGGTCAGGATGCCCTTTTCGCCGGGACGGCCCTCGCGGCGGTTGAAAGAACCGGGGATGCGGCCGACGGAGTAGAGCTTCTCCTCAAAGTCAACGGAGAGGGGAAAGAAGTCGATGCCGTCGCGCGGGCGGGCGGAAGCCGTGGCGCAGACGAGCACGCGGGTGTCGCCGTAGCCGACCATGACGGCGGCGTTGGCGAGTTCAGCAAGCTTGCCGACCTCAAGCGTGAGGGGACGGCCAGCGAGCTCCATCTCGTACTTGTGGTAGTTGGGGAACTGTCTGTGGGTGATGATGGTAGACATTTGTCGATCTCCTTTTTTGTAAAATTCCGTATGGGAGCCGACCGTTTAGCACTTGAAAAAACGTCGGTCACGCCGCCGCTTTTTCAACTGCTAAAGCATAGCAGGCTCTCATACGCGCGGGGAAAGTGCCAAGGGCGAAAGTGTGAAAGAAGGGTGGTGCGCATGCACACCACCCTGTTTTCAAACTTACTTACGGATACCCAGCTTGGCGATCAGGGTACGATAGCGCTCGATGTCCTTCTTCATGAGATAATCGAGCAGGCTGCGGCGCTTACCGATCATCTTGTACAGGCCGCGGCGGGAGTGGTTGTCCTGCGGGTGCTGCTTGAGGTGCTCGGTGAGCTGAGTGATGCGCTCGGTGAGGATAGCGACCTGAACCTCCGGAGAACCGGTGTCGCCTTCGTGGGTGCGGTTGGCTTCGATGATAGCCGTCTTCTGGTCTTTGAGCATCATAGTGTGATATCCACCTTTCATAAATTCTCCCAACACTGAGCGGCGGGTCGGTGAATCCTCCACGTCCTAAGTGCGGGAATGCGCACGATAAGCGTGCTGAATTATGATAGCACAGCTTTTTCCTATTGTAAAGCAAAACCTGTGAAATGATACCGCTTTTTTGCATTTTTCCGTCCTACACAGCAAAGCCAAGAAAAAAGAGACGGCCAAGGGCGACTCCTCATAAGGACATCTTGAAAACACCAGATTAAACCGATTGAGAG
>OHBJ01003498.1_pt1 | contig 10339 bp, 11 predicted proteins | sample 1577241 | NCBI WGS metagenome assembly OHBJ01 (sample SAMEA3541594, study PRJEB24748) | human gut metagenome | biome: human gut; feature: human-associated habitat; material: faeces | place: China | collected 2012
CATTCATATACGAAAAGGCGGACACCTCAAATAACGAGACTACAACGGAGGTCCCGACGGCGGAGCCGACAGCCGCGCCGAACGCCGCGCCCGTTCTCACGCTCATCGGCGACGATCCGCTCTTTTATCCGGCACAGCCGGGCGGATACGAAGATCCCGGCTGCACGGCCATCGATGACCGCGACGGTGATATCACTGCGAAGATCGAATGCGCCGCGGACGTAAACGCCTTCCACACCGGCGAGGGGAGCGTCACCTATTCCGTCACGGACAGCGAAGGACTGAGCTCGACCATCACGCGCCGCGTGATCGTCACGGCGGCGGACCGGCCCGATACGGTCACGCCGGAGGCGGGAACGGTCTATCTCACGTTTGACGACGGGCCTTCCTCCAATACGGAGCATCTTTTGGATATTCTGGATGCCTATGGCGTCAAGGCGACGTTTTTCGTGACGAACTGCAATGAGAATTATACCTGGTGCATCGGCGAGATCGCCCGACGCGGCCACTCCGTCGGCATCCACAGCGCAACGCACGACTATAACGCCATCTATCAGAGCGAAGAGGCGTATTTTGCCGATCTCTGCCGGATGCAGGAGATCATATTTGAGCAGACGGGCGAGTATGCAAAGCTCGTCCGCTTCCCCGGCGGCAGCTCGAACACCGTGAGCCGTTTTAACCCCGGCATCATGACGCGTCTTACGAACGATCTGAACGACATGGGCTACGCTTATTTTGACTGGAACGTTTCCGCGGCGGACACGGCGTCCGACGCCACGCGCTATACGGTCATCGAAAACTTCAAGGAAAGCGTGCCGAAGCACGACTATTCCGTTGTATTGCAGCACGACACCAACGCCTTCAGCGTTGACGCCGTGGAGGAGATCCTCTCCTGGGGGATCAAAAACGGGTATTCCTTCCGCGCGCTGGATCTCACCAGCCCGGCGGTGCATCATTCTGTAGCCAATTAGGAGGCAGGAGAACATGACCCTTTTTGTTGCCTTTGAGATCCTCGGCACGATCGCCTTTGCCGTTTCCGGCGCGGTCGTCGCCATATCGAAGAAGATGGACATTTTCGGCGTGGCGATCCTCGGCATGACGACCGCGGTCGGCGGCGGTATACTGCGCGATCTCATTCTCGGTATCACGCCGCCCGCGGCGTTCCAATCGCCGGGGTACGCGCTCACGTCGATCGCCGTTTCGATGCTTGTTTTCCTGCCCCCGGTGCGGCGGCTGCTACACTGGAACGAGAAGCTTTACGACACGGCGCTTCTGCTCTTTGACGCCATCGGTCTCGGCATATTCACCGTGATCGGCGTGCAGACAGCGTACATAGCTACGGGCGAACTGAACGCGTTCCTTGCCATTTTCGTCGGCGTCGTCACCGGCTGCGGCGGCGGCGTGATGCGCGATGTGTTCGCCGGATCACCTCCGTACATTTTCGTCAAGCATTTTTACGCGACCGCGTCCCTCCTCGGCGCCGTGGCGTGCCTCCTGCTCTGGAACATCGGGCAGATGCCCGCCATGCTCATCGGCGCCGCCGTTACGCTCACGCTGCGCCTGCTTGCGGCGCATTACCGCTGGAGCCTGCCGAAGGCGAAATAAGATAGAGGGGAGAAGGTTCCATGGTACTGCATGAACTGCTCGGCCTGCCGGAGCGGGAGAAGCACGTCGTTTCTCTCTGCGGCGGCGGCGGGAAGACGACACTGATGTACGCGCTTGCGCGTGAGACGAAAACCATTCTGCCGACGGCGCTTTTTACCACAACGCACATCATGACGCCGTCCGATGCGGACGTTGTTCTCTCCGTCCCGTTTTCGGCGGAGGAATGCCGCGCGGCGTGGCGCGAAGGGAAGATCGCCTCGTCCGGGACATTTCTTTCGGAAGAGCGGAAATTCGGCGCGCCGGGGGAGGATGCGATGCGCTTTCTCTGCCGCGAGGCGTCCGCCGTTATCATTGAGGCAGACGGCGCGCGCCGTCTGCCGGTGAAATTCCCGGCGGCGCGGGAGCCGGTGATCCGCCCGGAAACGACACATACCATCGTTGTGGCAGGGCTCTCCGCGCTCGGAAAAAAGCCGGAGGAGATCGTCCACCGGTACGCGCTGGCAAAGAACACCGTGGATCTTTCCGGTGAAGCCCTCACCGAAAAACAGATGGCGGAGCTTCTCTGGGCAGGGTACGGACGCTTTGCCCCGATCTTCTTTATCAATCAGGCTGACACCAGCGATCTTGCGCAGCGCGGCGAGCGTATCTGCGCCATGCTCCGTGATTTCGGCGCGCGCCGCGCAGTCACAGCCTCGCTCCACGCACTTAGAAAATCGTACGAAAGGGGATGACCGGCATGAAACCGATGAAACGATTCTACTACCGGGCCTACCAGACCGTATTTGACCTCGGTTCGCGCGTTTTACCCTGGCGCAAGCCGGAGATCGTCAGCGGCGCGGGCAGCACGGCGAAGATCCCGGAGCTGCTGCGCGGCTGCGGCGTGAAAAAGGTGATGATCGTCTCCGGCAAACATACGGGCGCGGTGCTCGTCCCGCCGATCCGCGCGCAGATCGAAGCGGCGGGCATTTCCGCCGTCCACTTTGATGCCGTGCGCGCTAATCCCACGATCTCCATCATCGAGCAGGTGCGGGAACGGTATCTCGCCGAGGGCTGCGACGGCTTCCTTGCCGTGGGCGGCGGCTCGCCGATGGACACGGCCAAGGCCGCCGCGGCGCGCATCGTGCGCCCCAACCGTACCGTGGAGCAGATGACGGGACTTTTCAAGGTCATGCACGCTCTCCCGCCGTTCATCGCCGTGCCGACAACGGCCGGTTCCGGCTCGGAGACGACGATCGCCGCCGTTATCACCAACGAAAAAACGCACCACAAGCACGCCATCATGGATCTCTGCCTCGTGCCGCGCTTCGCCGTGCTCGACGCCGTGCTCACCGAGGACCTTCCTCCGGCGACAACGGCACAGACTGGCATGGACGCGCTTACGCACGCGGTGGAGGCATACGTCAGCATCCACAGCACAACGAAGGAGACCGACCGCTGCGCGGAAGAGGCGACAGCGGCGATCTTCCGGTATCTGGAACGGGCATATGCGAACGGACACGATCTTGAAGCGCGGCAGGAAATGCTGCTTGCTTCGTTCAAGGCGGGCGTCGCCTTCACCCGCGCGGGCGTCGGCAACGTCCACGCGATTGCCCACACGCTCGGCGGGCTGTATAATACGGCGCACGGACTGGCAAACGCTGTCATTCTCCCCATCGTTTTGGAGGATTACGGCACAGCGGCGGAGGAAAAGCTCGCCCGCCTTGCCGAGATCACCGGCACGAAAACGACCGGCACCACGCATGAGAAGAGCACGGCGTTCATCGCCGCGATCCGCGCCATGAACGCGCGCATGGGCATTCCCGAGCATCTGGACGTGATCCGCGAGGACGATATCCCGCAGATGGTCGCCTGGGCGCTGCGCGAGGCAAACCCGACATATCCTGTCCCGGTTTTGTACGACGAGGCGCACTGCGCCGAGGTCATCCGCCGGGTTCACGGATAAGATAACGAAAAGCGCCGGAACGAACAAAGTTCCGACGCTTTCGCGCATAATAAAAGGTTACTGGAGCAGGCTCCGGTAGCTGTCGCACGTCGAGAGATTGTCGGGCGGATAAAATTCCTCCACCGGGAAGCGGATGCGCCCGAAGAGCGTGCACGGATCGTCGTCCGTCGTGCCGACGCACTCGTTATCCGGGAAGCAGTAGTTGTAGACCGGGATGACGAGCTGGCTGTCGCGCTCGAGCCGGATGAGAGAAAACTGGCCGAGCGTCGCGTACCAGAGCCGGTTGGAGTCGGTGAGCACAAGCTCCTCCGGAAACGCGGCGAGAATGTTGACCGGCACCTCCGGGATGCGGTCAAGCGGCGTGGCGCAGTCCTTCTCGGTGATCTGCATCGAAAGCGCGATCGGATCGACCGCCTCCACAACGCCGACGGGCTGATCGGCCTGCGTGGTGATCTCGCCGTCAGAGGTGTAGACCTTGACGCTCCCCTCGCTGCCGAAGAGAATGACGCGTTTATTGAATACACAGAGACCGGTGACGGTTTTTGCGTTCGGGACGCATTCGCCGGTGACACGGTAAAAGTAGGTGACGTCTACCGTATAGTACCCGCGGTTGAACGTGATCTCCTCGACATTTACCCCGGCATAGAGCAGCTCGGCGCTTTTCGGGCGGATGCTGAAGGCGTTTTCTATGTAGCCCTGCGACGTCCGCGTCGGAAACACCCGCAGATCCTCTACGCAGTCCTTATCCCGGCAGCTGGAGTATATTTTCTTCGTATGGATACAAACAGCCTCGCGAACGCATGCGCTGCTGTCCACCGGACCGGGTACGACCCTGTCTGCCATATCGGAATTCCTCCTTTAACAAAGTTCAGTACAGTCTATGCGCGCGCCGCCCCAATGTGCCGATTGACGCCCTTTGGAAAAAGTGATAAACTTGCTATATATATAAATATGAGGAGAGATTCCGATGGAAGGATATCAGAACTTTCAGGAAAAGCTGGATATAAAGATTCTCATTCTGTTCATTCTGCGCCGTCTGCCGGATGCCGTGACGCGGGAAACGCTCACGGATCTCGCCCTTTCCGAGGGCAATGCGGGGTATTTTGAATACTCCGAGTGTCTCGCGGAGCTGGTCGATTCCCATCAGGTGGAGCAGGAAGGAAACCTCTACAAGATTTCCGAGCGCGGCGCGCGAAACTGCGAGATCGTGGAGAGCAGTCTGCCGATGACGGTCCGCCAGAAAATGGAAAAAAATATAAAGCCGGTCGCGGATGAGCTGCGCCGCCGCGCGATGATCACCGCCTCGCACGAAACGGCGGACAACGTCTGCCGCGTACATCTTGCTCTTTCGGACGGCATGGGCGAGATATTGAACCTGCAAATGCTCTGCGGCGGGGAAGAGCAGGCGGAGAAGCTGGAAGAGAACTTCCGGAAAAACGCGGAGAAATACTATACGCAGATCATGGAGCTCCTGTCGCGTGATGAAAAAGTATAAGATTTTTGTTATCAATCCCGGCTCGACCTCGACGAAGCTGGCGCTTTTCGAGAACGAACATAAAATTCTGGAAACCAATGTGTTTCACGATTCCTCGGTGCTGCTGCAATTCCCGACGGTAAACGCGCAGCTCCCGTACCGCAAAAAGCTCATCATGGACTTTCTGAGCGAGAACCATATCGACCTTTCGGACGTGGACGCCATCGTCGGCCGCGGCGGCAGCTGTTACCCGGTGGCGAGCGGCGTATACGTTATCGACGATAAGCTCATCGAGGATACCGCCGCCGGGAAGGGCGGCATGGAGCATCCGTCCAATCTCGGCGTGCAGCTTGCGCGCGAGCTGCAGAAGGAGTTCGGCGGCCGGATCTTCATGGTCGATCCGCCGTGCGTAGACGAGCTGTGCGATATGGCGCGCATGACCGGCATCGACGGCGTGCCGCGCCACACCAATATGCACGCGCTCAACCTTCGCGGCGTTGCGATGCACCACGCAAAGCATGTTCTCGGGAAAAAGTATGAGGACTGCTGCTTTGTCGTATGCCACATCGACGGCGGCATTTCCGTATCGGCGCACCGGTACGGACGCATCATCGACTGCAACGATGCCGCCGGGGGAGACGGCCCCTATACGCCGACACGCATCGGCTCGGTCTCCGTGGCGGACATTCTCGAATACGTCCGCGATAAGGACATCGACGAGGTCAAAAAGCTTTGCACCCGCACGGGCGGCTTTGTGAGCCACTTTGGCACCTCCAGCTCCGACGCCGTACATAAAATGGCCGAAGAGGGGAACAAAAAAGCCATCCGCGTCTGGGACGGCATGAAATACCAGATCGTCAAGTACATCGGCGCGATGGCGGCGGTGCTCGGCGGCAGGGTGGACGGCATCCTCCTTACCGGCGGCCTTCTCCGCTTTGAAGACATCACGCAGACCATCCGCGAGCAATGTGAGTGGATCGCGCCGGTGAGCACCTATCCCGGCGAGGTCGAGCACGAAGCGCTCGCCGCCGGAGCGCTGCGCGTCCTGCGCGGCGAGGAAGAGCCCAAGCACTACACCGGGCGTCCCGTCTGGGACGGCTGGCACGACGAGGATTGAACCCAAAACGTAACAGACACAGCAGTTCAACCGCTGCGTCTGTTTTGTAATAGCGTATGGTATAGAACGAAGAGACAAAAGTGAATTTGGAGAGGAATATGGCTACTACAGCTCGGATTGGAATCATAATCAACTTTGCGCTCATGGTGTTCTGTGTGTTCATTAGTGCTCGTCAGTTTGCAGAAAAGGGGTTCCTGTTTAATAACGCATATCTGTTTGCTACAAAAGATGAGCGTGCAAAAATGGAAAAAAGCCTTATTACAGACAATCTGCCATTGTGTTTTGTCTCCTGGGTGCAGTATTTTTCGTCAGCGCTCTATCTATAGTGATTCAGATCAAGAAACTGCTACTGCTCGAAATCCCCTTGTTTGTCGGTATTATAATATATGTTATTATCTCGTCAGTAAAAATCGGAAGGCAAACGAAGAGATAAAGTCCAATTTATTGATATAGTGAAAAAGCGCCGGAGCTTGAGCTCCGGCGCTTTTGGCATATTAAGGAAAATCAGAAGATCGCAACGACAGCGCCGTTGTAGGTCTCGGCGATGAAGTTCTTCACGGTCTCGGACTGGAGAGCCTTGACGAGAGCGACCGTCTTGGCGCTGTCCTTGTTGGCCTCGCGGACGGCGACAACGTTGGCGTAGGTCTGGGCGGCGTCGCCGGAGGCATCCTCAATGGCGAGAGCGTCGGCAACCTTCAGACCGGCGGCCAGCGCGTAGTTGCCGTTGATAACGGCGAGCGTGCCGGCGTCGCTGTTGGCGAGCTGGGTCGGGACCATGTCGGCCTGCACGGGAACAACGTTGTAGCCCTTCGCGTCAACGATATCGAGATGGCTGACGCCCTTTTCCGCGGAGGCATCCTCCGGCAGAGTGATGAGACCTTCCTGAGCGAGGAGGAGCAGCGCGCGGGTCTCGTTGCTGTCGTCGGCGGGGATCAGAATGGTAGCGCCCTCGGCGACTTCGTCAAGAGAGGAAACGCCGTTGCCGAAGAGACCGAACGGCTCATAGTGGATGAGACCGGCGGAGACGAGGTGCGTGCCGTTGCTGGCGTTGAAGCTGTTCAGATACGGGGTGTGCTGGAAGTAGTTGGCGTCGAGCTCACCGTCTTCGAGAGCGGTATTGGGCAGAACGTAATCATCGAAAACAACGATCTTGAGATCGTAGCCTTCCTCGGCGAGGAGGGGCTTGATCTGCTCAAGGATCTCGGCGTGCGGGGTGGAGGAAGCGCCGACGGTGATGGTTTCCTTCACGGCAGGCTCTTCGGCAGGGGTCTCGGCCGGAGTCTCGGTAGCGGCGGGGGCTTCCGTGGCGGACGGGGTGGAGGCGGTGCCGCAGGCGGTCAGCGCGAGCAGCAGCGCGAGAGCGAGGACGACAGAAAGAATCTTTTTCATTTTGATGTTTCTCCTTTTCTTTGGATTCGGTGGGCGAAACTTTTTATATCATCAGGCGGAGGTGCGTTTGTCCGTCTTGCGGACAATGTACATTCCGACTTCCTGAATGACCTGAACAATGATGATGCACAGCAGCGCGGCGAACCAGATGATATCCTGATTGAAGCGCTGGTGACCGTAAACAATGGCGATCTGGCCGAGACCGGTGCCGCCGATCGTGGCGGCCATGGCGGAATAGCCGAGCACCGTGACCATCGAGATGACCGCGCCCGTGATGAGCGAGGGCTTCGCTTCCGGGACGAGCACCTTGGTGATGATCTGGAATCGCGGCGTGCCCATCGCTTCGGCGGCTTCGATCACGCCCTTATCGACCTCCTTGATGGAGGACTCGACCATGCGCGCCACGTACGGCGCGGCAGCGATCACGAGCGTTACGATCACGGCCTTGTTGCCGAGCGATGTGCCGACGATGAACTTTGCCACCGGCAGCATGGCCACCATGAGAATGATGAACGGCACGCTGCGGAAGGCGTTGATGAGAATGCTGAGAATTTTATTGAGCACCGGCATCGGATGGATGCCGTCCTTATCGCTCACGCAAAGGAGCAGACCCAGCGGCAGGCCGAGAACATAGGCAAACACCGTGGAGATCACGGTAAGATAGATCGTCTGCCACACGCCGAGCAGAAACAGATTTTGCTGCCAGAGCTTTACAAACATATCGGAGAACATCCCATCACACCTCCTCAAAGGAGACGCCGTCCTGCTTCAGCCACGCGCGGGCGCGCTCGGCGCTCGCTTCGTCGGCGGGAAGCTCCAGGATCGTCTGCCCATAAATTTTGCCGTCGATCTCGCGGATGTCCGCGGATACGATGTTGACCGGGGCCTGGCACTCCATAATGAGACTGGCGACGACGGGGTGCCGCGTCGTTTCGCCGTTGAAGGCGAGGCGGATACGTTTTCCGCCGGGGGTGAATACCGGGGCGATGCTGACGCCGGGGAGGATCAGCTCGCGGGCGATCTTGGACTGCGGATTGGTGAACACCTGGCTCACCGCGCCGAGCTCGGCGATCTGGCCGCGGTCGATGACGGCCACGCGGTCGCAGATCTGGTCAATAACGCGCATCTCGTGCGTGATGACGATCACGGTGACGCCCATCGTACGGTTGATCTCCTTGAGAAGCGAGAGGATCGACTGCGTTGTCGTGGGGTCGAGCGCGCTCGTCGCCTCGTCGCAGAGAAGGTAGCGGGGCTTCGTTGCCAGCGCGCGGGCGATGGCTACGCGCTGCTTCTGTCCGCCGGAGAGCTGCGAGGGATACGCCTTGGCGCGGTCGGCGAGACCGACGACGGAGAGAAGCTCCATAGCGCGCTCCACAGACTCCTTTTTCTTCCACCCGGCGATCTCCAGCGGGTAGCACACGTTCTGGAGAACGGTGCGCTGCGCGAGAAGATTGAAGCCCTGGAAGATCATCCCGATCGAGCGGCGGATGAGCAGCAGCTCCTTCTGGGGGAGCTTGGTGAGATCCTTGCCGTCTACGATCACGGAGCCGGAGGTCGGACGCTCCAGCAGGTTGATGCACCGGACGAGCGTGGATTTGCCCGCGCCGGAAAGACCGATGATACCGAATATTTCTCCGTCCTCGATCGTGAGGGAAATGTCATGCACGGCGTGGATCTGCCCTTCGCCCTCGCCGAAGTCCTTGGTCACATTCTGAAGCTCAATCAAAAGCAAACCCTCCTAACAAACAAAAAAGCAGGCTGCCATTCTGGCATCCCGCTTCACAAAACCGCAGTTCCGGATTTCCCGGACTGCGCCTTTTATCCCTGAAAAGCAGTCAGCAAATGGCTATCGAAACGCGCAGCAAAGCTGCGCATGCACATCATCATGTTCATGCACATCTCGGTCATCATGCTGGCGAACGTACGGCGCATCGGCTGAGCTCCTTCCCTCGGTAATCAAGTTGTCTGCATTATATCCCTACGGTTTTGACCTGTCAATACACTTTAACACCGCAAAGACAGAATCGGCGAAAAAACACAAAACCCTCTCCCGTTCGGGAAGAGGGTTTGTGAATAATCATTCAGGATTTATACTCAAACGTCATGCCGCAAATGGAAATGGTGTCGCCGTCGCGGATGCCGAGCGCCTCCATGCGCTCGTAGATCCCGGCGTCACGCAGCGACTTGTCGAAATACATCCGGCTTTCGTAGTCGGTGAAGTTGACGGTCGAAACGAGCCGGTCCATCCACGGGCCGGAGACGTACCAGACGCCGTCGTCCTCTTCGATCTCCACATCCTCGGGTGAGCCGAGATCCGGCGCGGGCGGAACGTAGTCCGGCTCGTACACCGCGATCGGGGGGAGCGTGGAGAGCATGGCAGCGGCGCGCTGCATAAGCTCCTTCGTTCCGGCGGTCGTGGCGGCGGAGAGCTCAAAAAACTCGTAGCCCTGCGCCTCAACGTGCTTTTTCAGCCGTTCGATCGGCTCGCGGTCGTCCCCGAGCAGGTCGCACTTGTTCGCCGCGACGATCTGCGGACGCGACGCGAGCGCAGGGGAGTAGTCCGCAAGCTCGCGGTTGATCGTCTCAAAATCCTCGATGGGGTCGCGCCCTTCGCTGCCGGATACGTCCACAACGTGAATGAGCAGACGGCAGCGGTCGATGTGGCGGAGAAAATCGTGGCCGAGACCCGCGCCCTCGCTTGCGCCCTCGATGATGCCGGGGATGTCCGCCATGACGAAGCTGACGCCCTCGTCCACGTACACCACACCCAGATTGGGGTACAGGGTGGTGAAGTGGTAGTTGGCAATTTTCG
>OHBJ01003507.1_pt1 | contig 10325 bp, 5 predicted proteins | sample 1577241 | NCBI WGS metagenome assembly OHBJ01 (sample SAMEA3541594, study PRJEB24748) | human gut metagenome | biome: human gut; feature: human-associated habitat; material: faeces | place: China | collected 2012
ATACACCTGCTGATTTTCAAGTGCTTGCCAGCTGACCGTTTTTGTCTGCAAAACCATGCGGTTTCGAGGGTCGTTAAAAACTTCAAGGTCATTAAGACCTTGAACGGTGGCGGCCTTGCCACAGTGTGACAAGGCCGCATAAAAGAACCTCAATGCTGTTTGCGCAACGGATTGTTTATCACGAACTGGCAGAAGTCGTGATACAATTTGCGGTCTTTCGGGTCGGACGATTTGGAAAGCTCGTAAAATCCGTTCGTTCCCTGATAGTAGCTGAGCTGTTTGCGACCGTACACACCGTGTTTTTTCGCTCCTTCCATATAGTCGTAGAAACGCTGGCGGTACACGTCGCTGCGTTCGTTGCGTGTAAGCAGCGTTTCCTCGAACTCGAATTCCATTGCAAGGTCGTGCTCTTCGATATCGGCAAAGAAACGTTCCATAGGCTTGTCGCCTTTTTCGTCCCAATAGTGGTTGGGCTGCATGTAAACCAGGTCAAAGCCCATACTCTTTGCCTTGCGGTATCCGGCTGCACGGTTGTAGGGAATCCAGCACAGACAATAATTGTATTTATGAACATATTCGGCAAGCGGGGAAATGAATTCATCGGAATGTTTCAAATCGTAATTCCACCCTTCGTCGGGAGTGACGATTTCTTCCGATATGGGATAAAAACCCGCAAGCTCGATATATTTGTAACGCTTGGTGTTGTAGCGTTTTCTAACCTCATCCACATACCATTCGAGCGCAGCCACACGGTCTTCGGCTTTGGAAAAATCCATTTCGCGGCCGTCGAGTTCTCCCCAATAGGCTGTTGTCGACGTAGTGTCGTTATACACCTTATATAATATGGGATCGGGAACGGTAAGCACCACCTTGCGCTTCGCTTTCGGTTTACCCATACGTCCGGACGCCTCGCGCACCGCCTGCTCGAGGGCGTCGAAACCCGTGCCTTCGGCAAACCAGTAATCTATAAGCTCTGCCCACTGTTTTTTGCCGGCCGAGAATCCGTAATATCCCGTTCCGTATGAATATTGCGCCCCGTCGGCGCCACCTTTAAGAGTGAATTCGAGAAAAAGAAAGCTGTCGAACATCCAATGCTCCTTGCCGGCCTCGTCGGTATAGGTAACCATAGGAGCAAAGCGCTCCTTGTCCCAGCGGAAAGGCGTGCGGTGGGCACTGCCGCCGTAGCACAGCACCATATCGGTGAATTCGGGTTTTATGTCGCGGCGTTTTTCCCACGAATACAACTTGTCACGCTTCTGCGCGTGCGAATCCGCAACTATGCCGAGCAGCACGGCCGCAAGCATTAGGAATGTGATTTTGCGTATCATATATATAGTACATTAAGTTTAAGAGTAGGTTATTTTAACATTCGGCAAATATATAAAATCGTTTCCGGAAAACAATACGTTTCAAAACACCTGAAAAAATATGTCTGACATATTTTGAATTATCTCAGACATATTTCAAAATATCTCAGAGATAATTTTTTTTACAAGCGGGAAGCATATAACGAATTCACATACGGTTCTTTTCAGAAAGAACGACAAGTGCCGGACGTTTTCAGGCAAATTAACATTTTGCTTATTCTACTCTCCGACATAGCGGCTCATTTAATGAAAAACCGTTATCTTTGCCGCTACAACCTGCGTACCGTCTGCCATGAAAATATTTGCTGTAGCAACAGCCTTAATATTATCTTCAATCATCCCGCACACATATGCGCGCACCGTAACGGCTGCGCAGTTCGGGGCCATACCCGACGACGGTAAGAACGACGCCGACGCCTTGAGGCAAGCCGCAAAATATTGCCGCGAGCACGCGGGTACTACATTGGTTATAGCCCCCGGCGTTTACGACTATGCCGACACCACGGCGCAACGCATAGAGCGCGAGGCCATAAGCGGTGCCTACGGACGCGGACCGCTCGACGCGCAGCACCGCCTTTTCCGTCACGACGGAGAATATGTAAAAGGTCTGGACCTGACAGGATGCAAGAATATCAATGTCGAGGCTGAAGGAGCGACGCTAAGAATGCACGGCTGGTATGAAGTAATAACACTCGAACGGGCACAGAATGTAAAGATACGCGGTCTGGCCGTAACATACAGCCGTCCGCCGGCAACAAACGGCAGAATCATAGCCTCCGGACCGGAATACTTCGACGTTCGTCTTGACCCCGAATGCATATACTTGGACAGCATCGTTACAGGACGCATGTATCTATACGACACAAGGCGGCAATGTCTGTACAACACCGGAACAGGCGGAATGACAATGCTGTCGCGCGACATCATGCGCGTGAAGTCGTCGGGAAATCCTGCTGTAGGAGATTTTGCGGTGCTCAGACACGGCGGGCACTACCGCGCCGCAATTTTCATAAAGGAAGCTCGGGACATCACGATAGAGGGCGTCAAGATTCTGAGCCACCCCGGCATGGGTATCGTTGGACATTTATCGGAAAACATACTCATAGACGGTCTGCAAGTGGTGCCCGAGCCAGGCAAGTACTGCTCCACAAACACCGACGCCACGCATTTCACCTCGTGCTCCGGAACGATAACGATACGCAACTGCACTTTCCGCGGCAACGGGGACGACTGCACCAACATACACAACTATTATTATTGCGTATACCCGCAAAGCGAAAAAAGCGCCGAGCTACGCATAAAAGGAGCCGACCTGCACGCACTTTCGCTTGACTATCCCTTGCGCGGCGACACGATGATTGCGGTAAACAGGCGAAACATGAAAGAAATGGGGCGGTATGTCGTAGCCAAAGCCGACACTTCGCACGCCGAGTGGAAAGTGGTGGTTACGTTCACGCAGCCGCTCTCGATTGAAAATCCCGAAGAGTGTTACATGACCAACATATCGCGCGTTCCTAAGGCTATAATAACCGGAAACACGGTAAATTCGCATTTTGCAAGGGCTTTTCTTATAAAGACACCTAACGCCTATATTGCAAGAAACACCATAACGAACAGCACGATGACTGCCATAAAGCTCGGCGGAGAGCTGAGCTGGCGCGAAGCGGGCCCCGTGCACGACATAATCATCGAAGACAACTACATCTACAACTGTTCGCGCGACCTTCCCGACAGCGACCCGTCGTGCATACTCACAAGCACGGAAGCATTGGAGACGCCGCCGCAGGCAAACCGCAACATAATCATCAGAAACAACATTTTCGTTACCGACAAGCCTACGGCGATAATGCTCAACGACGCCCGCGACGTGACAATAGAGAACAATCGGATAAATAACGACAATTTCGTAAAACAAAACAACTGCAGCAACGTTATAATAAGATGAAAGAAGTTCCTGATACAGAACTTTTACTACCGAAAAGCAAACTAAACAAACATACAACAAAACAAATTACATTATGAAACACCTGAAAAGCTTTTTAATGCTTGGAGCATGCGCAATGACAATGTTCATGAGCAGCTGTTCGGAAAACGGCAAGTCGAACCTCACCCTCTCGGGCCTCGACCCCGCAAAGTTCGACTCGACAATCGACGGAAAGAAAACCGCGCTCTACACGCTGAAGAACGCAAACGGAATGGAGGTCTGCATAACCAACCTGGGAGGCCGCATCGTATCGATAATGGTGCCCGACAGAGACGGAAAAATGCAGGATGTGGTTCTGGGCTTCGACAACATTCACAACTATGCCGACGCTGAGCACACACCGAGCGACTTCGGCGCTCTCATTGGCCGCTACGCCAACAGAATAAACCAGGGACAGATAACAATAGAAGGCGAAACCATACAGTTGCCGCAGAACAACGGCAAGCACTGCCTGCACGGCGGCCCCAAAGGCTGGCAATACAGCATTTACGAGGCTACACAAGAAAACGACACCACGCTCGCGCTTTCGCTCACCTCGCCCGACGGCGAAATGAATTTCCCCGGCACTGTAAAGGCCAACGTCACCTACCGCCTGCTCTCGGACAACAGTATCGACATAGACTACGAGGCAACAACCGACAAAGAAACCGTCATCAACATGACAAACCACTCGTATTTCAACCTCAACGGCGACCCGAGTAAACCCATAACCAACTGCATACTTTACGTAAACGCAGACAACAACACGCCTATCGACTCTACGTTCATGACAACGGGCGAAATCGCTCCCGTAGAGGGAACTCCGTTCGATTTCCGCACTCCCACAGCGCTTGAAAAGGACATCGAGAACTTCGACAACGAGCAGATAAAGAACGGCAAGGGCTTCGACCACAACTGGTGCCTCAACACCTACAAGGACGGCCAGGGCGATGACAAGACAGTTGCTGCAAGCGTAGTGAGCCCGCTCACCGGAATCAAGCTCGAGGTTTACACCAACGAACCCGGCATTCAGGTTTATTCCGGCAACTTCCTCGACGGAAGCATAACCGGCAAAAACAATCAGACATACGAAAAACACGCGGCTGTATGCCTCGAAACACAGCACTATCCCGACACGCCCAACAAGCCCCAGTGGCCTACCGCACTGCTCAAGCCGGGAGAAACCTACAAGAGCCATTGCATTTTCAAATTCTCTGTAGAGGATGAAGACGAGGACGAAGAGTAAACAGTGAACATACTTACAGAAAAACGCGCGAACCGGTTCGCGCGTTTTTTTGTTGCCTGCAAAATAAAAATCCCGCAAACAAAAAAAATATTTTTTTGTACAGTAAAAAAACTTCCCGCAGCAAATTGAAAATACAAGGGAGATAATCGAAAATATGTCTGAGATATTTTAAAATATCTCAGACATATTTTTTGCTACATATACACACGCTGATTTTCAAGTGCTTGGTAGGTGACCGTTTTTGTCTGTTTCGGAAGCATACGCAACACGTACAATACAACAAAAACAAAAAAGAATGAATTATGCGGCACAACATATTTTGCCTACAAAATATTTTTTGTGAATTTTGCACCCGAAATCGGAAAGCGCAGTGCTTTTAAAGGCATACGACGATATGTTTACGGTATAACACGTATGATTTCACGCCCGCCTGCCATGTCCTTTCTGGAGTAAATACATTTTTTTATGCAACAGAACGGTAAACTTTTCCTTTTAGTGACATTAGGATTCCTGACGGCCTTCGGCCCGTTTGTAACCGACATGTATCTGCCCTGCCTTCCCTCGCAGGCGGCTTACTTCATGACAACAGCGTCGCGCGTTCAGCTCGGCCTCACGACAAGTATGATAGGACTCGCCGCCGGACAGCTGTTCGTCGGTCCGATAAGCGACAAAATCGGGCGCAGGCGCCCGCTCATAGCCTGCATGCTGCTTTTCATCGCGGGCAGCGTGGCCTGCTGCCTCGCTCCCGACATCCTCTCGTTCATCATTTTCCGCCTGTTCCAGGGATTGGGAGGAGCCGGCGGCATTGTGATAGCCAAGTCGGTTGCCACCGACATGTATTCGGGCAAAGAACTGGCAAAGTTCATGGCCATGATAGGTGCTGTAAACGGCGTGGCACCTATAGCCGCTCCCGTGATAGGCGGAATGCTCATGAAAGTGACCGACTGGCGCGGAATATTCGTTGTGCTAATCGCCATAGGCATAATATTGCTTGCCCTAAGCCTGCGCCTAAAGGAATCGCTGCCGGCGGAACGGCGCAGCACACGGAGCGTGATTTCCGTATACAGACTGTTCGGCACGGTAATGCGTAACCGCTTTTTCATGCGCTACCTGTTGCAGCAGGCATTCGCAATGGGTGTGATGTTCGCCTACATCGCGTCTTCGCCCTTCATCATACAGCAGCATTACGGCCATTCGCCGCTAATGTTCAGCCTGTGCTTCGCACTCAACGGCGTTGCAACAGGCTCGGCAGCCGCCATAACGATGAGATTCAACCAACCGCAGAACGCAGTGTTGTTCGGAGCTGTGGGAATGTTCGTACTGGCCGGATTCACAGCCCTGTGTCTTGCTTTCGACATGGGATTCTGGGTTTACGAAACGGCGCTGTTCCTGCTTCTGTTCTTCGTGGGCATAACGCTCCCCGCCTCTACATCACTGGCAATGGACAGCGAGCGCCAGAACGCCGGCACGGCTTCGGCGGCATTCGGGGCGGCGAGTTTCATATTCGGAGGAATCGTTTCGCCGTTGGTCGGAATAGGAAATATAATGACCTCGTCGGGCATCACGATATTCATCTGCGCCACAATATCGCTCTTGCTCGTAAGCACGCTGCTTGTGAGCAAATTCAGAAAGTAAGGACAACACACAATAATACGAACCGCAAGCAATCTGTTTTAACAAAAACACTTAACTTTGGAGCTATAAACCATAACCTTTACACTTAACATGACATTTCCACGAATTCTTTTTCGCAGTTGCGCCATAACATTCTGCGCAACGGCTCTTGCTCCTCTGCAAAGCAGAGCCCAGTACGATCACGGCCCTGAAAACACAATCCGCATTGCGTCCTACAACATTTACAACGGCAAAACAGCCGACGCAAAGGCATATAATTACGAAAAACAGGCACGCGTAATCGAAAGTATAGCTCCCGACGTAATCGCTATAGAAGAAGTGGACAGCGCCAGCTCACGTTCGGCCAACCGTTACGCATTGGGCGAATACGCCGCCGCTCTCGGAATGCGCGCCTTCTATTCTCCCACGGTCGAGATAGGCGGCGGCCTTTACGGCATGGGCATTCTTACAGAAAAGAAACCTGTTGCGGTGAAACGCATCGCACTTCCGGGCCGCGAAGAGGCCCGCACGGCTGTAATTGCCGAATTTCCCAACTACGTGTTCTGCGGAACGCACCTCTCTCTCAACGACGACGACCGCATAAGCTCGCTCGAGATAATCGGCCGCGAGGCCGAGAAATACGACAAGCCTTTCTTCCTGGCCGGCGACCTCAACGCCGAGCCCGACAAGCCGTCGGGAAAAACGCTCGCGCAGAACTTCACCGTTCTCAACGACATAAAGCAGCACACATGGCCGGCCAACAAGCCAAACGTGACGATAGACTACATTGCAGTGTATAAAAAACACGCCGACATGGTGGCACTGCTGCGGAGCAGGGTGGTAAACGAGCCCAACGCCTCGGATCACCGTCCCGTCTATGCCGACGTGCGCATAAAGCTGCCCGACAACAAACTGATATACTCCGCTCCCTATCTGCAGGACCTTACAAACGACGGTGTTACCGTTATGTACCAGACCAACGCCATAACACACACATGGATAGAGTACGGAACCGACACCACTAACCTCAAAACGGCGCGCACACTGCTTTCAGGGCAGGAACCGTGCTTCGACATTGAAAACAAGATACGCATAAACGGACTGAAAACAGGTGTGAAATACTACTACCGCGTATGCGCACAGGAAGTTCTGAAGAACGAAGCATACCACAAAATCCTCGGCAACAAGGTAACCACGCCTTTCTACTCGTTCAGCCTGCCCAAACCCGACACCGACAAGTTCACAATGGTAATTCTGAACGATTTGCACGAGCAAGACCACGTAATGAACCGGTTGTTCGAGGTTCTCAAGGAAAAAGGTATCGATTACGACTTCTCGTTGTTCAACGGCGACTGCGTTCCCGAGCCCGACAGCCGCAGCAAGGCAATACGCCGCGTAAACGTGCTCACAGCGGCAGCCGACGCAGCCGAACGACCCACTTTCATAATTCGCGGCAACCACGAGATACGCAACAACTACTCGGCCGGCATGCTTTCGCTCACCGACAACTTCGGAGGAAAAACCTACGGGGCTTTCTCGTGGGGCGACACACGCTTCGTGGTGCTCGACTGCGGAGAAGACAAGAAAGACGAGACGCCCGTTTACTACGGCCTAAACGACTTTTCGCAGCTGCGCCAGGATCAGGCTATTTTCCTGGCCAAAGAAGTAAAAAGCAAAGAATTCAAACGCGCAAAACGCCATATTCTTATACAACACATCCCTATCTGGGGCGGTTCGGAAGTATACACCGACAACTACCACCCCTGGACAAGGCTATGGGACCCCGTGCTGCAGAAAGCAGGATTCGATGTCGACCTCACGGCCCACGCCCATATATATTATGTGCTCGAACCTGGCAAAATGGGTAATCCCTGTCCCGCGATAGGTGGCGGAGGCCCCGAAATGGACAGCGCAACGGTAATGGTTCTCCAGAAAGACGGAAAAGAACTAACGCTCAAAGTATTCAACACAAAGGGCGAAACCATTCTGCTCCGCCGGTTATAAAATACGGCAAACCTCCATACGACAATGGCTCCCCTGTTTATAAGCAAGGGAGCCATTGCTTTTCATTTCCAGCGGCCCTTAACAGTCGCTTCCATTCAAAAAGTCGCCTTACTCCTTATTATATTATTACCTACATATCGTCAGATTACACTGCTATAAGTATCGACAGCCCTACCGACAGAAAAAACCGGAAACCTCCCGCTTGTAAAAAAAATTATCTCTGAGATATTTTGAAATATGTCTGACATAATTTAAAATATCTCAGAGATAATTTTTCCGGCCTATTCTGTATCTTCTATAATGTACATTTTCATGAACGGGAACACACCGCCGCCATAAAAAAGAACACAGAAAAAATAAATATAATAGTTAAATCGAGAAATCGCCATAAAATAATTGCAAAAAAACAGAAAAACTTGTGTAAATTAGAAGTAAAAGGATTAACTTAGCGCACTGTTTCCTTTCGGGAGACAAAAACGAGAATGAAAACACAACCTTAAAGAAACCTAACTAACAGTTTTAACTAACATTATTATTCATCAAAAATCAAAAAGCATGAAGAAATTTTTTTCTTTTATCGCGATGCTTTTCGCCACTCTGGCGATAGCACCGAATGCACAAGCCCAATGGATTCTGGGTGGAGGAATCGACCCGAACGACGTCTATGACGGCTTGGTTGCAGCTTTGGAAACCCGCTCCGACCGTGACAACGGCGGCCACTATGTGGGTAGCGAGGTAAATTCCAATGAAGATTTGAAGTACCCTGTTGCCTATGAGGACGGCAATGAGGTGCCCCAGGACATCCTCTGGAAGTTCGTTCAGGCAGAGGACTACAATGCAACGGTAGACAGGCCTCAATACCGCCTGCAGCACGTAGCAACGGGCAAGTACCTTAAAATCGTATGGATTCCTAATGGGGAATGGCCGCAGGGAAACCTGAGTCTTACAGACAACATCGAAGAAGCAAACAAATTCGTTGTAACCAGCGCCAACAATTACGACGGTCTTAACTACGGCTCTACAGCCGGCGGCTCTTTTACCGACGTAGACTGGGTTGGCGACGGTACGGCTATCACCCTTTGCGAAATCAACGAGAACGTTCCCAACGGGCGCGGCTGGCTTTGCAACGAATCTAAAGGAAACATCCGTGCCTTCTATCTGTGGCAAGACACGAACATCTTCACAATCAAACCTTATGTAGACGGCAGCGATCCTAAGGTTCGCCTCAACGAATACATCAACAAACTGCCTCTGAACATATACGACGAGTATAAGTATGGCACCGATCCCGGTTTCATTGCCAACGCAGAAAACGTTGACAATTTCATGAACCTTCTTATGGACGCTATCGAAAACAGTTCGTCCTGGGATGATGAAAAGTGCACTGAAGTCTACGACAATCTCGTAGCATACAAAGCTATTCTCGACAACACCGCAAACTCGGTGCCCCTCGTCGACGGCGCTTACTACTATATCAAGACAGCCAACACCGCATTCACCGCAGTAAACAACGGCGAATACGCAATCTACGCTCCGGGCGAGACAGAAAAAGACGCTCTCGGTTGGAAGGCTTTCAACGAAAACGACCCGCGCTTCATCTGGCAGCTCAAATTCCATGTTAACGAAAACGGCGACACCCGCTACGAATGGCGCAACGCCGGTTCGGGTCTTTACATCAACCGCTCAAGAAGCAAGAGCGACGGACAATCCGTGCTTTGGTCTACCGAATACACCACCCCCGGTACTCTCAAAGCAAACAACCACGCAGGACAGTGGTATATCTCCGACGATCCCGACCAGGTTTATCCCCCGCGTCCTTTCCACCAGGACGGCCACGACAACGGTAACGGCACAATCGGCCGTATCTGCATTTGGGACGGCGCTACAGATTCTCCGTCTTCATGGTTCATACGTTGCGTTCCGCAGGAACAAATCGACAAACTTGCAGACATGGAAGGCTTTGTAGAGCTCAACAAAGCTCTTGCTCAATACAGCTCACTTGCAAGCCGCAATTATGAAGTTCAGGACGCTCCGGGTTACATAAGTTCGCAGGAAATTATCGACAACTTCAAAACAGCTTATGCCGACGCCGACACTATGCTCAACCATTCTGAAGGCAAGACTTATACCG
>OHBJ01003511.1_pt1 | contig 10320 bp, 10 predicted proteins | sample 1577241 | NCBI WGS metagenome assembly OHBJ01 (sample SAMEA3541594, study PRJEB24748) | human gut metagenome | biome: human gut; feature: human-associated habitat; material: faeces | place: China | collected 2012
TGCCGTATACCCGGAAAGCATTTCTTCCGTTCCGATAATGCCGGTCTTCTCTCCCGCCGCATGATCCGCTGCGGCTTCCCGGTTAATATATTCTCTCACCTGTTCCGGCGTACCTTCCACAATGGTGAGTTCACCCCTGGGGGCATAATGTCTGTATTTCATCCCAGGCGCCTTGGGGGTCTGTCCACTGTCTGCCCGCAGGATCGTGGCATCTGTGTCCACCGTTCCCAACACCGCGCTGAGCTTTTCCCGGGTGATATATCCGGGGCGGAGAATCTGCGGCGGACTCACCGTCAGATCAATGATCGTGGACTCCAGTCCGATTCCCACTTCTCCACCGTCGATAATGGCATCGATCCGGCCCATCATATCTTCCACGACATATTTGGCCACGGTAGGACTCGGTTTCCCGGAAGTATTGGCACTGGGTGCCGCAATATATCCGCCGCTGTACTCGATCAGTTTCTGTGCCGCCGGATGTGATGGCATACGGATGGCTACCGTATCCAGTCCTCCGGTGGTCTCGTAAGGCACTGCATCTGACTTCGGCAGGATCATGGTAAGGGGACCCGGCCAGAAAGCATCGGCGATCCTGCGTGCTTCTTCCGGCACATCCCCTGTTATTTTGTAAATGTCTTCAAACCGGTAAATATGCACGATCAGTGGATTATCCGAGGGTCTGCCTTTCGCTGCATAGATCCGCTTTGAGGATGTCGGGTTCAATGCATCTCCGCCCAGACCGTATACTGTCTCCGTAGGAAATGCCACCAGACCTCCCCGCCGTAAAATCTCTCCGGCAGCTTTCAGTTTTGCATCATCTTCCTCACTGACCGGACCGTCTCCGGGTTGAATCTTGATGATCTCTGTATTCATATTTTTTACCTTCTATGTTCTAATGCATTTGGGAATAGTATATCATAGATACGATAAAATGGAAAGATACTGTTTCAGGTACCGCAGAATTCCCTTATGGATCAGCCATGCAATACGATCCTGATATTCTTCATCGCAAAGCTTTTCCGCCTCCGCTTGATTTGACAAAAAGCCACACTCCACGATCACGATGGTTCCTTTGGTCTTCTTCAGAAGATAATAACTGTCGTTGGCCTTGACTTTGCGATGATTCTCCGGGTCCAGTCCCCGTACCAGCTGATCCTGAATGCCGGAAGCTAGTGTCTCGCTTCCCATACTTCCGGTATAATAAAACACCTGCGCCCCATGTACGTATTCCTCCGGATAACTGTTCTGGTGAATACTTACCGTCAAAACAGGATCGGTTTTTTCTATGATTTCTATCCTGCGTTTCATATCCTGTACCTTTTTATTGGAAGCATGCGCATCATATAATCCGTCCTCCGTCTCCCGGGTCAGCACCACTTCCACATCTTCCGCTTCCAGATATTTTTTCAGTTTTTGAGCAATCTGAAGGTTGATATCCTTTTCCGGTGCCCCATTGATGCCGATCTTCCCCGGATCGTCTCCTCCGTGTCCGGCATCGACGACCACGCAGAGTCTCCCGGAGTCATCTGCCCCCATTCCCGTCTCCCGCAAAGCATTTACCGCATGCATCGCACCAACATATTCTGCCGCTTCCCTGCCGGTCAGCGCCATCGACAGAATTAAGAGCCCTGCCATGATCAGTTTCAATGCCTTCTGTTCCATTTTTTCAGCCGCCTTATTGTATTCTATATGATTTTATATGCATTTTCCGCAGGAAATATCTTCCCGATGCAAAATCTTCCAAAATTAAGAAATCCTTTTGTTTTAACCTATTGCATCCTGTTGCCTGTTCAGCGTATAATAAACACATGAAATCGAATAGAAAAACACTTTCCGTAATCTTATTTATATTGGCCGGAATTTGTATCCTGGCAGCAATTATTCTCTTCGTGAGGGGTCACATGGAGGACCGGCACATGGAAGAATCCCTGGATGCTTTAAGACCCACTGAGTCTCCGGCAGAGACCGTTCCTTCTTCGGAACCTGAGACCATTGCAGCTGCTACGACGGAATCCACCGCGGAAGAAGCGGTTCCCGCTCCGGAAGAGGTCACCAGGGTTTCCAATCCTTACGCCGACAGCTTTCTTGCCAACGAAGACATGGGCGCATGGCTGCAGATTCCCGGCACCGGGATCGATTATCCGGTGATGTGGACTCCGAGAGATGAGTCCTATTATCTGTATCGTGCTTTCGACGGCAGTGAGAATAAAAACGGCTGCCTCATATTAGATACGGACAGCTGCCTGGATCCCCTTTCCACGAATCTCATCATTCACGGTCACAACATGAAATCCGGTGCCATGTTTGGCAATCTCACGGATTATGAGGATCCGGATTTTTACGAAAATCACAAAAATATTATCCTGTACACCGAAGAATGTCAGCGCAATTACGAAGTTATTGCTGTCTTTCGTTCCCAGGTCTACCGGAAGACCGATCAGGTATTTAAGTTCTACAAATTTTTTCAGGCGGATACCCAGGAAGAATTTGATGACTTTTATAACAATATCAAGCAGTTATCCCAGTATGATACCGGTGTTACCGCACAGTTCGGAGATCATTTTCTGACACTGTCTACCTGCGTGTATCACGTAGAACAGGGCCGGTTTGTAGTCGTTGCCAAGGAAACGGAACCCGGCGATCACTACCTTCCCATACAGGAATAACCAACAATCTATCAGGAGGATTTTCTTATGAAAAAACTGAAAAAAATCGTTACACTGCTTACGCTTGCAGCTGTGTGCCTGACTGCTCCCGCATTCGGCAAGATCACAGTCAAAGCAGCAGAACCCAACACCTATGTTCTGAACTTTTCCCCCTCCAAAGGTGAATGGCGCTTCAAGCCTGCATCCTCATGGTCCGAAGAAGTTCAGGACCGCGAGCTTTACTATATGATGCAGGAAATCAAAGACGGTGACTACATCGTAGTCCAGAATGATGTCGACTGTAACCCTCTGAATCTGAATGTTCCCGTACGTCTGGGCAACCTGACGATCAAGAACAGTGTCAAGACTCCTGTCATCACCGCAAAAGGTTATGACAATGTCTATGTTCTGGACGGTACTACCGCGGCAATTAACGGTGATGTATCTCATGCCTATGTATACGGCGGTGCACGCGTTAATTTCAATAATAACGTTGATACTTTGGAAATGTACGGCTACGGCAATGAATACAACAATCTGCATGCCTATATCAACGTTGTCGGTACGGTAAATCATCTGTCTGCCAAAGACGGTCAGACCATGGAGACTTATTATGACTACTACAATTTTGCAGCCAATAAGCTGTACACCGAGGATGGCGCCTTAAGAACCGATGCACAATATTACAGCAAGACCGCTCCCGCTGCCACCACTGAAGCTGCACAGCCTGCTGCAGCCGCTCAGCCCGCTGCAACTGCTCAGCCCGCTGCAACTGCACAGCCCGCCGCTTCCTCTTCCGCATACGATGATGTGCCCAAGACCGGTGAAAGCGCTCTTGCTATTTATCTGTTGGGTGCCGCAGTTCTCTGTGTTGTATCCGGATATGCACTTCGTAAGAAAAACGCATAATTACATTATAAGAGCACAAAATGCCTGGCCAAAACGGCCAGGCATTTTATATTACTTATTATTGCAGGTAGGCGTTGATCAGTTCCCAGGCTGCCTGTGTTCCGTAGCCGAGTCTCCATACTGCCACACCACCGATATTCTTGGTAGTCATCATATTCAGCTTCACAGCGATGGATTCCGCATCCTCCAGCCAGATCTGATAATTTACGCTACCGGAAGTCCATTCCGCATAATTCTGGCAGGTCACTTCATCCCATTCTGCACTCACGCCTGCTTTACTCATGAAGTCTGCTTCATTGCGCATTGTGATATATTCGTCTGTCACATCCGTTCCTTCCGTCTTCCACAGGATCGTATAGAAGGGAAGTGCATTCACTACTTTATTCGCCGGTACTTCCTGAAGCGTTCTATCCAGTCCGTCCGATACATAGCTGATGCTTGCAACACTTCCGGGATCCTTGCTTCCGTGCCAGTGCTCATCATATCCCATGATGATCACATAATCCGCAACTTCTCCCTGAATATCCAGGCGATAGTAGTCATTGAAATTAAAAGGTACATAATTATCGATTGACAGTACCAATCCCTTATTGCGGCACTCTATGGACAGTTCTCTTAAGAACTCCACATAATGCGGTCCGCAGTCACTGCTCAGCTGTTCGAAATCCACGTTAATCCCGTCAAGTCCCAGTCCCACTGCCGTATCCGTCACATTTTTCACCAGGTTCTGTCTGGCCGTTGTGGATGACAGCATATTCAATGTACTGATAGATATGCCGTTTTCATTCGCATAATTAAAATTATCCAGCACACCCCACACCTGCAGTCCCATCTGATGGGCGGTCGTTACATAACCCGCTGTTGCAAAGCTTCGGAACGCTCCGTTTTCATCCGTCATACTGAACCAGGTAGGTGCGATCACGTTCATTCCTTTCGTGCCGGACACCATAGAGTATAAGGTATCATTACCTGCGACACCTCCTATGGAATGCCAGCCGAGGCAGATCTTGCTGTCTGCGGTAAGGGATGTATACTCCGGTGCCTGATAATCTGTCACCGGTGTTTCCGTCTCCTCCGTGATCTCACCCAGGCGTTTATTTTCCACATATCCGATGACTGCATCCGCTGTCTTTACCTTACTCCAGGTCTCCATCTGTTCCAGTATCTCAAGGGTATCTCCCTTGACTGCCTGTGTCAGGATCGGGCTCTTTACGCCGCCTCTCAGCCGGACTGCGGTATCCTTTTTCAGCTGTGCTACCTGTCTGGTTCCCCATTCGGTATTGACCTGTACATGTCTGTCATAACATTCATAGGAATAATTCGTAAACAGTTTTACATAGTCAGCTGCCACATATACGTTATCTCCGTCCGCGAAGCTGATCACATAACCGGCTTCCTGTGTTCCTTCCGTTGTCGTATATGCAGTCTCTCCGAATGTTGTCCGGATCACTTCTGTCGGAGTAGCATATAACAACAGATTCTCTGTCATATCCGCATAAAATACTTCGTTCAAATATTTATGAACAGTTGCCAGGTCGAAATAGCACACACCGTCTTTGATCAGTGCCTGTTCCTCCACCATTTCATTCTGTAAAATAATGGCACTCCTGTCGTTCTCTGACACCTGATAGAATTCATTCCAGTCGGCTTCTTCCTTGCTGTAGGAATATTTATCCAACAGCACTTTGCCCAGTGCGCAGCCACCGATCACAAGGATCAGCAGGATCGCCACGATCACCGGTAATACTTTTTTCTTCATATGTGCTCCCATCCGCAGGGGATTCCCCGCATTGTTCTTGCCTCTTCTTTCGTTCCGTCCGTCTCCCGGCAGAACAGTCTTATTCTATCACAATTCCCGCATATAATACAAGGAACAATACTCATCCGGTCACACACTGCAGGACACAGCCAGAGAGGCAATCCCATTTTGCGGTCCCGCAGCGTATGTTCCTTCCCCTCTGACCGTTCCGGCCATACGGGCGCTGACACCTCCTAAATGACAGTTCCGGGCCATCCACAGCAGCTTTGGACCAAAAAGTATTCGTGAAACACTTATCCTTCTGCTGCGTTTTCCGGTACTTTATGAACATAAATGCCTCTGACGGTACTTCTTTAAGGTAGTTCAAATAAAACATTGGAATTATGATTGTGAAAAATTTCGTTGAAATATTATGACCAGACACGTATACGCCTGTAAGACATCTCCATACTATATTTTACAAAACAATAAATGCTCTCCATCGTTTTGTGAATACAAATAAAAATGGGATGAAACGGAACGAATCGTTCCTCGTAAATCAACAAGAAAATAAGAAATCCGTCAGCCTCCTCTCCGTACCGGAGTATCAGAGGCATCTATAGGTGAGATTATATACTGTAATGTCTTGTTTGACAAGCTCTTTTATTAAATTTTTTTAAACTGTGAAAGGCTTCTATTGACTAAAATATAGGGAAAGTATAAGCTATATACCATACCAATGCGAAAGCAGAAAGGAAGTGTTGTCGCATGAAAATAGAAAAAGTAAATGAAAATCAGATTCGCTGCACGCTGACCCGCGAGGATCTCGCCAGCCGCGAATTAAAAATAAGTGAGCTTGCCTACGGTACGGAAAAGGCAAAATCCCTATTCCGTGACATGATGCAGCAGGCCAATTTTGAATTTGGCTTTGAAGCCGAAGACATCCCTCTGATGATCGAGGCCATCCCGCTGAATGCGGACTGCATCGTGCTGATCATTACCAAAGTAGAAGACCCGGATGAACTGGATACCCGTTTTTCCCGTTTTGCTCCTTCCGTTACGGAAGAAAGTGATGAGGACAGTGATGAGAGCACTGCAGACGAGGTTCTGGATCTGTTCCGCCGTATCCAGAGCGAAGACAATACCGCAAACGCTCCTGAAGCTCCTTCTGCGTCCGCTCCCGAGGAAAGTGACAGTGTACGTTCCCGCCTGTTCCGTATGGAATCTCTGAAACAGGTGATCAATGCGGCAGTAATAGCCGGAAGCCATTATCATGGGCTCAGCACTCTGTATCACGAAGAGGGTACCGACGGGTATTATCTGATCCTGACGCAGGGCGAAGAAGATCGCGAGGTCTTCGACCGTGTCTGCAATGTCATCTCTGAATACGGTATTCCCAAGCGTTCCACACCGGCAAGCCTTACTTTTCTTGAGGAACATTGTTCCACACTGATCGCCGAACATGCTTTACAGCGTCTTTCTAATACTTCAATGTAACAACAGATTGTAACATTCAGGAGAGTTCCCACTCTGTGGGGACTTTCTTATTTTTATGGTTGTTTTATACCTGTCTCTCCCAGCGAGAGTCTGTAGAAAAGAAGCTGGGAAACGCGTAACTTGAAAATATAGTCTTATTCGCATATAATAAAATTTAATACATGAATTGCTCCGTTGCAATGCAGCTTACGCAATTCCATACACATTCGGGATTACAAAGGGACGAACCGCCGGCTACAGTGGAAAGGATGTACACGATATGATTTCCGACGAAGAATTATACCGACAATATTTAAGCGGCGATGAAACAGGGCTGGAAGAATTGATAAGAAAATACGACAATCCACTGACCTTATACATCAACGGCTATCTGCATGACATTCACGAGGCGGAGGACCTGATGATAGAAGTATTTTCCTACCTGTTCGCCAAAAGGCCCCATATCCGGGATGGCGGATTCAGGGCTTACCTGTATAAAGCGGCGCGGCACATGGCTTTGCGCCACAAAAGCATCCGGCGACATCACTTCTGTCTTGATGATCTGACCAAAGAGCCGGAAGGCGGGAAACTGGTGGATGAGGTGATCCGGACAAAAGAACGGAATCAGATCCTGCATTTATGTATGGGTGAGTTGCATCCGGATTATAGAGAGGCTCTTTATCTGACCTATTTTGAGGGTATGAGTTACCGGCAGGTTGCTGAAGTTATGGGGAAAAGCGTGAAGCAGATCACTAATATAATGTACCGGGGAAAAGAGCGTCTGCGAGGATTATTGGAACGGGAGGGAATTACAAATGCGGAGTCATGAGGAACGGATCGCAGAAGTCCGACGAAGGATTACGGAAAAAGAACGACAAAAAAGACGAAAACAGCGGCGGATCGTTGCTATTTCCTGCATAGCGGCATGCCTTGCTGTGATCTTCGGGGCTTCCTTTGTCATGTCCGGGATTTCCGGGCAAATGGTGCCGGGGAACTCCTCCGGATATGAAACGGCGGCAACGATCCTCGGCGGAGGTGCTGCACCTGAATATATCATAATAGGGGTGCTTTCATTTCTTCTCGGCGTATGCGTGACGATCCTGTGTTTTCGTGTCCATCTGCTGGACAAAGAAGATCAGGCAGAGCAGAGGGGGGACCGCGCCAATGGAATTGATCATTAATCTTTTGCAATTTTTCGTTACCATGCTGGGCTTCTGTCTGAGCGGCATTCGTTTTCTGAGACATCGGACACTGTCATATTTTCTGCTGATTTGCTTTTATGGCTGTTTCGCACTGGGCTCCCTGTACTGGACATTGTATCTGTTATTGTTTTCCGAAACACCACGGATCTTTTATGTATCGGAATTCGGCTGGGTCTCCAGCGTTATTTTTCTCTATCTCCTACAATATACTCTCTCCTCCCCGGAGGAAAGAAGCTTTTCCTGTCGGAAATCCCTGCTGGCTCCGCTGATCGGAGTTCCGTTGTGCGCATTTTACTGTACCTTTGGTGACATTCTCTCCAACCTGCTCTGGTGCGGCATGATGATCCTTGTCTCCTATCGTTCCATCCACGGTCTTGTCTACGCAGAGACACAGACGGGAAAAGGACGGAACCTGCGGTATTTTCACATCGGAATCCTCTGCTATGTTGCGGTAGAATACGCTCTGTGGACCTCCGGCTGCTTCTGGCCGGGCGACTCTATCTTCAGTCCCTATTGCTGGTGTGATCTTCTGCTGACGTTCTGCCTTTTCGGGCTGCTGCCTGCCACAGGAAAGGCGGTGCGGACATGACCTATATTGAAAATGTATTTATCTGTATGGCCTCGCCCCTGTTGATCGCCGCCCTGTGCATGGGTAGGCGGCAGGCCAAATTCTTTCTGTGCTGTCTTGCAGGAATGGGGGCATGCCTGCTCTCCGCTTACATCAATACCTTCTTTGCCGCTCTTTACGCAGCAGATACGATTGCCGCCACTGCGGAGATCGCACCTGTGGTAGAGGAAGTGATGAAACTCCTGCCGCTGCTCTTTTATCTTCTTGTATTTGAGCCTGAACCGGTGCCGATAAAAAATGCTGCCATCATCGTTGCACTTTCCTTTGCCACCTTTGAGAATGTCTGCTATCTGATTCAAAACGGAGCCGGACATTTTTCCTTTATCTTTTTCCGGGGCATTGGAACGGGTGCCATGCACGTGATCTGTGGTGCCATCGTCGGCGGTGGACTGGCATATGTATGGCAGCGCACCTGGCTGAAGATCGCCGGAACCTGCGGTCTGCTCGGGGCAGCCATCACTTTTCATGCAATTTATAATCTTCTGATCGCCTATGGCGGTGCGATACAGTATATCGCATACATTCTGCCTGTGCTGATCCTGACGGCAGGGAAACTGATCACCCGCCGCCTTACCCAGAATCACAACTGAATCCTGTCTTTTGCGGAGCTGCTGCCGGCAGCTCCTTTTTTTTGAAAAAATTTGGTTTTCAGGTGAGAGTTTTTTCGCTTTTTTGTACCTAATTAGATGAAGGACATATGTATTTTATGACTTTACTTTCCGAAGGGAGGTTTTCAACGATATGTATGATACAGAAAAGCGGGTCGAACTGGTGAAAAAACGGGTGCATGAAAAATATCGCCGGAAGAAGCGCCGCGGGATCTGCCGGCTGTCTGCCCTGTGCACAGCATTGTCTGCGTTCCTTGTGGGAACGGTGCACACAGCAGCCGGCCAGACGCAGATCACCGCCCGGGGAATGTACGGTTCTATCCTGCTGCATGAAGACGCCGGCGGTTATGTGCTGGTGGGGGTAATTTCTTTCTCCACAGCAGTCATGATCACTGTGCTGTGTATCAGACTCCGGGAAAGAGAACACCGCGGACAAGGCACGGGAAAAGGAAACGCATCACAACAATGGGAGGAAAAAAATTCATGAAAAAGCAAAAAATTCGGTTCTATGCGGCGCTGCTTTGCAGTTCCATGGTACTTTCTCTGGTCTCCACGCCGGTATCGGCAGCAGAAACCGGACATCTGACGAATCCCACGACATCCACAGAGGGTCCGGGATCCCCGGAAAGCGCATCGGGAAATGAAGCTGCAGCGATGCTGAACGGACTGTACGCAGCACTGCCAGTCGCAAACGGTGTGAAGGAAGTGGCAACAGCGGAGGAACTGACGGCCGCACTGGCAGATAGCAGTATTTCCAGAATCACACTAAAGGGGAATATCGATATCGGCTCTACACTGACGGTCAACCGTACTGTGACACTGGATTTGAACGGTAATGTACTGAAAATGACCGGCGGCTTCAGCGTAATCAAGGTAGAGTCGGGCGGCGATCTGACGATTCAGGATAGCAACATAACCACACGGCACAATTTTTACCCGAACTATAAACAACCGGCCTGGCACATTGACATGTGGAAGCTGGACGATAGCGGCTCGGAAACCGTCTCCGGGGGGGTTATTACAGGCGGTAGCAGTGATTATGCCCACAATGATGGCGGCGGCTCACTTCTTGTGATGACTTTCTTACAAAGACTTCGCCAGACGAGTTGACTAC
>OHBJ01003513.1_pt1 | contig 10319 bp, 7 predicted proteins | sample 1577241 | NCBI WGS metagenome assembly OHBJ01 (sample SAMEA3541594, study PRJEB24748) | human gut metagenome | biome: human gut; feature: human-associated habitat; material: faeces | place: China | collected 2012
TATACACCTGCTGATTTTCAAGTGCTTGGCCGCTGACCGTTTTTGTCTGCAAACTACTCCAGATTTTATCGTCCTTAACAACTTTAGAGACTTTAAAGTCGTTAAGGACGGTAACGAGGCCGCCGAATGGTAAAGTTGCAAAAATCGGGCGCGAACCTCAAAGGCCCGCGCCCGACACTGCGTAATCTTTCTGTGTAGTGTATTCTGTTTATTGCTTTAATGCTCTTTCCAGACGGTCTACAAAGCTGTCGGCCTCTGCTTTGGTGAGGCACAACGGCGGAAGCAACCGTAGGATGTTCGCGCCGGAGGCTCCGGTGAATACGTGCTCCTCGGTGATGAGCCTTTTGCGCAGCTCCTTTATAGGCTCGTTGAATTCTAATCCTATCATCAGTCCGCGTCCGCGCACGTCGGCAATTTGCGGCACGCGTTTCAGTTTTTCCATGATGTATTCGCCTGTTTTGGCAGCGTTGCTCATGAGATTTTCCTGCTCGAAGACGTCGAGAACGGCGAGTGCCGCCGCGCAGGCAAGGTGGTTGCCGCCGAATGTAGTGCCGAGCTGTCCGTAAACAGGCTCGAAGTCGGGCGAGATGAGCACTGCGCCCATAGGAAATCCGTTGGCAATGCCTTTTGCTACGGTTATCAGGTCGGGTTTTACGCCGAGGTGCTGGTGGGCGAAGAACTTGCCCGAGCGTCCGTAGCCGCATTGTATTTCGTCGCAGATAAGTATTGTTCCCGTTTCGTCGCAGGCTTTGCGCAGGCCTTGCATGAACTCCTGCGTGGCGAGGTGTATTCCGCCGACGCCCTGTATGCACTCTACGATTACGGCGCATACATCGCCTTTTTTGATTTCGCGCTCGAAAGCGGCAAGGTCGTTTATGGGCAGGAACGTGGTGTGCCCGTTCATGTTTATCGGCGCGTTTATCTTGGGGTTGTCGGTGGCCTCGACAGCGAGCGAGGTGCGCCCGTGAAAGGCGTGCGACGCCGCGAGCACGCGTGTGCGGCCGTTTTTGAACGAGGTGAGCTTGAGCGCGTTCTCGTTGGCTTCGGCTCCGGAGTTGATGAGGAACAGACTGTAGTCTTCGTATCCCGAGACTTTGCCTATGCGTCCTGCGAGTTCGGTCTGGAGTTTGTTCACAACCGAGTTGGAGTAGAATCCGAGGCGGTTCATCTGCCGCGAAAGGCAGTCGATGTAGTGCGGGTGGCAATGGCCTATGCTTATCACGGCGTGGCCTCCGTAAAGGTCGAGGTATTCCTGTCCTTTGTCGTCCCATACTTTACAGCCGCGCCCGCGCACGATGTTTATGTCGTAAAGTGGAAATACGTCGAATGTTTTCATCTTCTTTTTATTTGTATTGCTGCGTTTTCAAAATGCCACCGGCTTGAGTTTGAGGCCCGTGGTCTCGGAAATTCCGAACATGATGTTCATGTTCTCTACGGCCTGTCCGGCAGCGCCCTTGAGCAGGTTGTCGATAACCGATGTTACGAGCAGGCGGTCGCCGTATTTCTGCGCGTGCACGAGAGCCTTGTTCGTGTTGACTACCTGTTTCAGGTCTATGTCGCGTGTTATGTAGTGCGTGAACGGTTCGTCGGCGTACATGTCGTAGCACCTGTCGATTTCCTCCTGGCTGAGGTCGGAATGCAAGTAGGCCGTCGTGAAAATGCCGCGCGGAAAATCGCCGCGGTAGGGAATGAAGTCGAGCGCGCCGCCGAAGTCGGGCTGCAATTCGAGTATGCTTTGGCGTATCTCGTGCAGATGTTGGTGTGTGAACACCTTGTACACGCTCATGTTGCTCGTGCGCCAGCTGAAGTGCGTGGTGGCCGACGGTTTTACGCCGGCGCCTGTGCTTCCGGTAACGGCGTTTATCACCACGTCGCCTTTGAGCGCTCCGGCACGTGCGAGCGGCAGAAGTGCGAGCTGTATGCAGGTGGCGAAACAGCCCGGATTGGCTACGTGCATGGCAGCGCGTATTTCTTTACGGTGCAGTTCGGGCAGCCCGTATACGTAGTCGTTGCCCGGAGCAGCCAGACGGAAGTCCTGCGCGAGGTCGATTATTTTTACTCTCTCGGGTATGCTGTGCTCGCTGAGGAACAGGGTGCTTTTTCCGTGCCCGAAACAGAAAAACACAACGTCGCAACTGTTGAACGGAAGCTCGTCGGTGAAGCGCATGTCGGTTTCGCCGAGCAGTCCCTCGTGAACGTCGCTCAGCAGGTTGCCGGCGTTGCTCGTGCTGTTTATGAAAGCTATCTCGGTTTCGGGGTGGTTGAGCAAAATGCGGCACAACTCGCCGGCGGTGTAGCCTGCACCGCCTATTATTCCAACTCTTATCATATTTTATTCCTTTGGAATGATTATCCAGCAGAGTATGTAGATTATTATTCCCGGAAATGCCACTGAAAGAAGCGTTACTACTGCGTAAGCAAGGCGGACAATCGTCGGGTCGAGGCCGAAAAATTCGGCTATGCCTCCGCAAACGCCTGCAATCATTCCGTTGCGCGAGCGGAAGAGCTTTTTGTTTTCGAACATACTCTATGTGTGTTTTTTAATTTACGTTCTGGGGTCAACGCTTCTCGTCTTTGTGCTTCGAATAATAGATACGGAGCGGCGTGGAAGTGACCTTGATGAAGCCTTTCGCCTCTTCCGACGTCCAGCCGCGCTGTGTCTCGCCGTATTCTCCGAACGGATTCTTCACAAGGTCGTCTTTTGAATCGACGCCTACCGTCTCGAACGAATAAGGACGAAGCATGAGCGTTACGACACCGTTCACATTTCTCTGCGAGCTCGAGAGCATGGCCTCTATGTCGGTCATGACGGGTTCGAGATACTGACTTTCGTGAAGGAACATGCCGTACCAGTTCGAAACCTGGTCTTTCCAGTATTGCTGCCATTTGGAAAGCGTATATTTTTCGAGGAAACGGTGAGCGCCTATTATGAGCATCGGAGCGGCAGCTTCGAAACCTACGCGTCCTTTCAGTCCGACGATTGTGTCGCCTACGTGACAGTCGCGGCCTATTGCGTAGGAGGCTCCTATTTCTTCGATTTTTTGTATCGCTTTTATCTTGTCGTCGTAGACAATTCCGTCAACCGACACGATTTCGCCGTTTTCGAATCCTATTTTCAGCTCGCGCGGTTCGCTTTCTGTGGCATGTTTCAGAAAAGCGCTCTCGGGGAGCCCGCTGTTGCTGTCGAGAATTTCTCCGCCGCAGATAGAAGTGCCCCAGATTCCCACGTTGTACGAGTATTTCAGCTTGGCAAAGTCTGCGCTGAAGCCGTTCGCGTTGAGGTAATCGATTTCTTCTTTCCGTGTCAGCGTTTTGTCGCGCGTGAGTGTGATTATTTCTATTCCTGGTGCCATTACGAGGAATGTCATGTCGAAGCGGATCTGGTCGTTTCCCGCTCCGGTCGATCCGTGCGCTATTGCGTCGGCGCCTATCTCGTTTGCGTAGCGTGCTATTGCGAGTGCCTGGAAAATGCGTTCCGACGAAACCGATATGGGGTAGCAGTTGTTTCGCAGCACATTGCCGTAAATCATGTAGCGCAGGCTTTTCTCATAGTATTCCTGCGTAACGTCGAGCGTCACATATTCTTTAGCGCCCAGCTTGTAGGCGTTTTCTTCGTTTTTCTGCAATTGTTCCGCGCTGAATCCGCCTGTGTTCGCGCACGCGGCGTACACTTCGTATCCCTTTTCTTTTGCGAGATACATTACGGTGTATGAAGTGTCGAGCCCACCGCTGAAAGCTACTACGACTTTCTTTTTTGTCATGTTGATATTCGTTTTGTTCGTGATAAATTCCCGCTTTTGCGGGCGGTTCTCACCGCAGTCCTTTTGCTGCGGCTTCTTTTGCCATTTTTACAACGTCGTCGGGCAGTTGTACAGGCAGAGGATCGCCTTCGTGCTCGGCCGGATCGTAGAGCATTCCCGTGCATACGCAGTATTTCCGCTTTGTCCGCGCGAGTATGTCGCAGTTTATGCAGCACGGGCTTTCGGGTGTGCCGCAGCCTTTCCAATAGTCGTCGTCCTGCGTGAGTTCCGAGAACGGCACCGGCACGTATCCTAAGCGCGTGTTTATTTTCATTACGGCTCCCTGGCTTGTAAGTCCGAATATTTTCGCTTTGGGCCAGCGCAGCCTGCTCAGGGTGAAGGCCGTTTCCTTGATTCGTGTGGCGAGGTGGTGTTTGCGGAATTTCTCCACTACTATAAGTCCGGAGTTGGCTACGTAGTGTTTGTCTTCCCAGCTTTCGATGTAACAGAAGCCTGCGAATTCTTCGCCGGCGAGTGCGATTATAGCCTTGCGCTCCCGCATTTTTTTCGCCACGTATTCGTGTGTTCGCGAGGCTATGCCCGATCCGCGCACTTTTGCTGCGTCGGTTATTGTTTTGAGTATGGTGTCGACGTAGCGCTCGTGCGATGCATCGGCTACTATTACGTCTATTCCGTCGTCGTAATTCATTATCTTAATGAGCGATTTGTTTTGTTCGTATTTTTCTGTGCGTTTTGTGTACGCGTGTTATTGTTCCATTTGGTTTTCGAGCTCGGGAATGAGCGTTGCGAGCTCTTTTATGACGTTTGCACGGTTGGCGCCTTTCTTTGTTATGACGAGAATCGTGTCGTCGCCCGATATCGTTCCTGCTATGTCGTCGAAATGGTATGAGTCAATGCCCACGGCGAGCGGCATTGCGAAGCCTGGCATTGTGTGCAGCAGCAACAGCTCTCCGCCTATGTCGAGGTGCAGGAAACTCGAGGCTCCCGAGAGGGATGTATAGTTTGTCCGTCTTACGCGGTGCACGTATTTGGGGTTGTCGGGCAGCACGTATTTGTAACACCCCATAGTGTCGGTGGTCTTTGCGGCGCGCAGCTGCCTGAGGTCGCGCGAGAGTGTGGCCTGTGCGTAGTCGAAGCCTGCTTTCTGCATTTCGTCGAGCAATTCTTCCTGGCTGTGGATTTCCTTTGTCAGCAGGATATTGCGTATGAAGTCGAGGCGCATACTTTTCTTTGACATCGTTCGGGCTTTTACGTTTTAATCGGCTGCAAAAATACGAATGTTTTTTCATTATTCAAAATTTATGCAATAAAATATGGACTTGTGTGTTTGTTGTCTCGTATTTTCTGTAAGTGCTTGTGTCTCTTTTTGCAAAAGAGAAATTTTTATGCTTTGCGTACCTGTTCCAGACGGTTTTGGGCAGTATATTAAATGTGATATTTATTCGTTTTTGAGTGGAAAAATGAATAAATTTTCTTTTTCTTCTTTTGTTATGCGTCCAATAATGTCATTAACGACTTTAAAGACCTTAAAGTCGTTAAAGACCTTAAATCCGATTATGTTTTGCAGACAAAAACGGTCAGCGGCCAAGCACTTGAAAATCAGCGTATGTATATATAGCAAAAAATATGTCTGAGATATTTTGAATTATCTCAGACATATTTTCGATTATCTCCCTTGTATTTTCAATTTCCTGCGGGAAGTTTTTTACCGTGTAAAAAAAAATATTTTTTTTCGTGCGAGGTTGTTTTTTATAAAAGCTTTGCCGTTCTGTTTTCTTGCTGGCGCGCTTTGGTCTTTTCCGGATTTACCAAGAATATTTCGGGCATAAGTCTTTTCTTCTTTAAGGCAGGTCGTGTATTTCGCCTTTGACGCGCTACACAGGGGAATGCCTTGCGGGACTTGCGGCATGGCGTCCTTGTCAACTTCCGGCCGGCACTTTCTGTACTGCGGTTCGGTCTGTTAATCTAAAAAGGCGTATTTTTGACTTCGCAAACCAATACATATATAATAATGTATAGTCTCAATCTTGCCCTGTCGCCCCGCGACGCGGCCTCGGAGGAACGGATAAAGCTGAGGGCCGCACAGGAACTTTCCATTGACAGTCGCACGATAACCGCCTTGCGCATTGACAAACGCAGTATCGACGCCCGTCAGCGCAATACGGTGTTGCGTCTTGCGGTTCGCGTTTATGTGAACGAGCAACCTCCGCTTAGCGAATACGAGGCGCCCGAATACAGGCAGGTGGAGAATGCCGCGCAGGTGGTAGTGGTGGGCGCAGGTCCTGGAGGCCTGTTTGCCGCGCTCAGACTTATAGAATTAGGACTGAAGCCTGTGGTGCTGGAGCGTGGCAAGAATGTGCGCGAACGCAAACGCGACATCGCGCTCATACCGAAAGAGCACAAAATCAACCCCGAAAGCAATTATTCGTTCGGCGAAGGAGGCGCAGGTGCCTTTTCGGACGGTAAACTTTATACACGCAGCAAAAAACGCGGGAGCGTGCAGCGCATTCTCGCCGCATTCTGCCGGCACGGAGCGGCCGAAGAGATTCTTTACGACGCACATCCGCATATCGGAACCGACCGCCTGCCGCGGATAATCGAAAATATGCGCAACACAATACTGTCCTGTGGCGGCGAAGTGCATTTCGAGACGCGCGCCGACGCAATCCTTACCGATTCGGACGGCGATGTGTGCGGCGTTGCCGCAAGCGACGGACGTGAATACCGAGGAGCGGTGATACTTGCCACGGGGCATTCCGCGCGCGACGTATACCGCTATCTGGGAGTGGCGGGTTTTGCGCTCGAAATGAAAGGCCTTGCCGTGGGAGTGCGCCTCGAACATCCCAGCAGCCTTATCGACAGTCTTCAATACCATTCGCGCAACGGTCGCGGGCAATATCTTCCTGCCGCCGAGTATTCCGTGGCGGTGCAGGTGGAGGACAGGGGCGTCTACAGCTTTTGCATGTGTCCCGGAGGCTTCGTCGTTCCTGCGGCTACGGGAGCGCGGCAGCTCGTTGTGAACGGTATGAGTCCGAGCAACCGCGGTTCGAAATGGAGCAACGCCGGCATTGTGGTGGAAATGCACCCCGAGGATTTGCAGGAGGCCTCTATAGACGCACTTATGCGTTCGGCAATGAACGATGACGCTTTTGCCGAAAGACATACGGATTACGACAATCCTGAAAATCCTTTGCGCATGATGTATTTCCAGGAAGCATTGGAGCGTGAGTGCTGGTTGCAGGGAAATATGAAGCAGACGGCTCCCGCCCAGCGGATGAACGATTTCGTAAACAGGCATCTCAGTTACGACCTCCCGCCTTCGTCGTATGCGGCGGGACTTGTGTCGTCGCCTTTGCATTTCTGGTTGCCCGCTTTCGTGTCATCGCGTCTTGCGGAAGGCTTCAAAGTTTTCGGACGCAGGCAGCACGGTTTTCTTACCCGCGAAGCCTCGGTGATAGGTGTGGAAACGCGTACCTCTTCGCCTGTGCGTATAGTGCGCGACGGCGAATCGCTGCAGGCGCCCGAGAGGCGAGGCCTGTTTCCTTGCGGCGAAGGAGCCGGATATGCCGGCGGAATAGTATCGGCTGCAATCGACGGCGAACGGTGTGCCGAAGCGGTCGCCGCGCTCGTCGGCACGTCGGCGAAATGGAGGGTCGTGGTGCGCCGGTAAGCATACAAAAGTTGCAGTGCGACAAAAAATCATGTCGCAATGACCTAAAAAAGAAATTTTTTCGGGTAATAGTTTTGCAGGAATACTTACTTTTGTCGAAAAATCAGGGCTTAACATGCCTTTTTGATGTAATTTGTTCATGAGAGTACTGAAATTTGGAGGAACTTCCGTAGGTTCCGTCGAAAGCATAACCAACGTAAAGAAAATCGTAGAGGCCATAGATGAGCCGGTGGTCGTTGTGGTTTCCGCATTGGGCGGAATAACCGACAAACTGATAGAGACATCTCGTCTTGCAGCGGCCGGAGATGAAAAATACAGCGAAGAATTCAACGCAATGGTAGAGCGCCACCGCGCAATGGTGGAGGCCGTGATTCCCGCAGGCGAGACGCGCGACGCTCTTAACGTGCGCCTCGAGGCTTTGCTCGGAGAATTGCGCAGCATTTACCACGGCGTCTATCTTATCCGCGACATGACGCAGAAAACCGCAAACGTAATCGTAAGTTATGGCGAGCGAATGTCGTCGCAAATAGTTTCCGCCTTGATCGACGGCGCGAGTTGCTACGATTCGCGCGAGTTCATTAAGACGGTTCGCAAGCACAATCGGAATCTCGTGGACTTCGATGTGACGCTGCGCCTTACGTTGCAGACTTTTGCCCGAATGCCTAAGATTGTGGTCGTTCCGGGATTTATTGCCAGCGACATTGCCGACGGAGAAACAACCAATCTCGGTCGCGGCGGCTCGGATTATACCGCTGCAATCATTGCGGCGGCTCTCAACGCCTCGGCGCTTGAAATCTGGACCGATGTGGACGGTTTCATGACTGCCGACCCGCGGGTTATTCCCAATGCCTACACAATCGACGAGCTTTCGTACAACGAGGCAATGGAGCTTTGCAATTTCGGCGCAAAGGTGATTTATCCGCCCACCATTTATCCTGTGCGGGTAAAGAACATTCCCATTTATGTAAAGAACACTTTCCGTCCCGACGCAAAGGGAAGCATAATTCATAAGGGTGTAATCAACGACACCCGCGCGATAAAGGGTATTTCTTCGGTCAAAAATACGAGTCTCGTGACTGTGTCGGGCCCGTCAATGGTTGGTGTGATAGGCGTTAATCGGAGAATATTCACCACTCTTGCCGACAATGGCATTAGCGTGTTCCTTGTGGCGCAGACCTCCTCGGAGGCCAGCACGAGCCTTTGTGTAACCGATGACGACGGCGAGAAGGCGCGCGAAGTTCTCGACGCCGAGTTCTGCAAGGAGATTTCCACGGGAGCCATGAACCACACGCTGCTCACGCGCGAGCTTGCCACGATGTCGGTTGTGGGCGACAAGATGAAGCACACGGCCGGAATTGCAGGCAAGTTGTTTGGAGTGCTCGGGCGCAACGGTATAAATATCGTAGCAATGGCCCAGGGAGCCACTGAAACCAACGTTTCTATCGTGGTTGACCGCGCTTTCCTGCGCAAGTCGCTCAACGTAATTCACGACAGCTTCTTTTTGAGCGAGTATCAGGTCTTGAATCTTTTTGTGTGCGGTGTGGGCACGGTCGGAGCCAAGTTGCTGGAGCAGATTCAGGCGCAGCGCGAGAAGCTCAAACGCGAACGCGGCCTTAAACTTAATGTTGTGGGAATAGCCAGCGGACATTATGCTGTTTTCAATCGCGACGGAGTGGATCTCGACAACTGCCGCGAGGTCTTGCTCAAAGGCGGGCCGAGCGACATAAAGCGTCTGCGCGACGAGGTGATAGGAATGAATATTTTCAATTCTGTTTTCGTGGATTGCACCGCCAGCCGCGAGGTGGCCGAGCTGTATCAGATGTTTTTCGAGCATAACATTTCGGTTGTGGCGGCAAACAAGATAGCGGCTTCCTCGTCATACGAGAATTACAGGAGGCTCAAGCAGACGGCAAGGGCAAAAGGCGTGAAGTATCTTTTCGAAACCAATGTGGGCGCCGGACTTCCGATTATCAATACGATAAACGATCTCACCGGCAGCGGTGATAAGATTCTTTGTATCGAAGCCGTTTTGAGTGGAACGCTCAATTATGTGTTCAATGTGCTTTCCGAGAACGTTACTCTGAGCCGCGCCGTGCAAATGGCTCGCGATGCCGGATACAGCGAGCCCGATCCGCGCATAGACCTTTGCGGAAAGGATGTGATACGCAAACTTGTTATACTTGCCCGCGAGGCCGGTTACAAAATCGAGACGGAAGACGTCGAGGCTGTGCCTTTCATTCCGGAGGAACTCATGAAAGGTTCGGTCGATGACTTCATGAAACAGTTGCCGCAGCTCGACGAGGAGTTTGAGAAACGTCGCAGCGAGCTTGCTGCGCAGGGAAAACGCTGGCGCTATGTGGCCAAGTTGGAAAACGGTCACGCTTCCGTGGGCCTGCATGCCGTCGACGCGCACCATGCTTTCTACAATCTCGAGGGTTCGAACAACATAATACTCCTTACCACCGAGCGATACAGGGAATATCCCATGCACATCGAGGGTTACGGCGCGGGAGCCGACGTTACCGCCGCCGGAGTTTTTGCCGATATAATGAGTGTGGCGAATATTTGATGAAATATAATGTGGGGTAGCTGCCCCGAAGAAGATAATTATAGAAATAATATGAAATAATCATGAGGTGTTTCAAAACGCCTCATGATTATTTTTTATGGCTCGGCAAAGAATAGGCCTCGGAAAGCATTTTCATTGTTTGTCATAGCACTTTATTGTACTTTTAAGGCTTATGGCAGCCATGCGTCGCGAGAAAATACCGGCGATATGTTCCGGTTTTGCAAATAGTGTGCCGATAAAGAATCCGCGCCGCCTGGCCGTAGGGTTTTGCAGACAAAAACGGTCACCTGGCAAGTAATTGAAAATCAGCAGGTGTATA
>OHBJ01003519.1_pt1 | contig 10306 bp, 8 predicted proteins | sample 1577241 | NCBI WGS metagenome assembly OHBJ01 (sample SAMEA3541594, study PRJEB24748) | human gut metagenome | biome: human gut; feature: human-associated habitat; material: faeces | place: China | collected 2012
ATCATCGCTGCATGCATAAAATCCGGTTACGGCGAGCATGCCGAGTGCGGCATATATAAGTTTTCTCATGTTGTCGGGGATTATTTTTCGTAATACTTTTTGATTTCTTCGGGAGAGGTGGGCAGGTATACCACGCGGTAGAGATCCATGGGCAGGTCTTCGCCGGTCCATATCTCTTTACGAACCATCATGGAGGTGTCGGGTGTTAGGTAGACATCGCAGGTATTCACATCGTCCCAGCGCCAGTATTTATACTCGGCATTGAAGATGGAATCGAGCTTTTCGGTTACTTCGGGCACTTTGGGGCAGAGCATCTGTGTCTCGTAGAGCTCGGCGTGGAGGAAGTTGTAGTAATAGTAGAATGCGATGTCGTGTTCGCGTCCGTCGTAGATGAGGGTGCGGATGGTCTGGTAGCCGTATCTTACCACTGTGGTGTCGGTGCGCAGATTGCGTGTCTCGAGTTTTTTGATTTCGGGAACACCTACACCCCACTTCATGAACGGTTCGAGTTCGCTGAATACAGGCTCGGTCGGCTGGTCAGGAATGACGGGGTCGTCAGGGCCGTTGTTGTTGTCGTCGCTGCAGCTGACGAACGGTGCCGAGGCTAAGAGCAGCCCCAGGGCCCACGGGATAAGTCTTGCAACTTTCATGATGAAGAATAATGATATGTGTTAAGTATTTTAAAATCTGATTTTGCGTGATTGCTGATTGCGAATCTCGATCACAGTTTCGCCTTTGGCGGGGTGAGCTATCTCGAGGCCCTGCAGGTGGACGAGATATGGCTCATTGTGTCGCCGCAGAACCCACTGAAGACGGCGGGCAGCCTGCTCGACGACCGCCTGCGTCTCGAGATGACGCAGCGGGCGCTGGCGCCCTACCCGCAACTGACGGCGAGCGACTACGAGTTCCGCCTGCCGCGACCTTCGTATATGTGGAACACGCTGCAGCGACTCTCTGCCGACTATCCCGAGCGCGAGTTCACGCTGCTCATCGGCGCCGACAACTGGGCGGTGTTCGACCGCTGGTATCACGCAGCCGACATCATCGCCCACTACCCCATCGCCATCTATCCGCGCACTGGATCGCCTATCGACACCTCGACGCTGCCGCCTACGGTGCGTCTCTACGACACCGGGCTCTACGACATCAGCAGCACGGAGGTGAGAGAGAAGGCTGCGCACGGTGAGGATGTGGCGCAGCTCGTGCCCGCCGAGATTTTTGACGACGTGAAGCGTCACTACGGCTGTTGATTTTTGGCACACTTTTTGCGTTGTACGATATTTGCAATTTTAAGGCGCTCAAAACTCGCGAAAAATCAAAAACAAAATCCGTTGTCGGTTTTTCGCGAGTTTTGAGCGTGCAGCCGTAAACATTTGTCTTACAATATATTGCAGCGAAATCTCTAAAAGTGTGCAATTTTTTCTTTAGCAAAACCCAACTTTTCGTGAGACTTTACCATGTAATAGCTATGCTTTTACAAGGTAATAGCTATGCTTTTACAAGGTAAAGTCTCACGATAAACCATGTAAAAGCTATCGTTTTACACCGAAAAGTCTCGATTTTTATGAATTTAGGGTGAGCATCAACTGCAAAAACGCTCGTTTTTTGCGGTCGGCTTCTCTAGAATGAGTATTTTCGCGGGAGTTTTCAAAGACAATATTTGCTTTCAAAAACAGATTGGAAAGCAAGGAAGAAAAAAAATTTTCATAAAAATGCAAGTAGCAAGTAGCGGAGGTCTCCGGCCTCCGCAGCAACCAAATAAACTAATCGACTTGGTGCTGCGGAGGCCGGAGACCTCCGCTACTTTCAGTTTATCACAAGCTGCTGGTCGCAATACGCGAGCACGGCAGGACGGTGCGTGATGAATATCACGGTATGCTTTTCGCCTTCGAGGATATTGCGCAGCAGGCGGCACTCCGTCTCGCTGTCGAGCGCCGACGTAGCCTCATCAAACACGAGCACGGGGCGGTTGCGCAGCAGCGCACGCGCTATCGCTATGCGCTGCGCCTGACCTTCTGAAAGACCGCCGCCCTGCTCGCTGCAGCGCGTGTCAAGCCCGTTGGGAAGGTCGAAAACAAACTCGGCGCAACTCTTTCTGAGCACCTCACACATACGTTCGTCCGTCGCCGTAGCGTCGCCCAGCAACAGGTTGTCGCGTATGGTGCCGCTCAGAAGCGTGTTGCCCTGCGGCACATACACAAAGTTGCAGCGCATGAGCGGCGTCAACTCCTGCTCGCCATCGGCGTCGTACATATATATATGTCCGCTCTGTGGGCGCATCAGCGCGAGAAGCATGCGCACAAGCGTTGTCTTACCGGCGCCCGTCTCGCCGAGAATAGCCGTCGTAGAGCCAGGGCGGAAGTCGAACGAGAGGTTCTTTATGATGTCGCGCGTGCCGTCCTCGTAGCGATACGTTATATTGTCGAGGCGAATGCCGCAGGAGTCGGCAAGTCGCACGGGGTCGCCTTCGGGTTCGCGCGGCTCCTCTTCGAGTTCCATCAGTCGCTCTGCGGCTGTGAACACCGACACGAAAGCCGGAACGAGTTTTGTCAGTGTACGCGCCGGCGACTGTATGCGGTTCACAAGTTGCAGGAAGGCTGTCATGCCGCCGAATGTGAGCGTGCCAGCCTGCATGCGCACGGCAGCCCAAAGAAACGCCAACAGATAGCCGCAGGCAAAGCCGAAGTTGAGTACAAAGTTGGAGAACACCGAGAACTTGGTGCGGTTGACGACGTTGCTGCGCAGCTCCGACTGCGTTGCTTCGAGCCTTGCAATCATCGCATGCGTAGCCTCAAGCGTCTTCACCACCATGCGGTGCTGCACGGTCTCCTGCATCGACTCCTGCACACGACTGTCCGATTCGCGCACACGGCGCGAGAGTTGTCGCATGCGGCGCATGTATACCTTGCTCACGAGCACGAATATCGGAATTATCACGACCAGTATCAGCGCCAGCGTGCTGTCCATCATGTACATGCAGGCGAAGGCGCCCACGAACATTAGTACGGTGGAGAGCGTGCTCGGCAGCGTCTCAGTGAGGAACGTCGTGACGTTAGCCACGTCAAGCTCCAAGCGGTTGAGCACGTCGCCCGAGTGGAAATGCTCGCGGCTGTGCCACTCCGACTGCAGTATGCGTTGCAGCGCAGCCTGCTGCATGCGGTTCTGCGCCCTCACGCCGAGTATGTTACGCACCCACACGCCTGCGATATTCACCGCAAAGTTGAGCAGTATGAGCGCACCCATGAGCCCCACAGCCCAGTATATAGAGCCACGGTCGGAGCCAGAAGCCACGTCGATGGCGTGCTTTATCGCCCACACCTGCGCCAAACTCAGCACCACATCAGCCACGCCAAGCAACGCGTTCAGCGTAGCCTGCAGCCGATTGCCGCGCCATGCCTGCCAGAGCCATCGCAGTATCTGCTTCACCGTGTATTTGTCCGAAGTCTTTATCTTCATTTATCGTTTTAAAATATTTGAAAAGTAGAAAGGCAAACTGTAGGAGCCTACGGCTTTCTTGCCGTAGGCATAGCAAGTAATTCGACATTGCGTTAGCGTCGCTACCGCTTATCCACTCCCCACATCATCTTTTCTCTTAACGATGTGAAGTATTTTCTGCCGTTCGGCTTCACAATCATCGTCGAGAACGGCGCCTTCTGTATGCTCACCTTCGTGCCTTCGTGCATCGTATAGCTGCGTCCGTCTACAGCCACGAGGAAGTTATGCGAGCGCGACTCCACCTGCAGCTCCACATTACTGCTGTCTGATATCACCACCGGGCGCACGTTCAAGCTGTGCGGAGCCACCGGCGTGAGGCACAACGTGCTGGTCTGCGGCACGATAATTGGTCCTCCGTTCGAGAGCGAGTAGGCAGTAGAGCCGGTAGGCGTGCAGACCACGAGTCCGTCCGCCTGGTACGTCACGAGGAACGAGCCGTCGACGCAGGTGTGTATGCTAATCATCGAAGCGTTGTCGCGCTTCAGCACAGCGATGTCGTTCAGCGCGTAGTGGCAGCCGTCGAAGTCCTCGCCGTGCGTCTGTATCTCTATTGCGGTGTGGCGCTCAATGGTATAGTCGCCGTTGATAATCGCAGCGAGAGCCGTCTCCACCTCGTCGGGCAGCACGTCGGCAAGAAAGCCCAGGCGCCCCATATTGATGCCCACAACCGGTATGTTCTTGCGCCCTATGCGCACCGCCGTCTTCAGAAACGTGCCGTCGCCGCCGATAGACACGGCGTAGTCGGCTTCAAACTTGTCGCCGTCGAACACCTCTACACCCGAGAGGTCGAGAAGCTGGTCGCGACTGAGGAAGTCGCGAAACTTGCGGTCGAAGATTATACGCTCGTTGCGCGAACGCAGATAGTCGAGCGCACATGCTAAAGAGGTCGACTTGCGTAACTGGTATGTATTGCCGAAAAAGGCGAAAGTGAGTTGCTTGTTTGTCATTGTTGCGTATATATTATACGTATATTAGTGTAATGTTATTTGTGCTAAATTACTGATTTTTTCATAAACTACAAAAACTATTGTTATTTTTTTTATAAATGGCCGAATTAGTTTTGTACTACCGCCGATTTACATTATCTTTGCATAAGATAGGCTGTATCTCAGCATAATATTCAAGCAAGCTTGATATTCTGCATTCGATTTGCACTATCTTTGTACACATAACTTAATACTTATGAGAGTACTCATCATAAACACAAGCGAGACAAACGGTGGTGCTGCGGTTGCAGCCAACCGTCTCATGGAAGCTCTGCAGAGAAACGGAGTTAAGGCGAAGATGTTGGTAGCCGAGAAGCAGACCAACCACGTCACCGTCTCTCAGTTGCCCCATCATTGGCTATACAAATGGCATTTTCTGCGCGAACGCCTTTCTATCTTCCGCCATTTGTATTTCTCCAAGAATCATCTCTTTGAAATAGACACGGCAAGCGCCGGATCGGACATCACAAGTCTGCCCGAGTTCCGCGAAGCCGACATCATTCATCTTAATTGGATCAACCAGGGAATGCTTTCGCTCGGCTCAATACGCAAGATTGTGAAGAGCGGAAAGCCCATCGTGTGGACCATGCACGACCTCTGGCCTGCCACCGGCATCTGCCACTACGCACGCAGCTGCGGAGCCTTCCGCACCGTGTGCCACCACTGCAAGTTGCTGCCCGGCGGAGGCTCTACCAACGACCTCTCGCGCAAGATATGGAAGCGCAAGAAGGCGCTCTACCACGACAGCAATATCCACTTCGTAACGTGCAGCCGCTGGCTCGAAGCGCAAGCCAAGCAGAGCGCTCTGCTCTCGGGCGAGAAGGTTGTGTCTATTCCGAACACCATCGACACGCACATCTTCTGCCCGAAAGACCGTGCCGCAGCACGCTTGCAGATGGGACTGCCCGAAAAGGGCCGCATAGTGTTGTTCGTTTCGCAGAAGGTAACCAACGAACGCAAGGGCGCAGCCTACTTCATCGAGGCTATCAACCGCCTTGCCGATGCCAATCCTGAGTTCAAGGCAGAAACTGCCGTGGCAATACTCGGCGCAAGCGCAGACGAGATAGCCGAGCAGCTGCACATTCCTTCGTTCCCATTGGGATATATCAGCAACGCACAGCAGATAGCAAGCGTATACAACGCAGCCGATGTGTATGTTCTGCCGTCGCTTGAGGACAATCTGCCGAACACAATCATGGAGTCGATGGCATGCGGCGTGCCGAGCGTGGGCTTCCGCGTGGGCGGCATACCTGAGATGATAGACCACAAGCGCAACGGATACGTCGCTAACTTCAAGGACGCAGCCGACCTCGCCGAAGGCATACGCTGGTCTCTCTATGAAGCCGACCCGAAAGAGCTCACCGCTAACTGCCTGCATAAGGTGGCAATGAGCTATTCGCAGCAGTCGGTTGCGATGAAATACATTGAGGTTTACAACGAAATGATAGCCATGAAGAGATACATCATCTAAGGCTTCACCCTACCCGAATATCCATTATACCATAGAACACAGATATAATTAAGAAAGAAAAAGAAAGTTATGATAAAATTCACGATAATAACCTGCACCTACAACGCTGCCGACGTCATAAAGCCGACGCTCGACAGCATACTCAATCAGACGTGGGGGCAGATAGAACACCTGATAATAGACGGTGCGTCGAAGGACGACACCGTGAAGGTGGCGGAGGCTTACCGACAACGTAGCCTGGAGGAGGAGACTGAACACGACGTGCGCATCATCTCTGAGCCCGACCGCGGACTCTACGACGCCATGAACAAGGGACTGCGTCTCGCTACGGGCGACTACGTGGTGTTCCTCAACGCCGGCGACTCGCTGCCCAATGACGATACGCTTGAGAAGATATCTAATGATGTCAACGAACGTTCGGACGGGAAACTGCCTGCCGTGCTCTACGGCGACACGGATATCGTCGACGAAAAGGGTATTGTGCTGCATCCACGCCGACTTGCTCCGCCCGACAAACTCAACTGGCGCTCGTTTCGTCACGGCATGTTGGTGTGCCACCAGGCGTTCTACGCCCGCACAGACATAGCCCGTGCCGAGCCGTACGACTTGCGCTACCGCTTCTCTGCCGACGTCGACTGGTGCATACGCATCATGAAGCGTGCTGAGCGCGAGCATCTGCAGCTCCTGCGCCTGCCGGAAGTGGTTGCCGACTACCTCGATGGCGGCATGACCAACAAGAACCACCGCGCTTCGCTCTTCGAGCGTTTCCGCATCATGCGACGCCATTACGGACTCTTCTCTACGCTTGCCATGCACGCATGGTTCGTGGCGAGAGCCGTGCTGAAGAAATAGCCTACAACAAGACACAATAAAGGGGCTGTTTCTCCGTTATATTTATGTAGAGAACAAACCACATCTATCTAATAAAAAAACAATAGCATGAATAATACGAACAATAACTACTGCGTGATTCTTGCCGGCGGCAAGGGACGCCGACTGTGGCCCTGCAGCCGCGAGAGCAAACCGAAGCAGTTCATCGACTTCTTCGGCAGCGGACGCACTCAGCTTCAGCAAACATACGACCGCTTCAAGGAGATTGTGCCGGTAGAGAACATATATGTGAACACCAACGACGCGTATATCGACCTCGTGCTTGAGCAGTTGCCCGACCTTGCGCCCGACCATCTGCTCGCAGAGCCTATACATCGCGGCACGGCGCCGAGCGTAGCATGGTGCGCGCACCGCATCATTGCGCACAACCCCGACGCCAACATCGTCATAGCGCCATCCGACCAGACCATCATCGGCGAGGAGGCGTTCGCCGAGTGCATAAGCCGCGGATTCGACTTCGTGGCGAACAACCGGTTTATGCTCACACTCGGCTTGAAGCCTACGCGACCCGAGCCGGGCTACGGATATATACAGATGGGCGACAAGGTGGAGGACGGCGTGTACAAGGTGCAGTCGTTCACCGAGAAGCCTGAGCGCGACTTCGCGAAGATATTCGTCGACAGCGGCGAGTTCTACTGGAACACGGGCATATTCCTTGCCAACGCAAAGTGCATGTTGCATTGTTTCGAGCAACTGCTGCCGCCCGTTCTGCGCCAGTACGACGAGATGCACGCCGGCGAGGAGTTCGACTACGAGGAGGAGAACCGCTACATTCACGAGAACTTTCCGTCGTATCCGAACATATCCATCGACTACGGAATACTCGAGAAGTCGGAACAGGTCTGCATGATGAAGTGCAACTTCGGCTGGGCTGACCTCGGAACGTGGCACAGCATATACGAGGCGATGCACAAGGGCGAGGGCGACAACGTCGTTATAGACAGCGAAGTGATGCTCGACGATGCGCACAACAACGTCATCAAGCTGCCGAAAGACCGCATTGCCGTCATTTCGGGTCTCGACGGATTCATCGTTGCCGAAGAGAAGAACGTGCTGCTCATCTGCCGAAAGGAAGACTCGTCGAGCAACATAAGACGACTCGTTAACGAGATACAAATGAAGAAAGGCGAGGAGTTTATCTAAACTCCTCCTTTTTTTTATAGTTATACGCATTGTCCTTATAACTATCCGCATTATTTTTATAGATATCCACCTGAAACCATCTACTTATAAACATATCAAAAACCCAACAAACATCATGAACACCAACAAGAGTATTCTTTCGCTTGCACTCGCCGTGCTTCTCGCGCTTCCGCTCGCAGTAAGCGCGCGTGTGCCGAAACGCATTTACCTCGAAAAGACGCGCGTGGCGTGCGTCGGCAACAGCATCACATACGGCATGACTCTCGCCGACCCTGCTACCGAGTCGTATCCGGCGCAGCTGCAGCAGATGCTTGGCGACGGATATGAGGTGGGCAACTTCGGAAAGTCGGGCGCCACGCTGCTGCGCCACGGCCATCGTCCGTACGTAGAGCAGGAGGAATGGGCGAAGGCGAAGGCTTTCAAGGGCGACATCGCCGTCATCCATCTCGGAATCAACGACACCGACCCGCGCAACTGGCCGTTCTATCGCGACGAGTTCGTGAGCGACTACCTGGCTCTTATCGACACTCTGCGCCAGCAGAACCCGAAGTGTCGTGTGCTCATCGCGCTGCTCTCGCCCATCACCCACAACCATCCGCGCTTCGAAAGCGGCACGCAGCAGTGGCACGAGGAGATTCAAGAGGCTATAAAGACCGTGGCTCGCGTGGGAAAGGCGCAGCTCATCGACTTCCACAAGCCGCTCCATGCTTATCCGCAGCTGCTGCCCGATGCCGTGCATCCTAACAAGGAGGGTGCCACGATGCTCGCACGCACGGTGTGCGCTGCCATCCTCGGCAACTATGGCGGACTGCAGATGCCCATGACCTACTCGGACAACATGGTGCTGCAGCGCGACCGCGAACTTACCATACACGGCACTGCCAACTCTGGTGAGAGAGTGACCGTGAGCATCACTCGCCCCGATGCCGCCAAGGGCAAGTCGGCGAACGGCGCTAAGCACAAGAAAGGCAAGCAGCCGATGCGTGTGCGTGCGCTGAAGACCGAGGTGCAGACGGCTACGGCGAAGGCTGACATGAACGGCTACTGGCAGGTTACGCTGCGCCCGCAGCGCGCCGAAAACGGACTGACGCTCACCGTCAGCACCGACGAGAAAGAACTCATATATAATAATGTGGCGTTCGGCGAGGTTTGGCTCTGCTCTGGTCAGTCGAACATGGAGTTCATGCTGCACGAAGCGGCTACAGCCAAGCGCGACATACCGAAGGCGAAGAACCCCAACATACGTTTCTTCGACATGAAGGCGCGCTGGCGCACCAACCCCGTTGAGTGGGACGCTGCGGCGCTCGACTCGGTGAATCATCTGAAATACTTCAACAACGCAAAGTGGACCGTCTGCTCGCCCGAGACTGCGAAGGACTTCTCGGCGATAGCCTACTACTTCGGAGCGATGCTGCAGGACAGTCTGCAGTGTGCCGTGGGTCTTATCTGCAACGCCGTGGGCGGTTCGCCTACAGAGGCGTGGGTGAGCCGTGAGGATCTCGATGCGCAGCTGCCGCAGATTCTGCGCAACTGGGCTAACAACGACTTTGTGCAGCCGTGGGTGCGCGAGCGTGCCGCTCAGAACACGAAGCTGGCTGCCAACGCCGCCGCTCAGCGCCACCCCTACCAGCCGTGCTACCTCTACGAGTCGGCGATAGAGCCGCTCGAGCAGTTCCCCGTGAAAGGCGTGCTGTGGTATCAGGGCGAGTCGAACGCGCAGAACTTCACCACGCACGAGCGTCTGTTCAAGATGCTCGTCGAAGGATGGCGCCGCAACTGGAACGACGCCGAGATGCCGTTCTACTTCGTGCAGCTCTCGAGCCTCAACCGCCCGGGCTGGCAGTGGTTCCGCGACAGTCAGCGCCGTCTGCAGAGCGAACTGCCGAACGTGGCAATGGCTGTGTCGTCTGACAAGGGCGACTCGCTCAACGTGCATCCTACGAGCAAGCAGCCCATCGGTGAGCGTCTGGCTCGCATCGCCCTGCACAACCTCTACGACTTCGGCAATGTGGTGCCGAGCGGACCTGCCATTAAGGAGGCTTCGGTCGTAGGCGACGGCATTGTCCGCCTCACGTTCGACTACGCCGACGGCCTTTCTACCGCCGACGGCAAGCACCCTGCTACGTTCGAGATAGCCGAGGAAGAAGGACTCTACAAGCCTGCCGAGGCTCGCATCGAGGGCAACACGATTGTCGTGATGGCTGCGGACGTGACTCATCCGCGCTTCGTGCGCTACGGATGGCAGCCGTTCACTCGCGCCAACCTCGTGAACGGTGCGAAGCTGCCAGCGTCTACGTTCCGCGTAGAGGTTAGATAGTAG
>OHBJ01003521.1_pt1 | contig 10305 bp, 6 predicted proteins | sample 1577241 | NCBI WGS metagenome assembly OHBJ01 (sample SAMEA3541594, study PRJEB24748) | human gut metagenome | biome: human gut; feature: human-associated habitat; material: faeces | place: China | collected 2012
CCTGTTCATAGAACAGCAGGTAGTTCTGATAGCTGTAGAAAAGATAGCTGTAGAATGGGATTGACGACAAAATCCAGATAAAAACATATTTGTCTGGCAGAAATGTCAACAATCCGCATCCGACGCCGAAGATAACTGCCCAATAGGTAAAGATGGACAGCCATTTTATATATGCCCCTATGTCATCTGCATGCGTGTCATCAAAAATTCTGACGGCTCTGCGGTATGCAACAATGACTCTTCGAGCAAGCACAAGTCCGTAAATCACCAGCCATGCAGCCAAAACCAGCAATCCAATCTTTTGCATGGTACCACCCGGCAGCAGCAGTAATACGACTCCGGAAAGGATTGAGAAGATAACCCATAGAATGATGTGTGTCCATGACCTTTTGCGCGTTATGTAGAAACGGTCGAGCAGTGTTATCATTGCTGAGCTAAACAGATGGTAGCACAAAAAGTAGGTGGACAGATTCATCAATATGGCAGAATTGACATTTTGGAACCTTATTCCCAAAAAGAAATGTACCGAATAATTGGCGGCAAGCAACAGCAGTGCGACACCCATTATCCGCCTGGAGCGAAGATAATTCTCGAAAATTTTCTTTTCCGGTGTCTTGGCAAACAAAAAATAAAAGCCGAAGAATAACATCAACGGCAGCGCGATACAAAGTGAAAAACTATATATAGATGGTTCCATTGTTATGCTTATTTGATTTTGATGCAAATTTAGATAAAAATTCCGAATTATACGCCAGTTGGGATAAAAATCTACCATATCTTCCAGAAACGGTGTACTGCACTTATTATCAAGGCAATAAAGACTGGTAGATATTTCTTAGATGTGGATATCTACCAGGCTATCTCCCAGCTATGCTGTGAGATTTTGGTTGGGTTGGTTGGTGCAGTTGCTTAGGGGGCACTTGCTTAGGGGGTGCACTTGTCTCAAGTGCACCAACAGAGATTAGTTGGTGCACTTCTCTACTGGTTGGTTGGTGTACGATTACTTGGTTGGTGCACTTGAGACAAGTGCACCCCCTGAGAGAACTTGATTGCCACGCTACAACAACTTGATTGCCACGCAACAACAACTTGATTGCCACGCTACGGCAACATGGTTATTGCACAACGGCAACATGGTTACCGCGCAACGGTAATGGTGAGGCGGAGGGCTTGTTGGGTGTGTGGGGTAATGCGAAAACGATTGTCGGTGCGCTCGCCTACAAGCCAGACTATGCGTTGCTGGGCGTCGGTGACTACGAGTTGGGCCCGCTTCTCAAATACATTCTTCTTGCGGTCGGTGAGATAATCGCTTACGAGCTTCATGCCGTTCATGCCGAACGGAACAAAGCGGTCGCCCTGCTCAATGTGGCGCAAGGTGAGCGGGAACTTGATGTTCGATGCGTCGAGACATACGCAGTCGGCTGCGCGACTCGGCACGTAATCGTCGCCACAATCTTCCGCCGCCACCTTTATCTTCAAACTGTCGCTGAACACATACGTGCCGATTTCGGGTATGCGCATTGAGCGTGCAGCATCGGCTACATTTGTTCTCGGCTGAACGAGCAGAGAACCGCGGTCGAAGGCAAGTTCGTGCGAATCGGAAGCTATGGTTTTGCCTGCAGAGCAGGTGTCGAGCGAACCATATATCTGCTCAATCTGCGCCGAAGTGAAGCCATAAGAACTGAGTATTTCGTGCAAAGTATATTCGGGCGAAGGCTGCTGCTTAAGTCGTTCAACAGAGATGACAAGATGGTGAGGTGGTGAAATGGTGAGATGGTGAGATGGTGAGGTGGCTGTGACGTCGGCAATGCTTCGCTTCATAGCCTCATCAAACACTTTCAGAGCCTCGCCAACACGCAGCGACGACTCGAAAATCGACTGGCTTACGCTCGGATTAAGCTCGCGCAACAGCGGCATTACGTCAAGACGTATCTTGTTGCGTTTCACATCGTTATGCAGATTGGTTGAATCTATAACGTAACTCTCACCGAGAGCACCAAGATACTGCACAATATCCTCTCTGCTAAGCGAAAGCAGAGGGCGAATGATGTTGCCGTTGCGCGGCTGAATGCCTCGCAGCCCACGCAATCCGGTGCCGCGAACGAGGTTGAGCAGAACGGTCTCAACGCTGTCGTCGCGATGATGTGCAACGCAGATATCCTGCGCTTCGATATCGCGGCGCAGGTTCTCGAAATAGCCATAGCGCAAGTCGCGCGCAGCCATCTCGATACTCACCCGATGCAGGTCGGCATAAGCCTGCGTATCGAAGTGGATGAGATGCAGAGGCACGGAAATACGCTCACAAAGTTGCTTGCAGAACTCCTCGTCGCGCACCGATTCGGCGCCACGCAGATGGAAGTTGCAGTGAGCAGCCTCAACGTCTATGCCCAGTTCGTGCTCCAGATGTTTCAGCACAAAGAGTAGCGACACGCTGTCTGCGCCGCCCGAAAGCGCCACAATATACTTGCCCCCATAAACGAACAATTCGTGGACAGAGGCGAAGCGTCGCACTCTGTCCACGAACGAATTGATTATCGCAGAAGATTTTTCCACAGTCTTGTTTTTATTCTACATAAAGCACCAATCCCTTGAGGTATTCGCCCTCCGGATGGTAGATGTTAATCGGGTGATCGGCAGGCTGGTGAATCTGATGCAGGATGCGCACCTTGCGGTTAGCCTGCACCGCAGCTGTGAAGACAGCGTTGCGGAAGTTCTCCTTTGTCACAATCTGCGAGCAGCTGAACGTGAAGAGGATGCCACCGGGCTTGATGCGCTGCAATCCCTTCACGTTGAGGCGTGTGTAGCCCTTCAGCGCATTGCGCAGAGCAGCACGATGCTTGGCGAACGCAGGCGGGTCGAGCACGATGAGGTCGTATGTCTTATCGTTGGCGTCGAGGAACTTGAACGCATCCTCGCAGAACGCTGCGTGCCGCTCATCGCCGGGGAAGTTAAGCTCGATGTTTCTGTTTGTCAGCTCGATAGCCTTGGCGCTGCTGTCAACGGAGTGAACCAGCTTGGCGCCGCCACGCATGGCGTAAACCGAGAAGCCGCCCGTGTAGCAGAACATATTGAGCACCGAACGACCCTTAGAGTAAGTCTCGAGCAGGTGGCGGTTCTCGCGCTGGTCGACAAAGAAGCCCGTCTTCTGACCCTTCAGCCAGTCGATATGGAAGTTCAAGCCGTTCTCCATAGCCACGTCGCTGCCCATCGAACCGTAGATGAAACCATTCTCGTGCTCCACGTCCGCCTTAAACGGCAACGTTGTCTCGCTTTTGTAGTAAACGTTCTTGATCTCGCCCTCAGAAGCCTTCACGAGAGCCTCGCATATTTCATGGCGAACGAGGTGCATACCCACGCTGTGAGCCTGCATAACCGCGGTGTCGCCATAGCAGTCGATTACAAGACCGGGGAGGTTGTCGCCCTCGCCATGAACAAGACGGAACGTATTGTTGTTCTCACGGCCAATGAGTCCGATAGCCTGACGCATCTGCCAAGCCGACTGCAGGCGCGAGAGCCAGAACTCGCCGTCTATCTCTACGTCGCGGAAAGACAACACGCGCACAGCGATAGAACCGATCTGATACATACCGACAGCGATGAAGTCGCCTTGCGAGGTGAAAACGCGCACGATTTCGCCTTCTTCTACGCCCTCCTCAATCTGCGCTACGGCACCAGAGAATATCCAAGGATGGAAACGCTTGAGGCTTTCCTCCTTACCCTTCTTTAAATATAGATTTTTGTACATATAGTCGTTTGTATTTTTACATTACTCGGCAGGCTTCTCCTCCACTACCTTCAGTTCGTAGTCGTGGGTAGCCATCAGCTGCATTATCTCGTTGTAGAGCTTTATGCACGCCCATGCGTCGATAGCGGCATACTCCTTCTGCTTGTCGGTGAGCACATCCGCCTCCCAGTTGGTGAGGCGCTGGCGCTTGCTTATCTTCTCGCCGAAGAGATTGGCGTAAAGTTTCTGCAGACTCTTGTCCTGCACGCCAATGTTGCCTATGATGTCCTGGATATCGATGAACCAGCCTGGCTCAAACTCGCGACGGCGATGGAGCGAGAGCAGGTCGTCGTGCCACGAAAGACCAATCATTGGCACCATCTTGTTGCTCAACAGGCGCACAAGCGAATCGGGCAAGCCGATATGGTTAAGACGAAACAGAAAGCACTGGTCTTTGGTGGCAACCTGCAACAGCGCCACCTTATGGTTCTGCCCACGGCGGAATGCGGGGCGAGTCTCGGTGTCGACGCCCAACATTTCGCACGAGAGGAGATAATCCACCGCGCGGTCGGCTTCCGACTCGTTGAGCACCACCGTGATCTTACCCGGGAAATCCACTAACGGCAGGGCGTTTATAACGTTCTTATCAAATTTATTGTATATTGTTTTCATCTCGATGTTGAAAGATTTTGCAAAATTAGAAAAAAAGTGCGAAAATATGGCTGTTTCCGACTTTTTTCCACTAATTTTGTAAGCAATTTCGGTAGAAAACAGCCGTAAATCGAATCATTACAGAATATAACATACGATTTGATGCACACGACACAACAAACGACACAATTTTAAACAAAATATGGCAAAGAAGAAAACAGAGCGCAAAGCATCTTACTCTAAAGAAGCAACAATATGGCAGAGCATCCTGAAAAGTGAGAAAACAGACTTCTTGGTAGGCATGATGATTGCGATTCTCGCGATACATTTAACAGTCTCGATGGTATCCTACATAAATACCGGAGCCGAAGACCAGAGTCTGCTCGAGAACTTACGTCCAGGAGAGTGGCTCAACCATGACAAGATAATAAAGAACTATTGCGGCTCATACGGAGCTATCATATCATACATACTCATCACGGAGCACTTCGGCTACGCAGCCTTCCTGATTCCTTGTTTCCTGTTCGTGGCAGGCATCAAGACAATGGGAATATACAAGCTGAGCTTATGGAAGTGGTTCTTCGGCATGGGTGTGTCTATGATATGGGTGTCTATATTCCTCGCAAAAGTGCTTGCACCACTTCTGCCCGAGGCGATATTCAACCCCGGAGGTAACCACGGAGCCGTCTGCGTGAACTTCATAGAGAACATAGTAGGCCCTCCTGGACTCACTGCGTTGCTGTTCTTCGTGGCAATAGCGCTGCTCACATTCATCAGCAAGCAGACCATCACATGGGTACGCCGCATGTTCAACCCGCTGAAGTCAATCACGGGTAAGGCGTCGGAGATTGTTACAGACAAGCTGAACAATAACGACAGCGAGACAACAAGCGTAGAGAATGGATACACCGCATCGGTTGCAACAAGCAGCAACACTGCCAATGCGAAGAAAGACACGGCAAAGTCGGCTGAACCGACACCAGTCATCGACCTTACGGAGTTCTCTAACCTCGGACAGAAGAAGACCAGCAAGGCGCAGGCTACGCCAGTTGCAACGGCTACACCTGACGTAAAACCCATGAAGACAGGCGACGACAAACTGACAGTTGAGGTCGGAAAGGACGAGAAGGCCAAGGGCGGCAACCTTACTGACGACACAATCAACACGCCTATCAATCCGCTTGAACCGTTCACACGATACAAGCACCCGACACTCGACCTGCTCACCAAGGACGAGAACGGAGGCAAGCCATACATTGATATGGACGAAATCAAGGCGAACAACGAGGAGATTATCAAGGTGCTGAAGAGTTTCGGCATCGACATCTGCGAAATAAAGGCAACTGTCGGTCCGACCATCACGCTCTACGAGATCACTCCTGCTGAAGGCATCCGCATCACCAAGATTCGCGGTCTGGAGGCAGACATCGCGCTGCGCCTTTCGGCTCTCGGCGTGCGTATCATTGCGCCGATACCGGGCAAGGGCACTATCGGTATTGAGGTGCCGAACAAGAAGCGCCATAACGTGTCGATGGAGAGCATCCTTAACTCGAAGAAGTTCCAGGAGTCGAAGTACGACCTGCCTATCGCACTCGGAAAAACCATCACCAACGAGGTGTTCATGGCAGACCTTACAAAGATTCCTCACCTGCTTGTAGCCGGTGCTACGGGTCAGGGTAAGTCAGTCGGTCTGAACGTTATCATCACTTCGCTGCTCTACAAGAAGCATCCGAACGAACTGAAGCTGGTGCTCATCGACCCGAAGAAGGTGGAGTTCAGCGTCTACTCGCCTATCGCCGACCACTTCATGGCGCAGGTTGACGACGACGACGAGCCTATCATCACCGACGTTACGAAAGTGGTACGCACACTGAAGAGTCTGTGTACACTCATGGACCACCGCTACGACTTGCTGAAGCTCGCCGGTGCGCGTAATATAAAGGAATATAACGACAAGTTCCTGCACCGCCGACTCAATCCGGAACACGGACACGAGTTCATGCCTTACATCGTGGTTATCATCGACGAGTTCGGCGACCTTATCATGACTGCGGGCAAGGAGGTGGAGATGCCTATCGCACGTATCGCACAGCTGGCACGTGCAGTCGGCATACACATGATTATCGCTACGCAGCGTCCTACTACGTCAATCATCACGGGTAACATCAAGGCTAACTTCCCTGGACGCATCGCATTCAAGGTTAGCTCTATGACCGACTCGCGCATCATCCTCGACCGTCCGGGCGCCAACCAGCTCATCGGTATGGGCGACATGCTCTATCTCAACGGCAACGAACCTACTCGTGTGCAGTGCGCATTCATCAGCACTAAAGAGATTTGCGAAATCAACGAGTTCATCGAGCACCAGTCGGGTCCGACTCATCCTATGGAGTTGCCAGAACCTAAGAGCGATGACTCTGACGGCGGCAGCAACACCGGCGGTGCAGACATGGGCAATCTCGATCCATTCTTTGAGGAGGCAGCACGCTCTGTAATCGTCAGCCAGCAAGGCAGTACGAGTATGATTCAGCGCCGCTTCTCTATCGGCTACAACCGCGCCGGACGACTCATGGACCAGCTCGAAAAGGCTGGCATCGTAGGAGCGGCTCACGGCAGCAAGCCTCGCGATGTACTCGTGGCAGACGAGAGTCAGCTGACAGCAATCATGAACCAGTTGAGAGGCTAACGGCATTATAACAGTATACAAATTAAAACACATTCATATTATGAGACGTTTTTTTTTAGGAATTATGATGGCAATGTGCATGGCTTGGCTTGGTGTGAGCACAAGCGCAGCACAGAAGAACAATGCAGCACGAAAGATTCTCGACCGTGCTGCAAAGGTGGTAGGCAGATCGGGCGGAGCAAGCGCTTCGTTCACGATGAGCAGTGCTGCAACTGGCAAGGTGTCGGGCACTATAGCCATAAAGGGCAACAAGTTCAACGCACGCACTCCGCAAATGACGGTGTGGTATAACGGCAAGACGCAGTGGACTTACGTGAAGAAGAACAACGAAGTGAACGTAAGTACACCTACTCAGGCTCAGCAGCAGATGATGAATCCCTACTCGTTCATCACCATGTACAAGACAGGCTACAAGATGTCTGCCACTAACGCAGGCGCAAACAACGAGGTACATCTTGTGGCTCAGAACCCAAACAGAGGCATTCCGGAGATGTATATCACGATAAACCGCAAAACCGGCGTGCCATCAAAGGTAAAGATGAAGCATAAGGGCAAATGGAGCACTATCACCGTGAGCAACTTCTCACCGAAGAATCTTTCTGACCGTATCTTCACGTTTAATTCTAAAGACTACCCCACTGCTGAAGTTATCGATTTGCGATAATAAAGACTTAATACTTATATGAAATACACCATCCCTAAATTTGAACTCATCAGACTGCTGTTGCGGCATCGTAGAATTGCCGACAACCGCAGTCTGAGTGCTATGGAAAACAAGGTAGCAAAGTTTTTCATTTATCTTTCGATGCTTATTCTCGTCATCTATCTTATGGGATTGGCGATATTGTTCTCTCAATTAACAAACAGCGACAATACGGCAACGGCTACAGAGAATCTGTTCATAGTCATGCCGTTTCTCTTGCTTGTCGACTTCGGCATGAGGTTTACGATGCAGCAGACTCCTGCACACATCATCAAGCCTTATATATTGCTACCTTTGCCGCGCTACACATGTATTGACGCTTTCGTCTACAACTCGCTCATCAGTAAAGGCAACTTCATTTGGTTCGCATTCTTATTACCTTATGCGTTAATGTCGATAGTGTTCAGCTATGGTCTTGCAACAGCTACGCAGACAATGCTGCTCTGCTTGGTGCTCATACTTATCAACAGCCAGTGGTACGCGATAGCACGCACACTCATCAAGCAAACCGAACTATGGTGGGCGCTACCTATTATAATATATGGTATAGAGGCAATGCCGCTGTACGTTGGTAGCAACGCAGGCTGGGCACAGTTTACGGATATCTACTCATACGTTGGCGCAATGCTCGATAAGCATAGTGTGCTGCCGATATTATTTGGCATTATAGCGCTTGCTGCGATTGCACTTATAAACCGTCGTCTGCAATACGCAAGCATAGAGAAAGAGCTTATGCGTTCTGAAGTGAAGAAGAGCGTGAAGAAGGTGAACAAGTTCGCTTTCTTCGAGAAATATGGCGAGATAGGACTCTTCATGCAGCTCGAGATGAAGCTGCTCCTTAGAAACGCCACTCCAAAGAAAGCTTTGAAATCGGGCTTCTTCACTATGGCTTTGCTCTGCGCGTTTATAGTGTTGTCGGACGTGTACGACTCTGATGGCATGACAAACTTCTGGGGATTGTATGCATTTATGATATTCGGCACGATGAATCTTATCGGACTGATGAGCTATGAGGGCAACTATATTGACTGTCTGCTTACACACCGCGAGAACATTCTCTCGCTGCTCAAGGCAAAATATATTTTCTACTCTCTGCTACTGATTGCGCCGTTCCTGCTTATGCTGCCCGCAGTGATAAGCGGCAAGTGGTCGCTGCTGATGCTCGTGAGCTATATGTTATTCACAATGGGTTTCCAGTTCTTCATCGCATTTCAGACAGCTGTATACAACAAAATAACGGTTCCGCTGAACACCGAGATGAGAGACAAAGCCGGACTGAAAACCAATTACATTCAGATTGTCCTGGTAGCTATCGTGTTTATCGTGCCGAACATTCTTGTAAACATACTACAGTCTGTATTCTCAGAGAACGTTGCCTATCTGACAATGCTATTCATCGGACTCTGTTTCATAGCAACACACAGATTGTGGCTGCGCAACGTCTACAACCGACTGATGAAACGCAAATATACCAACCTTGAAGGCTTTATCAGTTCGAGACAGTAAAAGCTGCACAATATATATAATGTACATAAACGATATATAATGTACATAAACGCATAGATTATTATGATATCAGGAAGCTCAATGCGTTACACATAATTAAAGATTCGCAATTATAACCGCTTATTTTGGTTAATAATTGCGAATCTTTCGTTTTTTATTAACTATTTTCACATCAGTATCAACTAAGATATTTATCTTTGCAGATGTAAGATTTAAGATTATGAAGAAAAAGACAATATGGACCATAGCAATCATCATGGGATTCTCTTTCCTTGGCTTGCTATTCCTTCAGCTGAAATATATCCAGGCGATGGTAGACATGAAAAAGGAGCAGTTCGACGAGTCGGTCAACCGCGCCTTGTATCAGGCTTCACGCAACCTGGAGCTCAACGAGACCCTGCGTTATCTTGAGAAGGACGTGAACGAGACAGAACGTCGCGCCTTCCGCAAGGACTCTGTAGGTACACGCACTGGCAACATGGACGGAAGCATTCAGCAGTCGCACCAATACTCGGTGGCAGGAAAGGACGGCACGGTTTATTCTTCGTTCGAATTAAAGACAATCACGATAAAGCCATCGCAGATGCCGAAGGGAATGATTCTGCATACAGACAAGAACTCGCTAAGCGAAGCCTCAAAGTCGCTACAGGAAATAGTAAAGAACCGCTACATCTATCAGAAAGCGCTGCTCGACGAGGTGGTCTACTCTATACTCTACTCCGCTTCGGAGCGTCCACTTAAGGAACGCATCAACTTCAAGTTGCTCGATCAGGACCTCAAAGCAGAGTTGATGAACAACGGAGTGAACATACCCTACCACTTTACCGTCAGCACACAGGACGGACGCGAGGTATATCGCTGTCCTGATTACACAGACGAAGGCGAAGAGTTCACCTACTCGCAGGTATTGTTCCGCAACGACCCGCAATCGAAGATGGGCGTTGTGCGCATCCACTTCCCCGACATGGGTTCGTACATCTTCTCGTCTGTTAGATTCATGATTCCGTCTGTAGCCTTCACACTCGTGTTGCTCGT
>OHBJ01003522.1_pt1 | contig 10304 bp, 9 predicted proteins | sample 1577241 | NCBI WGS metagenome assembly OHBJ01 (sample SAMEA3541594, study PRJEB24748) | human gut metagenome | biome: human gut; feature: human-associated habitat; material: faeces | place: China | collected 2012
CTGGAGGTTTCTCCTGGTTCGTTCTGAAATGACGAGACTTTGAGCACGGGCGTCGAAGCTCACTTTTAGAAGAAACCATAAAAATCAAATTAAGAATTTCTCTGTCACCGAAAGGAGAAGCAGCCATGTCTTATATTGGTTCCCGTATGATGATCGCCCTGCGCAAGCCGGTTGTTATGGCGGTAAAAAAGCCTACCCCTTTGACTTATATCGGGGCAGGACGGCTGAGGCAGGCGCCGGAGCTGCTGCGGGAAGCGGGGAGCCAGCGGGTGCTGGTGATGACTACTGCCGGCATGATGCGCCGCGGACAATTAGACGGTACCCTTTCGGCAATGAGTGAGAACGGTATGGAGGCGGTCGTTTTTGACCGAGTAAGCCCCGACCCGACCTTTGGCGTGGTAGAGGAGGCGGTGCGCAGTGCCGCCGGCTGCGATGCCATTCTGGCGGTGGGCGGCGGCTCGGTGCTGGACGCCGCCAAGGCTGCGGCAGCCGCCCTTGCCAACGGAAAGCCTGCCGAGCAGCTGGTGGGTATTTTGAAGGTGAAAAAGCACCCCATGCTGCTGATCGCAGTGCCGACCACGGCAGGGACCGGCAGCGAGACTACCATTGCGGCGGTCATCAGCGAGACTGCAACCCACCGCAAGCGGCAGATCCTTGACCCAAAAATTGTGCCCTTTGCCGCCATTCTTGATCCGGAGCTGGCAGTTGGTCTGCCGCAGGGCAACACGGTACACACCGCAATGGACGCCTTGACCCACGCTTTGGAGGCTTATGTTTCGACATATGCCACGCCGGAGACCGACCGCTTTGCCGAGCTTGCCGCTAAAATGATCTACGAGGCGCTGCCGGTGGTGCGAGAGGAGCCGAAAAATACCGAAATGCGCGAAAAGCTGCTGGTAGCCTCCTTTTTGGCGGGCATGGCATTTACCCGCACCTATGTGGGATATGTTCACGCCTTTGCCCACAGCATCGGAGGGCGGTACGGCACCCCACACGGGCTTGCCAATGCAGTGCTGCTGCCCCATGTGATGCGGTACTACCTGCCGGTGTGTGAAAAGCGGCTGGCACGCATGGCGGAGATTTGCGGAGTGAGCGATGACAAAAATGAGAAAACCCGCGCGGCGGCTTTTGTAGAAAGCATTGCCGAGATGAACAAAGCGGGCGGCGTACCGGAGCGGCTGGCGGAATTCCCGCAGGAGGGAATAGACGCGGTAATCAGGGAGGCATTCAGCGAGTGCCACGGGACTTACCCAGTGCCGCGGTATTACACTAGAAGTGACGCCGAAGCGCTGCTGAAAGCGATCTGCGCCGAATGAAAATACATGGACACGAAAAGCGGAGGAACCGGTAAAGGCTTCTCCGCTGCTTGTATACTGAAAACCCCGCCGCTATGGCGGGGGTTTCAGTATACTATAAAAAGACTCCGCAGGGGGTTGCTGCGGAGCCGGAAGAACATATGCTATTTGGCGTAAAGCTGCCCGATGAGGGCATTGAGCCAGCGAGCGGGGAGGATCTTGGAGAGGAACACGGCACACTTGTAGCCGAAGCCGATGGTATAAAGCGGCTTGCGGCTGTTTTTCAGGGCAACGGAGGCGATAAACGAGCCTGCCTTGGCGGGATCCATGCCGGTCTGCTCGTCTTTTTCCATACCTGCTACGCTGCGGGTGATACGTCCGCCGTAGATGTCATCACCGACAATGCTCTTTTGGCGGGCGGCGGTAAAGCCGGTTTTAATATCACCGGGCATGACGGCACAGACGGTGATGCCGAAGGGCTTGACCTCATTGGAAAGCGCCATGGTGTAAGAATTGACCGCCGCCTTACCGGCGGAGTAATAGGTCTGGAACGGAATGGGCACCGGTGCCGCGACCGAGCTGAGATTAACGATGCGCCCGCCGCCCTGCTGGCGCATCAGCGGCAGGACAGCATGGTTCATGCGCACCATGCCGAAGAAATTGACATTGAAAAGGCGCTGGGCTTCCGCTGTATCAGTGAATTCCACCGCACCGGAAATGCCGAAGCCGGCATTGTTGATGAGGATATCAATTCTTCCGCTTTCCGCCATCACCTGCCCGACGGCGGCGGCGATCTGTGCTTCGTCGGTGACGTCGCATTTGATATGGGTAATGCCGGTAACCTTGCTGTCACGGCGGCTCAGCTCGTAGACCTTGCAGCCCCGATCCCGCAGGGCAGCGGCGGTGCAAAGTCCGATGCCGCTGCTGCCGCCGGTGATTATAACGACCTTATTCATGCTTCCTCCCCCAATACACTGCCGATGATCTCGACCGCTTCGTCGATGAGCGGTTCGGTGAGGGTTGCCATATAGCTGGTGCGCAGCAGGCACTCGGCAGGCGGGGTGGCAGGCGGCAGCACCGGATTGACATAGACACCGGCATCATAGAGCTGACGGGCAGCGGTCAGGGTGTTTTCGACGGTATAGGTATACAGCGGGATAATGGGGGTGGTGGATTCGATGATCCGCACCTTCTTTTTCCGCAAGCCCTCTCTGGCATAAGCGGAAAGGGAAAGCAGGCGGTCAACGATCTCGGGGTGGACTTCCAGATAGCGCAGCGCCGCCAGCGCTGTGGCACAGGAGGCGGGAGTGATGGAGGCGGAGAAAATGAAAGGACGGGAGGCATGGCGGACATACTCCGCAACCTCATTGCAGGACGCCATGTAGCCGCCCAGACTGGCAAGGGATTTGCTGAAGGTACCCATGTAGATATCGACCTCGTCCTCCAGCCCGAAGTGACTGGCGGTACCGCGCCCGCCCTCACCCAGCACGCCGAGACCGTGGGCGTCATCGACCATGACCCGAGCACCGTACTGCTTGGCAAGCCTCACGATCTCCGGCAGCTTGGCAATATCGCCGCCCATGCTGAACACGCCGTCGGTGACGATGAGACAGCCTGCCGTCTCCGGCACCTTTTGAAGCTGGTGCTCCAGATCTGCCATATCGGCGTGGTCGTAGCGAAGCATTTTGCCGTAGCTCAGCTTGCAACCATCATAGATGCTGGCGTGATTTTCTTTGTCGCAGATGACATAGTCGCCGCGCCCCACAATGGCACTGATGATGCCCAGATTGGACTGGAAGCCGGTGGAGAAGGTGACGACCGCCTCCTTGTGCAGGAACTTGGCAAGCTCCGCCTCCAATTCCAGATGCATTTCCAGCGTACCATTGAGGAAGCGGGAACCGGAGCAGCCGGTGCCGTACTGCTCAAACGCCTTGATGCCAGCTTCGATGACCTCGGGACAGGTGGTAAGTCCCAGATAATTATTGGAGCCGAGCATGATGCGGCGCTTGCCCTCCATGATAACCTCCGGCGCCTGACGGCTTTCCAGCGCATGAAAATAAGGGTAGATGCCTTTTTCTTTCAGCTCGCTTGCCAGCGATGGCTTGCGGCACTTCTCAAACAGATCAATCATTTTGAATTATTCCTCCTCATGTTCCAGCGCCGTAAGGAATGCCTCCAGCACGGCGGCGGTAGTATCCAACTCTTGATGGGTAAACCGGCGGGTGAGCTGTCCCAACAGGCGGTCAAGCCTGCCGGGGGCTTCCAGCGTCCTTTGGCGGTATTCGGCGCCGACCTGCAGCAGACATTCCCGACGATCACTTTCAGAGGTGATCTTTTCCACGACCCCCTTTTGCGCCAGTTCATTGACGCGATAGGTGGCGCTGGGCTGGGAAATGCCCATCTCACCGGCAAACTGGGTGAGGGTGGGACGCTCCAGCAGGTAGATGACATCGGCGGCGAAGGCATCGGTGGCGGAGAGCCGACCGGTGCGGCGCAGCAGGCGGCGGTAGATGACAAGCCGCATACGGCGGTAAAGGCGGGTGAAACGCTTGACGGTCTCCACGGGCAGATCCCTCCTTGGGAAGATAAGAAAACATAAAATATTTTATATAAATATTTTAATATTATTATAGGTGATGGAGAGGATATGGTCAAGTGAAAATTGCGTGAACAGCGGGCGCCCCGCAGCGGTTGAGGGCTGCCCGAAGCGCAGCGGAGGGTCTGCCCTCCATAGCGGAGGGGCGCCCGCTGGGCGGGCAGGAAGCGCAGACATTTTTGACAGGGAAACCCGTTGCGAAAGGGAAAGACCCCCTGCGCGAAAAAACACGCAGGGGGTTTCAAGGGAGAATAATGAAGAAAAAAGAAGATGTCAAGAAAGAAGAATGCGGTCGTTGGCGAATTCTTCGGCGGTGGAGAGGGTGAAGGCATGCAGCAGGTCATCGACCGTCAGGCGCTTTTTTTCCTCGCCGCTGATATCGAAAACGATCTTGCCGGCATTCATCATAATGAGGCGGTTGCCGTGGGCGATGGCGTCCTTCATATTGTGGGTGACCATCAGGGCGGTGAGACGGCTCTCCTCGATGAAGCGATCGGAAAGCGCCAGTACCTTGGCGGCGGTTTTGGGGTCAAGGGCGGCGGTGTGCTCGTCCAGCAGCAGTAGCTTGGGTTTTTTCATCACTGCCATCAGCAGGGTAAGCGCCTGCCGCTGACCGCCCGAAAGCAAACCGACCTTGGAGGACAGTCGATCCTCCAGCCCCAGATCCAGCTCCGAAAGGAGCCGGCGTAAATTTTCACGCTCGGCTGGGGAAATTGCCCACCGAAGACCGCGGCGTTCACCGCGGTGCGCTGCCAGCGCCATGTTTTCTTCGATCCACATATCGGCGGCAGTGCCCATCATGGGATCCTGGAACACACGCCCGAGGAAGCGGGCGCGCTTCTGCTCCGGCAGGTCGGTGATGTCCTCCCCGTCAATGGTGATGGAGCCGCTGTCAACGGAGAAGGTGCCGGCGATGGTATTCAGCAGGGTGGATTTGCCCGCGCCGTTGCCGCCGATGATGGTGACGAAATCGCCGTCATTGAGGGTAAGGGAAAGTCCGTCCAGCGCGATCTTCTGGTTGACGGTACCGGCGTGGAAGGTCTTGCGGATATTTTCCAGCTTCAGCATACGGCGGAACCTCCTTTGGCATGATGATGGGCAGCCCATTGTTTGCGGAGATAGGGAACGGCGAGGAACACCGTAACGACCAGTGCTGAGAAGAGCTTGAGATCGGTGGTGGAAAGTCCTGCCCAGATAACGATGGCAAGAATAAAGTAGTAAGCCACAGCGCCCAGCGCGGTAGTCAGAAGGCGCAGGGCGAAGTTTTTACGCTTGCCCAGCAGCGCCTTGCCGATGACGACTGCCGCCAAACCAATAACGATGGCGCCGCGTCCCATATTGATATCAGAGTTGCCCTGATACTGCGCCAGCAATGCGCCGGAAAGCCCGACCAGTCCATTAGAGAGCATAAGGCCAAGTACCTTCATGCGGTTGGTGGAGATGCCCTGCGCCCGCGCCATGTGCTCGTTATTGCCGGTGGCACGAATGGCGCAGCCAAGCTGGGTGCCGAAGAACCAGTACAACACAGCAACGATCACAAGAACGAAAATTCCGCCGACCAGTATGGCAGTGGGAACCTTGGCGCTGGTGAGCAGCAGCTTGTATTGCGTGCGGCTGACGGTGAGGTTGCTTTTGCCGCCCATGATGTGCATATTGATGGAATAGAGGGCAAGCTGGGTAAGGATACCGGAAAGGATAGCGGGAATGCCCAGCACGGTATGCAAAAGCCCAGTGCACAGACCGGCAAGCGCACCTGCCAGCACTGCGCAAAGCAGTGCCAGCAGGGGATTCATGCCGCCGATGATACACACGGCAGCAACGGCGCCGCCGGTACAAAGGCTGTTATCTACCGTGAGGTCGGCGTAGTCCAAAATCTTATAGGTGATGGCAACGCCGATTGCCATGATGCCCCAGATGAGCCCCTGAGCCAAGGCTCCGGGCAGGGAATTGAGCAGCGTAAGCGGATTCATGGTTTACCTCTTCATTCGTCAGAATTTGGGATTACTTGAGCGCCTCCGGAATGGTGATGCCGAGTTCGGCAGCGTTTTCCTCATTGATGACAAGGGACAGGTTGCTGACATCAAAGAAGAAAATGGGGGTGGTGGCGGGGGCGGCACCGTTGACAAGGATATTGTAAGCCTGCTCGCCTGCCGCGCGGCCCAGCTCATAGTAGCTGATGGCGTAGGTGGCAAGGAAGCCGCTTTCGCACATACCGCCCTCGCCGCAGATAACGGGCTTGCCGGCAGCGGTGGTGATGTTGCTCATGGTGGGAACATTGGCGGCGATGAGGTTATCGGTCGGCTCGTAGAAGGCATCTACCTCATTGCAGGCGGCGGTCACAACGGTCTGAATTTCGTTGGTATCGGCAACGGAGTAGATCTTAACGGTGAAGCCCTCGTTTTCAAAAGCGGTTTTTGCCTCCTCCGCCTGAATCGCAGAGTTCTCCTCACCGGAGTTGATGACGATGCCGACGGTCTTTACCTCAGGGCAAAGGGTCTTCATCAGATCGACCTGTACGGTGACGGGGTTCATATCGGAGGCGCCGGTAACATTGGCGCCGGGGGCTTCATTGCTGGCAACCAGTCCGCTGGAAACATAGTCGGTCACGCTGGTGCCTACAACAGGGATATCGGAGGTCGCCTCGCGCGCCGCCTTAACGGCGTTGGTGGCGTTCGCCATAATCAGATCGACCTTGGAGGAAACGAACTGGTTGACGATGGTGGTGCAGTTGGTCTGCTCGCCCTGTGCATTCTGGACACTGAACTGAACCTTATCGCCCAGCTTCTCGGTGAGGAATTCCTTAAAGCCGCGGGTGGCTTCGTCCAGTGCGGGGTGTTCGGCCAGCTGGACAATGCCGATCTGAAATACCTTTTCATCGGGATTGGAGGGGGTGGGGGTGCTGTTATTGCCGCAGGCGGTCATGCCGGCGACCATGAGACAGGCGGCTGCTGCCGCTAAAAGCTTTTTGATTTTCATAGTGTTTGCTCCTTATCTTTGACTTTGGTTTGTTGAAAATGAATCTATCTGAAAGCCCCGCGGGAGGCACATCAGCCGGTAAATAAAAAGCCCCTGTTTTTTTCCGCACTTTCTCCGGAAAAAACAGGGACGATAAAGGCTTTTATCGTGGTACCACTCTGCTTCGGGCTTCCCTTACGGGCAAGCCCCTCCTTGGGCAGCTATCACTGTCCGCACGATGTAACGGTCGAACCCGACGCAGCCTACTCTCCGGTGGGAGGTGTTCGGTGCGCAGCTACCGAAAGGTACTTCATCCGCCTGACTCATCATTGCCTCGCAGCAGCCGGCAACTCTCTGGAGATTTTGGGGCGGGTTACTTTTTTTCGGTCAGTGCCTTTGTTTTTGTTGTCTGTACTTTAGCACTTCTACTCACGAAAGTCAACAGCTTTTTTTGAGAAATGTTTTACTTTTGGCAATGTGAGGGGAATTTGAAACGATCGGGACGATCTTTTGGATAAAATCAACGAAAATAGAGAACCAATTTGGCAAAGATGACATCATGGAACAGGAACGATTGCATTACAGGTGAAGCAGGGGTACAATAAGGACGGAAAAATATCAGGCTCCGGTGCAAGCGGACGGAGCGGAAAGGAAGGACACAGTGGGAAAGATCGTTGTGGTGGGTTCGGGACCCGCAGGCTGCAGCGCGGCGCTGTATGCAGCAAGAGCGGGAATGGAGGTAACAGTCATCAGTATGGGAATGGGCGCCCTGCAAAAGGCGGAGCTGATCCAGAACTACTATGGCTTTGAGGAAGGCATTACCGGTGCGGAGCTGTACCGGCGAGGCGTCACCGGCGCCAAAGCGGTCGGGGCAAGGTTTATTACGGCGGAGGTGGTCGGACTGGACTATGCCGCCACACTGGTGGTGCAGACCACAGCAGGGGAGTACCCTGCCGACGCAGTAATACTGGCGACCGGAACGGGACGTATAGCCCCTAAGATACCGGGACTGAACGAGCATGAGGGGCATGGAGTGAGTTATTGCGCCACCTGCGACGCTTTCTTCTACCGCGGGAAAACGGCGGCGGTGCTGGGCAGCGGGGAATATGCCCTGCATGAGGTACAGGCGCTGCTTCCGCTTGCCGATAAGGTGCTGCTGTGCACCAACGGGGAGCCGCTGACGGCGGAATTCCCAGCGGCGGTAGAGGTTTATCCCGAAAAGCTGGCTGCCGTGGAGGGCGAGCCGAACGTTTCCGCCTTGAGGCTGGCAAACGGCGAGGTTCTGCCGGCAGATGGGCTGTTTGTGGCGCTGGGGACGGCGGGCAGCGCGGCACTGGCGCGCAAGCTGGGCGCACCGTTGGAAAACGGGCGCATAGTGGTAAACGAAAAGATGCAGACCGGCATTCCGGGTCTGTTTGCGGCGGGCGACTGCACCGGCGGTATGCTGCAGGTGTGTAAGGCAGTGCACGAAGGCGCGCTGGCGGCGACCGAGGCGGTAAAGCTGGTGAGGGGGCAGAAATAATGGCGTCCCGGACATCAAGGGAGCAAAGCACAACAGGAGGGAATGGTATGTGGTTGGTATTTGCACTGCTTTCGGCGATTTTTGCGGCGCTGACTTCCATTCTTGCCAAGGTGGGAATTGAAGGGGTCAATTCTACCCTTGCTACTGCGATCCGCACCGGCGTGGTGCTGCTGATGGCATGGGGTATGGTGTTTCTTACCGATACGCAGGGCGGGATCTCCGGCATCAGCGGAAAAAGCTGGCTGTTTTTGATCCTGTCCGGTCTGGCAACGGGTGCTTCGTGGCTGTGCTATTACAAGGCGCTGCAGATGGGAGAAGCCAGTAAGGTGGTGCCGGTGGACAAGCTGAGCGTCATTTTTACGCTGGTGCTGGCATTTGTATTCCTGCATGAGGAATTCACTCCGAAATCACTGATCGGTTGTATGCTCATCGGGGCAGGCACGCTGCTAATGGTGCTGTAAACCGCAATTTATCGGAAAAAGGACAGAAAGCAGGCGGAGAATCCGCGGCAGCGGGTGCAATTTGTACGGAATAGATAAAAGACAGAGGTTTTTTTCATGGGTTTTTTCCTTGCACTATGGGGGGATATATAGTAATATATTGTGTAGAAGATAAAAACAAACACCTATATATTGTGTTTAGGACGCTAAAGCACCATAGTAAGAGGAAAGAGAGGAAAAACCGCATGAAAGTCATTAAAAGAAACGGCTCCGAGGTCGATTTTGACATTACTAAGATCATAGCCGCTATCACAAAAGCCAATGATGTGGTGGAGGAAAGTGAGCGTATGACGCCCATGCAGATCCGCCGCATTGCGGAATCGGTAGACCTTGCCTGCCAGAAGATGAACCGTTCCCCCTCGGTGGAGGAGATTCAGGATCTGGTGGAAAAGCAGATCATGGCGCACGGCGCCTTTGAGGTGGCAAAACGCTACATCACCTACCGCTATACCCGCAGCCTGGTGCGCCGCAGTAACACCACCGATGAAAAGATCCTTTCCCTCATCGAGTGCTGCAACGAGGAAGCCAAGCAGGAAAATTCCAATAAGAACCCGGTGGTCAATTCCACTCAGCGCGACTACATGGCGGGCGAGGTTTCCCGCGATATTACCAACCGTATCCTGCTGCCGCCCGATATTGTAGAGGCGCACAACGAGGGGATTATCCATTTCCACGACAGCGACTACTTTGCCCAGCATATGCATAACTGCGATCTGGTCAATCTGGAGGATATGCTGCAGAACGGCACGGTCATTACCGGTACGCTGATCGAGCGCCCTCATTCCTTCTCTACCGCCTGCAACATTGCCACCCAGATCATTGCGCAGGTGGCAAGCAACCAGTATGGCGGGCAGTCCATCTCGCTGACCCACCTTGCTCCCTTTGTGCAGGTCAGCCGTGAGAAGATCCGCCGCCAGCTACAGGAGGAAATGCAGGAGGTGGACGCTCCCGTTACCGAGGAACAGCTGAGTAAAATGGTGGAAAAACGCCTGCGTGACGAGATCCGCCGCGGTGTGCAGACCATTCAGTATCAGGTGGTGACGCTGCTGACCACCAATGGTCAGGCGCCCTTTGTTACGGTATTTATGTACCTGAATGAAGCCAAGAGCGAGCAGGAAAAGCACGATCTGGCGCTGATTATCGAGGAAGTGCTGATGCAGCGCTATGAGGGTGTAAAGAACGAAAGCGGCGTTTGGGTCACGCCGGCATTCCCCAAGCTCATTTATGTGCTGGAGGAGGACAACATTTACGAAAACAGCGAGTACTACTACCTGACCCGCCTTGCCGCCAAGTGCACCGCCAAGCGCATGGTGCCGGACTACATCAGTGAAAAGAAGATGCTGGAGCTGAAGGTGGATAAAAACGGCGAGGGTCACTGCTATACCTGCATGGGCTGCCGCAGCTTTTTGACCCCCGACCGTTCCGGCACTGGCTGG
>OHBJ01003525.1_pt1 | contig 10287 bp, 10 predicted proteins | sample 1577241 | NCBI WGS metagenome assembly OHBJ01 (sample SAMEA3541594, study PRJEB24748) | human gut metagenome | biome: human gut; feature: human-associated habitat; material: faeces | place: China | collected 2012
TTCATATTTCATGCCTTAATCTCTCCTTTCGGGTGATAATTCTTATAGGAAGGTCGAGTATTCAGCGTCAAATTCCCGTTATACGAGATCACCGGACGACCCACCACGCCTTTCTTCGTCGTGATCACGATCACCCCGTTAGCCGCACGGGCTCCATAGATTGAAGCCGCCGTAGCATCTTTCAACACGGAAATATTCTCCACATCCGCCCAATTTATAAAAATCTACATCTTTTATTTATCAATTTGATAACAAACCCTCCAAATTGTAGACAACTCTTCTCCACGCCTTCCCAAAATCAACATTTGCAATTCTTGTCATTTTAGATTATAATCTTTCATATCCCTGTGTGGCTTGACGCGGGGATCTTTATGCGGATGTGGCGGAATTGGCAGACGCGCTAGACTTAGGATCTAGTGTCTTCGACGTGCAGGTTCAAGTCCTGTCATCCGCACCAAAAAAGGACCTATCGCTTTGAGCGACAGGTCCTTTTCCTTTTTCATTTACACCAAACGACGTTCATAGGGATCACTGCTGATTCCCTTTTTTAGGATTTGTTTGGCCCATTCCTGGGCGCAAAAGAGGGAATGGTCCTTATAGTTGCCGCATTCCTTTTCCTTTGTTCCCGGCACGTCTTCCCATTTTGTCGTTACAATAAGTTCCAACGCTTCCTTGAGGGCTTTTGCCACGTCCCTGGGATCATGGTGGCCCCAGCACAGGAGATGGAAACCTGTGCGGCAGCCAAAGGGAGAGCAGTCAAGATATCCTTTGATGCGAGGGCGTAGATAAAGGGCCAAAAGATGCTCTAAGGTATGCATGCCCCCTGTAGGGATTTCTTCTTTGTTTGGCTGGGCCAGGCGGACATCAAAATTGGAGACAATATCGCCGTGTTCCCCTTGTTCTTCCCCAATGAGACGTACATAGGGGGCAATGACCTTTGTATGGTCAAGGGTAAAGCTTTCGATGATAACTTTTTCCATGATTGTTCCTTTCCGCGTTATCGCATGACAGCAAAAGCCATACATAAATCAAAACTCCCCACCCTCTTTGAGGATAGGGAGCTTACAGTTGAAGTGGTGATCCACCCGGGATTCGAACCCGGGACACCCTGATTAAAAGTCAGGTGCTCTACCAACTGAGCTAGTGAATCAAATGGCTGGGGCAGCTGGACTCGAACCAACGCATGCGGGAGTCAAAGTCCCGTGCCTTACCGACTTGGCTATGCCCCAATAAGCACAAAAAAAGTGGGGTGGCTAGTGAGGATCGAACTCACGCGTGCCGGAGCCACAATCCGGTGTGTTAACCGCTTCACCATAGCCACCATGTCGTACTTATCAGCGACTTTGTCATTTTACCACATCTTATAGGGTGTGTCAACAAAATTGTAAAAGGAAAAACAGGGCGGCAAAGGGAGCCTTCCGGCAACAGCCCATCTTTTAGACTGCGGTTCAGTCCACACCGGCAAGGGTCCGATGAGCAAGGCCAACAGCCATTTCATTGAGGTTCAGAACGCCAACACTCATGAAGATGGCGACGCAGACGTGTTCCCCATAACGAGCAATGCCCACCTTGCCGCCGACATTAAAGCCCGAGGCTTTGGCAATAACCTGGCTTAGGGCTTCATGGGCAGCACCTGCCACAGTTCCAGCCCCGACGTGACTGTCTGAGACGATATGCTGCCGTTCGGCCGCCACCATGGCACGTTCCACAATCTTTGTGACGCTTGGCAAAAACTCACCGCCAAAATTAACGGCAGCCGTACGGAATCCTTCTTTGGCGTAATTTGCTTTCAGGCGGTCCTCATCGTCCCTTGTTTCAGACATGGCCATGCGCAGGGCCGCTCTCCCAACATCAATGCTGAAAATTTCTTTTTCCATTGTTTTGCTCCATTCCTACTTCGATTCATCAATAGGACCGATCACCCATGAGGGGATGATGGACCCGTTTCAGTGTCAGTTTCTTAGCAATCTCCACAGCTTCCTTGAGGTGAACATCGGTTTTAAAATCCTTGTCCTCAAAAATACACATGGGATCGTCCACACCAATCTCACTGCCCGGCATATATAGATATTGGTCATTATCTGGATCACCGAGGATGTACCCAGCTCTCAGTTCTTCTGCAATGATTACGGACACAGCGAGGCCTCCTTTGCTTTTTCTGTCCTACATACTGCATTTATTGTAACAGGTGCCGGCCATTCATGCAATGGATTTGCCACGCTCCCCCTCTTTCTTTTAGCTGCAGAAAAGGACGCGATCTGCTATACTGGAAAGCATAAAGGAGGATGCCCTATGGAACTTACGCTGCTGCCTGATGGAATCTATGAGCGCGTCATTTCAGACGAACTCGGGAAGGTGCTTGACGAGGCAAGCAAAGAAGAACAGATTTGGAAGGAGACGGAGACGGTCGATTCCCAGGAAGGGGCCCGTTATCTATCTGATTATGCCGGCCGCCTCATTCACTGTTGCCTAAAGGAAATCGCCGATCAGGATGAAGAAGGAAGTACGGCCCTTAGTAAGGAACTTCATCTTGTCAATGACCTCATCCGGCTTCTTTCAAAACGCATGGAAACCTTAGGCGAAGGCCACACCGTAAGCCGTGAGGATTTTCTTCTCACCCAGCTGAAACGGCGTCAGAATACCCTCAAGGAAATCATTCTGGAGCGGCCTTTATCGGGGCTTTCCCATTCCACGCTCTTTACCAACAGCAAAAAGGACGTTTCCCTTGTAACGGAACTGCAGCGGGAAATCCAATCCGCGGACCGCATCGACCTGCTCGTTTCCTTTATCAAATATTCAGGGTATATTATGATCCGCCCCTATCTCCAGGAATTCACCCGCCATGGAGGAAAGCTCCGCGTCCTTACGACAACCTATATGGGTGCGACCGATCCCAAGGCCGTAGCCGAGCTGGGAGCTCTTCCCAATACGGAGGTCCGGATTTCCTACAATGTCAAGGAAACGCGTCTTCATGCCAAGGCCTATATTTTTTACCGCAGCAGCGGCTTTTCCTCGGCTTATGTCGGATCATCAAATCTCTCCCATGCAGCCATCGCCGATGGACTTGAATGGAATATGAAGATCACCCAGCAGGATATGCCCCTTGTCATGGAAAAAATCCATACGACCTTTGATACATACTGGCATAGTGATGAATTTCAGGACTTTAGCGAAAAAGACCGTCCGTATCTTGAAGACGCCATTGATGCTGAACGGGGACGGGGCAAAAAGGAAGGTTCCGCCCTTTCCTATGCTTTCCGAATCCGTCCCTACCCGTATCAGGAACAGATCCTTGATGCCCTGCAGGCTGAGCGGCAAATCCATCACCGCACGCGCAATCTCGTTGTTGCCGCTACGGGTACAGGGAAAACCGCCATTGCAGCTTTTGATTACGCTCGCTTTGCCAAAAATAGAAACAAGGAAACCCGTCTTCTTTTTGTGGCCCACCGGGAGGAAATCCTCACCCAATCCCTTTCCGCCTTTCGTCAAGTCCTCCAAGATCCAGGCTTTGGGGAACTTTCCGTAGGGAGCTTCAAGGCCAAACGGGCGGACCATCTTTTTATCTCCATTCAAACCTTTCAGCACCAGCGTCTGTGGGAAAAACTTGATTCCCATTACTATGACATGATCATTGTTGACGAATTCCATCATGCAGCAGCACCGAGCTACCAGAAACTACTCTCCTATTTCAAGCCAAGGATCCTTCTGGGCCTTACGGCAACGCCAGAACGCATGGATGGGAAAGACATCCTCTCTTATTTTGATGGTCATATGGCAGCGGAAATCCGTCTTTCTGAAGCGATTGAAAGACGTCTCTTGGTTCCTTTCCATTATTTTGGCGTAGAGGACCCCATCGACTTGAGTCACGTTGCTTGGTCAAAGGGACAGTATGAAACAGATGAGCTTATCCATCTTTATGCTAGGGATCATACGGCAGAGATCAGGGCCAACGCCATCTTAAGGGCTCTCACTCGCTATACCAGTGATCTGCGGGATGTAAAAGGCATCGGTTTTTGCGTTGGAATCCAGCATGCCGAATTCATGGCCCGTTTCTTCACCAAGGCGGGGATTCCTTCCCTTGCCCTATCGGGGGATACACCTGATGAAGTGCGCCGGAAAGCAGCAGCTGACCTAGCTTCCGGCAGGCTGACCTTCCTTTTTGTTGTCGACATCTTTAATGAAGGCGTCGATATCCCCGCCGTCAATACGGTACTTTTCCTGCGTCCCACGAACAGTCTCACCATTTTTTTACAGCAGCTGGGACGCGGCCTGCGCCTTTTTGAAGGCAAGGACTGCCTTACGGTCCTTGATTTTGTCGCTCAGGCAAACCGAAAATACGACTTTGCTTCCCGTCTTTTTGCCCTCATGGGGACAAGGAACCTCTCCATTCGCCGTGAAGTTCAGCTAGGCTTTCCCCACGCACCCAAGGGCTGCTGCATTCAGCTGGAAAAAGTTGCCCAGCAAAGAATCCTTGAAAATATCAACAGCCAGCTAAAAGGACTTTCCTACTATCTGGAAACCATTCGTGAACTTTACGAGATAACAGGGAGCGTACCGACACTTGCGGAATTTTTCAAAGCTTCCGGCATCGATCCCCACCTTTTTTATAATGGGAAGCGAACCTACACAAGGCTGCTCATGAAGGCCGGCCTCATAGAAGAACGGGAAGAAAGCCTTGAGGAAAAAGTCCTCATGAGAGCTTATCCGGCGCTCCTTTCCCTGGATTCCCCGCACTGGATTTCCTATCTCAAGGAAAACCTGAAAGCTCCTCAACGGCCAACAACGATTCTTGATAGGGAATATGCGGCCATGCTGTACCACACTCTTCTTTCAAAGGATCTAGAAGCCCTTGGGATTATTTCCCCAGAAGCGCTCATCTTGAGCCTTAGCCACTGGCATCCCTTTATCAAGGAACTGGAGGCCTTTTTGACGATGCAGGAAAACGCCCTGTCCTTCCTGCCCCAGTCCCCCGGGGTCCTTTATCCCTGTGCCCTTGAAGTCTATTGTCACTACACAAGAAACCAAATCTTTGCCGCGCTTGGGTACGATCATCCCAGTTCCATCCGCGAGGGCGTCAAGTTCCTGACCCCAGAAAAGAGTTTTGCTGTCACCCATCCAACGGATGTCTTTCTTGTAACCCTGAATAAATCAGACCGCGACTTTTCGGAGACAACACGTTATGAAGACTATTCCATCGATCGGATGACCTTTCACTGGCAAAGCCAAAGTACGACGACACCCCATTCAAAGACGGGGCAGCGTTATGAAAGGCTGTGCAGGGAAAAGGAAAAAGCGGGTTATATTCTTCTTTTTGTTCGTGAAAATAAAAAAGATGCCTACGGCGGCACCCAAAGCTATACGTTTCTTGGCCGTGTAAGCATCGAGCGTCTTCAAGGCTCACAGCCCATGACCGCGATCTTGAAACTTGCCCTGCCCCTATCTGCCGGCCTCCTCACGGAAACCGACGCAAGCGGCGTCCTGTAAAGTCCTGTAAATGAAAGATCCCAACAAACGCGTCACATAGACCATTCGTTGGGATCTTTTGTGTTATGCTATACCAAATCGTCAAAGTCAAAAGCGGCGGCTTTCGTGTAGTTCGTTACTTTCGCTTCAAAAAAGTCCGTTTTCGTTCCATTGAGATTGGAGAAGCTTTCAATCCATTCCATGGGATTCTGACTGATTTCCGGGTAAAGGGGCACAAGTCCAATGGCTTCAAGGCGGATATTGGCCAAATACTTGATGTACTTTTCGATCAGGCCATTATTGAGCCCCAGAATCTTATCATCCGTAATATACTGGCCCCATTTGATTTCATTTTCCGCACCCTGACGGATCATGTCGGCAATATGGGCATCCTGCTCCTTTGTAAAAAGATCGGGCCGTTCATGACGCAGTTCGCGGAGGATATTCTGGAAGAGAATGAGGTGCGTCACTTCGTCACGGTTGATATATTTGAAGATGGTGCTCGTTGCGGTCATTTTCCCCTGGCGGGCCAAGGTGTAAAAGAAACTAAAACCTGAGTAGAAATAAATGCCTTCAAGGATATAGTTTGCCACAATGGTATGAAGGAAATTGCCTTCGTTCGGATCATCGCTGAAGCGCTGATACGCATCGGCAATAAACCGATTCCGTTCCAATAGCGTCGAATCCGTGCGCCATTCATCATAAATCTTATCCCGTGTAATGGGATTTGTCACCGTATCAAGGATATAGGAATAACTCTGCGCGTGAATTTCCTCTTGAAAAGCCTGGATGTTTAAGAGGGACGCCACTTCCGGTGCCGTGATATAACGGCTTATGTTTGGCAGGTTTTCGCTCTGGACGCTGTCAAGAAAGTTCAGGAAAGAAATAATCTTATCGAAGGCACGGCGCTCGCTGTCCGTAAGGTACGGGAACTGCTTGATATCTTCGTTCAAGGAAATTTCTTCGGGAATCCAGAAGTTATTGAGCATGGTCCGGTAAAGTGTATTGGCCCAATCATATTTGATTCGGTTCCATTCGCGCAGGTTTGTCGTATTACCGCCAATCATGGCCTGGGTCCCGCGCTGCCCATGTTCATTAAAAATAAGTTTCTTTTTCATCTTGCGCTCCTTCTCACACAGTCAGGATGAACAGCTTGTGCATTCATCCATTTCAAGGGACTGGTTCCGCACATAGTAAATGGTCTTGATGCCCTGTTTATAGGCTTCAATATAGAGGTTCAGTATTTCCGAGGCCTTCATGCGGGGCGTGATATAAAGATTAAAGGATTGGGCCTGATCGATGTGGCGCTGACGGGCTGCATTGGCACGAATGGACCACTGCTGGTCAATGGTATGAGCTTCCTTATAGAGCCAGAATGTCTTTGGGTTAAGGTCCGGTGCCGTTTTCGGGGTAAAGGATCCTTGTTTTTCCTCTATGAAGAATTTCTTGAAAATAGGATCGATGCCAGCCGTTGTATTGGCAATGTTGCTCGTTGAACCGGTTGGCGCCACAGCAAGGAGATACCCATTGCGCATACCGTACTTGTGGACGTCGGCAGCAAGACGCTGCCATTTTTCACTGGTATAGCCGCGCCGGGTAAAGTATTTGCCCGTATCCCATTCAGATCCCTTGAAGGCAGGATAAGCCCCCTTTTCTTTGGAAAGTTCCATGGACGCTTTGATGGCATAGTAGGCAATCTTTTCAAAAAGGGCATCAGCCGCGGCTATGTGTTCTTTTGATTCCCAGCGCAGGCCGTGCTTTACAAGATAATGGTGGTAGCCGCTCGTGCCAAGGCCAATGGCCCGGTATTTGTCACAAGTCAGCCGGGACTCCGGTACCGGCGTCTGGTTGATGGTAATGACATTATCGAGCATGCGCACCTGAAGGGCAATCTGTTCTTCCAGGAAATCCTCATCAATCTTGCCAAGGTTGATGGAATTCAAGTTGCAGGTGACCATATCGCCTGGCGCTGTCACTGTCGTAATGGTCCCATCGTCCTCAAGGATTTCTTTTTTGAGGTTCGTAAAGCCCACATTCTGTGCGATTTCATGACACAGGTTCGAAGCATAGATCATCCCCGCGTGCTTATTGGGATTGGCTTCATTGACCGTATCCCGGAAAAAGATGAAAGGGGTTCCCGTTTCAACGGCACTTTTCATGATTTTTTTCATCATCTCAAGGGCGGGGACGCTGATGCCATGGAGACGGGAATCCTTTTCACAAGCAAGGTAATGCTCCGTAAAGGCTTTATCTTCCTCCGTATCGTAGAAGTCTTCCAGAGCAAAGCCCATGACCGTATTCACTTCATGCGGATCAAAGAGGGTAAAATTTTCGCGTTTGATGAGGCGCTCCATGAAGAGGTTCGGAACGGAAATAGAGGGAAAGATATCATGGGCCTTGCGCCGATCATCGCCGTTATTGGTCCTCAGTTCAACAAATTCATAAAAATCCTTGTGCCAAATATCAAGGGTCACCGTCGCGCCGCCCTTGCGCTTACCAAGCTGGTCAACGGCAACAGCCGTATCGTTATAGAGCCGGACCCAGGGAATGACCCCTCCGGAAGAGTTCTTGAATCCCCGGATATCACTGTTGAGGGCCCGAACCTTCCCCAGATAGATGCCTAGGGCCCCTCCATGCTTGGAAACACGGGAGAACTTGCTGTTCACATCATAAATGGACCAAAGGTTGTCATCGACACCAGCCACAAAACAGCTGGACAGCTGATGAAATGGCGTGCCAGCATTAGCAAGGGTCGGCGTTGCCGTTGTCATCTTGAGCTCGCTCATAAGGTCATAGAACTTCTTGGCGTAGGCCACCTTGTTTTTCCCTTCAACGAGAGCAAGATGCATGGCAATGGCCATAAAGCGTTCCTGCGGCAGTTCATAGACTTCCTTGTTAAATCCCCGTACAAGATAACGGTCTGCCAGGAGTTTGAGTCCTTCATAGTTAAAAAGGTAGTCCCGTTTCGGTTTGATATAATCCCCCAATTCCTGGAGCTCATCTTCCGTATAGTCCGTCACAAAAAAATCAGCATATTTCTTCTTGTCAACCAGCATATGGATGAGATTGGAGAAATTCCCATAACCAAAGGCCTTATAACGGCGCTGGATGGCAGCCTCTTTATAGAGGTCAAAGAGGAACAGGCGGGCAGCCACAAACTGCCAATCCGGATTCATCTCCTGAAGGGGTACCCCGCCCCCTTCATGACGGGAGGGAATGACTTTTTCAATGGCCGTGCGGATCAAGGTCTGCTGGATCTGTTTCGTGGTCATACCATCGACAAACTGAAGCTTGGAATCCATTTCAAGCTCCATGGGATCGCATGAATCAAGTCCCAGACAGGCAAAAGCAATCATACGCTTGGTCTTTTCGACGGAAAGGGGTTCAAAATGCCCGTCCCGTTTGCGGATCATGATGTCCATAAGTGGCTTCCTTTCTTGTTCCTAAAAGTAAGAAAGACCACAAGATATAGTGGTCTTTGATTGTTTCTTTGGGTTCCTCATACATTATACGGGCTCATAGTCCATAAATCAAGTAAGAATTATTTTATGATTATTATTATAAAAATAGGAAACAGGACATTATTGTTGGGAAGCATGGGCTCCATTTTTCTGACTGATTTCAAGAAGGTGCCAGACATCGGGCGTTTCAAAGCCATATCGCCAGGCTGCCGTCCCTGCCAGCTGATACTGTATTGCGAGACGGGACTTATAGTAGAGGCTCAAGGCATCTTCCTGCCAAAAGACATAATCCCTGCCGCCTTCCGTATAGGAAACCCGAGTCATCTTTTCCTCTGGGAGCCAGGTCTTCCGGAAGGTCGGAAGGTTCTTTTTATCATGAATGAGCTGCTGGGCCTGCCACATACCAAGGGTTCTCGCCCGATACTCCTTGGTGCCTTCCGGGGCCTCCCATAGGCGCATATAAAGTGGGAGACCAAATAGAAGTTTTTCCGGGGGAACGCCCTGGGCAAGAGTCTCTTGGACCTTCTTTTCATCCCAATTGAAAGAAGCCGTCGGTCCCGGCACTTTACTCAGCCGAGAAAATTGATCATACGTCATGAGAACAAGATAATCCACGCTTTTCGTCAAGGCCTTCCGGTCGTAGCAGCGGGACCAATTGGGATTGCGGCTGGGAGCTGTGACATCCATACTGAGGATCAGTCCCTTCTTTTGGGATTGACGGCGCAGATAGGCCATGAAGCTTGTGAGGGCATCACGATCTTTTTCATAGATGTTCTCAAAATCGATATTGATTCCATCAAAACCGTGCGTTTCAGCCTCTTTCAGGAGCTGGTCAATGATAAAGCGCTGGGCATGGGGGTCTTGAAGGAATTTATGAGTAAGATCCGGATCAAAGGAATTGGTCACAAGCGGCCAGACCTGGTACCCTTTTTTGTGGGCCCGTTCCGTATACCCTGGCACAGCCACGCCTTCCACCTTTCCATATTCCCCCGTTACACGGTACCAACACGGCGAAACAACGGTCAGGCCTGGGACCTTGGGCAGCGATGAAAGATCCACGCTGGGATCATCCTTATGCTGCCAAACCATACTGATGGGATGCGTCAAGCTAGGCGCCGGTTGGGGCTTAGCTTGGCTGTCCTTTTTAGGGGTGGCGCAGCTTCCCATCCCTATGACAAAGGTGAGGAGTACAAGTCCCAACAAAAAAGAAATTTTTCGCATAGAAGCCTCCTGGATCATTGTTTGTCCTTATTGTATCAGGTACGAAAAAAGAGAGGCCATGAAGAAAATGAAATTCTCATTTTTTCAGGTTCTATAATTTATTTTGGGGCGCTAAAGTGACCGTCCAGATGCGTGTCCTCTC
>OHBJ01003527.1_pt1 | contig 10284 bp, 5 predicted proteins | sample 1577241 | NCBI WGS metagenome assembly OHBJ01 (sample SAMEA3541594, study PRJEB24748) | human gut metagenome | biome: human gut; feature: human-associated habitat; material: faeces | place: China | collected 2012
CATTTAAACTGAAATATATACAGAAATTCAGGAGCAACAACGAATATATTGAAACGAAAAGAACTTAATCACTGGTTTGACCAAACTGAAACACTTGTCAACTTAACAACTGACAAAGTGCAGAGCAGATAATCGGACTTAAGTACCGACTACCTGCTCTGCAATTAAGTACCTTATTTATTACGTCTTTTGCTTATTCGAAAACAAGCAACGAAGAAAGCTATAAACAATAAAGCCAGTAAAAATAATTTCCAGTCTAAAGCGAGTTCCTGTTCCAACAATTTGGATGAGGATAATAACATGATAATAGTGGAAACCAAAAGGAGATACTTTTTGAAAAATTTATTTTGCATATAAACACCTAAAAGTATCAAAATAATAGATCCCACCACGAAATAAGCATATATAATCATTCAACGTTTGGTTGTGAGTGATACAAATGCAAGGTTCTGGTAGAATGTCCCAAAACTGCACGCTCATGTGTGCCGCTCTGTTTTCAACCTTTCGCCTGTTTTCGCAAGCCGCAATTTGACAGCAGACAGCAAGGTGGGGCTGAACCAAGGTGCCGTTAGTATCTCATTTTGAGCAGTTACCGGTCGCCACGCGCCGTCTGTTGGCAAACACAGCATGCGAAGTGAATGCAAATGTAAAAGTTTAATCATTAGTAACATCAAAAAACGCACTAAAAGTTTATTTTTATGTTGTAAAACATGGTTTTTGCCTATTTCCTTGCATGCCGCGCTGCAACCTTGCTGCATAAGGTGCTTAAAGGCGAGTGAACTTTCAGGTATGCGGCAGATATATACAGAAAACTGAAATATATTAACGCCGCTCCGAATTTTCTTGTGGGCTGAATGGTTCCACAAACCGCGTTCACATTAAAGCGTAACGGGCACAAATGTGGATAGTCGTTTCCTGCGCCACGTTGCTAACTTTTGCCAAAGCGGCATGTAAGAATCGCCAAAGCCAATCAGCCGGGCTTTGCCGGGTGTTGCAGATACGGAGCAAAACGGATGGCACATCCTCCCCAAAAGGTCGCCACTTTAGGCATCACATGAAATACGTTGAGTCGGAAGCGGCGGCCAACTTCGGTGGGCCAACCATATAAGCCATTCGATGCTCTACTTCCGCAAGCGTCAGCCTGCGTTCGGTAGAGTCATCGTACAAGTCATCGTTTGAACAAATTTCCTCAAAATGATTATTTTATGGGAGTTGCTTCTTTAGTTTTATCCTATTTTTATATATTTGCATAAAACATCAATTAGTTTAATTGACATATGGAACGAATAAATCGCATAAAAGCAGTTCTTGCTGAAACAGGCTATACTGGAAAATGGTTGGCAGACCAAGTGGGTCGTGACAAGGCTACTGTCTCTAAATGGTGTACTAACACTATCCAACCAGACCTAACAATGCTATCCAAAATTGCAGATGTGCTTGGTGTAAACATCAGGGAGTTACTTGTTGACAGAGAACCATCGAAAGAGTAAGCAACACAACTATTTAAGTAGGTGTGTAAAAAATGAATGAAACCTCTTTTCATGTAGGTAAAAGGCTTAGTTTGAGAATTTATATGGGTATCTAAAGATTATTGCAAACTCTGTATTAAGACTACTCAGTTATGTAAGACCTTTGTACTCAGTAATTCAAAATGTTTCATTCATTTTTATTTTTTTTCGACTATGCAGACTATCGTAGGTACGGAAAATTTGGTTTGGAATTTGACGACTAATACGCAACAATAAATATATGAATAAGCAGCAATTAGCAAATAAAATATGGGCTTCGGCCAACCGTATGCGCTCAAAGATTGAGGCAAACGAATACAAGGATTACATCCTTGGCTTGATTTTCTACAAGTTCCTTTCTGACAATGAGGTGAGCTACTTGAAGAATAAAAATAACTGGACGGAGGAAGACCTTCCTGACCTTGTAGAAAACTACGATGACGAGGAAATGGTGGACATGATTGATCTCTGCAAGAACAACATCGGCTACTTCATCGAGTACAAGAACCTCTTTGGCACCTGGCTGAAGAGTGATGGTGATTTCAACGTGGGCAACTTGAGTACAGCTCTCAATAGTTTCGACCGCCTGGTGAGTCCGCAATACCAAGGTGTGTATAAGGACATCTTCAGAACCTTGCAGGCCGGACTGAGCAAACTGGGTACCGATGCCACGGCGCAGACCAAGGCGTTGAAAGAGCTTATCAAACTGATCAAGGATATTCCCACCGATGGCAGTCAGGACTACGATGTGCTGGGCTATGTGTATGAGTATTTAATCAGCAACTTTGCCGCAAACGCCGGCAAAAAGGCGGGTGAGTTCTATACGCCTCACGAAGTAGCTATCCTCATGTCGGAAATCGTGGCTGAACATCACAAGGACAAAACTTCGTTGGAAATTTACGACCCCACCAGCGGTTCCGGTTCGCTGTTGATTACCATTGGTAAGTCCATCGGTAAGCACATTGAGGACAAGAACAGTGTGAAGTATTATGCGCAGGAGTTGAAGGAGAACACCTACAACCTGACACGAATGAACCTCGTGATGCGTGGCATCATTCCCGATAACATCGACACGCGTTGTGCCGACTCTCTGGATCAAGACTGGCCCATCTTTACCGACGGTGCAGAGATTGGCAAACCGCTTTATGTGGATGCGGTGGTGTCCAATCCACCTTATTCGCAAGAGTGGTCGGCCAACGACCGTGAACTGGATCCTCGTTTTAAGGAATACGGTGTTGCCCCTAAAAGCAAGGCCGACTATGCCTTTTTGTTGCATGAACTTCACCACCTGAAGCCGGATGGCATCCTCACCATCGTGTTGCCTCATGGGGTACTTTTCCGTGGCGATGCACTGAAAGATGCAGATGGTGAAGGTAAGATTCGTCGCAACTTGATTGAGCGTAATAACATTGATGCCATTATCGGTCTGCCTGCCAACATCTTCTTCGGCACGGGTATTCCAACCCTTATCATGGTGCTCAAGCAGCATCGTGACAACGACGATGTGCTGATCATCGATGCCTGCAAGGGCTTTGTGAAGGATGGCAAGAGCAATAAACTCCGTGCCTGCGATGTGCGTCGCATTGCCGACTGCATTCGCGACCGCAAAACCATTGCAGGCTACGCTCGTGTGGTAAGCCGTGACGAGATTCGTGAAAATGGCTACAACCTGAATATCCCTCGTTATGTAGATTCTTCGGAAGCTGCGGAACAATTTGACATCTATGCCACCGTGTTTGGAGGCATTCCGCAAAGTGAGATTGATGGTCTTTCTCGCTATTGGGATGCGCTTCCCTCTTTGCGTGCTCAATTGTTTGCCAATAAAGCAGACGGTTCACCCTACGCGGATGTGGCCGTGAGCGATTTGACGGCTGCTATCGAAGCTAATACTGATGTTGTAGCGCTCAAAGCCAAGTTCGCCGGTGCTTTTGCCGACTTCCAGCAGGTGCTTCATGTCCGTTTGATAGACAGCTACGATTCGGTAAAAGATATGGCTGAGTTGGATGCGATTTCTCAAGACATCTTTGCCCGTCTGCAGGGTATGGAGTTGGTAGATCCTTATAGGGCCTACCAAGCGTTGGCGGACCAATGGCAAGGCATTATGGGGGATATTGAAATCCTACAGACCGAGGGCTTCGATGCGGTACGCATGGTGGAGCAAGCCTACAAGATGAAGAAGGATGCTAAGACGGGCGAGGAAATGGAAGTGCCCGACGGCATGAAGGGCCGCATCATGCCTTTCGACCTTATCCAGCAGACTTATTTCCAAGCGGAAATTGAAGCTATCACCCGGTTGAAGCGTCGTCAAGAAGACATTGCAAGTGAGTTGGACGAAATCCGCGAAGCACTCACTGAGGATGAGCAGGCAGCCTATCTGGAGGAAGACGACAACGCGAAGTGGAACAAGAAGAAGGTGCAAGCCCATGCGAAACCCAAATGCTTTGAAGCTGAAATGGGCACCAAAGAGAAACTCGTGAAAGTGGATGGTCTTTGGAAGGAGTCCACCAACTTGAATAAGAAGATAAAGGCTGCTGCTGAGAAACTCGAAGAAGAAACCATTGTCAAGATTGGTGCGCTGACGGATGAAGAAGCCAAGAGTCTGCTTCAAATGAAGTGGATTGAGCCAATGGTTGCTGACATCATGAGCACCATGGATGATGAGCTCAAGACTTTGGAAGATGCTGCGGAAGCTCTGGCGAAGAAGTATGCGGAATCGCTTTGCGATATTGAGAAGCAGATAGAGGATGCTGACAATGAGTTGGCTGGCTTGATTGGCGAGCTGACCGGGGATGAGTATGCCCTCAAGGGACTGAATGGATTGGTTAATCTGATGAAGAAATAAGCGTATGGAACCAAAGGTTAGATTTAAAGGGTTTGAGGGGGAATGGATTTATCTTCCATTTTCTGAAATTGCAGAACGCACCTCAGTTTCTGAACAAGCTGGAATTCTTCCTGGGGTCGAGTTTGAAGATATAGTATCAGGAGAGGGTAGCTTTAATAAAAACATTTACCAGAAAGATTGTCATAAATTCGGAAAGGTGTTTCATAAAGGTGATATCCTTTTTGGAAAGCTACGTCCATATCTCAAGAATATTATCTTAGCTGATTTTAAAGGTGTAGCCATAGGTGATTTTTGGATTCTTCGTTCTAAGGATTTTGACACAGAATACCTTTATACATTAATAAACTCAGACTCCTTTCTTGATGTTGCAAACATCTCATCAGGATCTAAGATGCCACGAGCTGATTGGAATTTAGTATCTACTACAAAATTTATTGTCACTTCTAATAAAGAAGAGCAGCAATCCATAGGCACCTACTTCCGTACTCTCGATGCCAAACTCCAAGCCTCTACAAAGAAAGTAGAATCTTTGAAGAAACTAAAGTCAGCCTCATTGGTTGCTATGTTCCCTCAACAAGGGGAAACTACTCCTAAAGTGCGATTTAAAGGGTTTGAGGGGGAATGGAGTACAAATAATTTAGGTTCTATATTTGCGGAAAGAATTGAATCTAATGAAAATGGAGAGATGCTTTCTGTAACTATGAACAATGGAATCATCAGATCTTCAGATAACGGGAGATTTGATAACTCTAATAGCGATAAATCGAAATACAAAGTAGTGAAAATTGGCGATATAGCCTATAATTCTATGCGTATGTGGCAAGGAGCCAGTGGCGTTTCACAATATGAAGGCATTGTAAGCCCTGCCTATACAGTTGTAACTCCTAGTGTCGATGTTGATACCGATTTCTTTGGATATTTGTTTAAAACTGATGATGTTATTAGACTCTTTAAACTAAATTCTCAGGGCCTCACTTCTGATAACTGGAATCTAAAGTACCCTGCATTTAGTAGAATTTGCGTATCTTATCCAAAATCAAAAGAAGAGCAACAATCCATTGCCACCTTCTTCCGCTCTCTCGACCGCAAAATCGCTCTCGAAACCGCCCGCTTAGAAAAACTCAAGCAGATCAAGCTGGCCTGCCTCGATAAAATGTTTGTCTAACTTCAGTCCCAATGATTATGGCAACAAAAGATACCTACATCACATCGTCGCACGATGTAACGATAGACAGCAATTATGCCAACTGGCTGCACGCCCTCAAGGACAACTACCAAAAGGCGCAAGTAAAAGCTGCTATCAAAGTGAATGCCGAGAAGCTCCTCTGGAACTGGCAGCTCGGCAGAGACCTCGTATTGCGTAAAGCTGAAGAACAATGGGGTACGGGAGTTGTGGAGCAATTGAGCCTCGACTTGCAGGCAGCATTCCCTAACGAAAAGGGATTCAGCAGCCGTAATCTTCGCTCAATGAAACAATGGTATGAGTTCTATGCTTCAATTTGGAACCAGGCTGGTTCCAAATTGCTATCCATTGATAGTCAACCAAATATAAAGCTGACACAGATTGGTACTGAAATACATGAGCAACCTAATGAAGGGATGCCCTTCCCTAAGATTTTTGCCTATGTGCCTTGGCGTCATCATGTGGAAATTTTGAAGAAATGTCATACGGTAGAAGAGGCTTTATACTATATCCACTGCACGATTGAAGAAGGTTGGAGCCGTCAAACCTTGATGAACTGCTTGAAGGCCGACCGTTATCACAAAGCGGGTAATGCCGTCAGCAACTTTACGGAGCAACTCCCCGAACGGCAGGCCCAATTGGCACAGGAAATCACCAAAGACAACTACGACTTTGGCTTTATCACTTTGCCTAAGGAATACAAGGAAAGTGAACTGGAAGAAGCCTTGATTCAGCATATATCCCGCTTTCTCTTGGAGTTGGGTACGGGATTTGCTTTTGTGGGCAGACAGGTAGAACTCGTTGTGGCCGGAAAGAGCCGCCGCATCGACCTGCTGTTTTACCACATCCAACTCAGAGCCTATATCTGTCTGGAGTTGAAAGCCGTACCCTTTGAACCGGAGTTCGTGGGCAAACTCAATTTCTATGTAAACGCTATCGACAAGCTGAAGAAGACTGAGAACGACAACCCTACCATCGGTTTGCTGATTTGTAGCAATATGGATGAGACAGAGGTACAATGGTCGTTTGAGGGCGTAACTACTCCCATCGGTGTGGCTTCGTATAGCAATGTGAAGGAAGAAGAATTGAAACGCTTGCTGCCTACCAAGGAAGCCTTGGTGGAACGCATCAAACTGCTGGAAGCAGAAATCAATAAATCGAAGAAGTGAGTATGACTACAGACAACGCACAACAATATTTCATCCGTGAGAGCGACTTCGAGTTGGCTCTTACGAACCTTTTGCAGGAACATGGCTGGACACACGAAGTGATTGTTCAGCCGTCGGAGGATGACCTTATACAAAACTGGGCCAACATCCTCTATGCCAACAACCGTGACATCGACCGTCTAGGCAATGCCCCGCTCACCGCCACGGAGATGAAGCAAGTGATTGATAAGGTGAATGCCTGCAACACGCCCAACGAAGTTAACCGCTTAATCAATGGTGAACTCATCAGCGTGAAGCGCGACAACCCCAACGACCGCAACAACTTTGGCAAGGAAGTTTATCTCAAAATATTTGATGCCAAAGAGATTGCTGCCGGACAGAGCCGCTACCAAATTGTGCGTCAACCTCGGTTTAAGACTGCCCATCAGTTGGGCGGCGATCGTCGGGGGGATGTGATGCTGCTTATCAATGGCATGCCCGTCATTCACATCGAGTTGAAGCGTTCGAAGGTGGATGTAAGTCAAGCTACGTTCCAAATCAAGCGCTATATGCACGAAGGCGTGTTTGCCAACGGACTCTTCAAGATGGTGCAAATCTTCGTGGCTATGACACCCGAAGAGACACTTTATTTTGCCAATCCGGGCAAGGAAGAGAATTTCAAAACAGAGTTTCAGTTCCACTGGGCCGACTTCAACAATGAGGTGGTGAGTGATTGGAGAAGAGTGACTTCTGATTTGTTAAGCATCCCGATGGCCCACCAGCTGGTGGGATTCTATACCATAGCCGATGAAAAGGACAACACCCTGAAGGTGCTCCGCAGCTATCAATATTTTGCCGTCAATAAGATTAGCGACCGCACACACAATACCAATTGGGACAACCATCAACACCGTGGTGGCTACATTTGGCACACAACAGGTTCGGGTAAGACTATGACCAGCTTTAAGTCTGCCCAGTTGATTGCCAACTCAGGCGATGCCGACAAAGTCATTTTCTTGATGGACCGCATCGAACTGAGCATTCAGTCGCTCGACGAATACCGCGGCTTTGCAGGAGATAGCGATGAGGTGCAAGACACGCAAGACACCGCCATCCTGATGAGCAAACTCAAGAGCAACGATTCGAGCAACCGACTGATTGTTACTTCGATTCAGAAGATGAGTAATATCCATCCTAAACAGGGTATTGCGCAAGCGGAGATAGACCTGATAGGCAAAAAACGCATGGTGTTTATCATTGACGAATGCCACCGGAGTGTGTTCGGCGATATGCTGGTCAGCATTAAGAATACCTTTCCTCGTGCCATCTTGTTCGGCTTTACAGGTACACCCATCTTTGAACAGAATGCGCACAAAGAGATTACCACGGAAACTATCTTTGGCGATATGTTGGCCAAATACACCATTGCCAACGGTATTCCTGACGGAAATGTGTTGGGCTTCGACCCCTATATGGTCAATACCTACCATGAAGACGAACTGCGTGAGAAAGCGGTCTTTGCTCAATTGGGCGTGAAACGTATTGAGGAGATTGAGAACGACGACGAGAAGATGAAGATCTACCGAAAATTCACCGACCCCAAACAGATGGAAATGGCAGCATCCTACAATGATGCTGCTGGTGAAATTCGTCACGGCATTGAGTATTATCTTCCAAAAGACATCTATCAGCAGGATGTTCACCACCGTGCGGTGGTCAGCGACATTGTCAAAACACGTGAGACGTTGAGTAAGAACGGAAAGTTCCATGCGATGTTGGCCACGCAGAACATCCCTGAAGCCATAGCCTATTACAAGCTGTTCAAAGAGCTTTGTCCTTCAATGAACGTAGTGGCGGTCTTCGACAACAATATTGACAATTCAGACGAAGGCATCGCTCGTGAGGATGCGCTCATCCAAATGTTGGAAGATTACAATGCGAAGTACGGCATGAGTTTCCAGCTCTCCACTTATGCCAAATATAAGAAAGATGTGGCTAAGCGTCTAGCTCACAAAACACCTTACAACACGATTGAGCACGACCACAGTCAGCAAATAGACTTGCTCATAGTGGTAACGCAAATGCTGACAGGCTATGATAGCAAATGGGTAAATACGCTCTATGTAGATAAAGTGATGAAGTATGTGGACATCATTCAGTCGTTTTCACGTACCAACCGTCTGTTTGGTCCGGACAAACCGTTTGGAACCATCCGCTACTATACTTTTCCCTACACGATGGAGCAGCATATCAATGATGCACTGGAAGTGTATGCCAACCGTCCTTTAGGCATCTTTGTAGACAAGTTGGAAAGTAATCTGGAGCAAATCAACAAGAAGTTCCTGCACATCAAGGACATCTTTACGGCTCATGAGATTGAGAACTTTGAGCGACTGCCGGAAACTCGCGTGGATCGTAACATGTTTGCAAAGGACTTCAGTCAAATGACGCATTTGCTGGAGGCAGCCAAACTCCAGACTTTCACTTGGGAAAAGAAGAAGTATGAGTTTGAGCATGGCGACACCTATACCTACGTCACCATGCTGATTGACGAAGAAACCTACCTGGTGCTTCTTCAGCGTTATCGTGAGCTTTTCGAAAGAGTGCCCGGTGGCGGTGGTGACGATACAGAGTTTGACTATCCCATTGACACCTATATTACAGAAACAGGTACGGGAACCATCGATGCCGAATACCTTGATGCCAAGTTCGTGAAGTTCGTAAAGAAGCTATATGCAGGCGAACTGACCGATGCTGTGGTCAAGGAGTTGCATAAAGCCTTCGCTTCACTTTCTGCCAAGGATCAGCGTACGGCCTTGGTTATCATTCACGATATTCAGAGCGGTGACCTTCGGTTGGAACCCGGTAAAACGGTGTTGGACTACATCACCCAATATCAGCAAAGGGAATTGCGCCACCTCATTATGACCTTTGCCGAAGCTACCGAACTTGACTCGGCTTTGCTCTGGAACATCATCAGACGTGGTCCTCTGGAGCAAACTATCAATGAGTACAACCAGTTTGATACGCTCAAGACCAGCGTTAATCCGGATAAGGCTCGCAACTTCCTTTCACTTGTAGAAGGCAAGGAGATTAAGCCTCGCATGGTCATGCCGAAGATGGACAAAGTATTGCGTGATTTCATCCTCGAACCCAATTGCCGTGTGCAAATCATCAATAAGTATCTTGGTCGTGAAGAAGCTGAAGATACAGACATAGCAGACGAGCCGAACAATGATATAACGATACCTGTACCTACGGAAACACCTGCGGCTTCATTTGATATGGATTTGATTGCAGCCAAGATGACCGACGTATTCTCTACAACCTTATCACAAGTAAAAGGGCAGATACGCGACTTTGATGAGGTAATTAAGGGTATCTTCTTCGTTATAGAAAAGGCATCCATTCCTTCTTTGGATGGTGTGGGCATTTACATAAAAAAAGCATTAACAGATTTATTTGTAAAAACGCCTTCGATTGTGGAGAAGCACGTTGCATTTAATCTGCTGGTTACAAAGTTTGAGGCTTACTTGAAGAAGCTATATTTCCTTGAAAAGGATAAAGAAGTAGCCCCATATAGAGAAGGAGACGACGTTACGT
>OHBJ01003528.1_pt1 | contig 10284 bp, 11 predicted proteins | sample 1577241 | NCBI WGS metagenome assembly OHBJ01 (sample SAMEA3541594, study PRJEB24748) | human gut metagenome | biome: human gut; feature: human-associated habitat; material: faeces | place: China | collected 2012
CGGAAAATGAACGGATTTTTCACGGTAAAAGAATTCTTTATAATGATCTCACGCTAAAATAAAAATTATCACGTACATTTGCGATTGCACTTTACAAAACTAAAAAATAACATACCGGATATGTCAAAAAGAGAATGGACTACAATCAAAGAATACGAAGACATTCGATTTGAATTCTTCGAAGGGATAGCTAAAATCACCATTGATCGTCAGGAAGTTTACAACGCTTTCCGCCCGCAAACAAATTTCGAAATGCTGGATGCCATAAATATCTGCCGGGAACGGAGTGACATTGGTGTTGTTGTACTCACGGGAGCCGGGGATAAAGCATTTTGTTCCGGAGGCGACCAGAAAGTGAAAGGAATAGGAGGCTACATTGATGAAAACGGCGTGCCTCGCCTCAACGTGCTCGACCTGCACAAGGCCATCCGTTCTCTCCCGAAACCCGTCATCGCCATGGTAAACGGGTACGCTATCGGTGGAGGCCACGTACTTCACATCGTGTGCGACCTCACGATCGCTTCCGAGAATGCCCGTTTCGGGCAAACAGGTCCCAAGGTCGGTAGTTTCGATGGAGGATTCGGTTCCTCCTATCTCGCTCGCCACGTCGGTCAGAAAAAAGCCCGCGAAATCTGGTCATGCCGCAGGAAGCCGGTGGCAAGTCCATCAAAGCGACGATTGTCTGCCGCCATGATGCGGCGGCCATGGAAAAAGAGCTGCAGGCCGTCGTCGACAACGGCGGCTCCGTGCTTGACGTCATTGTCGAGCATCCCGTCTACGGCGCGATACGCGGCGACCTCTTTGTCGAGAGTCGCCGCGACGTCAAGCGCTTCCTGACGAAGATGCAGAAGTGCCAGGCCAATCCCCTGCTCGTCGTGACCGGCGGCATCCACATGCACACCATACGCGTGCCCGACGAAGAGGTACTGGCCGCAATCCGCACAGACCTCAAGCGACTGGGCATCCTTGTCGATGAATCCTGCGAATGAATCCTGCTAATGAAGGATGAGGAATGATACAGCGTGTAAACTATAGGCGAACAATTGCCACGCCGGATAGATGTGTAGTATAATAGAAACATTGATTCTATCGGGGAAACCCCTGAGATAAAGGAGATGGGTGGTTGTGAAGGAACTGCTCAAGGAAATGCATGCCTGGATGGATGCATATATGAAATCCTTCCATACCGATGACGAAGAAGTCATGCAGGGCATCAAGATCAAGGAAATCCATACGGGATACGTGACCTCGATCGCGGTGCAGCTTGCAAAGCACCTGCAATTCTCGGAGCACGATGTCGAGCTTGCCGAGATCATGGGGCTGTTCCATGATGTCGGGCGCTTCCGCCAGTACAGTCTGTACAAGACGTTCAACGATGCGGTGTCAGAGGACCATGCGGATCTCGGTCTCAAGGTCCTGTCGGAGCTCGACTTCATGAAGAAGCTTGCGCCGGAGGATGAGGCGCTCGTGCGCTTTGCCATCGGCCGCCATAACAAGAAGGAGATCGGCCCCGCGCCGAGCGAGCGAGCGCTTGCCTTCGCGAAGCTCCTGCGCGATGCGGACAAGCTCGATATCTACCGCGTGCTCTCGCCATTCTTGGGCCCTGAGGGCGCGGACAAGGCACCGAAATTCATCGCCTCGGATGCCAGCCAGCTCGCGAGCCCTGATTTCATCGAGGCGTTCCGGCTTGGCAAGCAAGCGGATTACCGCAAGCTGCGCACGCATGGCGACCGCAAGCTCGTGCGCCTGCTCTGGGTCTACGACATCAACTTCAGCTGGACGCTTCGCGAGATCGTCAAGCGCGGCTACATTGACCGCATCATCCACTACCTGCCAGACCAGCCGGGCATGGCGGAAGGAATCGCGCGCATGCGCGCGTACGTGGAGAAGCGCTGCCAGCAGCCAGATACCGTGACGATGGGATGACGGCAGAGTAGAGAAGGGTAAAGATAAGGAGAGAATTCAGATGGCAGAAAAGATCACGATGACGCCGAATTTCATTCAGAACATGATCGAAGAAGACCTCAAGAACGGCAAGTACACGGAGGGCATCCACACGCGCTTCCCACCGGAGCCGAATGGCTACCTGCACATCGGTCACGCCAAGTCGATTTGCCTGAACTTCGGCCTGGCCGAGTACAACCACGGCCTCTGCAACCTGCGCTTTGACGATACGAATCCGACGAAAGAGGATACAGAGTACGTCGACTCCATCCAGGAGGACATCCGCTGGCTGGGCTTCAGCTGGGGCAACCGCAAGTTCTATGCGTCGGATTACTTTGACAAGCTCTACGACTTTGCGGTCACGCTGATCAAGAAGGGGCTTGCCTATGTCGATGACCTCTCGGCTGAGGAGATCAAGGCATATCGCGGCACGCTGACGGAGCCGGGCAAGGAGAGCCCGTACCGCAACCGCAGCGTCGAGGAGAACCTCGACCTCTTCGCGCGCATGAAGGCAGGCGAGTTCGCCGATGGCGAGAAGGTCCTGCGCGCGAAGATCGACATGGCTTCGCCGAACCTCGTCATGCGCGACACGGTCATCTACCGCATCGCGCATACCAAACATCACCGCACGGGCGATAAGTGGTGCATCTACCCGATGTACGACTTCGCGCATCCGCTGTCTGACGCCATCGAGGGCATCACGCATTCGGTCTGCACGCTCGAGTTCGAGGAGCACCGCCCGTTCTACGACTGGCTGCTCGACTCGCTTGACTTTGATCCGAATACGCGCCCGCGCCAGATCGAGTTCGCCCGTCTCAACCTCACGAACACGGTCACGAGCAAACGAAAGCTGCGCCAGCTCGTCGAAGAGGGCTATGTGCGCGGTTGGGACGATCCGCGCATGCCGACCATCTCGGGCCTGCGCCGCCGCGGCTACACGCCGGCTTCCATCCGCAATTTCTGCAGGGAGATCGGTGTCGCGAAGGCAGACAGCATCGTCGACGTCTCCATGCTCGAGCATGAAGTCCGCGCCGACCTCAACGAGAACGCCGACCGCGTCATGGCCGTGCTGCACCCGCTGAAGGTCGTCATCACGAACTACCCCGAGGATAAAGAGGAGTGGCTGCTCGCGGACAACAATCCGGTGCATGGCGGCCATCGCTTCGTGCCGTTCTCGCGCACGCTCTACATCGAGCAGGAGGACTTCATGGAAGAGCCGCCCAAGAAGTACTTCCGCCTCAAGCCGGGCGGGGAGGTACGCCTCAAGCACGCCTATATCATCAAGTGCGAGGAAGTCATCAAGGACGAGGCGGGCCATGTCGTCGAACTCCATTGCACGGCAGACCTCGACTCTAAGACGGGCGGCAAGACGGCCGGCCGCAAGGTCAAGGGCACGATTCACTGGGTGGCTGAGAAGACGGCGCTCAAGGCAGAGGTGCGCCTCTACGATTACCTCATCGAGACGGATGAAAACGGCAATGTGCCGAAGGACTTCATCGCGGCACTCAATAAGGATTCGCTGGAAACCATCGACAACGCACTCATAGAGCCGTCCGTGAAGCTCACGGCTGCTGGCACGCATTACCAGTTCCTGCGCGTCGGCTACTTCGTCGTCGACCCGGATACGACGCCGGACCACCTCGTGTTCAACCGCGTTGTCGGGCTGCGCGACAGCTGGGCAAAAGTCAACAAGTAATCCTTTATCATCCTATATCCTGCAGAAGGTGAACATATGTCAAAGATACCGAAGAACCTGTCCGACAAGGACATGTTCAAAGACTATGTAGAAGATACATCGATAGAAGACCGCTTCCGCGCGGCCGAGAAGAAAGCAGAAAAGAAGAAGCAGGAGTCTCTCGAGGCACCTGCTGACTTCCTGCGCTCCGGCTTTACGCCGCAGCTCACGGAGGAGCTCGCCCGAGCTCTGTTGCAGCTCAAGATGGAGCTCTACCGCGAGGATGTCAAGAATTATACCTTCCAGATCAAGCGCGATGGGGAAAAGATCGTGCTGATCCCGAAGTATAAGAAATAAAAGGGAAGTTTTTTTAGGGAAAGAAGTGGATTCTATTGGTTAGCACAACGACGATAGCGGTCATTATCTTCGTGGCCGCTTACGCGTTGATCATCACCGAGAAGGTTCACCGCACGATCGTCGGCATCGTCGGTGCCATGCTCATGATTCTGTTTGGTGTGCTCGATCAGGAGACGGCCATCCGTCACATCGATTTCAACACGCTGGGGCTCTTGATGGGCATGATGATCATCGTCAACATTACGAGTGAGACGGGACTCTTTAACTTCCTGGCCATCTGGTCGGCCAAGAAGGTCAAGGCGCGCCCGATTTCCCTGCTCGTCGCGCTCTCAGCGCTGACGATGGTCTGCTCGGCCTTCCTCGACAACGTCACGACGGTCCTGCTGACCGTGCCAATCACGTTCAGCATCACGGCACAGCTCAAGGTCGATGTCAAACCGTACCTGATCTCGCAGATCCTGGCCTCGAACATCGGCGGCACGGCAACGCTGATCGGCGACCCGCCGAACATCATGATCGGCAGTGCTGTTGGCCTGAACTTCATGGATTTCCTCGCCAATCTCTCTGGCATCGCAGTCCTGATCTTCATCCTCGTAGAGCTCGTGCTCATCGCGATTTACGGCAAGGAGCTCCACACGCAGCCGGATCTCCAGGAGAAGGTCATGCGGCTCAATGCCAAGAGCCAGATTGCCAATCCGGCCTTGCTGAAGAAATGCCTGTTCGTCATTGCGCTGACCATCGGCCTCTTTGTCGTGCACGGCTACCTCGGACTGCAGACGGCAACGGCTGCTCTCTCGGGTGCCGGTCTCTTGCTGCTCATTACCTACACGCGCAATGAGGGCATGATCACGAAAGTCCTCTCGAAGATCGAGTGGACGGCTATCTTCTTCTTTGCCGGCCTCTTCGTCCTCGTCGGTGCGCTCGTCGAGACGGGCGTCATCAAGGTGCTCGCGGCTGAGGCTATCAAGCTCACGAACGGCAGCGTCAATGCGACGGCCATGCTGATTCTCTGGATGAGCGCCTTCGCTTCGGCCTTCATCGACAACATCCCGTTCGTCGCGACCTTGATTCCGCTGATCCAGGACATGGGTCAGATGGGCCTCTCGAACCTCGACCCGATGTGGTGGTCGCTGGCCCTCGGTGCCTGCCTCGGCGGCAACGGTACGCTGATCGGCGCGAGCGCGAACGTCGTCGTCGCTTCGATGGCGGCACAGCGAGGCAAGCAGATCTCCTTCCTGGGCTTCATGAAGATTGCCTTCCCCATCATGATCATGACAATCGCAGTCTCGAGTGTCTACGTCTGGCTCCGTTATCTGCTCTGATTGTTGCTGATATCGGTTGAATGATACACAAAATCCCCATCATCCTTGTGGATGATGGGGATTCTTGTATCTGTACGATGAATCAGATCTTGCTCTGGCCGACCTTGTCGAACGTCTCGAGGATCGAGGCTTCCGGCGCGCGATCGAGCCAGCTGACAATCCAGATGGCGAGAGCGGAGAACACGAAGCCAGGCACGATCTCGTAGAGGCCGAGGAAGGCGTACTGCTTCCAGACGAGGACGGTGACGCCGCCGACGATGATGCCGGCGAGCACGCCGTACTTCGTCGTGTGGCGCCAGAAGAGGCTCATGAGCAGAGCGGGGCCGAAGGCAGCGCCGAAGCCTGCCCAGGCGTAGGAGACCATGTCAAGGATGAAGTTGTTCGGGTTGAGCCCGAGGAAGATGGCGAGGCTCGCGATGACGAGGACACTCGCGCGTGAGATCCAGACGAGTTCCTTCTGCTCGGCGTCCTTGCGCAGCAGCGTGCGGTAGAAGTCCTGCGCAAACGCAGAGGCCGCGACGAGGAGCTGTGAGGAGGCCGTGCTCATGATGGCCGCGAGGACAGCCGAGAGGATGAGGCCCGTGGCAATCGGCGGGAAGAGTTCGTTCGTCATGACGAGGAAGACCGTCTCAGAGGCCGTTCCCTCGAGCGGTGTCGTCAGGTAGACGCGGCCGACCATGCCGACGGCGACGGCTGCGGCGAGCGAGAGGATGACCCAGGTCATCGCGATGTGCGTGGCCTGCTTGACTTCCTTCGACGTGCGGATGGCCATGAAGCGCACGAGGATGTGCGGCTGGCCGAAGTAGCCGATGCCCCAGGCGAGCAGCGAGATGAGCTCGATGGCGTTCATCATGGAGCCGTCTGGCTTCGTCAGCGGCTCGAGCATCGTGCTCTGTACCTGCGAGATGGCGGCGACTGTCGATTCGAAGCCGCCGCACTGCATCGCGCCGCAGATCGGTACGACGAGGATGGCGAAGAACATCATGACGCCCTGGATGAAGTCCGTGCGCGAGACGGCGAGGAAGCCGCCGACGAGCGTGTAGAAGACGACGGAGCCAGCGCCGATGAAGATGGCGTACTGGTAGGGAATGCCGAAGACCGTCTCGAAGAGGCGGCCGGCCGAGACGAAGCCCGACGAGGTGTAGATGACGAAGAAGATCAGGATGAAGATGGCCGGCACGATGCGCAGCAGGCCGCTCTTGTCGTGGTAGCGGTTCTGCAGGAATTCCGGCAGCGTCAGCGAGTTGTTGGCGAGCTCCGTGTACTTGCGCAGGCGCGCGGCGACGAAGTGCCAGTTGGCCCAGGTGCCGATGGCGATGCCGACGGCAATCCAGCCAGCGTTGAGGCCGGCGAGGTATGCGTAGCCCGGCACGCCCATGAGCATCCAGCCGCTCATATCGGAAGCTTCGGCGGAGAGCGACGTGACCCAGGCACCGAGCTTGCGGTTGCCGAGGAAGTAGTCACTCATATTGCGTGTGCGGCGGTAGTAGTACACGCCGATGGCCATCATGAAACCGATGTAGAGCACAAAGGTATTGATGATGGCAAGATCATGAGTCAAAATGAATCCCCCATTTCTTTCTCTAGCGAAATAAGTGTACAAGAATAGTTCAATTATATGGGAAAGAGGCTCTATCGCGCAATACTTATTTATATAGAAGGTATAGAAATCGAGCATTGTGTGCAGTTTTTGCCGGAAATCGATAAAAAACGCTTGCAATCGCATGGCATATCCCGTATAATACATAAGGTTTGGAACGCAGGGAATTCGCACAAGCAGGACGAAGTCAGCTGCGCTCTTTTGCTGTGCAGAGATATGTATTAGGAGGCTTTTCCATGAAAAAATACGATGTAGCGATTGTCGGCGGCGGTCCGGCCGGCGTCATGGCGGCTTATGAGCTGGTCGAGAAGAAAACGGGGCTGCGCGTCATCGTCTTCGAGAGCGGCAAGGACATCTACCATCGCGTCTGCCCAATCTCGGCGGGCAAGGTCAAGAGCTGTATCGGCTGCAAGCCCTGCAGCATCATGCGCGGCTTCGGCGGCGCCGGTGCGTTCTCGGACGGCAAGTACAACTTCACGACGAAGTTCGGCGGCTGGCTCAATGAGTACCTGCCGGATGAGGAGGTCATGGAGCTCATCGATTACGTCGACAAGATCAACATGAAGCACGGTGCGCCGTCGCAGGTCTTCTCGACGAAGAACTCGGATATCGGCCGCCTGGCCCTGCAGCACGACCTGCATCTCTTGAGTGCCAGCGTGCGCCATCTCGGCACGGAGAACAACCTTCGCATGCTCGAGCAGACGTATGAATACCTGAAGGAGAAGGTGGAATTCCGCTTTGAGTGCCCCGTCGCCCACATCGAGTCGGACGGCCAGGGCGACAACCAGCTCGAGCTCGCAAACGGCGAGAAGGTCGAGGCGGACTTCCTCGTCATCGCGCCGGGCCGTGCGGGTGCGGAGTGGTTTTCGAATGAGTGCAATCGCCTCGGCATCGAGCAGGAGAACAACCGCGTCGATGTCGGCGTGCGCGTCGAGGTGCCGGATGAGGTCTGGAACGACATCACGAGCCAGGTCTACGAGGCGAAGCTGCTCTACCGCACGAAGCAGTACGGCGACTTCGTGCGCACGTTCTGCATGAATCCGCACGGCCACGTCGTCATGGAGAACACGGACGGCATCGTGACGGTCAATGGCCACTCCTACAGCGACCCGAAGCTCCAGAGCCACAACACGAACTTTGCGCTGCTCGTCTCCAATCACTTCACGGAACCGTTCAAGGCGCCGCATCAGTACGGCAAGCGCATCGCCTCGTTCTCGAACATGCTCGGCGGCGGCATCATCGTGCAGCGCTACGGCGACCTCATCAAAGGGCGCCGCACGAACACGCATCGCCTGAGCAAGAGCTTCACGAAGCCGACGCTCGCGGCGACGCCGGGCGACCTCTCGCTCGTACTGCCGAAGCGCCATCTCGACAACATCATCGAGATGATCCAGGCGCTCAACTACGTGGCGCCCGGCATGACGAACGACGATACGCTGCTCTACGGCGTCGAGGTCAAGTTCTACAGCGCCCGCGTCGTCCTGACGAATCAGCTCGAGACGAAGCTGCGCAACGTCTTCGCGACGGGCGACGGCGCCGGCGTCACGCGCGGTCTCTCGCAGGCTGGTGCCAGCGGCGTCTACGTGGCGCGCCAGATCCTCTCGCGCATGTGAGAGCCGCGCGCTCATGTCCATGCGTGGATGATAGGTGGATAATAGAGGGACAGATGCCAGGAAGTCACGCCTCAGGCGGCTTCCTGGCATAAAATTTTAGTTGGCAAGGCTCGACGGTTTGGTCTATAATAATATACAATGTATAGAAAGGGGCAGGCGGATGAGTGAGAAGAAACCGGTCATCGTGAAGGTAAGGGGCTCCTGGCAGGATGCGCAGGGGCAGAAGGACAGCATCCGCACCGTAGCGAAGGGCCATCATTACTTCCATCGCGGCAAGCACTATGTGATCTACGAGGATGAGACCGTGCAGGAAGGGTCGAAGGTATCGACCGTCCTCAAGATTGACGGCGGCATGATGACGCTCTTGCGCAAGGGCATCCTCGAGCAGGAACAGCGCTTCGAGAAGGGGCGCGAGCATACGAGCATCTACCGCACGCCGTACGGCAACATCGATCTCTCCGTCCGCACGGAAGCGCTGACGGTCGACTACGGCGAGGTGGCGGGGCGCATCGACGTCCGCTACGGGCTCTGGGTCAATGGAGCCTTCCAGAGCCAGAACCGCCTGCACATCGAGGTCGAGGAAGACCGCGGCGCGTGAAGCGGGGGAAAATCAGATTGTTTGCGTGCATGACGGCAAAAACATGCACTTGGGATAGGAGGAACACTTTTGGAAATCAAAGACATGTTGACAGAGGCCATTGAACAGGCCGCCAAGGATGCCATCCGCGAAGGAGCACTGCCGGAGGGCGAGCTCCCGCAGGTCATCCTTGAGGTGCCGCCGCAGAAAGAGTTCGGCGACTTCGCGACGAACTTCGCCATGCAGTCGGCCCGCGTCTTCCATCGGAATCCGCGCCAGATCGCTGAGGAACTCGCCAAGCGCATCGAGGGCGACTGGCTCGACCACACGCAGATCGCAGGCCCCGGCTTCCTGAACTTCTACCTCAAGGGCAATGTGCTCTACGATTCGTTCCAGAAAATCCTGGAAGCAGGCGAGTCTTTCGGCAATCTGCCGAAGCTCGACCATCCGAAAATCCAGGTCGAGTACGTCAGCGCCAATCCGACGGGCCTGTTGCACGTCGGCCACGGCCGCGGCGCCGCAGGGCAAACGAAGTGGCGGATGCAGGCCGCATCCTCATCAACGGCAAGGTGGCCAAGGCCAGTCAGGCCGTCAACGCCGGGGACATCATCGAGGTCACCTTTGGCAACCGGCCCATCAAGGTGCGGGTGCTCTCGGATGTGGAGCCCCGCACGAAAGACGTTGCCCGCGAGATGTACGAGGTGATTGCGGAATAACCGCCCTGCCTGCCCGCATACAATGCTGGCAGAGGGGGACTGCCTATGGAAAAAGCTGCCGCAAAGCCGCCGCTGCCCCATGACCTGATCTTGGAGAGCCGCAGCAGGCTGACCGTCACCGGGGTGCAGCGGGTGCTGCATTGCAGCGCCGAAAGTGCCGCGTTGGAGACCGGCAAGGGTATTCTGCACCTGTCCGGCGCGCAGATCAGTATGCAGACACTGGATCTGGAAGCCGGGGAAGCAAAGCTGACCGGGCGGTTCGATGGGCTGGAGTATACCGCCGCCCGCACAGCCGGCAGCTTTTGGCACCGGTTGCTGCGCTGATGGTACAGGTGCTGCTGCCCGCCCGGCTCTTGCAGGAAGCCGCCGCCTGTGCCGTGCTGGGCGCTGCCCTTGGCGTGGTGCGGGCGTTTTTGCCGGTGCGGGGCAGGGCAGCTTTTGTGCCGGACGTGCTGCTTTCTGGTGTGGTGCTGCTGACCT
>OHBJ01003529.1_pt1 | contig 10282 bp, 6 predicted proteins | sample 1577241 | NCBI WGS metagenome assembly OHBJ01 (sample SAMEA3541594, study PRJEB24748) | human gut metagenome | biome: human gut; feature: human-associated habitat; material: faeces | place: China | collected 2012
AGTTTTCCAATCCGTATTTGCTTACAAACTCGTTTATCGTCGGCAGCATCGTGTGACCTTCATATTTGTTGCCCTCATGGATGCAGTAGGCAAGCGGATAGCCACCCAAACTTACAAGCAGGCCGAGTATGATCTGAGGATTACTGTGTCGTCCCTCTTTAGAAAAACCGGTCTTGCGCAAGTCGTCCTCATAATCCGCTTCAAAGTAAAGTGTGGTGACATCATAGAACAACACACCGATATTGCCACCGAACAGTTTTGCAGTATGGCGCACGCTGATGTCCTGTACGATTTCGTGCTGATGGTCGCTAAGCTTGTCAAGATAGCGATAGATTTTTGAGAGATCCACATCTTCGTCAAAGTGGTTTTTCAGATATTCCACCGTAGCTGCCTTGCTCGTTGGATATGCCAAACGGGCCTTTACAAGCTTGCGGAACACTTCATCGTCAATACGATTGAAACCAATCCGGTCAAACGTGCGGTCCAATATCAAGTCGCAACCATTGAGAAGTATATTACTCACCTGTGACAATACACGACGTACTTCTTCTCGCTCACGGTCACACGCCTCACGCTCCTCACCATACAAATTGAGTTGTGGATGGCGTCGGGATTCTTCCTTGGAAATCCATTTATGACCTGCATTTACGAGACTGTCTATTTCGTTTGAATCTTTGGCCACACCAATAGTAATCAACTCTTTGTAAATGCCCTTTGTCTTCTCTGCAACAACAACACTTGTTGTTCCAGACCGATTCTTCTTTCTTTTGACAAACATAGTTAAAAAACCTTTTGCGTACCCCAAAATAAGGGTATGCAAAGATACAAAATATTGTTTATCAATTAATTACAAAATGGACATTTTTGAGTGACGAAGTCAGGAGTCCGTCCACATCCTGCAGACCGATTGCTGTACGCCATGCAGAAGCCTTTTCTTGTTTATGCGGCTCTGCCATACGTTCGTAGGCTTCGAAGTCGATATATAGTTGCTTGTTATTGCTCATGATTATCTTTCTTTTTCATTAGTTGCAACTGGTGTTATACAGAATGCAAAGATACACATTTTTGGCGAGAAGGTGAAGAAGAAAACTGGGAAATCGTTTCACTCCGCTTGCGGCTGTCTGCGTGTGAGATAAATGTAGAACACGCTGACAATCAGTGGCACTACGGCAAGCTCCGTGGCGAGCTGAAAGATGCGCTGATAGTCGGCGATGGTGAGCATGAGGCTGGCTAATGCGCCAACGATGACGAACGGCGTGGCGATGAGCGTGCGCGCTATGGCGTGGCGCAAAGTGCTGTCGGGCATGTTGCGCGTGAAGCGCACCACCACCTTCTTCACCATGCTAAGAGCGAAGCCCAATGCGGCGTGACCCGCAGCCAGCGCTGCGGCTACGATGCTGAGTGGCGCTGCCGTGTTGTAGCTGAGGAAGAGCAGTGCGGCGCCCGGAACGGCGAGCAGCAGGGCTGAGGGCAGCAGCCAGCGACGCAGTCCGTGGCGGCGTATGGCGTATATGCCGAGAATGTAGCCGACGGTGATGGCGATGACGGCTGCTGTGCCTTGCGCGTAGGCGAACTCCTGCGGCGACATGCCCAGTCCGTCGTTGTGTGGCTTGGCTATGACGAAGAGTGGGGCGGTGAGAGCGAGCAGCGTTTCGGGCAGCAGGAAGAGCGGCAGAAACATCAGTGTGGCGATGTCGTCCTTGCGCTGCAGCATGCGGCGCATAGTCTCTCTGAACTCGCCGCGATGCAGACCCATCGTAGGCTTCGGCTTGGCGTATCCGTGTGGTCCGCCTGGCAGAAAGAGAGCGTGCCAGAGCCACAGAAACAGTTCCATGCCTGCCATCACGTAGAACACAAAGCTCCACGAGTAGCGTATGTTGCGTGTCACTACTTCCATATTGCCGCCCACCATCGACATTACTCCGCAGCCGAAGAGGAGGGCCATGGTCAAAAATCCGCAGGATTTTTGACTATGGAATGTTGTTGTGTTGTTGTGTTGAGGTGTTGAGATTTGAGGTGTTGAGGTGTTGAGATGTTGAGGTGTTGCGCTTGGTTGGTGCACTTGAGACAAGTGCACCCCCTGAGACAAGTGCACCCCCTGGGGCGTGTCGACATAGAAGCGGTGCAGGGCGATGTTGTAGAACAGAGCCGAGCAGACGAAGAACGGCATGAAGCATGCCGTGCCCAGCAGCCAGTAGCTCGTATGGAGCGTGAAGGCTACGGCGGCGAGTGAGAGAGCGGAGATGAACTGTGTGGAGAGAATCCATACCTTTGTGGTGCCCCAGAAGTGGGTGACTATCATCTCGAACAGCGGGCGCAGCAGCACGGGCAGACAGAGCAATGCGATGGCAAGCGCTGTGTCGGGGGTGTCAAGTCCCATGCGGCGCAGCATCACCATCGTCAGAACAAGCACAGACACAGCCAATCCGTCACCGAACATCAGCGACGGAAACCACAGGCAGCGGGTCTTTGCACCTCTGCGGTGTGGGCGGTAGGTTGTTTTCTTTTGCTTGTCTGTCATTATTTTTTCTTTCCGAACTCGGGGTCAATCTTCAGGAACGCCGTCACGAGGAACGTGATCAGGCAGCACGCCATCACGAAGATGAAGAACATCTTGTAGCCCATGATGTCCTTAACGTAGCCCGACACCATGCCAGGCAGCATCAGTCCGAGATAGGAGATGCCGGTGCATATAGAATAATGTGAGGTGCGGAACTTGCCCTGACTGTAGTAAAGCATGTAGAGCGTCAATACGGTGAAGCCCAAGCCATAGCCGAACTGCTCCACGAAGAGGCACGACGATACGACCCACAGATTAGAGTCGAGCGTGTAGCTGAGGTATATGTACACAACGTCGGGCAGTGTGATGGCGCATACGAGCGGCCACAGCCAGCGTTTCATGCCGTCGCGACTGACGAGCACGCCGCCGAGTATTCCGCCTAAGAGCAGACCGATGAGTCCTACCGTGCCCTGCGCCAGTCCGTACTCCTCGGGTGTCAGAGCCATTCCGCCTTCGGCTGTAGGTCGCATGAGGAACGTCTTTGTCATCGTGTTCAGCAGAGCTTCCGGAAAGCGGTAGAACAGCAGGAATAGCATCACGAACACCGTCTCCTTTGTGCCGAACTTGCAGAAGAATGTGGCGAGCATCGTTTTCAGTTCGCTTGCCACCTCTCCAACGCTCTTCTCCGAGCTGACGTCGTCGGCAGGACGCGGCATCATCTTGCAGTGGTAGAGCCAAATGCCGATGAATAGCGCCGCGAGAGCGTAGAAGATAAGCGTCCAGGTGTAGACCACCGGCATCTGCAACTGATGTTCAAGGAAGCCGGCGAGCGACACGAGCGCGCCGTTCACGAAGATGACGGCGAGTCGATAGAACGTATTGCGCAGTCCGACGTACTTCGCCTGGTTGTGCTCGTCAAGCTCTATCATGTAGAAGCCGTCGGCAGAGATGTCGTGCGTAGCACTGGCGAACGCCATAGCGAAGAGGAAGAACATCGTGCCCTGGAACCAGAACGACGTAGGCAGCGTGAAGGCAATGCCAGCCAGCGCACTGCCCATGAGCAGCTGCATCGTGAGTACCCACCAGCGTTTTGTCTTCAGCAGGTCGATGAACGGACTCCATAGCGGCTTCACCACCCAAGGCAGAGCCAGCCAGCCCGTGTAGAGTCCCACCTCAGCATCGCTCAGTCCCATCTGCATCAGCATGACTACCGACAGGGCTGTAACGACAACGTTTGGCAGGCCTTCTGCGAAATATAGTGTGGGGATCCATGCCCACGGATTAGTCTTTTTCAATTATTAATTTTTAATTTTTAATTATTAATTATTGCCAAAGGCAATTTTGAGTTTTGAGTTATGAAATGTTGTTTTGTTGAGGTGTTGTTATGTTGAGAAATGTACTAATGTCACCATCTCAACACCACACCACCTCAACATTCTTTCACCACCTCACCATTACTTATATATCCTCTTTATCTCCGCTCCGCGATAGTAGTGCAGCAGGATTTGGTCGTAGTTATAGCCCTTGGCACCCATTACTGCGGCACCAATCTGGCAGAGTCCCACGCCGTGTCCCCATCCTGCACCCGTGAGTCGGAATGTCTGCGGCACGCCGTCCTTTACGTCCTCCTTGTCAACCACGAACGCGCTGCTGTAGAGATGCGTATCGCTGAGCGCGCGGCGTATCTCCAGTTCCTTACCGATAGTGAAGGTGCGCTCCGAGCCCACAATCTTCAGGCGGCAGATGCGTCCGCTGCTGCCACGCTCCACCGGAACGAGGTCGAGAATGTCGCCGAACTCCATCTTCAGACGCTCTGTGATGAGGCTCTTCAGCTCGTCCTGCGTGTATGTGACGTGCCAGCGATAGAAGTCGGTCGTCTCCTGGTCGTAGTCGTTGAGCACTTTCGAGAGTATCTTCTTGTCGTCGGTGTTGCAGAACGACTCCGGCGCCGTGCGAATCCAGCGTTCGGCGTTTTCCTCTACGGTCAGGTCGGGCAGTTCTGCGGCTGCGGTGTTGTTGCATCCGCAAGAGCTTGCGTCAGCCACGTCGCGTATCGCCGCCAGATACGGTTTCTTCACGTTCTCCCAGCAATACTGGAACTCCTCCGTCGCGCCGCCGCAGCACTTGCTGAATCGTGCGTCGCATATCTCGTCGTTGTCCATCAGTATCTGTCCGCGTGTGGCGTGTATAGCCTCCGCCACATGCTTGCTCGTAGCCTTTGTGATGCCCTGATAGCGCTGGCAGTGGTCGTCGGCGCATACGTCGAAGATGGTGTGGTCTTCGCGGTCGTACCACTTTATAAGCTCGTCGTCCTTGCGTATGAACGAGAAGAAGCCGCTGCCTCCGGCGCCCGTCTGCTGCTTGTGGCGCTGTTCAATCTGCGCAAGCAGCCAGCTGCGCGAGATGACGGCGTGCGCCTTGAGCAGTTCGAGGCTCGATGTGGCGCTCATCTCGCTTGAGATGACGCTCTCAAGATACGACTCCACGGGCAGTTCGTTGATGGCGCAGACGAGGTCTGAGTCTACCACGAGTCGCAGTGTGCCCAGGAAGGTCTGCGTCTCCTGACGCTCCCAGTGGAAGTTGACGCCGATTGTGACGTCGTGCAGAGAGAACGAGGCGTCGCTCTGCTGCGGATGGAAAGTAAGCTCGCGATACTGGTTGCCGTTCCACAGGATGCCGCCCTCATGGAACTCAACCACCTGCTCGCCCTCTATCAGGTTGCCCTTAGCCATGTACGGCTTGTTGAGCGAGAAGGATATCTTTGCGCCGCTCACGATGCCTACCGATACGTTCGGCTGCTTGCCTGCGAAGTGGGTGTTAGAAGCGAGGTTGCCCGCTGCAAGTGTGCGCAGCTTCTCGGCTGTCTCGTTGAACGTAGCCGTGTCCATGCCACACTCCTTCAAGATAGCTATGGCTTCGTCTGCGCTGAGCGTGTTGAAGTCTTCGCTACGCGGTGTGACGATGAAGCCCGCCATGTCGAGCGAACCCGGACTTACGAGGCGCTTCTGCTCGCCGTCGGCGAAGTAGCAGTCGGGGCGATGCTTCGTGCGTGGTATCACCACCACCTGATAGTCGTCGCCATCGCGCCATGCTATGATGTTCATCATCGGCTCGGTATCGCCGCCGTGCATCGGCAACGCCGAATAGAGCTTGCGGAAGAGCTGTTCGCCCGTGTGTTGGTCGGTGGTGCGTATAGAGAATACGGGCACGGCAAAGCCGCGTACGGCTGTTATCGCACCACGCTCGTCGTTCTTTATGAGCACTTCGGTGTCGCGGCTCAGTCGTGGCCAGTTGGTCTGCAGCGGCAGCATGCCCGAACATACAGCCTGGAAGTGCATGTGGTCGGGAGCCGACGCGCCGCACTTCGGTCCGTTATAGAACACCGTCAGCGTCGGGTAGGCGTTGAGCAGTCGATAAATCTCGCCATAGTTCATGCCGATGCTCTGCGGACGGTGCGTGCGCAGCGGAATGGTGAAGTGTCGCGGCATGATAGGGAAGGGGTTGACGAGCAGCGTGAAGTTCTTGTCCACCTGCTTCTGCATCTGCTCCTTCGGTCGGTTCTGCTCGCAGAGGAAGCAGGGGCGCTCGGCGATAGTCTTGCGGTCGATGTTTGCGCCCGTAGAAACGATGCGTGCGGGGTTGAACTGCAGCTTGAGCGTAATCTCGCCGCACGACAACTCGCGTGTCTTCACGTTGCGCAGGTCGTGGAAGTGCTGTCTGGCATCCTCCCACACCTCCAGCTGGCGGTTGAAGAAGCGCTGCAGCGAACTGTCGGCTGAGGCGTCTGCGGTGCCTTCGGAGAGTTGCTGGCGCGCCGCAATCTCCAGCGTGCGCAGGCGGTCCTTATACAGGTTGTTGGCGTTCTGGCGCTCTATGCTGAGGGCGGCGTCGCTGTTGCCGTCCCAGCGGCGGCACAGATAAAGCTCGTCGAAGATTCTGCCGATGCGGTACTTGCGACTGAAGGCGAGTCCGAGAGCGTAGTCTTCGCCGTACGAAGTGTTCGGGAACTGAATCTGTCGCAGGATAGGCGTGAAGAAGGCGCGTGGCGCGCCGAGTCCGTTTATGCGCAGCGCATTGTTCGGTCCGTTCTGGTCGGTCCACTCCTTGTGGTCGATAAGTCCCGGCGGGAGTGTCTCGAGCTGGAAGTTGCACATGCGGTAGGAGCCCACAATCATCGCAGCCCCCTGCTTGTGAAACTCGTCGACGATGCGTTGCAGTGTCTGCGGCGACGAGTAGAGGTCGTCGCTGTCGAGCTGCACGGCGAAGCGTCCGCAGCGTGCGTCATCGACAGCGACGTTCCAGCAACCGCCAATGCCGAGGTCGGTGCGCTCGGGTATGATATGTATGAGGCGCTTGTCCTCGGTAGCAGCCGCTTCGAGTATGTCTGAAGTGCCGTCGGTGGAGTGGTTGTCCACTACTATTACGTTATACTTGAATGTAGTCTTCTGCGCGAGAGCCGATCCGACAGCGTCGGCGATGGTCTTGGCGCGGTTGAAAACAGGTATAATCACCGAAGCCTCGTACGTGAAGTCCTGCTCGCTGTAGTCGGGCTTCATATACTTCGACGTGTCTACCGTAGCTCCGATCTTGTCGAGGTGCTTCGTAGCCGCCTGTTCCATCTCTATCTGCACCTCGCGGTTGCGTGGGTTGACGTAGTCGAACTGGCGCTCTCCGCTCTTGCGCGAGTCGGTCTCCACCTGCGTGTACAGATACTCGTTAAGATGGAAAATCTGCGACTTGCGGCTGATGTACAGGCGCAGGTCGTAGAAGCCCGCCCACTTGTAGTCGGCGAGATGCTGCTTCGCTGCGTACTCGTGCAGCAGCGATGCGCGTATGAGCACGAGCTGTCCGAAGTCGAAGTCGTCGCGTATGCTGCCCGTCTGATAGTCGATGGTAGGATGTTTCTCCTGCACACCGTCCTTCTGTATGTAGCAGTCGGCGTACACCATGCCCGCATTGCTGTCGGTAGCCACGCGCAGCAGTCGGTCGAGCGCGTGCAGTCCGAGGCTCACCGGCGTGTGCTTCAGGCTCAGTAGCACGTATTCGGCGTCGGTATGCTCCTCGATGGTGAGCAGCGTCTTTGTCGACGTCAGTCCGTCGATGGCAATCACGGTGCAGTCGCTGATGCTGTCCGAGTCGCCGCACGCGCAGATGTCGCTTGCGTCGCTCACGAGCAGGTTTATATGCTGTGTAGTCTTGCTTTGGCTCAGCGTCTGCAGCGAGTCGGCAATCTCGGCTACATCGTTGCAGGGCAGAAAGCAATCAATTTTCTCTCTCATTGTTGTTTATAGTTTTTGCAAGTCCGCAAGAAACGCTTTCAGTGTTACCACGTCTACTTTCGGAAATGATATTTGTTTCAGAATATTGAAGTGATGGTCTTGTGTTACAATATACTTTGCGTTGCCAATAATGGCGCAGTCTGTTAATTTCTTTCGTGAAGATTCTCAAAGCTTTCGAACTTTGCCTCGTTCATCTTTCCGTTAGCCCACATAGCGTCTATCTCTTCCTTCGCTTTCTTTGCGAAGAAATCGGATATCGCTTGTTTCAAGTCAGCTAAAGCCTCGGGACTTTTCACCCATTGCATCATATTGAGTATATCAATCTGCGCATCGTTCAGTACTGTTGCTGCCATATTGTTTGCTTTAAAGTTATTAGTAAATGTCCTTTTATTAGATTAAGATGTGCGCTTCCACGCAAAATCTATATGCAAAAGTAATGTTTTTTATCTGAAAAACGGAGTAAAAACGGCTTAATTTATGCGTTTGTAGTCAAATGATTTTGGCGTTTGGATTATTTGCAGTAATTTTATACATTGAAAACAAATCGATTAATCTAAAACAACATATTTCGCGATGAACAAGAATATTCTCTTAGCGAGCGCCGCCCTCTCCGTAGTGCCTACGCTCGTGGCTGCGAAGGCGCCTGGAAAGCGTGTGCAACCGAAACAACCCAACATTATATTTATATTGTGCGATGACATGGGCTACGGCGACCTCGCCTGCTACGGACAGCCCTATATCAGCACGCCCAACATCGACCGCATGGCTGAGGAGGGCATGCGCTTCACGCAGGCTTACGCCGGTTCGCCGGTGTCTGCGCCCTCGCGCGCTTCGATAATGACGGGTCAGCATTCGGGGCACGGACACGTGCGCGGCAACCGCGAGTATTGGTCTGCCGAGCATACCGTGATGTACGGCAACAACGTAGACTTTGCTGTTGTGGGTCAGGAGCCTTACGATCCGCAGCACAAGATTCTGCCCGAGATGCTGAAGGACCACGGCTACACCACAGGCGTCTTCGGCAAGTGGGCAGGCGGCTACGAAGGCTCGCCCTCTACGCCCGACAAGCGCGGCGTAGACGAGTTTTACGGCTACATCTGCCAGTTTCAGGCGCATCTGTATTATCCCAACTTCCTCAACCGCTACTCGCGCTCTATGGGCGACACGGCGGTAGTGCGCGAGGTGATGGAGCAGAACATACAGTACCCCATGTTCGGACGCGACTACCATAAACGCCAGCAGTATTCGGCACGCATCATACACGACAAGGCGCTCGAATGGATTGACAAGCAGGACGGCAAGAAGCCGTTCGTGGGCTTCCTCACGTACACCCTTCCTCACGCCGAGCTGGCACAGCCCTACGACAGCATCGTGGAGGGCTACGAGAAGAAGTTCTTCGTCGACAAGACGTGGGGCGGACAGGAAGGCTCGCGCTACAACGCCGTGGAGCATACCCACGCACAGTTTGCCGGAATGATAACGCGTCTCGACCAGTACGTGGGCGAGGTGATGGCGAAGCTGCGCGAGAAGGGCCTCGACAAGAACACGCTCGTCATCTTCACCTCCGACAACGGACCTCATGAGGAGGGCGGCGCCGACCCCGAATTCTTCGGACGCGACGGCAAGCTGCGCGGACTCAAGCGCCAGTGTTACGAGGGCGGCATACGCATTCCGTTCATAGCATGGTGGCCCGGACACGTCAAGGCTGGTGAGGTGAACGACCTGCAGTTCGCCTTCTACGACCTCATGCCTACGTTCTGCGACCTCGCCGGCGTGAAGAACTTCCGCAAGCGCTACACCAACCGCCAGCTCGCGGGCGACGGCTTCGACGGACTCTCCATCGCTCCGACGCTCCTCGGCGACGATGCCAAGCAGCTGAAGCACGACCATCTCTACTGGGAGTTCCACGAGACCGACCAAATCGCTGTGCGCCGTGGCGACTGGAAGCTGATTGTCGTAAAGGGCAAGCCGCGCCTGTACAACCTCGCCACCGATCTGCATGAGGACAACGACGTGAGCGCTGCGCATCCCGATATAGTAGCCGAACTTGTAGACGTTATACGCAAGGAGCATGTAGACAATCCGCTGTTCAAGGTGACGCTACCTTATTAATATACTTCTTGAAATCTTGCTGGTTGTCCGTAATGTACTGATAATCAATACTAATTGAGGCGACAAAATGACGAAAGAAACAAATTAGATGTAAACAGATTGAAGATAATGTTGGCAGTAACCAAGCGCTCAAACAAGTGGTTGGCAGAAATGTTGGGTAAAGACCAAGCAACCATTTCTAAATGGTGTACCAATACTTGCCAACCAGACTTGGAAACCTTAATACGGATTTCTGATTTGCTAAAAGTGGATGTAAACTATTTGTTGAACAAAGAATGTATCAAAGAATGAGGGATGATATATTGAAACAGATAAAGGCTGGCGAGGTGTCGGGGATGCAGTTCAAGGAACGCATTCTCGACAAATATGATATTGCCTGTGAGTTAGTGGC
>OHBJ01003530.1_pt1 | contig 10278 bp, 7 predicted proteins | sample 1577241 | NCBI WGS metagenome assembly OHBJ01 (sample SAMEA3541594, study PRJEB24748) | human gut metagenome | biome: human gut; feature: human-associated habitat; material: faeces | place: China | collected 2012
GTGCCAAGGCATCCCCCTGCCGTTTTATGCTGGTTGCCGCCATGAACCCCTGCAAGTGCGGGTATTATGGTTCCGGCGTGCGGGAATGCAGCTGCACGCCCAGTGCGATTGAGCGCTACCGGCAGCGGATTTCCGGCCCGCTGCTGGACCGCATTGACCTGCATGTAGAGGCCCACCCCGTGGAGTACGACGCCCTTGCCGCAAAAACCGGCGGCGAGCCGAGCACCAATATCCGTGCGCGGGTGGCCGCGGTACGCGCCATGCAGGCCCAGCGCTACCAAGGCCTTGGCTTTACCTGCAACGCCCAGCTGCCCAGCGGTATGCTGCGCCGCTACTGCCCGCTTGCCCCCGCCGCCGAAAAGCTGCTGCGCGGTGCGTTTGAACGCATGGGCTACAGCGCCCGCGCCTATGACCGCATCCTGCGCGTTGCCCGCACCATTGCCGACATGAACGGCGTGGAACAGATCGGCGCCGCAGAGCTGATGGAAGCGCTGCAATACCGGAGAATGGACAGGGCGGTAGGCAAATGAATATTTGCCAAATGAATAAGTAATAAAGAATAATTAAAAATGCAGGTGGACCGCGTTGCTGGCACAACGCTCAAAAATATTAGAGTTCTGTCAAATATAGAGCACTAATATTTCTGAGCCGTGCGCAGCACTGCGGTCCACCTGCATTATTCTTTATTCTTTTTTCATTATTCTTTCTATTTCACCCGTTCCTTTTCGGAACGGGCGAAATAGAACATCCACTGCTGCAAAATTCCGGCGTTGCCATAGGCTGGGAATGGGTTCTGCCCGGCGTAATGCTGGTCGATCACACGCTGGATCCACACATCCACGGGGGCACACTCCATGCGGCCATAGGCAAACAGGGCCACGCAGTTGGCCACCTTGATGCCCACGCCGTGCTGCTGCATCAGAGCTTCCAGCAGCCGGGCATCGGGCAGGGTTTCCAGCGCGGCAAGGTCCAGCGTTCCCGCTACAACTGCCTGGGCGGCAGCCAGAACATACGGGGCGCGGTAGCCCAGCGCGCAGTCCCGCAATGCCTGCTCCCCTGCCGCGGCGAGCGCCTGCGCCGTTGGGAACGCATACAGCACATTCCCGCCCGGCTGCAGTAGCGGCGCACCGTACCGGGTACACAGCGTTTCCACGCAAGCCTGAATGGCCGGGATATTTTTGCGCTGGCTGATGATAAAGGTAACCAGCATCTCCCAGGCGTTCTGGCGCAGAATGCGGATGCCCGCCCCGGCCCGGGCCGCTGCGCAAAGGTAGGCATCCTGTTTGGGCACCGCGGCGCGGATGGCCGCATAATTGCGGTTCAAATCAAAATAGCGGTGCCAGAAGCCCTGCCATTCTTCCGGGGTACAGCTAGCTGTATACGTATCACCGCTGCCGGGCTGCAGGTACAAAAGCTTATCCCCGGCCAAAAAACGCCAGCCCTGCGGCGTTTGCGTAATGCGGAACGCCTGGCCGCTGGCGGCTATTTTTTGCAGATCGAAATCATCCGGTATCGTTACGGTCATGGCTCGCGCAGCACCTCCAGCATGCGGCGGGCGCTGCCTTCCCACGAGTATTTTTGCAGTACGGCGGCGGCATCCCGGCCGGGGGTTACATGGTCCACACTGCCGTGGTTGGTGGAAAGGTCAATGTAATCAGCGTGGGAGCCGTAAATTTCCCGCATGCAGGGGGTATTGCTCACCATCACGCGTGGAGCACCGCAGGCAATGGCTTCCAGCGGGGGGATGCCGAACCCCTCATACAGCGTGGGGAACAAAAACGCCTTGCAGTTTTCCATCAGGCTTTTGGCTTCGCCGTCCGTCACATAGCCAAGGTACATCACGTTGTTCAGGTGGTCCAGCCCCAGGGCAGCGGCCTCTTTGGCAAGGCTGCCGCCGCCCGCAATTGCAAACATAACCTGGGGTTTGCTCTGCGCAGCGCGCAGCACCCAGGGAAAGTTCTTATTTTTAAGCAGGTTGGACATTGAGAAATAATACTCGCCCTTTTTCAGCTGCGGCCACTTGCTGTACTCACCAAACAGCATGGGGTCAGGGCGCACGCGCTGCATATGCTGCCAGGCGTTATACACCACGGTGATCTTTTCGGGGTTCACATGGTAATATTTCACGATCTCGCTTTTGGAAAATTCCGAGACCGTCACGATTTTTCTGGCCTTTTTGGCAATGGCCGCATACTGCGTGCAGTGCCAGACAGCGCTGGTGCGGCCGCGCAGGTCGGTATAAAAATCCGGGCGTGCTTTATAGCACACATCATGCACCACGGCAATGCCCTCGTTCCCACGGTGGAACATGGGAATAACATTGCACATGCCCAGCCAGCAGCGCCCGCTTTGTGCCAGATATCGGCCATACACCCGCTGCCAGCCCAAAATGCCGCTGGACTGCGGCAGGGTGACCACCTTGATATTGCGGTATTCGGGAACGATACAATCCGGCGGAACCGCCACTTCCAGCTCGCCGGGTTCCAGCATGGGGTCCATGGCAGCGAGTATTTCCCGCGCATAGCGCTGGATGCCGGAAATCTGCTGCACAAAAAACGAACCGTCTACTGTATACTTGGGCATTTTCATTCTCCTTATAAACGGCACCGCGTTACTGCGTCAGGATGCCGTATTGGTATTTGCACTGCAAAATGCGCTGCACGCTTTCGTCCAGTCTCTGCTGGGGGATGGTACCATCCTGCACAGCTTCCAGCACGGCGGTATAGGCATCGGCAAGGCCGTTGGGCATCAGCAGCAGGTCTGCACCGGCCTGCAGCGCCTTGACCGCCGCCTGACCGGGGGTATACACATCGGTGATGGCCTGCATCGCCAGCGAATCCGTCACGATCAAGCCCTGATAGCCCAACTCCCCGCGCAAAAGATCGGTCAGCATGACGCTGGAAAGGGAGGCCGGGGTATCGTCCCCTGTTACCTGCGGCACGGTAATGTGGGCCGCCATAATCAGCGGAGCATTGTTCACATTTTGGGCAAAGGGCACCAGCTCACAGCTGCGCAGGTCATCCAGCGTTTTGTTCAGCGTTACGGTGCCAACGTGGGTATCCTCGCTGGTATCGCCATGGCCGGGGAAATGCTTGAGGGTGCAGGCAATGCCCGCATCGGCAAACCCGGCGCACGCCCCGCCCACAAGGTCGGCGGCGGTCTGCGGTTCACTGCTGAACGCGCGGGTACCGATGACCGGGTTATCGGGGTTGGTGTTCACATCGGCCACAGGGGCAAAATCCAGGTTAAAGCCGTATTCTTTTAAGTAGCCGCCAATGGTGCGGCCCATGGCGCGGGCATCTTCCGGGTTACCGGATGTTCCCACTGCCGCAGCGCTTTCGTATTGGGGCAGGTCAAACGCGGCATTGTTGCCAAGGCGCGCCACCAGGCCGCCCTCCTCATCAATGGCAGTAAAGAGCGGCGTATCGCTCGCCTGCTGCAAATCGTCCAGGAATTGGGTGATCTGCTGTGGGCTTTCCAGATTTTTGCCAAAGATCACCACGCCGCCCACCGGGTACTCCGCCAAAGTCTGGCGCATGGCATCCGTCAGTTCGGTCACGCCGTCCGCCTTGGCATCGTTGATCTGATCCTGCGTTTGGCTCAAGTCCAGGGAATCGGGTCGAACAAGAAAGAGCTGCCCCACCTTTTGTTCCAGCGTCATCTCCTCCAGCAGCTGCTGCACGAGGTCCGGCTCCGGGGTGGGCTGTTCCGTGGGTGCTGCCTGCGTGGTTTGGGCTTGCTGTGTTGGTGCTTCGGTCGGCTGGGCCGCCTTATTGGGGAGTACATCTTTTGGGGCAGCAGAACAGGCGCACAAGACTGCCGCCAAAACGGTTGACACAAATGCCGCGAATCTTTTTTTCATGCTTACCGCCCCCTGCTGTTTGTCTAGGGTGTATCCTCTAATAAGATAAACGAAGAAGTCATCCAAATTGTTACATAAAAGGCATTTTCCCTATCCATATTTTCATAGGGAAATATCTTTGCCTTAAGTTGGCGGGCGCACAATGTGCACCCCTGCGGTCACTATAGGGAAATGCCATTTTCCCCGCACAACGCGCCCTGCTGCATATGCTGGCCTTGCGGCGTGTTTTATTGTATTTTGATTATACCATACCTCGCGGCAGAATGGAACGGAATTTACAGGAATCAAGTGGTAAAATCCCGCATTACTCTGCAAAAAGCCCTCGGCACAGTGGTTTGGCACCGTGCCGGGGGCTTTGCATTGGTTCAGGCTTTGCTGTCGGACCGATTATTCATCATCAACGGTATTGTCATTGCCAACCGGGTCTTCGGCGGCAACATCGGCGGTTTCGGGGGTGGCTTCCTCCTCGGCTTCCAGCGCTGCCTTGTCATAGGCAAAGGCGTTCAGGGCGTCAGTGCTCACTTCATACACAACGCCTGCTGCGCCGGAGCTGCGCAGGTAGCACAGGGTATCGTCCTCGGCGTCGTTGCCACCAAAGCTGCACTGGATGCTGGTGCCGTCCGATGCGATCAGGGTAACGATGGCATTGGGGGTATCCAGACCATACACGGCATCGGCCTGCGGTTCGGTCACGCTCCACTTGGTTTTCAGATCGCAGATGGTGCTCGCCATCTTTTTGACGATATCCTGATTCAGGTTATACTCCGCATCATCCGTCAGCGTCCAAGTGCTGTCATTCTGGGCAAAGCTCAGGGTTCCGCCGTTGGCGGTCTGCACCACCATCTTGGTCACATCGTCCACATCTATGTCCGTAATGCTCTGGGCGGCATACAGCTGCTTTGCGGTTTTGCAGATGCCGCTCAGGGCCGAACTGTCCAGCGTATACACCGGGCCGTCTGCGCTCAGGCGGGCATACCAGTTGTTTGTGATGGAGTTCTTGCTGCCAACGGTCAGCGTCCATTCGGTATCTGCCGTTTTCAGGCTCAGCTCATAAGTCGGGGTATCAAAGCCCATGCTGGCAACGTCGGCGTCATCGCTCAGTTCGCGCAGCGCGGTCAGAGCGGTCATGCTGTCGGCAACGCCTTGGGCCTTACTCTGGTCAAGGGGCAGCGCGGGGTCAGAATCCAGTGTCCAGGTATCATCCGTTTTGGTCAGGGCGGATTCCAACGTTGCGCCATCGCTGGCGTCTTTGTAGGCGATCGCGGTCACACTGTCAGCATCCAGGCTGCACAGTGCAATGCTGGTATCCTCTTCCTCGGTGTCTGCATGGTTCAGCACGCCAAGGGCAACGCCCAGCACAACCACCACGGGAACCAGCACAAAAAGGGGCAACATTTTCTTTGTGTTCATTGGCTGTTATCTCCTAAGGTTTCTGCGGCACTGGAAATATCAACGGCGGCGGCGCACCAAAGTGATGGCAATACCGACCACGATAAAGGCCAGCGGCACCACGATGGTAAACAGCAGGCCAAGCATCATGGTGGCCTTGGCAGGTACCGTCAAGGTTTCGGCGCTCATACTCTTGCTGTCAATCACCACACCGTTTTCTTCGCCGGTCATCCAGTTCACGGCGCTAGTCAACAGCTGGGCATTGCCGCCGGAAACCGCGCTGTTCATCTGGCTGTTCAGCATGTTGGGGCAGTTCACCCAAACCACTTTGGCGCCGGTAGCGCTGTTGCTGGCGGCAACGGCAATGTTAAAGGGGCCGTTGGGATCATTTGCCCCCTGCTCGGCGGTGGTAGCCTCGGCGTAATCCTGCATCGCATAAGCCGTGCTGCTGGTGCTCAGCAGGGTGGTCAGGGTCAGGTCATCGGTGCTGTCGCCTTTCACAATGCCCTGTGCCACGGGGGTAAAAACATACATGCCGTCAGTTATGCCCGCGGTGATATCGTTGGAGCTCAGGCTCGGCAGCAGGTAGGTCTGCGGGTAGCGGTAAGCGTAATAGTTGCTGTCGTTTTCAATCACAAGGCCTTCCTGGCGGGTCATGCCGTACTCTGCCAGCAGGGCATCCAGGTTGGGGGTGCTCACCGTCAGATCAGTGGTCACAAACAGGTGGCCGCCGTTTTCCAGATAGGTCTTGATGGCAGCGGCATCCAGGGTGGAAAGGTCCGCCTGCGGATCGTTGATCAGCAGGGCTGCGGCATCTTCGGGCACTGTATCGGTGGTCAGCAGGTTCAGGTCCTGCATGGTAACGCCGGAATTATCCAGCGTTTCGGTAAAATCGCTTTCCAGGCTGGATTCGCCGTGGCCGGTCAGCTGGTACAGCACATAGCTGTTCTCCCGCGTGACCTTGGCAATGCCGGAGGACAGCGCGTTCTCAGCGGAGAAGCTCATTGTGTAACTGCCGGTGGTATAATAGCTGGAATAATCCGCCGTATACATATCATTGTAGTCCACCACGGTGTGGTTATCCCCGCATACAAGGATCACGCTGGAGGAGCTTGCGTTCTGCGCGTCATACTGCTGTGCAAAGGTGGGGTACAGCGCAGGGTCGCGCTGCTGCCAGGTAAAATGGTTGCTTTCGCCCGCATAGCGGTCCAGAATTCGCGTAATGTTGGAATCCTCGTTGCCGGTTTCCGCCAGGTAATAGGCGGTCACATCGGTGTTCAGTTCCTGCAGCATGGTTTTGGTGGTATCGCTCAGGGTGAACATTTTGCCGGTGGAAATATCAAACTGGGTAAACTTGGTGGGCACCGCGCCCACCACAAGGTTGAGCAGAATTACCAGCACCAGCACCACAACGGCCAGCACGCTGGCGTAAGCACCGCTGCGCAGGCTGCGGCGGCGCGCTGCCTGCTGTGCCTGGTTAGGGGCAGGGGCATTGGCCGCGTTCTTTTTCTTAAAGTTCATCGTCGGACCCCCCTCTTTAATTCCAGCGGCGGCGTTCCAGTGCCTGACCCGTCAGGAAGAGGAACAGTCCCGCCACCGATAGATAATACACAATGCCGGTCACGCTGAACATGCCACCCACAAAATCCGTAAACGGCTGGAACAGTGCCAGCGCGCCAAGCACGCTGTTAAAGCCGGTCAGCAGCCAGGCCGGGCGCAGCTTAAACAGCAGCACCAGCACCACGGCACCGCCGCAGAACACCGCGCTACCCACCGTGACATTTTTGCAGGCCAGACCGACCAGCAGAGCCACAACCGCCAGCACCACGCAGAACACGATGAATGCCAGTGTGTTGCCGCTGGTGAACAGGCTCTTGATGCCGTTCATCAGGTAGCAGATCAGCAGCGCACCAAAAGTAGCCAGGTACGCAATGATCTGGTTTTCCGTCAGGGCGGAGACAAAGGTGCCGATGGCAATGCAGGCAGCGCCCATCAAAAAGTACGCCAGCCAGGTGGCGTAAGCGCTGGTAAGGGAGATGGTGCCAAAGGCCGTGAGCACCAGCGGCATGATGGCCGCTGCCGCCATGGGCACGGCAAACACCGCCAGCTGGGCAAAGTACTTACCCATCACGATAGAAGGGATCCCCACCGGGCTGGTGAGCAGCAGCTGGTCGGTTTTATTGCGGCGTTCATCCGCAAAGCTGCGCATGGTCAGCGCCGGCAGCAAAAACAGCATGACCAACGTGGTAGAATACAAAACGGTTGAAAAATCCGACGTGCCATACACCAGGCAGTTGGCGGAGTAATATAACCCGGTAAACGCCAGCATAACACCAATGACAACATAGCCGACCAGGCTGGTGAAATAGCTGCGCAGTTCCCGCTTAAAAATGGCAAACATGGCTCACTCTTCCTCCTTTTGGTCGTTTTCGGCTTCCGGTTGTTCCGGAGTATCATCCGCCGGGGCCTGCGGTTCGGCAGGCTCAGCAGACTGTTCCGGCTGTGCGGCAGCCGCTTCCGGAGCCGGTTCTTCGGTTTCTTCCGGCTGGGCTTCCTCCGGTGCAGTCTCGGTGATCTGTAGGAAGATATCCTCCAAACTCATCGTATCGCTTGTCAGGGACACAACCGGGCAGCCAGCTTCGGCCAGCGCCTTGGACAGGGCCGCGCGCAGGTCTGCACCGGCGGTGCTGGTGGCGGTAAAGCTGACTTCATCGCCCTTTTCTGCGGTCACGCGCAGGTCGGCCAGGCCCTCCACCTTGGCGGCAGCAGCCAGAATCTGTTCTTTGGTGCCAAGTGCCGTGGCGGCAATCATGCCGCGGGCAGCCAGCTGGGCGGCCAGCTCTTCCGGCGTGCCCTGGGCGGCCACTTTACCGTGCGCAATAATCAGCACGCGGTCACAGATCGTCTGCACTTCGCTCAGGATATGGCTGGAAAGGATGACGGTGTGGGTTTCTCCCAGGTCATGGATGAGGTTGCGGATCTCGATCATCTGGGCGGGGTCCAGGCCAACGGTGGGTTCGTCCAGAATGATCACCTTGGGGCTGCCCAGCAGCGCAGCGGCAATGCCAACGCGCTGGCGGTAGCCTTTGGAAAGGTTGCGGATCAGCCGCTTTTCCATCTCCTGCAGCCCCGCGCGCTGCACGGCCTGCGCTACATCCTGCACGCGGTCCGCTTTTTTCTTTTTGCCTTTCAGCTCGCTGACAAACAGCAGGTATTCCTGCACGGTCATATCGGTATACAGCGGCGGAATTTCCGGCAGGTAGCCGATGCAGGCTTTGGCCTCCTTGGGCTCTTCCTGAACATCATGGCCATCAATGGCAACGGTGCCGCCCGTGGGCGCAAGATACCCGGTGATCATGTTCATTGTGGTGGATTTGCCGGCGCCGTTGGGCCCCAGCAGGCCGTAAATACAGCCGTCCTGCACAGTGAAGCTGATATCATCGACCGCGGTGTGTTTTCCGTAGTGCTTGGTCAAATGCTTGACTTCGATCAATGGATGCACTCCCCTTTTCTTGGGGGCCGCCCGCCGCAGGGCAGGCGTACCCCTGAACTATCCAGAAGTATACTGCCTATTTGTGAAAATTGTGCGTCGTTTTTTTGCCAAGATGTGAAAATTGTGTGCACATGCAAAAGCACCCCTGCGCGGCTGCAGGGGTGCCAAATCAGCTTATTCTTTTGCTGCTTCGTTTCTTTTGCGGGGGGGCAGCTTTACTTTTTCTGTTTTCTCCGCTTTGCTTCCACAATGACGTCCGCAATGTGCATGGCAACATCATCCTTGCTTTGCAGCGGCAGCGCGGTGGAAATGCTTTCGGTAATCAGGGTTACAACGTTGGTATCCACGCCAAAACCGGCGCCGGGCACCTTGACATTGTTGGCCACAATCATATCCATGTTTTTCTTGTGCAGCTTGGCAGTAGAATTTTCGATCAGATCTTTCGTTTCCATCGAAAAGCCGCAGACAAACAACTGCTCCGGCTTGTGCTCGCCGACCCAGCCCAGAATGTCATCCGTGCGTTCCAGCTCAATTGAAAGTTCACCATCGTGCTTTTTGATCTTATCCTGCGCCACCTGGGCCGGGCGGTAGTCCGCCACAGCGGCGGCCATCACCAGGGCATCCGCATCCATGGCGTTGGCCTTGACAGCTTCAAACAGTTCTGCCGCGGTGGCAAAAGGCACCATTTTGACAAACGGAACCGGCGGCAAATCGGAAGATGTCAGCAGCGTCACATCCGCGCCGCGCAGCATACAGGCGCGGGCCACGGCATAGCCCATTTTGCCGGTGGAATGGTTTGTCAGGTAGCGCACCGGGTCCATCGGTTCGCGGGTGCCGCCAGCGGAAACCACCACTTTCATGCCCTGCATGTCTTTTTCGTGTTCCAGCTCCCGTGCCACATAGTCCACCAGAACGCCCTCATCGGGCAGGCGGCCGGAGCCCGTATCGCCGCAGGCCAACAGGCCGGAACCGGAGGGAATGACGGTGAAACCGTAATGTTCAAGCGTTTTCAGGTTATCCTGGGTGATGGGGTTTTCCAGCATATGGGTGTTCATGGCCGGGGCCACCAGCTTGGGGCAGCGGGCCGCCAGGGTAACGGTGGTCAGCATGTCATCCGCCAGGCCGTGGGCCAGCTTGGCGATCACATTTGCGGTTGCCGGGGCGATCAGCATCAAATCCGCCGCGTTGGCCAGCGAAACATGGGCCACATCATACTGGAAGTTGCGGTCAAAGGTATCCACAATGCAGCGGTTGTTGGTCAGGGTTTCAAACACCAGCGGGGTGATAAACTCCGTGGCGTTTTTGGTCATCAGCACATGCACATTGGCGCCGGCTTTGGCCAGGGCATGGGCCACATTGGGCATTTTGTAAGCAGCAATCCCGCCGGTAATGCCCAGCACAATGGTTTTGCCTTTCAGGTTCATGATAACACATCCTTATATTTGGCCGGGCTTCTGGCTGCCCGTATTGTTCTGCTTTTAAGTATATCCTGCCGGGGGGCAAAAGTAAAGGCAATACCGCATAATTCTAAGTG
>OHBJ01003533.1_pt1 | contig 10273 bp, 13 predicted proteins | sample 1577241 | NCBI WGS metagenome assembly OHBJ01 (sample SAMEA3541594, study PRJEB24748) | human gut metagenome | biome: human gut; feature: human-associated habitat; material: faeces | place: China | collected 2012
CTTAAATATCTGTCCAAGCATCCCGCATATATCAGTAACGATAAGTCCCAGTGCCTGATGCGCCATTCTAAGCTGAGTTCCTCTCATGCCCTCTGTATGCCTGTCCATGAAATCAGGCAGTGCAAGATAATTAATCATCCAGCGGTATCTGAAGAATCCCTTCATGTTATTAGGTTTTATTATAAATGTAATTAAAGTCTTCCAGTATCCAAGCCACCTTACATAGTCGTACCATGTATCTTTCAATCCGCGCCATTCTCTTCTTCTCTTCGGCTTTTTGCCTGTATAGAATCTGCCGAGTGGCTCGCTTCCTATATTCTTAGACATATTTATAATTTCCTTCCTGCATTGATACGCTTAATCTCAAGGCTCTCGACAAATGCCTGTATTCTTGTTCTTAACTGTCCTGAAGTTCCGACAGCATAAGGTCTGTCGATTGAAAGCACCGGATAGCCATATTTTTCTTTCATGACATGGAATGCCGAAGCCCTCTCATAGCCCCAGTAATCACAGAATTTAATCTGCTGATATATAAGGCCATCCGCCTTATACTCTTTAGCTATTGCGTCAACATACTCCTGTCTCTCGATAATCTTTTCTGTATTCATGAACCTTGGACACTGTCCCCACTTCATATACTGTCTGCATATCTGTGTAAGAACATCCTCTGTATCGTTAAGAATAATCTCATCTCTTCCCGGAAGTGAACCAAAACAGAATCTGTCAGCCACAACCAGTGCGCCTGCTTCCTCCGCAAGCTTTATAAGTTCAGGGTTATCAATCTCTGAACCAACCATTACTACCCTTGCCCTGTAATTACATTTTTTATCAGGTTCACGCGTCTTAAGCTCCTCAAGTGTTTCTTCGAGCTTTTCTATAAGTGCCTCTTTCGGGCAACAGTAGGTTGCAAGACACAGAACCGCGAATTCATACCCAGTTATTCTTGGATTATCTTCTTTTCTGTAATCACCGATGCTTCTTATAAGCCGGCTTATCTTATTCTGCAATTCTACTGACTTTCTAAGTGCATCATCTGATATGTCTATTCCATATGTATTATTAAGCGGTTCAAGCACATGAAGTCTCATCTGCTTAACAAAATGTCTTAACGCCGTCTCATCATTCTTCATCGGAACATCTGAATATTCCACAAAGAATTTTTCCTTCTCTATAAGGTGCTGTCTCTCAATATTCTCTACGCACCTGTTCATCTGCGCACATGCATCCGGCGCAATTATACAGTCAAGAAAGTTATATCCACCCTCAATTGCTCTCTCTAATATCGCACGACAGCCCTCACACAGCATACTGCTCATGTAATATGTACCCATCTCTATAGAACCTGTACGGGGTGCTCGCAGTCTCACCGAAAAGCTGCCCGGCAGATTAATAAGCGGCTCGGGTATCTGAAAACAGACTGCACCGATTGCAATATCACCTTTAGCCTGTGCCTGCCTTACAAGGTCGTTATTCACATCCTCCAACAGCTTCTCAAAATAATAAAGATTAGCTAAATCCTTCACATTTGCCTCCTCTTACAATATTCCCATATTAACAAGGGCTTTCTTTGCTCCCTCAACAATAATTGAATCATTCGGGAGATTGAATACATTTTCACCAAGAACATCTGCCTGCGCAAGCTTTGAATCGCTCTGTATTACTGAAAGCAACTCAAGGTCGCCGATATCCATAAGCTTCGCAACCTCCATATCCGGTATTCTGTTAGCGATAACTCCGATTCTGTCATACATCACAAGCTCATCTGCAACTTTCTTGATTGTCTGCACAACCTGGCATCCCTTCTTGCTTGCGTCAGTAACAAGCAGCAGATGTGTAACCTTCTCCATAACTCTTCTGTTAATCTGCTCTATTCCTGCTTCTCCATCAATTACAACATAATCGAACTTATCTGAAAGCATTGTAATAACTTCTTTAAGATATGAATTAATCTTGCAGTAACAGCCTGCTGTCTCAGGTCTTCCTATTGCGATAAATGCATATCCGTCCTGTTCAACAACTGCATCCATTATCTCGTATTTGGCTTCTCCAAGTAACTCCACAGCAGTCTTGGTATCTCCGCCTTCAACATTCTTGATTACTTCTTTTCTTATATCATCTATAGTCTTATCAACCTCAACATTAAGCACTGTAGAAAGTCCGACCGCCGGATCAGCGTCAATCGCGAGTATCTTCTTGTCAGGATATGCCTCAACAAGAAGCTTTACAATAACTCCCGCCAGCGAAGTCTTACCAACGCCTCCTTTTCCTGCAACTGCTATAATCTGTGTTTTCTTATCCATTATTGTTCTCCTTAAAATATTTCGAATTAAATTCTTAATTAAATTGCTGCACCCAATGCCCTTGCGCGTCTTGTCACTGCCTCAGCAGATAATGGTGTCTTCCCTTTCCTGCTTCCTTGGCTGAATACAATGCTTTATCAGCTTTCTCAAAAAGCATGCTGTAATGTGTACCATTGTAATTATTCTCCATAAGTTCAAGACATTCTTCCCCTGAAGTAACTTCTATCAATTCAAATGTGAATACCAGTTATTAATATCCAAAAAATGCACCAACGCCATTCACAAGTCCATTGGCAAGCATTTCTAATGTTTCATCACTATGGTCTGAGCTTGCATTCCCAAGTTCCATATCAACTGACGGAACTGTACTGTATGATGTCTGTGTCAGATCTATCGCCATGCTTCCAGAACCATGAATCTTTGCACCTTGTCCACGAAGTCCGTCAACAAGTGATGCCCCAAGTGAATCATGCTGCTGCCAGTGGTCTGCCACAGGACTCATATTCTTAATTGCATCGGGAACTGCTATATAAAAGCATCCCTTATCGTATGAAAGTCCATCACCATCCCAGTGCAATGATATATGACAGTCTGCAACATTGTTACATATTACAGTTCTTGCCACATTATCAAGCTGTACATCTGATGAATCCCTTATCATCAGCACATCATATCCTTCTAACAGAAGTTTATCTCTTAAAATCTCTGCCATCTTAAGTGTTACTTCGCTCTCTGGTGTCCCGTCATAAAATGTCATTCCGCCTGACACCGCCGTTGCTGTCGCAGCGCCAGCCGCCGTACTGCCTCCTGTACTCTTAAGAGAACCGTCCGGATGGCACAATGTTCTGACCGCCGAACCTCCTGCCGTTCCATGCCCGGCATTAACTCCGACAACAATATTCTTTCTCTGACCTGACGCTTTATAAAGAACAGCATAACCATCACTTATAGCAGAATGGTCCGCATATTCCCATGTTGTATTCATATAAATGTGTTCCAGATTCTCATATACAGGAACTCCGGTATATGGTTCTTTCTCTCTTATATATGGATTCTGCGTCTCCTCCTGCCCTGCATCTGTTTCAATCTGTTCTGTATTCTCTTCAAAATCGCTTTCTGTCTGCTCTGCGCTTTCTGTTTCTGCTGTGTCCTCAGCAGACTGACTGCCTGCATCTGAATCCTCGATTCTGCTTCCAGTCATATCCTGACTTGTTTCTTCAATGTCCGATTTATTCAATTTCGATGAAGCATCAATATTATTCTTTTTACAGCCTGACATCATCGTCACCGTAACTATCAGCGACATTATAACAGCTGCATATTTAGCAGCATTTGTCAATCTATTCATCTGTATCCTCCGGCCACACTGAACCTTCATCAAGTCCGTTATCAGTAAGCCATTTATCTTCTACTGTAATATATTTCTTAGTGCCAGCTTCATCAACAAGCATAACAGATACCTTAAGTGTCTGCCCTTCTGCAAGTTCTTCACACCCATAATCTCCGTCAAATATCTGTTTTATCTTCCACATAACAATCTCCGTTTCAAATACTTAATGTTTTTATTATAAAACATTTTTACAAAATATGCTATAATATATCCATTATGAAAGTACGGAGGACAATATAATATGGGTACTCTGCGGTGATATTAAAGCTGAAGATTATAAGGAAACATATCGCAAATTAGGCGCATACCTTAAGTCCGCAACACCTGACAAGCTGATAACCTTCCATCCTTTTTGGAAGATGTTCATCAACAATGTGTACAGGCGGACATGATGGTGATGATACCGACAGGGTGCTGGTGATAAAGTAATAATAAAATGGACTTTCCCACGGATTTACCGTGCAGAAAGTCCATTTTACTTTTATTTCAGTTTATTTCACCCCCAGATAAGCTTCTCCCAGAATTCCTTATCCCTGGCATACTTTAATATATCCTCTTCTTTTTCGTTATCAAGGTAATCCATAACCTTGTTGTAATCTGTCGGATTTTTAAAATCAATCTGCCACAAAAGTGTGCCTACTCCGTCCTTAAATTCCTTACATGTAATTCCCTGCTCGGTATATGCAGTAACTGTCCACACTTTCTCTCCTGATTCATCATCACATGATGCACTTTCTGTTGCACCTTCTGTCTTGCTTACACCTTCTGTTGTGTCTCCTGTAAGCATAAGCTCCTGAGACTTGCTAAGGCTGTCCTGTGCTTTTTCATTGGCAATAGCTGCTTTATGAAGAATTGTCTGATCCTCTGTTTTCATATCATATGTCCAACTGTTTTCTTCTATCCATTCTTCATCCTCAATCTTTACATCAGATGCGAATCCATTGGCTGCTGCACTCTGTGCTGCGCTTGAAGCCGCATTTGCCTTCTGCCCTGCCGGTGCATTAGCTGCTGCCTTAGAAGCTGCTTCATCCTGAACTTCCTTAAGCTTTCTGATTTTATCCTTGATTGCATCAATATTCTGGTCAAAACTGTTTAAAAGCTTTTCCCATTCTTTGTCTGACATATCCCGCCAGTCCTTTTCCTCAAGATCGTCTGCTGTAAGCTCATACTGCTGTTTGAGCATTTCAATGATATCCGCTACAAAATATCTTTCACCCGTTGCCTCATTTTCAAGTTCAATACCTGAGCCAGCCAGTGCAGCATTCCAGTTTTTCTTTTCAGTTAAAGCTTCATCCAGTGAATTGTATGAATATGCCATATCATCTGTCAAATGTTTTAAGGCATTCCAGCTTCCCCATTTGTATGAACCTTCACTGGTTGAATCTGCATACTGGCAATATGCAAACATTTCCACAGCACTTGCATTGGATGGATCTATCTCGGAAAGATTAACATCATAATCCCTGAATTCATTTCCACCCAGTGCAATGCTTACTCTTACAATCGTGTCCTCACTGTCCGGATTAATAATCTGGGTTGCCCTCATTCCGTAGCCGGTATCACCCACATTTAAGAAGCCCATTCCTAATGATTTGTACTGGATATTATTGTCCGGCTTCATAGATTCTTCAAAACCGGTGTCACCTTTGCCAGTTTTGGTTGTTCTGAAACTGTACTCTGAATAAGCACCATACCTCATTTGTGTGTTAATATTCATGTATTCTCCTTTCTGCAGCCGCTCAGTCAGTCGCAGCCGCGCCACTTTCCAGAAAGGTCCAAGTGGCAAATAATAAAAAACGCATTCATCCAACAGCTTCAATCCATTGAATAAATGCGCCTTCCATGCCTAATATATATCGGCATTATTTCATATATCATTATAGTAATTCAGAATTTCATTCCATACTTATCCAGATCAACCCTGCCATTAACAACCTCAATTCCATCCTCCATAAGCAGTTCTGCCTGTTTTCCGGCTCCGCCAAATGCGAATTCACCAGCAAGCTCTCCCTTTGAATTAACCACTCTGTAACACGGAATTCCTGATGGGTCAGGATTCTTATGAAGTGCATTGCCAACTGCACGCGCCATCTTCTTATCGCCTGCAAGCTGCGCAATCTGTCCATAAGTTGCAACCTGTCCCCTCGGAATTTTCCTGACAGCTTCATATATCCTCTTGGTTGGACTGTCAGATACAAGATCATAACTTTCCGCAATCATGCGTCTGATATCTTCATCAGGAACAGTTCCATCAAGAATAATAGTATTCCAGTGTTCCTTATTCTGATGCCAGCCTGCAATCACAGAAGAATATGTACTTCTCCACAGGTCGCGCCACTCAGGTGAAACCTTCACATTAAGATTGATATATCCATTGCGTTCATATGTCCATAAAAATGCTTTCTTGCATCCTTTAACTCTTACAAGCTGCCAGTTCTCATCATGAAAAGGCGCTTCCTGATAAGTATCTGGAAAAGAAAGTCCATATTCAAGTGCTTCTTCCCTAGTCGTCATATTACCTGTCCTTTATAACATTTGTTAATATAGTTCTTATTTGAATATTTTATCTCTTATTCCTCCATTTCCCTACTCGCTCTTACAACATATCTTATCTTTCTTAACACCTTATCCGGTTTAGTTACAATGGCAAAAAACCATCTTGCAACCCAGCAGAAAGGCAGAAAAACCGGCATTTTCTTTAAGAATGGAAATGTAAATTTCATTCTTTCTAAAGGTGGGAATACATTAAGCCAAAATCCCTTGATACGACCATTTTTCTTAATTTCATTCTTAACTGAGTTATACACTGTTCCATAAGTTCCACTAGACAGCACATACTTGGCTGTTTCTTCTATCTCCTCACTAAATCTGCCGTCTTCAAACCAGTATTTCTCCAGAGCAGTAACTTTCTTATAAAAATCTGACAATCCAAGTTTTTCAAGCTGCTTGTATACATAGACCATATTCATATCAGGCATGGCATTGTTCATAATATATATATCCATGACTGAGCGTATACCAGAACCGCCTCCCTGAAAATGCTTTGAAAAATGTGCAATATTATACACATAGAAATCCTCATGGCTTAATACTCTCTTATATTATAAGTTTATTATTAATTTTCTCAGTTAGACAAAAAAGTTTATTAAATCTCATTATGGTTCAATCGACTTTTTAACTCCAAAATATCATGCTTTATTTGTTCAATGACTATCTTAAATTCCTCATCGCTTTTCCCAGTTGGATCTTCAAGTCCCCAATTATCATCAAATGGTCTGCCTATAAATGGACACCCTACATTACATCCCATTGATATTGCAATATCCGGTTCTGGAATATCACGAACCAGCTTACTGAACTGTCCTTCTGCTTCCATATCTATATTATATAATTCCTTCATAATACGGACAGCATCCTGATTAATCCGTGGTTTTGTTTCTGTCCCCGCCGAATAACTTTGAAACACATCTGATGCCAGATGTCTTCCAAAAGCCTCAGCAATCTGACTTCGGCAGGAATTATGGACACAAATAAAAGCTACTTTTATCTTACTCATAAAATGGACATCTCTCCTTTATACATTGCTCATTAAAATCTGTGAATCCGCATTGCATTTGTTCGTATTGCAATGTTACTCCATAATGAGCATTTACATAATCAATACCATTCTTAAATGCTATCATTGCATCTCTCTTGCAGCATCTTGGTCCGTTTATGGTTCCTAATTCTCCAATTGCTTTCGAGGTAAACTGCATATGATTTCCCCATGTTCCATCAGTTGAAAGCGGACCTGTTCCGTCAATGATTGCTAGTGCAGCACCTATAGATGTGATTGCTCCGCATATTCCCCATAAACCGCACATTGCCCCCGGCATCCTAAGGCCCTCTGCCATCAGCCTTTCCAACGCCTGTTCTAAGTCTATCTCTCCACCTGCGTTTTTGTAGGCTACAAGCAAACTTGCACCATCTAATATATGGTGTTCCGGTCCATGAATACTGACATATTCCTTCTCTGCAATCTGCTTAAAAATGACAACCGGATTTGTTCCCCGTTCTTTCTTTATATCTTTTACAATCAGTTCTGCTTTTTCTTTTACTGTCATAGAAACATTCCTTTCGTCTTATGAGATTTCACCTGTTTTATTATAACTCCCCTGTTCTACAATAATTTATAGCTATATAATTTTCTCATGTTCTCATTTTTTCTTCTCTCTGCTTCTTTCAGTGCTTCATTGTATAAATCCTTGTCAGAATATACTTTATCACGAGGATAAACAATAGATTCAATAATACCATGGAATAAATCATTATATGCCATTTCTTTCGTATAACCATCACCCACATCTCCAGCATCAATTCGTGCATATAATTCATCTAGCTGTTGCTGAAAAAACTTTTGAAAATCGTCATGGTTATCTGCTTTTATCAGAATTAGCGATTCACCTTTAAAAGAATCACAATCCCATAATAAATCAATTGAATATTTTTTTAAATATTCGATATAAGAATTAAAATCAAATACTTGATTGATTACAGGAAGCAAATGTTCTCTCACATATAAAGCCGTAATTGAAATAATTTCTTCCATTGTGTTATCATCATATTCAAAACTTACTCTCACTTCATTTTTGGGAAGAAATAAATTCAAGTCATGCCCTATCATCAAAACAGAATTCTTTTCAATAGAATCGTAATATGTAGAAATAATTCCTGCTGTAATCATAAATCCTTTTGAACCTTTATTCCATATAGGAGCTGATTTCACACCTATAAATGCCAATAAATCCTCATTCAACATTTTGGCAAAGACATTCAATTTAGAACAATATTTAAACCCCTCTGATTGGAATATTTCACCGAAAATATGTTTAAACCGCGAATTAAATGACATAATACTCCTTTCTTATAATCCACTGAATACGCCCTGTGTTCCAAAATTCTGTCGAACTAATAGTATGGTGCTGAAAACCACCTGTTCCCAGAAGCTTATCAATGCCACTCTTCTGAAGCAAGCCGGATTAATCTTGTCTGCATGAAAGTAATCTCTGTTTTCTCACTCATTATGAATCCTTCTCATTTTTCTTTGTCGATAAAACTGTTAAGGAAACAAAGTCGCGTCTCTTTCGCCACTATCTATGGGGTATCAATTACATGATTTTTCTTATTATATCCGACTCACAGATATGCTTATATAAGCAATTATCTTCCTTTACAAGCACATCATAAGAAGGCTCTGATGACTGTTCAAATGTTCCATACGCATCAATTACATGTATCTGCCCAGTCTTGGTACAATCCTCTCCCCAATTGAATTCTACAGTATCACTATGAGAATACTTCGGTCTTCCTAATACAGGAACATCATCCAGTGACTCTGTTTCAATTTCCAGAATTGCATAATAAAGCAATGTATGTTTATCATCTATACTCTTATCATTATGATAATGCCCAAAATACCAGTGCTTATATTCCAGCTTCTCTTCAATTTCCTGCAGATATTTTGTCAAAATATTATCTTCATATATTCGCCCTGGGCCTTTATCAAGAATAGCTTGCATCCTACTTGAACAACAGTGCGTAATTACATAATCTACTTTGTAATTCACTTTCTCAAGATTACGACGACCTTCTTCCATCTCTTCCTCATTCGGAAGTTCTTGAGGCCACCAAGATTCATGTACAATTCTAAACGGAAGCTGATGCCGATGCTTACGGTCGTTTTCTCAACTTCCGCATCTGCCATTTGAGAGGCTATCGTGCGCTTCCATATCAGGTCGTACAGCTTTCTTTCCTGCGGAGTACCTTCTATCTTGGCATTTTCCATATACGTAGGGCGAATGGCTTCGTGAGCCTCTTGAGCGCCTTTGGTTTTGGTGGCGAAATGACGCGGATATACATAGCGCTCTCCCATCATGTCGGCAATGACCGCTTTGCTGCTGTTGACCGCCAGTTCGGACAGGTTGACGGAGTCGGTACGCATATAGGTTATCTTTCCCGATTCGTACAACCGCTGGGCTACCATCATGCCTAAATTTCGTTTTTCTTAATTCTAAAAATCTGAAAGTTGTCTTTTAAGATTTCAATTTCGTTAAATCCTCTAAATACATTTCTGTATAACCACATTCTGGGCAGACTGCAACTCTAACATCATCTATAGTTGTTGCCTTGTGTTTTTCATCTACACGAACAACAATCCCATAACCACCGCCGTTAACTTTAAGTCTCAAATCCGATTTCATGTTTGCTCCGCACTTTTCACATTTTCTCATTGTGTATACCTCCTTAAGTCCCGATTGAGATTTCACCGGCTTTAAGAGATTTAATAACTGTTGTATTTTGTTATTAAACGGCAACTGAATTACTTTCGGCTTCCTCATAATACCTGTCAGCTATATATTCTGCCGATTCTGCCCATAATCCATTTTCTGTTTCCTGCAATGTCTTATACGTTTCTGATTTGTAAAATTTCAGTGCTGCTTTCTCGAAACTAATGTGATAATGTTGTTGCAATAATTTTAATACATCCCTTATTTGTATACATACATTCATAGTGATATCTTGTCCATTAAAACTATAAATCATT